>Ga0075428_100004749_pt1 | contig 15041 bp, 9 predicted proteins | sample RhiMetdeltSRZDD2_FD_75291 | JGI IMG/M metagenome (GOLD analysis project Ga0075428, IMG submission 75291) | Populus rhizosphere microbial communities from Tennessee, USA - Rhizosphere MetaG P. deltoides SRZDD2 | ecosystem: Host-associated > Plants > Roots > Rhizosphere > Soil | place: USA... | reverse complement strand
TCAAACGCAACCGGGCCGTAGCGACAAGGTACGACAAACTCGCCGTACGCTACGAAGCCGTCGTACACATCGCCGCCATCAACGAATGGCTATGAATCCACTTCTTAAACACGCCCTAGCAGCCGAAAACTGCGGGGAGACGTTAGGGGTTTATATCCCCAACGGCCATTTAGGACATCGTATGGAGTATCAATGGATTCGAACTCGAGGAGCGAATACATGAGCTCCCACGTTTCACCATCTGCGCGCTGGCCCCAAAGGAAACGCGCCAGCTCCGCATTTCGCCACTTTGCACCCACCCTTCCTTTGAGGAAGAATCGTCCATTGTCTGCCGAATAACACCACATCGCCCGACCTCAAGGCATCATGATCCCTCACAGCGTTCGGATGGGGCACCGACCCCCACATCGGTGCTTCTAGCTGCGGATGGACAGATTCGAGAAGCTTTCTTTCGGCTCCGAGTAGATCTGAGATCGAGGAGAACAACACCGGGAAATCGATGGTCTTGCGGAGATTGGCTTGCGCAGCTTTGTCAGCGCATGGCTGCAAAGCGACTCGAGTCATCGGCATGACCTTCCACATCGACGAATATGTCAAAGTGCAAGATACGACGTTTACTTGACTAACCGTAACCCCTGGATCAAGCCGCAAAGTGTCGGATTAAGTTGAGTACCATCGCCGTTCGTCAGGACCTACACCTGCCCCGTCCTATGTCTGACTTGTCCATCATCATCAATGAGGTTCAAGGCAGGGGTGGCGTGCCGCTCGCATCCCGTGTGCCCTCAACCCGCCCATCAGGCAGCGGGACCGCGCTCCTGGTACGTCGCCGGGCCGCCCGCGACACGGCGACACGGCGACACGGCGACACGGCGACACGGTCTACACGGTCGCCCATCAAGATGATCGCTGACCTTACTCGGCTACGGCCACGTCTTTTCCGAGCCCACGCCACAACCCATCCCGCCGATCACCTGACCGGAAATAGAAGATGAGTTCAAGCCTCATCGCTGACGGTGCACGCAGCACCGGAAACGCGCTCTTCCGGGTGCTGGTCCAAAATGGCGGTGAGGGGGGCTTCCTCGCAGGGGCACGAGCGTCTGGGCACGATAATGAGGTGCTGATCGTGTGCTCCACCAGGAAACGAAGCGTGACGATCTCGGTGACCGGCGTTAGACAGCCTCTGCTTCGGCACGCCCGTCTAAATTCTGGGTAGAACTCACCGCATTGACCGTTCAGCAAGGTCAGCGATGAGATCGCTGAGGACAAGCTCCTCATGCACTCGTACGCCACGCCGAAGTAAAGCGTCATGCAGCGCCGGATCCCAACGGGCTGGTACCGGTAAGCCGGCGACGGGAGCGCTCGCGTGGTCTGCCGCGCGTTCGTAGTCTTCTGTTCGGAATCGCCACGGTTTCCATGGGATCCGGCTGAGCAGCAGGTTAGCGATGCGAATACCGCCCCAATCGAAGTCACCGTGATAGCGCAGATTCGCCCCACTATCGTGTACCGCCTTCACGAGGCGGAGCGCGGCGGTGGAGGGCTGGCCGTTGAGGCAGATCAGTGGCGGGCAGTGCGAGCCGAGTGCGTCAGCTGCTGCGGCAACGACGGCAGGGTTTTCGCATACGAAGACATGATCGTCGTGAAAGGACAGTTTGTCCCGGCCGAGCTGGCGCATGGTCAGCAGCAGTGGCTCGCCGAGCTCACGGGCTGGTTCAGTGAGCCGGTTGAGCCGGGTTCCTGCAGCAGCGGTGAGGTTGAGGCACAGCGCGGTCGAGGACAGCTCGTCGAGCAGTACGCCCACGCTGTCCCACAAGGCGCGGCGACGCTGTGCCCGGCCAATCTCGGTATCCGCGGACGGGCACCAGACCGTGCTGATGGCCGACTCGGCCAGTGTCGCAAGTGGACGGCCCACATCGAGATCGTGCGGATTACCTGCTGTAGTGGCGGCGAACCGGGCGAGGGTGAGACCTTCCGCGGGAAGGGCGCTGAGGACCCGTACCAGCTGGACAACCGTTTCTGGATCTGGCAACAGGCGCAGCACAAGCGATCGGGTGCGTGGATCGGTTGCCCACTCGGCATACTCGGAGCGCGTCTGGATGAGGTCGTCGAGTGGGGCAAGAGTCCGGTCTCGCCGGGCAAGCTCGGCCGCGGCCACGGCGCTCAGTAGCACGACCGGCCCGGTGATCACCTCAACTACGCCCTTCAAACCTTCATCGTGTATACCGCCACGCCGGATCACCTCATCAACCTCGTTGACGGCGACCGACAGTGTCGTTCCACGGCCCGGACGCCGGCCAAGCAACCGTTCCAACGCGATGCGCTGCTCAATGGTGGGATTGGACAGGGCGATCGTGCCTGATAAGGGCTCACCCTTTTCGAGTCGCCGCCGAGCACGTTCCAGAAGCCAACGCGTGTCCTCGCCTGCGAACACGCGATGCAGCCGATCCAGGTCGGTCATATGTCAAATGCCGCCTGTTCAAGCGGCTTCGACGCGGGTTGTGCCGGGATGTGTGGCACAGGGCGAGGAACCTGATAGCGGTGCCCGTGTCCATCCCACCGCCATGGGGTCACCAGCACGGCGTCGACGCCGTCACGGCGGGAAAGCTGGGCGATTGCCAGGCCGGGTACTTGCGGATAGCAACCCCATTCACGTTCGCTGGTCATCACCACATCGAGATCAAAGGTCGCCAGCAGCCCCAGGCATTTCGCGCGGGAGTCGTCGTCGACGCCTGCGAACGCTTCATCGAGCGCGATCAGCTGGGGTGCATGCTGGTGTGCTGAGCTGTAGTACGAGGCGGCAGCGGCAAACAGCGGAATACTGGCTGCCAGAACGCGCTCTCCGCCGGAGGCCGGGCCAGTGGCTGGCCGCCACTGACCGTCCTGGCGCCGCTGGATGGCGAACTCGTGCCACGATCGGTAGTCCAGCGCGCGGGTCAGTTGCTCGATCCAGGTACCAGAGCTGTCCCGCAGCCGTTCGGTGGCGATCTGCTGCTGCAGAAATGCGCCGACGACGCGCCGGTCCTCCTCATTCCACACATCGGTGGTCTGCCGCAGTTGCCGGTCGCGCAACTCGGCCAGCCCCACTGGTGCATCCTTGGCTGTCCGCCACACCAGACGCAGCTGCATGCCGGTAGAGGTTGGCCGCTGCTCCAGTTCCTGGTTCATCGTCTCAACCTGGCGTTCCGCGATGGTGATGAGCTCTTGCAGCGCGCCGGCTACCTCGCTGACCAGGTGGTTTTCGAGCACTTCACGTTCGCGGGCAGACAGCAACCGCTGGCGCTCCTGTACTTCCGCGGCGAGCGCATCGGCAAGAACAGCAACGGGGACGATCCTTCCCTGGAAGGTAACGTCGACGACGAGTACATCGCCGCGTTGCATGACGGCGGCCCGGTGACCATGCCGCGAGAGTCCATCGGTCAGGGTTTTGCTGTCATTGCTGACGTGCTGCTGCACCAGTTCCCACCGGCGGTCCGCATCGTCCACTTCCGACAGTTCTCGGTCGATGGCGCGGGCGATGAGGACGGCCGGCGTGGCCGGCCACGGTGTCTGTTCCAGGCTTGGTGTCTCCAGTTGCGGGCAAGCCAGCTCCAGCAGGCCCGTCGTGGCGAACTGGCGCAGATGCTCCACATCGGCATCTCGCTGGGCTGCCGCATGCTCGATCTCCACCATCAGCTCTTCTAGCTTGCCGTCCGCTCTCCCTTTGGCGCCCAGCGCTTCACGCTCACGTTCGCGGCCGGCCTTCTCCTCCCGGTCCACACGCGACTGTTCTGTACGCAGGGAGCCGAGCTGCCGCTGCAGTTCGGCGATGGAGGCGCCGCTGGCATCGAGCAGCGCGGAATACCGCTCCCTCGCAGCCTGGGCCTCCGTAGCTGCCCCGTCGCTGGCTTGTTTGGCTGGTTCGACTTTCGCGGAGGCGTCCGTGTAGTCGTCCTGAGCTGTGGCCAGCCGTACGGCGGCCTCGGCCGCGGCCAGGCAGGCTGGCCACCATTCCGCGAGGGCCACTCGATACTCGCCAAGGGCATCTCTGATCTGCTTGAGCTCACCCGTGTTCAGCGGAAGGCCCACGTCGGAGGCAAATTCTACGGACCGTTGCTGTGCCAACAGCGCCTGCGCTTCGAGGTTCCGCAGTTTCTCCTGGCTCTGGTGGTATGCGTCGGCGAGCCGGCGGCGGCTGTCGCGTTCGGTTCGGATGAGGGTGAATGCCTCCCGGAGCGCATGGTCTCCGGGAACGCTGTCTGCCTCTGCCATGAGCATCATTCGCTGCTGCTCGGTCTCTGCCAGGCGATCGGTCAGATCTCCGATCTGGGCGGTTGCCTGTTCGATGAGGACGGTCAGCTCGGCAAGACGTGCCTGGCGAGCGGCCTCGCGGGCCCCTTCGCCGATGTGGACGGCGGCATGCTTGTGCCATTGGCCAGTGAGGACTCCGTTGCCGAACCGGCCGTTGACATCCACCCATGCCATCGCATCGGACTGACCGCCGAGCCCAATCGCGGCCAGGAGGGTGTGGACCGCTTCGGGTGCCAGCCCTGCGTCTTTGGCCGGACCGGCCACAGGCTGAAGTACGCGGGTCAGGTTTTGCGGGACCACCGGTCCACCGGTGACGACGATGTCATCAGTGCCGTCGGCAAGCAGGGTGCCGTCCGGTTGCACCCAGCCGTCGAGTATTCCTGCCGCTTCTAGCGCCGCTTCCAGCCCGGCACGGTCCTTTGTGGACACGCTGTGGGTGAAATCGATGACTTTCCATAGTGGAGCGCCAGGTCCGCTGCGCGCATTCGCTGACCGGGTGTGTGGTGCCGGTGGCATCTCATGCCCGCCAGCGATCAGGTGTTCCTGCTCTTGCCGCAGCTCGCCAAGCCCTGTACGGGTTATGTTCAGCTCGGCCGTGAGCTGGGCCTCACGGCGGGCCAGCGCCAGGGTTGCTTCCTGTGCTGCGGCTCGGACTGCCGCGTGGGCGGGGTTTGGTCCGTCGAGTGTTTCGGCCCAAAGCTCAAGTTGCGCGATTGTGGTGTCCAGTTCGGGCAGCCGCAGGTGGACGGCCTGTTCCAGATGGTGGCGGGTGCTGGTGACCAGATGCTCACCAGCCGTCACGGCCGTCTCTTCAGCAGCGGCGATACGTTCGTCTGCTACTGATACCTCCCCTTGGAGACGGTCGAGTTCACGGCGCTCATCGGCCACGTTCTGCTTCGCTGTGTTCGCCTCGCCCAGCAGCCGTTCCAGATTTGACAGCGACTGCGACCGCCACTGGATGATCTCCTCGGCGTGCTGCCTGGCCTGCGGATAGGGCGGCTCTTCGACGGCGATTGCGGCGGCCACCTGCTGTGTGTGATTGCTGCCGAGCCGGGCGTCATTGGCCGCACTTTCGGCATTGTCCGTTGTGGACTGTTGCTGCGCCTGCGCTTTTTCCGTTTCCCGCTGCGCCTGCTGTGCTCGTCTCCGCGCCTCCTGCTCCTTGCCAATTGCCTCGTCGAGCAAGTGCTTCTGCTGTGTAGCAATCCTTTCCAGCCGTACGGCGTAGTCGTCGGCCTGCTCGAGGTCTTTGGCAGCCCGCATCTCCGGACTGTCCTCGAGTGCCTGGCGGCGGGCTCTGAGCACATTGCGCTGCTCACCCAGCTCATTCAGCAGGTTCTCCGCGGCGATCAGGACAGCTTCCGCCGCCTGAGACGCCCGCTCCTGCTCAGCTTGATCACGGCCCAGCTGTTCGTAGCGGCTTTGGGCGGTGCGGACGGCGGTCGCTTTACGTTTGGCAGCTACACCGGCATATCTGCGATAGCTGTTGAGGAAGTCGTCGGCCGTCTTCTTGGCCTCTTGCATACCTTCCAGGGTGGTGCGTTCGTCGTCGAGGCTGCGGAATGCCTCGGCCACCTGGATCAACAGGTTGTCGTCCAGCGGCGGTAGCGCACTGGTCAGGGCATGGGACAGCAGCCGTTCGTCGGGCCGTTTGGACAACTGAGGCTGGCGCAGCTGGATGAGCAGGGAGACAAGGGCTTCGTAGCGTGTCCCCAGGCCAAACATTGCCTGATCGACAGCGCGGCGGTACTCCGACGCTGTGTCATAGACGTTGCCGTGGCCGGCCAGTGCCTCTTTGAGCCGTTCCCGGGGCAAGGCTGTGCGAGACGGGGTCACGAGCGAGAAGTCGGGTCCGATTCGCTGGCTTGTGACAAAGAACCAGTGCCGGGCGATACCCCGGTCCTTGACCGCCTTGAGCCCACAGCCGACAGTGGTGAAGAAGGTGGCTCCATCGCTATCACGGCGGCCAAACTCCAGCCAGGTGTAGCCAAGCCGTTCATGATGTGGATGGCGCCCACCGAGCAGCAGATTCCACTCCATCTTCTTTTGCTTGTCGCCATCAGGCTCCACACGATGGGCGGCCAGCTCGCCGTCGAGCAGAAACGGCAGCGTCAGCGCCAGTACCTTCGACTTGCCTGTGCCGTTGTTTCCGCGCAGCAGCAGACTGCCATGATGGAAGTGGAACTCTTCGATGTCGTAGTAGAACAGGTCCACGAGGCCCGCGCGCAGGGGCTGCCAGCGTTCGCTGGCCGGTTCTGGCAACGATGTCATGCGTGGGAGGCCTTTCGGGGTACCCGGATGGTTGGTTCGGCCAACGCGTAGCGGGACAGGGCCGGCCTGGCCGAGATGAGCGGGTCGGTTCCTTCTCCCACCGTCACCAGTTTGAGCGCCTGCAAGGCGTTCAGGGCATTATCGACGAGGTCGATCTCGGCCCCGGCATCGGTGGCGTTCTTACGCCAGTAGGCTTTGTGCTCGATCGCGAGGGCCCTGGTCAGCCCGTGTAGCTCGCTGAGGGTGGCACCGTCGGGCTTGCCCGCCAGATGCGCGGCGAGCAGCAACGTAAGATGACTTTGCATACCCTGGGCCGGCATGCGCACGTCGGTCAGCTCGTCGTCTGGATCGACCATGGCGATCCCTTCGGCCCGGATTTCGGCGATCAGGCCGGTCGCCTCGGTTATACGCCCGGTTAGGTGTGGGCGCTGCGAGGTGAGGTAAGCGAGCTCCGGTTCGGTGAGCTCGTCGTAGTACACCACCGGCTCGTCGAGCAGCCGGCGCGTCAGCCGGTGCCGCAGAGCCCTGTTGCGTAGCTCCTCGGTGTCTGGCTGGACCTCTGCGGTGAGGCCGGTCAGCCACTCCTCGAAGGTGGACCCACGGATCAGCGACGGGCCGGCGGTGGCACTGAGCACGCTAGAAAGCACCCGGCGATCCACGTCGTAGAGCACGTCGCCGGTTCCGCCGAGGTATGCCTCCTCCTCGCCCGACACCCGCCGCAACAGGCCCCAGTCGAGCAGTAGCCGGACCACCGCGACCAGGTCAACGCCTTCATCCCGCCGTTCGAGCCCGAAATGGAATCCGACCGAAGCCAGCTCCGGGTCGGCGCTCGCCTGCAGTATCTGCTCGGCCAGGCGACCGAGAGTGATCTGATGATCGGCACGCTCAAGCACGGCCAGCGCCAGACAGGCCAGGACATAGCGCTGACGCCCGAAAGCCGCCCGGGAACGCGGATCGCGAGCCGGGTAGGTCGAGTCAGCAAGGCTGGCGGTGGCCTTGTACAGGCGGGCAGTTTGCGCATCGACGAGCAGCCGCCAGCCGGTCTCCCGGTCGAACCAGTCGCGCAGCTCCGGCGCCAGCGAACGCACCAGCCGGAACTCCTCCTCATTACCAACTCCGGCCACCAGCAGGGGCTGGGTGAGAAGCAGCCGCATCGCCCGCCGGAACTGGGACTGGTGCTCCTGCGGAATGTCGATTCGCCGGCGGCTCATCGCCCCACCGTTACAGTCGCTAGATCAGTGATCTCGATCAGGTGCTCGGGGCCTGTCAGCACACCGTCCGTAGTCTCGATCCGCACTGTGCCGCCACCAGGCAAAGTTGACAAACGAACCAGCATGGTGCCATCGCCGGTGGTTACCTCGACCTCACTGGCCCCGGGCGGCCGGACAGCGAGGGCGTCCCCGAGCAGCGACAGAAACAGCCGGAACGCTACCGGATCAATCCCGGACAACGCCGACAGCAGGACAGGCCCATCCGTCACCAGCTGCGCGCGAGCACGTGCCGTCTGCTCGGACTCCAGCTTGGACTGCTCGGCAAGGAACCGTCTTGCCTCTTCACGCTCGATGATCCGGTTAGGCTGCCCACGACGTTCATACGATCCTGTTTTGCGCAGCTGCGGGCTGATCTCCAGCGGCGGTGCATCGGACCACGGAGTGGATGCGGCCACACGCCTTTCCCGCCAGGACTCGACCGTCTTGTCAGTAACGGTCAGATGCCGAGCCGGATTCAAGCCGAAGGCGGCGCGCCACAACCGGTGACCGTCCTCATCAGACAGTCGGGCAAACCATCCTGCCAGTGCCTTGAAATCAGCCGACCGATCGGACCTGCCGGAACGCCGCTCGTTAAGCGCGGCGACAGTACCCAACAGCTGCGAGATCGCTGCGATAGCGGCTCCCCGCAACAACTTCTACTGCGATGGACGCTGCGCATCGGCGCTGACAAACCAGTCGCGAAGTCCCGCCCAGCGACTCCGCCGGCGCCGCAACGCCTCCTCATACGCCGCCGTAAACGCATCGTCCTGGTCGGGTGCGGCGTCAGCCGCCTCCCGCCGGGCAGCGGCCTCAAGCAATGGCTCGACCCCCGATTCCTCGACCTCACGGGCGAACCGGGCGATCTCGGCACCCCGATTGGCAAGGTCGGCGATGAACCGCTCGAGGTAATCGATGAGCCGTTCCTTGTAGGCGACGAACGCATCCACATCGGAATCGGCGAAATCGATCGTCCGGCGAAGCGACGCCATGAACGCCTGAGCGTTATCGGCCAGGCCGGCAAACCGCTCACTGATGCTCAGCAGCAGCAGATGGACTCGCGCCGCGTCGACCGGATCAGCTGACGCCAGCGCCAGCAATGCCCGCAGCTGCGACACGATGTCTGTCAATGCCACCGACTGCAGCACCCCACGCCGACCGATTGCCTCCTCATACACGGCGATCGCTTGCTCAGCCGCCTCACCGGCTGCCGAAAGCTGGTAGATGAACCGCGGCCGGTTGAAATCCTCCGGCGTCGTCACCCGTCCCGTATCCGGATCAGGACGCAGATTGCCCCAGTCCGACAGCCGGCCAAGCGCCTCGCTCACGACCGGCAACTCCAACGGCTCGGTCAGATCCGCCTGAACGTCCTCAGGCCGAAGATGGACGACAAAGCGATCCTTCGCCCGAACGAACACCGTCAGAATGTCCCGGTATCGTGCCGACAAAGGTGCCCCAAGATGAGCGAACGGCTGCGGGGCACCGTCAACGTGGTAGTCGGGCATGCATAGATTCTTACAGACTTGCCAGTTACCCCCGCTACCCCAAGCCGCCACAGAGTGTGACTGCGACTCAGAGTTGATAAGCCTGGTTCTCTCGCGAGTTGCAACCCAGCAACAGCGCACCCAACCCTCTATAGTAGATTGCCTATTACGACCTAGATGACTATTCCTGTCACGGTGGCCGCAGCTTGGGTCAGGATGCCGGTCACGGCCAGCACGGGTTTGGTCGATTATGACATCTCGCCAGACCCCGACGGCCGGGCATCTTCAGGGTGGGCCAGCATGGCTGGATCAGGTGTGCGCTTTGGCTAGTTTCCGCGTTATGCCGGACTCGTCAGATAAACAGGTGACCGCGCAGTCTCCCCGTGCCCCTTACCCCTCTCACGTGATCAGCTTGGCTGTGTTGTCTCACAAGGCACGCGGGCGCCAGATGTCGCTGGAGGACATGCAGCATCTATAGTTCAGCCCTCCAGCCGAGGCCGAATGGGAGTACGCATGCCTGGCCTAACTCGCATTGCTTACAGCTTCGGCAGCTACCGGCTCCCTGCTTCGCCACTACGGTTGGTACGCCGACAAACTCGGGCCTGAAGACGTACGGGGCCGGGATCCTGCGGCCGAATCCGGCCAGCGCTGGGGCCGATAAGCTGTGTGTGCCCGCGGTTTCTGCATTGAGCTTCCCGATTTCGGCCTTGCCGGCGATTAACCTACGTCTGTGCACATGGTCCAGCCGACCGATCACGGGAGCCTAAAAACGTCCGCAAACTGTGCGATCTCGCCCGCGCGGATTCCGTTCGACGCGGCAGAATCTTGCCATGTCGTGACCGCCGCAACGACCTTGTCCAGTGCCTCTCCCGCTGTCTTGGGTGTCAGGCGGAACTCCTTCGAATAGGTCATGAGGGCGTCGAGTGCCCCATCCCAGTCGTAGGCACCGCCGATTCCGGTCTGCCGCGACGCCCCCGGATCTGGATTCGGGTTAATGTCAAAGGCGGGTGAGAGACGCCAACCTCCACGCTCACGGAGAAAGCCGTGATTACGCAGGTGGTCGTCGGTGTTGTTGATCAGCACGGAGAACGCGATGCGACGCCACAGTTCGCGAAGGTCCTCGGTTGTAACCGCACCGACATCAGACAGGGCATCGGCGATCTCCGCATAGTCATGCACGTCGCCGTCGCGCGCTTCGAGTAGCGTCATCGCACTGATATAGGGAACGCGTTTGCCTTCGAGTCGATCGAATCTTTCCAGGAGCAGAACCGATCGGCCTTGGATCTTGGTAAGTCTGCTCCGAGGGACGCGAATGCCTGACTTCGCGGCCAGGTCAAGGGCCGTCTTCTCCCACGCCACGACATCCCACTCATCACTTCCATGTGGGAACTTAGCGATCAACAGATGGTCGGAGTCTCGCACTGATGCCTTCGGACGCGCACCACCCAACGAACCGGTACCTGCGTCAAGGAGTTCCTTGATCGCGGCGAGGTTGTCCTCGCGGCCGACGACGTCGGCGGCCCTCAGCAACCGCGGGAGTTCAATTAGTTTGGGCACATTGCCGCCCTCGGCAAGGAACTCCCCGTCCATCCCAGCACGGAAACGCAGCGCACCCTGACGCGTCACGTCGCTGACACCCAGGAGGAAGTCGGCGTCAGTCAGGCTGGCCATCGTCTTGTGCTCATTACGAGCGGTCGCACGAGCCTGTTTAAGGATGAGATTGCGGCCCCACCGGTCCGGAGAACAGTCCTGTAACGCCCCCGGCAAACCGCTCACGTTCTGCACCCCAGCATGAAGACTCAGCGCAGGATCGATCGCGAAGGCCGTCGCCGACGCCAGATAATCGGTGCTGTAACGGAAGGTTGATGACACCAACCTACCTGCGCGGGCGGCGAAGAAGATCTCGCCGACATGGCGAGCCGCACTCGACCCGTCGTCGAGGTAAACATGGACTCGATCGATCATATGGACTCCCGGCGGCGTACGCGCTGTGGAAGCTCCTGGGCGGCCCGAACGCGACCAAGGTCGCTCTCATACGGGTCAGTGGCCTTGACGACGGCATCCAGCTGGCCGAGCGCGCGCAGCACCTCCAGCACTACGCCGAGGCTCACGCCACTCTCGCCGTGTTCAAGTTTGGACAAGGTGGTACGGCTCACCCCTGCGCGATCCGCGATCTGCGCAGCTGTCAGATTGTGCAGTTTACGCCATAATGTCAGGTTATCGCCGATTTGCCGAGCAGCTCTGGATGCACGTGCTGACGTATGCGTGACCATGGGGGGCACACCTTAAGGTCTAGAGTACTGAACACTATCGCTTCTACGGTCCAGCATAGCCGACTATATGCAATGTGCGTCCAAAGCTGTGGTGCGGACAGCGTCGCACCACAGGCCTGCCGCGCGGCTGCGGCAAGCTCGCTCATTGCTACGAAAGCATCCAGTCGAATATTCCGATCAGAGCTGGCGTGACCCAAGTCCTGATCCTGACGGAGGACACCTACCCGGACTCGATACGGCGGCGCGGCTACAGTGCCCGTCTATGGATACGGAAGGCAGCAGAACGGGCGTCGATCCCGGCGAGGATCGCCGGGTGGTCAGGCTCACTCAGATGCAGGCGTTGGCTGACGTGCTGGCTGTCCTGCAATTGTGTGGGGCGGGCAAGCTGCGGTGCAGCGAGAAGACCCAGCGGCCGGCGGCAGCTACTGTAACGGCTGTAGCCGAGGTGCTGGCTGGCGGGGACTTCTACCCTACGGAGCCGATCGCGGCGTTCGCGTGGCCGCTGCTGATCCAGGCCGGCGGGCTGGCGGAATTGGCCGGTGGCCGGTTGCAGTTGACAGCGAAGGGCCGCGCGGCGCTGGGTCGGCCGCCCGCGGAGACGATCCGTGCGCTGTGGCAGTCGTGGATCAGCAAGGCGGTCATCGACGAACTGAGCCGGGTCGAACACGTCAAGGGCCAGCGCACCACCAACACGCTGACCTCGGCGAAGACCCGGCGCCAAACGGTGGCGATCGCGCTTGCCCGCTGCCGGGCAGACGAGTGGGTACCGGTGGACGACCTTTTCAGCCGGATGCGCCGTGTCGGTCTGTCCCCCACCGTGACGCGCAGCGAGCGTGCCCTGTGGCGGCTGTACATCACCGACCCCGAGTACGGCAGCCTCGGCTACGACGGCTACGCCGACTGGCCGATCCTGGAAGGCCGCTACACGCTGGCCGTGCTGTTTGAGTACGCCGGCACGTTGGGCCTGTTCGACCTGGACTACACCAACCCGGCCGGTGCCCGCGATGACTTCCGCGACAACTGGGGCACCGACGACCTGGAATATCTGAGCCGCTACGACGGTCTCCACGCGGTACGGCTCAACGCGTTGGGCGCCTATGCGTTGGGTCTGACCGACAGGTACGAGCCCCCGGCCGGCGCGGACACGGTGCAGCAGACGCTCAAGGTGCTACCGAACCTGGACATCGTGGTGACTGGCGAACTGCCACCGGCCGACAAGCTGATGTTGGACGCGTACGCGGCGCGGACCGCGGACCGGATCTGGACGCTACGCGAGGCGACCCTGCTGGCCGCCTTGGACGTCGGACGCGACCTCGATCAACTGCGCCAATTCCTGACCGCCAGAGCCACCCATGACCTGCCTATCGCCGTGACCACGCTGTTCGCCGACGTCGCGACGAGGGCCGGAAGGCTGCGTAACCTGGGCATCGTCCGATTGATCGAGTGCGCCGACCCCGCCCTGGCCACGTTGATCGCTGGCGATCGCCGCCTGCGCGGCAAGTGCCAACTGGTCGGCGATCGGCACCTCGCCGTGACAGTCGAACGCGAGCCCGAGTTCCGCAAGGCGCTGCGGGCACTGGGGTACATCTTCCCGCCCGACGCCACAACCTGAACTTGACGGCCGCCACGACGCGAAGCCGAAGGTCAGGCCTGGCCCATCACGGTGACGGTGTTACTACACCGTCCGCGTCGTAGGCCTCGGAACCACAGAACCCGCCGTCGTAAGCACCCCAGACCAGCGGAAAGACACAGAGGGTCAGTTCACTCTTCCCCGACAGAGGCAGCTCACAGTGGCCCACCGACCCGGAGAGCGTGCGACGATCGATCCCGTGGGTTCTGCAGACGTGGCAGTGGACAACGAGCTCGCTCGGCTGCGTCGTGAGCTGGAGCGGTTGCGTGCAGAGAACGTCCGCCTATCGCGCCTGCTCGACCTGCGTGGTCAAGACACCGCTCCGGCACCAGAGCAGCTCGCCGCAGCTGTCGCGCCACCCGGGCTGGTCGTGATGTCGTCGCCGGTCGAGGACAAGCTCGCCTTGTACACCAACCGATTCCGGGCACGGGCCGATGTGTACGCGGTGCGCTGGGAGAACACCCGGACCGGGCTGAGCGGGTGGATGCCCGCGGTGGCTGGCGGTTGGCGCAAAGGAATGGACCGCAAAGGAGCCACCCTCCTTCCGCTGACGGCCGAGGTGGTCTCCGCCCATCTGGTCGGCGACGTCTTCATCGGTCTGTACCCACTGCGTACCGATAACTCTTGCCACTTCCTGGTTGCCGATTTCGACGGCCCGACCGCGATGCTCGACGCGCTCGCGTACAGCAAGGCGGCCCGCGCCAACGCCGTTCCGGCAGCGTTGGAGATTTCACAGTCAGGGCGCGGTGCGCATGTGTGGGTGTTTTTCACCGAGGCTGTCCCTGCCGCGGTGGCACGCAGTGTCGGCACAGCGCTGGTACACGAGGCCATCGTGCTTCGCGGGTCGATGGACCTGCGCTCCTATGATCGCCTGTTCCCAAACCAGGACGTGCTCCCCGAGGGCGGCTTCGGCAACCTCATCGCCGCGCCGCTGCAAGGCCGACGCCGTAAAGACGGGTTGACGGTGTTCCTCGACCTCGCGACGCTCGAGCCGCACGAGGACCAGTGGGCATTCTTGTCGACGCTGGACCGGCTGAGCCCAGGTGAAGCGGCGCGAGTTGCCCGACGGGCGAAACGAGCCGTCGTGGGCATCGAGGTCGCGACAATGAGCAGGTCGGACGCGACCCGCGTGCATCCTCCGCTGCCCGTAGTGGTGCACGCTGATCTTGGCGCCGGACTGAGCCTGGACTCATCGCAGCTCAGTCCCGCCGCGCTGTCAACGCTGAAGCACGCGGCCTCCATGGCCAACCCGAAGTTCTACGAACTGCAGCGACTACGCAAGTCCACGTGGGACACCCCACGGTTCGTTCGCGGGTACGACATCACCGTCGATGATCGCCTGGTATTACCGCGTGGACTACGCCATGCGGTGGCCGGAATCGTGGAGGGTGCCGGGTCGCGCTTGGCCATCGTGGACATACGCAACCCTGGTCGTGAGATCGATGCCGCGTTCACGGCACAACTCGACGCCAAGCAGAGCGCCGCAGTCAATGCGCTACTCGCGCACGACGACGGCGTGCTCGTTGCCCCGCCAGGATCGGGTAAGACGGTCATGGCCTGCGCCGTGATCGCCGAGCGGGGTGCCTCTACCCTGGTCCTGGTCGACCGGAAAGCCCTTGCCGAACAGTGGCGCACCCGGATCGAACAGTTCCTGGGCATCCGACCCGGGCAGGTCGGCGGAGGGCGGCGCAAGCTCAGCGGAGTCGTGGACATCGCGATGCTGCCGTCCCTGGCCAGGCGCGACGACGTCGCGGAACTCACGAACGGGTACGGTCATGTCGTCGTTGACGAGTGCCATCATCTCGCGGCGGCCGCCTACGACCATTCGGTCAAGCGGATCGCCGCACGGTTC
>Ga0075428_100004747_pt1 | contig 15042 bp, 9 predicted proteins | sample RhiMetdeltSRZDD2_FD_75291 | JGI IMG/M metagenome (GOLD analysis project Ga0075428, IMG submission 75291) | Populus rhizosphere microbial communities from Tennessee, USA - Rhizosphere MetaG P. deltoides SRZDD2 | ecosystem: Host-associated > Plants > Roots > Rhizosphere > Soil | place: USA... | reverse complement strand
CGCAGCTGCGTCGTCAGCGTCTGGTCGCGCAGGCGGTAGTTGCGTACCAGCGACCAGAAGTACATGCAGGTCCTCGCGGTCGCCGGGGGTAATGGTGTTCAGCACGCGGCCGTTCACGCCCTGGCTGCGGTCGCCCTGGAGGGCGCCGGTCCCGGCAAGCGCGACGCCGACGTCCAGCACGATGGTGCACGGCGCCTCGAAGCGGATGATCTGCCAGCGGTCGACGTTGCCGGGGCGGCCGAGCTGGATGCGCCAGAACGGCGGCGCGTCGATGTCCGCCATCCAGCGCTCGACCGTCACGCTGCGCTCGTCGTGCGTGGTTTTCGCGGGCGTCACCGCGATGGCGCTGTGACCGATGCTGGTTGCGTGCACGAAAGTCTCGTGCGTCAGGTCCATCAGGTTGTCGATCACCAGCCGGTAGTCACAGTTCAGCGATAGCGTCTCGCCATCGCCTTCCCACTCCGGGTCGTCGGCCCAGTGCCAGTCGGGCACCAGCGCCGGGTCGGCGGCAGCGGCATCGCCCGGCCACATCCACACTAGTCGATGCTTCTCGACGATCGGATAGGAGCGCACACAGGCATTGGGGTTGAGCTTCTCCTGGGAAGGCATGCGGACGCAGCGGCCGGAGGCGTCGAACGCGAGGCCGTGGTAGCGGCACACCAGGCTGTCGCCTTCCAGGCGCCCGTGCGAGAGCGGCATCAAGCGGTGCCAGCAGGCGTCCTCGACCGCCACCGCCGCGCCGGCGCTCGTGCGCCAGAGCGCGATCTTTGCGTCGCAGACGGTGCGGCCGAGGATCTCGCCCTTTCTCAGCTCGTGGCGCCAGGCGACGGCATACCAGGCGTTGAGAGGAAACGGCCGCTCGACCATGGGCGCAGTGAACGTGTCCTGAAAAGCAGTAAGTGTCCCCCAAAATGCTTCTTGGTCGGCGATCAGGTACATTGACGCCGCATGGACAGATCGCCCCTCCACGATGGCGTCGTGCGCGAGATCTGCATCGCGCTCGAAATCATGGGCGCGATCGAGGAGCACGAGTCAGCCGACGCCGTCTACCTCAGAATGTGCGATGAAGCCATCGGCAGGGCGGCACGGGAGATGAAGGACGGATGGGATTGAGATAGGCCGCGGCGATATCCGCCGCGGGAGCGTCGCGGGTTCGAGCCCCGTCCGCTGCGCCAACGCCTCGTCTACTTCAGCGCCGCCTGCATCTCCGGATCCCGGAACATGGTTTCCAGGATCTCGCGGTAGCGCACCGAGTGCATGTCGAAGACGTTGTACTTGTCGCTCGCCTTGTTGGATTCGTTCGCGGCGAAGCTCTTCGCCTGGGTCTTGAATCCGGCCGGACCGGCGACATTCATGGCGAAGTCGTACTTGTAGGAGAGCATGCCGCTCATCCCGCCCAGGTCCCAGTTCGATTCGACCACCCGGATCACGACATAGCGGGCTGCGCCGGTATCGGCCATTTTTTTCAGCGCGTCGTCGACCGAGGCGCCGATCGGCATGGCGACGACCGAGGCCTTGACGCCTGCCTGCGTGAGGCCGTCCTTGATCATGTCGGCCAGGTAGTCGACGAACCGCTCCTCTGCGGGGCGGTTGGGGCGGTTGACGGTCATCGGAATGCCGAACGCCCCACGCACGATGCCTTCGAATTTCGGCGTCTTGCTGCCGTCCAGGACGTACGGACGGCCTTCGACGACGGCGACGGCGAGGTTCTTCTCCGCGGTGATGAGTTTCGGCGTGATCTCGCTCTTGTCCACCGGCGTGGCACAGCCGGCGAGCAGCAACAGCGCGAGCAAGACGAGCGAAAATACGGACCAGCTTGTTTTCATGATCCCTCCCTTGACGGCGGAAATATACCTTGAGGGTTGCGCGGACGCTTTATCTTTCCGTCTCGAGTTGACTTGCTTGAGTGCAGCGCACGTCGGAAATTCTTACAACGGATCCCGTAAGTCGCGCGACGCCCTCAGGGGCAAACTTTTTCTGACAGACAGGACCGGGCACGCACGGCTATCTTCCCAGCGCGCATTCACGTTGGGAGGAGAGCGCAAAGATGCGGGTGCTGGTCGTAGACGACAACATGGACACGGCGGAATCGATGGCCCTGCTCGTGCGGGGAATGGGCCACGAAGTCGACTTCGCGATATCCGGCCGGGCCGCGCTTCAAGTGGCTCGAACGTTCCGTCCCAACATCGTGTTTCTGGATCTGGGCCTGCCCGATGTCGATGGCTGCGAGCTGGCGAGTCAGCTCAGAGGCGAAGCGCAATCCTCGAGCACGAGGATCATCGCCGTTACCGGCAGCGGGCGGCTCGATGACCGGGAACGGGCCCTACGGTCGGGTTGCGATGACTACGTCGTGAAGCCGCTCGACGTGCACTTCTTGACCAGCCTTCTCGGCAACCGACTCGTATAAAGAGCCGTCGCACCACGCAGCGTGGTGCGGCGGCTCCCGGTTCTTCCCTGCCTCAATCCTCGAGCTCGGCCTGCTTGACCGCGTTCGTTTCGAAGATGACCTTAACCAGCGTTCCGGGCACGGACACGCCTGCCGCGTTAGTCGTGGCGGGGGTGACCGCATTGAGGAAGGCCGCTTGCGTCATCGGGCTGCCATCGATGTTTTTAAACGGAGGATTATCGTTCGCGGTGGCAACGTCGACCGGAAAGCCGAGCAGCGTGAGGGTCGTCCCGCTCTCTGCTTCGACCGGCGCCTGCAGGAACGCCCTGTTGCCATTTGAGCAAGAGGTGCTGATCTCGCCCGCCAATACGACCAGCGGCGTGGCAGGGATGGCGCGCTGGCCGCGCACCTGCACGCAGGCCGTAGGGGCAGGCGGCACGGCGCCGCTGGTCTGGCTATCGACCTTGATCGTCACGGAGTGGGTCGCGACGTTCACCGTGAACTGCGTAGGGCTCGACGCGGTCACGTTGCCCTGCACGCGGACCACCGAGCGTTTGAACTCGATCTTGCTTGCCACCAGCCTCGTGCCGTCCCACGAGCCCTCTGCTTCCACCTTGACGTTGTTCGCGAGGTCGGTCGCAATGCCGCCTTCGAAGCGCGTGGAGCTCGTCGTCGTCACCGGCGTGGTCCCGACCGAGAAGTTCCCGGGATGCCCCCCGAAGCCGGCGATCAGGCCCTCCGCTTCAGTCCTTTGCCCGGCAGCGGGCTTGAAGGCGTCATCCTGGGCGTCCTCGACTTTGACCTGCGAAGCCAGGAATGTACCCGGCGGGCAGGGGTGCGTGCAGTAAACCTCGACCACACTGCCGTTCTGGAAACTCGCCCCGGCAGGCACGATCACCGCCGCGCCGAAGTTGACGAGTTGTCCGGCGATGGTGAACGTCGTGGCGGTCCGATTAGCAACCACGCCGCGGATTTCGTCGAGCGTGCTATTGCCCATCTGCGCTACCCGGTCCTCGATGCGGGTTGCACGAATGACGCCGTTCGTATCGCGCAGGCCGTGCACCTCGATCAATTTCGTAGTCGTGATGGAATTGAAGCGGTTCACCGTATCCGAATATTCGGTCTGATCGTCGACGAAAACGGTTTGACCAAGGACAGCAAAGCTTTGCGGATTCGCGCCGGGTGTGACCGAAGTCGGCGTTCCACGCGTTTCGATGATTGCCTTGACGCGTTGCGCCGTGCCGTTGATGCCGTCGTCGTTCACGGTGCCGGCCACCTTCACGACCATGCCGTTCTGCAGCGCGGCGTTGGTCTTCGGTGTGTCGTCGAGCGAGATGTTGGCGGTCGTGTCTTCGAAGCGCACGCCGTTAACGATCGTGCTGCCCTTCGTCATCACGCCGGTGGAGACAGTGCTGCCGCCGGCGCCAGGCGGAGGCGTCGTGGTGCCGGTCCCGCCCGTTCCGCCGCCGCCGCCGCAGGCGGCGAGAATGGAAAGGGCGAGGGCCGCGAGGAGCGGTGTTCGCGGTGATTCGAAAAGTGAGAAGCGCGTTTCCATGATTCTTGGTCCCTTCTTGCGTCGCAAAAACGCCGTGGTCGGTTGACCGCCCACGGCGATCGTAGCAACCCCGGCCTGCGTGAAGACTGATCTTTGTCAAACCTCGGTCGGGAGGACTCGAGGCGAAGCGTCGCGATCGGACGGACGCCTTGCCTTGGGCCGGGCAATTCGGTTTTGGTTCAGTTTCGTGCCGCGACTTTCCGCCGCGGAAAGTTCTAGCCGGTGGTTGCGCAATCCTCTTTCAGCGGATCGGTGCGGGCGGCCGGAAGCTGCCCGGGGCCGTCGCGCTCTGCAATAGCGCGCTCGGTCCGTCGTTGATCACGATGTCGTTGCGTCCGTCGCCGTCGAGATCGCCGATCGCGATGAAGTTGCCCGAGGAGGGGCCGTCGAGCGCTGTCGCAACCGAGAACTGGCCGCGGTTCGTCAGCGACTGCTGCAGCACCGTGACGCGCGAAGGGCGGTTGATCGCCTGAAACACGATCGAGACCACAGCGATGTCCGGGATGCCGTCCGCATTCAGGTCGGCGACCGCCACACGCCGCGCTCCGTCGGCGACCGCGATGTCGCCGGCAACGAAGCTGCCCGGAGCGGTTTGGCGCAGGATGGTGACGCTTGCTCCTCCCGTGCCGCCAGCGGGTGCATTGCCGGCGTTCGCGACCACGATATCCATGCGGCCGTCGCCGTCGAGATCGGCGAGCGCCACGCCGCTGACGCGCAGGCCGGCCGCCAGCGTGACGACCGGCGCGAAGCCGCCGCTCGGCTGCTGATAGAAGACCGCCACCACGTCTTGTGCGGCAAGCACGATGTCGGTCAGGCCGTCTGCGTCGACGTCGCCGACCGCGAGGTCGTCCGATCCACGACCGGCACCAGCGAGCAGCGATGCCGGCGTGAGCAGCTCGCCCGGGCGTGCCGGGTTCTGAGCCAGGAGGAGGGCGCGTCCATTCGCTGATCTCCCGTCGGCGAGCGCAACATCCGCAAGAGCGTCGTTCGTCAGGTGTGCAATCGCGGCGTCGGTCGCCGCCGCACCGGCGGTCGTCAGCCATTGGACCGGCAGAAAGCGTCCGCGCGCCGCGGGGTCTTGGCGAAGGATGGAGATGCCGATATCGGTGGGGTCGGGTTGGGCAGCGGCTCCGGGGCTGGCGGCGACGAGATCGAGGAGTCCGTCGCCGTCGAAATCGCCCGCCGAGAGTCCATACGGATCGGCGCCTACGCTGTAGTCCACGGGGACGTCGAAAACGCCCGCCGCTGACTGGCGGAAGAAACGCACGTAGCCTGGATGCGGCGGCGGGCCGGCTACACGGGCAAACGCCAGCGCGATGTCGTCGCGTCCGTCGCCGTCGAAATCGGCGACCGTCACGCCCGCTGGTACGTCGAACGGAGGGATGGTCGCGCCGCCGCCGCCTCCGCCGCTGCATGCGGCCAGTGATGCAGCCAGCGCCGTGGTTGCGAGAAGGAGGTTGCGCATGGCTTTGGTCTTCGCGCTTGTCCCACCCCACAGTAGGCCCATGTCGCTCGCCGGGGCTTGATCCATCTCAATCGAGGAACCGCGATTTCGACGGCGAGTTTCAAAAACGAGGAAAGGCCGAAGGACCGGCCAGTCCGAATGGCTGGTGCGCCGCGTTCGTGAAAAAAAGTTAGGCCGCGCCCGCGTCCTGGCGGCGCGAGAAATACGCCCTTGCGGTTCGGCTCGGATGGGAGAAATCCCTATACGAGACAAATAATTACGCCGTAGCTGGCCGGCCCGCTGGTAGTGTCGCGAGCGGAGGGAAAGCGGCGTGGGAGCCATCGGGACCGAAGCCTGTGCGAGCGGAGCGGCGGTGGGCGCCGCGGATCTGTTACGCCTGCAAGCCACCCTGCTGTGGCATCGCGGTTTTTCGCAGGCGGCGGCTGCGCTTGCCACGGCGCTTTGCGATCGGCTGCGCTGCGATCGCGTCGCCGTCGGCTGGATCGAGCGCGATTGCAGCGCGGTGGTCGCGCTTTCGCATGCCGCCGACTTCGACCCGCGGCAGGCGGCGTCGGAGCGGATCGCGGCGGCGATGGACGAGGCGCTCGAGCAGGCGAGCGCCGTGGTCGTGCCGCAGCGCGAGGGCGCTTCCGCGCAGGTCTCGCTCGCGCATGCCGAGCTCGCCGGCACGGACGCGCGCGCGGTCTGCACCGTGCTGCTCGTCGATGCCGGCAAGCCGCTCGGCGCGCTGACTTTGGAACGCGCTTCGACGTGGTTCACCGCGGACGAAGTTTCCTTCTGCGAGGATGCGGCCGCGCTCGCCGCGCCGATCCTGTCGCTCAAGCGCCGCGCCGAGTGCGGCTGGACGGCCGCGACCGTCGAGGCGATGCGCGGCCTGTGGACGAAGCTCGTTTCCCCGGAGGGTCGGCGCGCGAGGCTCTGGCTGGGGGCAGGTGGACTCGCGGCCGCCGTGCTGCTCTTCGTGCCGGTTCCGTACTACATCGCCGCGCCTGCGCGCCTCGAAGGCTCGGTGCAGCGCGTGGTGGTCGCGCCGGTGGACGGATTTCTCGAGCAGGTCAATGTGCGTCCGGGCGACCTGGTCAAGTCCGGTCAGGTCCTGGCGCAGCTCGCCACGCAGGACTTGCAGGCCGAGCGCCTCAAGCGCCGCAGCGAGCTCGCGCAGCACGAGAACGTCTACAAGGCCGCGCTCGCTCGCGCCGACCGCACGCAGCTCGTCATCAACCAGGCGCGTGCCGCCGAAGCCCAGGCGCAGCTCCTGCTGGTCGAGAACCAGCTCCAGCGCGCCCAGTTGCGCGCGCCGTTCGACGGCATCGTGATCAAGGGGGATCTGCCGCAGCAGCTCGGCGCGCCGGTCCAGCGCGGCGAAGTGCTCCTCACGCTGGCACCGGACGCCCGCTACCGGCTGATCGTCGAGGTGGATGAACGCGACGTGGCGCTCGTGGCCGCGGGCCTGAAGGGCCGGCTTGCGCTGGCGGCGGCTCCCGAGTCGGTCTTCGATTTCAGCGTCGCGCGGCTGCTGCCTGTGGCGGTCGCGGCCGACGGCCGCAATTTCTTCGAGGTGGAAGGCGCGCTCGAGGCCGAAGGCAGCACGCTGCGCCCGGGCATGCGCGGCGTGGCGAAGATCGGCGCGGGCCGGCGCTCGGCGGCCTGGATCGCCACGCACCGCATGCTCGAGTGGCTGCGCCTCGCGGCGTGGTCGGTGGGCGGCTAGGGTGCAGACCTCTCTCTTCAGCCCGCTCTGGCACCGCGTGAGCGACCTGCGACCGCGGCTGCGCGGCGGCGTGCGCGTCCAGCGGCAGAAATACCGCGGCGAGACCTGGTACCTGCTCGCCGACGAGGCGAGCGGCAAGCAGCACCGCATCAACGCCGCCGCCTACGAGTTCATCGGCCGCTTCGACGGCCGGGCCTCGGTCAACGAGCTCTGGAGCCTGCTCCTCGAGCGCTTCGGCGAGAGCGCGCCCGACCAGGACGAGATCGTGCGCACGCTGCAGCGGCTGGCCGACGCCGAGCTGGTTCAGCTCCCCGGCGCCGACATCGCCGGGATCTTCCGACGCCGCGTGGAGCGGGCCCGGCGGCGCCGGCCGCTCGTCAACCCGCTCGCCTTCTCGATGCCGTTGTTCGATCCGTCCGCGCTCCTCGCCCGCATCGAGCCGTATGCGCTGCGGCTGTTCCACCCTGCGGCGGCCATCGCCTGCGCGGTGCTCTTGCTCGCCGCCGCGGTCGGCGGCGCCTTGAACTGGGAAGCGCTGCGCGCGCACGCCACCACCCATCTCTCGAGCGGCTACTACCTGTCGCTCGTCTGGGCGAGCTACCCGTTGGTGAAGCTCCTGCACGAGCTTGGGCATGCGCTGGCGGTGCGGCGCTGGGGCGGCGAGGTGCACGAGTTCGGCGTCACCTTCCTCTTCTTCACGCCGGCGCCGTACATGGACGCTGGCTCGGCATCGACGTTCCGAAGCCGGTGGCGGCGCGCCGCCGTGAGCCTCGCCGGCATCGGCGTCGAGCTCGTCGTCGGCGCCGCGGCGCTGCTCGCATGGCTCGCGCTGGAGCGCGGCGCGTTGAGCGACGTCGCCTTCGTGCTGCTCGTGGTCTGCCTGGGCTCGTCACTCCTCTTCAATGCCAATCCGTTGCTGCGCTTCGACGGCTATCACGCGCTTTGCGATCTGGTCGATGCCCCTAATCTTGCCCTCCGCAGCCACGCGTACTGGCTGCACCGCGCGCAGAGGCTCCTCGGCGGCGATGCCTCGGCGGCGCCGGCACACGGCCGCGGTGAGCTCAAGTGGCTGGTCGCCTACGCGCCGGCCTCGTGGTGCTACCGCTTCGCGCTGTCCGTGGGTCTCCTCTTGTGGGTTGGGGAAAAGTCGGCGCTGCTCGGATGGCTCGCGGCGGTGGCACTCGCATTTTTCGTCGTGCTGCGTCCGGCCTGGCAGTTCGCCTGCGCTGTGTGGCACGCCATTCCGGCAGGTCAGCCGCGGCGCCGCGCCGCCTGGGCGGCGGCGCTGGCGGGCGGTCTGGGCGCCGGCGCGCTGCTCGCGCTGCCGGTGCCCAGCACGGTGCTCGTTCAAGGCGTCGTGTGGCCCGCGGACCATGCGCGCGTGCGCGCCGAAGCCGAGGGCTTCGTGGCCGAGGTCCTCGCGCGCGATGGCGAGAGCGTGGTGCCGGGCACGCCGCTCGTCGTGCTCAGGGAACCCGCGCTGCTCGCCGAGCGCGACACGCTACGCGCGCGGGTCCTCGGCCTCAGCGCGCGCCAGTACGACGCCATCCTCAGGGAGCCGGTGCAGGCGCGCAACGTCATCGCGGATCTGGAGCGCACGCGCGCCGAGCTCGAGCGGGCGGAGCAGCGCATCGCCCAGTGGACGGTGCGCAGCAAGGCAGCCGGACGGCTCGTGCTGCCACACGAGCAGGATCTTCCGGGAAGCTTCGTTCAGAAAGGCGCGACGCTCGCGTACGTGCTCGAGGCGGCGCCGCCGCTCGTGCGCGTGGCGGTGCCCGAGGAGCATGCCGCGCTGCTGCGCGGCCGCACGCGGCGGGTCGAAGTCCGGCTTGCCGACGAAGGCGCGACACGGCCGGCCCGCCTCGAGCGCGAGGTGCCCGCCTCGACGCGCGTTCTGCCGAGCGCCGCGCTCGGCGCGCCCGCGGGCGGACCGCACGCCGTCGATCCCGCCGACAAGGACGGCACGCGCGCGCTCGATCCGCTGTTCCTCTTCGACGTCGCGCTGGAGCAGAGCGCTTTGCAGCGGCTGGGCGAGCGCGCATGGGTGCGTTTCGAGCTTGCCGCCGAGCCGCTGGCGATGCAATGGCAGCGCCGGGTGCGCCAGGCGTTCCTCAAGCATTTCAACCCGTCGAGCTGATGAGCGCCGCCCAACTGCCCATGCCAGGCGCCCTGTGGGGGCGCTACCCGGAGCGCCGTGAGCGCAGCCGCGTGGCGCCGCTGCCCCTGCCGACGGCGCGCCGCTACGGTGCGTTCGTGCGCCGCGTGCAGCACATGGACCTGCGCGCGCTCAGCGATAGGGCGCTCGCGGCGCGCGTCACCGAGTTGCGCCGGCGCTTTGCGCAAGAAGGCCTGGCCGAGCCGGCGATGGCGCTGGGCCTCGCGCTCGTCGGCGAGCTCGCGGCGCGCGAACTCGGCACCCGGCCGCACGCGGTCCAGCTCCATGCCGCGCGGGCGATGCTCGACGAGCGCCTCGCGGAGATGGCCACCGGGGAGGGGAAGACCCTGGCGGCGGCGCTCGCGGCGGCCGTGGCGGCGCTGGCACGCGTGCCCGTGCACCTCATCACGGCGAACGACTACCTCGCTCGTCGCGACGGCGAATACCTGCGGGCGCTCTATGCCCGCCTGGGGCTGACCACCGGCATCGTCACACAGCAAATGGATGCGGCTTCACGCCGCGCGGCCTACGCCTGCGACATCACCTACTGCACGGCGAAAGAGCTCGTGTTCGACTATCTGCGCGATTCGATGATTCGCGGCCGCGATGCCGGTACCCTGCAGGAGCGTATCGGGGGACTTGCGTCGCAGCACACGGTGCTGCGCGGCCTTTGCATGGCGCTGATCGACGAGGCCGACGGCGTGCTGCTGGACGAAGCGCGCGTGCCGTTCATTCTTTCGCGCGCCGGCGCCGCGCACGGTCGCCCCGAGCATTTCGAGCGCGCGCTCGCGCTAGCCGTCCGGCTTGAGCAGGGCCGCGATTTCTCGCTCGATGCCGAGCTTCGAAGCGCCGAGCTGACCCGCGCCGGACGCAAGGCGCTTGCCGCGAGCGCGCGGAACGCCGACCGCTTGTGGGCATTGCCGCGCTACCGCGAGGAGGCGGTGAGCCTGGCACTCGCCGCGCTGCACCTGTTCCACCGCGACCGCGACTACCTCGTGCGCGACGGCCGTGTCGAGCTCATCGACGCGACGACCGGACGCACGGCGCCGGGGCGCGCGTGGTCGCGCGGCCTGCACCAGATGATCGAGCTGAAGGAAGGCTGCCGTCCCGGAAAGGTGCTCGAAACCGCGGCCGAGCTGACCTATCAGCGATTTTTCTCGCGCTACCTTCGGGTCTGCGGCATGAGCGGGACGCTCTCGGAGGGACGCACGGAGCTCGCGCAGGTCTACGGTTTGCGCGTCGCGCGCGTGCCTTTGCGCATGCCCAGCCTGCGCCGGGTCCTGCCCACGCGCGTGTTCGCCGATGCAGCCGGACGGTGGACCTTCGTGGTCCAGCGCGCCCGCGAGCTGAGCGAGGCCGGGCGTGCGGTCCTCGTCGGCACCGATACCGTCGCCGATTCGCAGGCGCTTTCCGAGGCGATGCACGCCGGCGGCCTCGAGCACGTGCTGCTCAACGCCCGCCACGACCGCGCCGAAGCCGAGATCGTCGCCGCTGCCGGCGCGCCGGGACGCATCACGGTGGCCACCAGCATGGCGGGCCGCGGCACCGACATCGCGCTCGACCCCGAAGTCGCCCGGCGCGGCGGCTTGCACGTGATCTTGTGCCAGGCGAACCCCTCGTCCCGGATCGACCGGCAGTTCATCGGGCGCTGCGCGCGGCGCGGCGAGCCCGGGAGCTGCGAGACGCTGCATGTGCTCGATGCCCGCCTGCCCCGGCGCGGCGCCGAGCTTCGGCCGGCGTGGCTCGCGCGGCTGCTCGTGCGCCTCGAGCTGCGCTTGCAGCTCGGCCGCGAGCGCGCCACGCGCCGCGCGCTCTGGCAGCGGGACCACGCGATGGGGCGCGAATCGATTCTCGGAGCCCACCGGCCATGACCACCAAGCGAATCCGCTTTTATACCTTCGCCGCGCTGTTCCCGCTCTCGGGCGGCGCCGGCGCACAAAGCCTGCAGCCGCTCGGCTGCCTGATCGAGCCGCACCGGGTCGTCGAGCTCGGCAGCCCGGTCATCGGCGTGGTCGAGTCGATCGGCGTCGAGCGGGGCGATCGCGTGAGGAAGGGCCAGGTGATCGCGGTGCTGCGTGCCGACGTCGAGCGCGCGGCGGTGGGGGTCGCCGCCACCAAGGCGCAGGTGGCCGCCGAGGTGCAGGCGGCGCAGGCGAACTACGACCTCGCCAGGCGCAAGTACGAGCGCGCCCAGGATCTGGTGGAACGCAAGTTCATCTCGAGCCAGGCGCTGGAGCAGGCGCGCGCGGACGCGGACGTGGCGGAGCAAAAGCTGGCCCAGGCGCGCGAGCAGCGCGGCATCTGGGATCGCGAGCTCAAGCTTGCCGAGGCGCAGCTCGGCATGCGCACCATCCGCAGCCCGGCGAGCGGCGTCATCGCCGAGCGGTATGTCTCGCCGGGCGAGCGCGTCGAGGAAAAGCCGATCGTGCGGCTGGCGACGCTCGACCCCTTGCGCGTCGAGGTGGTGGTGCCGGCGGAGCTCTTCGGCTCGATCCAGGCCGGCTCGTTCCTGAGCGTCGTGCCCGAGCTGCCGAGCGCCACGCCGCGCCTCGCCAAGGTGGTGCTGGTCGACCCGCTGATCGACGGCCCGAGCAACACCTTCCGCGCCCGCCTGCAGCTGCCGAATCCGAAGTACGAGGTGCCCGCCGGCCTGCGCTGCAGGGTCGAGCTTGGCGGAGAGACCCAAGCGGGCGCCGGGGGCGAGCAGCCGATCGGCAAGCCGGTGCCCGGGATGCGGCCCGCGCGCAACCTGCCGCAGGGGAAGTCCGGTGGCAAGGTCTAGCCGACCCGCCCCGAGCCGGCTCTCGCGCTTCGTCGTCGAAGCGCTGGAGCCGCGCCTGCTGTACTCGGCCGACCTCGGTCCGTCGCTGCTCGGCACGGTCGTATCGCCGGTGGCGGAGCAGCGCCTGCTCGAGAGCGAGCTGCAGCCGGTTCAGCCACAGACGCTCACCGCTCAGGCGCAGGCGCGCGAAGTCGTCTTCGTCGACGCATCGACGCCCGATGCCGAACGGCTGATCGCCGACCTCGCGGCGCAGACCGGACGCACGCTCGACGTGGTGCGCATCGGCGCGGACGAGGATGGGCTCGCGCGTGTCGGGGCCGAGCTCGCCCAACGGCAGGACGTGTCGGCCGTGCACATCATTTCGCACGGCGCGGACGGCGCCTTCCGCCTGGGGGCGAGCACCGTCGATTCGGAAACGATACAAGCGCGCGCGTCCGAGCTCGCGGGCTGGAGTGCATCGCTCACGGCGGACGCGGACCTGCTGATCTATGGATGCGATGTGGCTGAAACCGCAGCGGGACGTGCGCTCGTCGAGCAACTGGGCGCACTGACGGGCGCCGACGTCGCGGCGAGCACCAACCTCACCGGCGCGCGCGCGCTGGGCGGCGACTGGAACCTGGAGTACTCGACCGGCGCGGTCGAGGCGCAAGTCGCGCCGAGCCAGGAGGCGCAGGCCGAATGGTTCGGCTTGCTCGCGGTGAACAGCGCTCCGGTGCTCTCCGGCGCGAACGATCTCGGCGCGATTGTGGAGGACAACACCACGAACGGCGGCACGCTGGTCTCGGACCTCATCGCCGGTCATGTCACCGACGCCGACTCCGGCGCGTCCGCGGGCATCGCGGTCGTGGGTGTCGACAATACGAACGGCGTGTGGCAGTACTCCATCGATGCCGGCGCGTCGTGGTCGGACTTCGGCGCGCCGAGCGCGGCGAGCGCGCGTCTGCTCGCCGCCGATGCCTCGACCTATGTGCGCTTCGTTCCGAACGCAGGGTGGAACGGCACGGTCGCGAACGGCCTCGGCTTCCGGGCGTGGGACGGCACGAGCGGCGTGAACGGCGGCACGGCCGATACCACGAGCGTAGACCTGACGGTACGCGACAATTTTAATGCCGTCTCCTACGCGAATAACGATGGCACGGCGAGCTGGAGCACGAGCTGGGTGGACGCCGATGGCAACCCGGCGGCAGGCAACGTCCGCGTGACGGGTGGCGAGCTCGTCTTGTCCCCTTCCCTCGGCGGCGAATCGGTCTACCGCCAGGTCGACCTCAGCGCTGCGTCGAGCGCCAGCCTGTCCTTCTCCTACGACAACCAGCTCGGGTTGCTCGGCACCGTATCCCTCCAGGCCTCCAACGACGGCGGCGCAACCTACACCACGCTCGCGACGTTCTCGAACGCGAACCCAGGCTTGGGCACCTATACCGCTGACCTCAGCGCCTACCTGGCCTCTGACACGCGCATCCGCTTCGACGTAAGCACCCTGCCGCTCGGCGGAAGCTTCCACGTCGACAACGTCGAGATCGCATACACTGCGCAGCTCTCCGGCGGCGCGAGCGCCTTCAGCGCGTCGACCGCGAGCAGCAGCATCGCGGTCGCGGCGGTGAACGACGCGCCCTCCGGGGTGAGCAACACCGTAACCACGCTGGAGGACTCGGCGTACGTCTTCAGCGCCGCCGACTTCGGTTTCAGCGATTCCGACGGCAATGCGCTCGCGGCGGTGAGGGTTACCGCCGTGCCCACCGCCGGCACGCTGACGAACAACGGCGTCGCGGTCACGGCGGGGCAATTCGTTTCAGCCGCGGACATCGCCTCGGGTGGCCTGAGCTTCACGCCGGCAGCGAATGCCAACGGCGCCGGTTATGCGAGCTTCAGCTTCCAGGTGCAGGATGACGGCGCTACGGCGAACGGCGGCGTCGACCTCGACCCGGTGGCGCGCACGATGACGCTCAACGTGACCGCGGTGAACGATGCGCCGTCGGCAGCGGGTAACACCGTGACGACGTTGGAAGACACGCCTTACGTCTTCACCTCGGCCGATTTCGGCTTCAGCGATGCCGACGGCAACGCCCTCGCCGCAGTAAGGATCGCGACGCTGCCGGGTGCCGGCGCGCTGACGAACAACGGCGTGGCGGTCACGGCGGGGCAATTCGTTTCAGCCGCGGACATCGCTTCGGGCTTGCTGCGCTTCACGCCTGCACCGAACGCCAACGGCGCCGGCTACGCGGCCTTCACCTTCCAGGTGCAGGACGACGGCGGCACGGCGAACGGCGGCGTAGACCTCGATCCGACCGCCCGCACGATGACGCTGAACGTCACGGCGGTCAACGACGCGCCGATCGGCAAGAACGTCACCGTCACGACGCTCGAAGACACCGCCTACGTCTTCGCCACCACCGACTTCGGCTTCAGCGACCCCGACGGCAACTCGTTGCTCGCGGTTCGTATCGCGTCGCTGCCTACCGCCGGCGTCCTGACCGACAACGGCGTCGCGGTCTCGTTGGGACAATCGGTGTCGGCGGCGGATATCGCCGCAGGCTTCCTGCGATTTACCCCGGCGCCCGACGCCAACGGCGCCGGCTACGCGAACTTCAAGTTCCAGGTGCGCGACAACGGTGGCACGGCGAATGGCGGAGTGGATTTCGATCGGGCGGTGCGCACGATGACGGTGGATGTCACCCCGGTGAACGACGCGCCTTCGGGAGCGAACAATACCGTGACGACGCTGGAAGATACGGCCTACGTCTTCACCATGGCCGATTTCGGGTTCACCGACGTTGACGGCGGCGCGCTCACCGCGGTGGACATCGCTTCGCTGCCCGCTTCCGGAACCCTGACCAACAACGGCGTCGCCGTGACCACAGGGCAGTGGGTGTCGGCGGCAGATATCGCTGCGGGGCTGCTGCGCTTCACGCCCGCAGTCAACGCCAACGGCGCGGGCTACGCAACGTTTACCTTCCAGGTCCGCGACGACGGCGGCACGGCGAACGGCGG
>Ga0075428_100004746_pt1 | contig 15045 bp, 13 predicted proteins | sample RhiMetdeltSRZDD2_FD_75291 | JGI IMG/M metagenome (GOLD analysis project Ga0075428, IMG submission 75291) | Populus rhizosphere microbial communities from Tennessee, USA - Rhizosphere MetaG P. deltoides SRZDD2 | ecosystem: Host-associated > Plants > Roots > Rhizosphere > Soil | place: USA... | reverse complement strand
GCGCTTGAAGGACAAGGACGTCACGCACAAGCTGTTCGACGAGATCGGCAAGCGGTTTGCCGCGCGCGCCGGAGGCTACACCCGAATCGTCAAGTTGGGTCATCGTGTCGGCGACGGTGCCGACGTGGCGCGGATCGAGCTGCTCGCTGAGTAACAGGACAAGCACCCCAAAAAGAAAGGGACCCGGAACGGGTCCCTTTTTTCTTCACACGCGTTTGCTTATGACGCCTTGGCCACCCGATTGGATTTGATGCACTGCGTGCAGACGCGCATGCGGCGCACGACGCCGTTCACCACGACGCGGACGCGTTGTAGGTTGGGGTACCAGCGGCGGGGGGTCTTGTTATTCGCGTGGCTGACGTTATGTCCCGCGATAGGACCTTTGCCACAAATCTCACACACTCGAGCCATAGTTCGATCCGACGACAAATGAGTTCAAAGGACGCCGCAAAGAGGCCTAAACCTAAACCGGCCACCCAGGCTCGACAACCCCGCACGGCGCGGAAGACCGCCGTGATCACCGGCGTGACCGGCCAGGACGGCTCCTACCTCGCCGAGCTCCTGCTCGAGAAGGGGTATGAGGTGATCGGCATCGTGCGCCGCACGTCGCACGACTCCTACGAGCGGATCGGGCACCTCCTCGACCGCGTGCACATCGTCGCGGCCGACTTGCTCGACCAGCACTCGCTGACGACCGTGATCCGGGATGCGAAGCCGGACGAGGTCTACAACCTCGCCGCCCAGAGCTTCGTCCCCACGTCGTGGACTCAGCCGGTACTCACCGGTGAGTTCACGGCACTTGGCGTGACCCGGCTGCTGGAAGCCATTCGCCTCGCGCACCCGGAAGCGCGTTTTTACCAAGCCAGCTCCTCCGAAATGTTCGGCAAGGCGGTGGAGACGCCGCAGCGCGAGACGACGCCCTTCTACCCGCGTTCGCCGTACGGTGTCGCCAAGGTGTACGGCCATTGGATTACCGTGAACTACCGCGAGTCGTACGGGCTGTACGCGGTGAACGGCATCCTGTTCAATCACGAGTCGCCGCGTCGTGGCCTCGAGTTCGTCACGCGCAAGGTGACGAACGCGGTGGCCGGCATCAAGCTGGGCAAAGCTCACGAGCTGCGGCTCGGCAACCTGGACTCGGGGCGCGATTGGGGGTTCGCGGGCGATTACGTCGAGGCGATGTGGCGGATGCTACAGCAGAAAGCGCCGCAGGACTACGTGGTCGGGACCGGGACGATGCACACCGTGCGCGATCTTTGCGCCGCCGCGTTCGAGCACGTCGGACTGGACTGGAAGAAGTACGTAAAAGTCGATCAGCGCTTCGTGCGCCCGGCCGAGGTGGACGTACTCCTCGCGGACGCAAGTCGCGCCCGCACGGAGCTCGGCTGGACTCCGCGCGTGAACTTTACGGAGCTCGTCGAGATGATGGTCGACGCCGATCTCGAGCGACTGTCATGAAAGTGCTCGTGACCGGCGCCGACGGGTTCGTGGGCCGGTGGTTGATCCGGCGGCTGCTCGACGACGGTCGCGAGGTGTACGGTGCGGTTCGGCCGTCCGAGCCGCAGCGCGCCGACGGCCTGACGCCGGAGGAACGCGCGTGCGTGCGGTGGCTGCCGCTCGAAATCACCGATACCCAGTCGGTGCGCCAATGCGTGGATCTCCCATACGATGCCATTGTCCATCTTGCAGCGGTCTCGTCCGGAGCGGTCGCGTTGCGCGACCCCGGCGTTGCGTGGGACATCAATGCGGGCGGAACCGCGAGACTCGTGCACGTCCTCGCCGAAGCCCGCCGGAAGGACCGCGCCGATCCGGTGGTTCTCGTCGTGTCCACCGGCGAAGTCTACGGGCTCGGGCAGTCGGTGCCGCGGCGGGAAACCGATCCGCTCGCGCCGGTGTCCCCGTATGCCGCGAGCAAACTCGCCGCCGAAGTCGCGGCGCTCGAGGCATGGCGCCGTTCCGGCTTGCGGATCGTCGTCGCACGGTCCTTCGCGCATACCGGCCCCGGCCAGGAGGTGGGGTTCGTCATTCCGGCGTTCGCGCAGCGGCTATTGTTCGCCAAGAAGATCGGAGCGCCGGTCGTGAAAGTCGGCAATCTCGAGCCGGTGCGTGATCTGCTGCACGTGCAGGACGTGGTGGATGCCTATGTGCGGCTGATCCGGCAGGGCGAAGCGGGTGAGGTGTACAACGTGGCATCCGGGCAGGGCTCACGCCTGGAGGATGTGCTGTTCCAGATGGCCGGGCTGCTCGGTATCCGTGCGATCCCCGAAGCCGATCCCGAGCTGATGCGGTCGGCAGACATCCCGCACCTGGTGGGTGATTACTCGAAACTGCGGGCCGCGACGGGTTGGTCGCCCCGCCGCTCGCTCGACGATACGCTGCGGGACGTGCTCAATGCCCAAACGAGCTGACCTCAAACGAATTCTGCTGCTGGGCTCCGGGCCGATCGTGATCGGCCAGGCGGCGGAGTTCGACTATTCGGGCACCCAGGCGGTGAAAGCGCTGAAAGAGGAAGGCTACACGGTCATCCTCGTGAACTCGAATCCCGCGACCATCATGACCGATCCCGAGCTTGCGGACCGGACCTACATCGAGCCCGTCACGCCCGAGTGGGTGCGCAAAGTCATCGAACGTGAACGGCCGGACGCCTTGCTGCCGACGATGGGGGGCCAGACCGCCCTCAACGTGGCGATGGCGCTCGCCAACGATGGGACGCTCAAGCAGTACGGGGTCGAGCTGATCGGCGCTAACGCCCGGGCAATTCGCATGGCCGAGGATCGCGCCGAGTTCAGTGCCGCGATGCGGCGGATCGGTCTGGCGACACCCGCGGGCCGGACGGTCACCTCGATCGAGGCCGCCCTGTCGGCGGTGGGCGAGGTCGGCTATCCGGCGATCATTCGTCCCTCGTATACCCTGGGCGGCACGGGTGGGGGAGTCGCCTACAATCGCGCCGAGTTCGAGGAGGCCGTCGAGCGCGCGCTGGAGCTCTCGCCGGTACACTCCACGCTCATCGAGCGCAGCGTGCTCGGCTGGAAGGAATTCGAGCTCGAGGTCATGCGGGACGGCCGCGACAACGTCGTGATCGTTTGCTCGATCGAGAACCTCGACCCGATGGGCGTGCACACCGGCGATTCGATCACCGTCGCCCCGGCGATGACGCTGACGGACCGCGAGTACCAGCGCATGCGCGATGCGGCGATCGCGATCATCCGCGAGATCGGCGTCGAGGCCGGTGGCTGCAACATTCAGTTCGCCGTCAATCCGGCCGACGGTGAGATGCTGGTGATCGAGATGAATCCGCGAGTATCGCGCTCGTCCGCGCTCGCGTCGAAGGCCACCGGATTTCCCATCGCGCGCATCGGTACGAAGCTCGCCGTCGGGTACACGCTGGACGAGCTGCCCAACGACATCACACGCACGACGCCGGCATCCTTCGAGCCGGTGCTCGACTATGTCGTGGTCAAGGTGCCGCGCTTTGCGTTCGAAAAGTTTCCGACGGCGGATTACCGGCTCACGACCCAGATGAAGTCGGTCGGTGAGACGATGGCGATTGGCCGCACGTTCAAGGAGGCGTTCCAGAAGGGGCTGCGCGGGCTCGAGATCGGGCGACCGGGGTGGACGGTCGGTGCGACACTGGCGGACGATCGGCTCACGAGCGCCTCGCCCGAGGACCTGCGCGTCGCGCTGCGCACGCCGACCCCGGAACGAATCTTCCAGATCAAGCGCGCGGTTGCCGCCGGCCTCTCCGTCGAGGAGATCGCGCAGGCGTCCGGCATCGATCCCTGGTTCCTCTATCAGCTCGAAGAGCTGGTCGACGCCGAGAACTGGTTCAGTGGCTTGCGGACGGTCGGTGGGCCGGATCTCAAGCGAATGAAGCGCCTGGGATTCTCGGACAAGCAGCTCGCCGTCCTGCGTGACACCACCGAGACCGCGATTCGCGAGCAGCGCTGGAAGCTCGGCATTCACCCCGCGTACAAGACCGTCGATACCTGCGCCGGCGAGTTCCCGTCCTCGACGCCGTACCTCTACTCGTCGTATGACGAGGAGAACGAATCGGAGCCGCTCGGCGAGCAGGGGATCGTGATTCTCGGCAGCGGGCCCAACCGTATCGGGCAGGGCGTCGAGTTCGACTACTGCTGCGTTCGCGCCGGCCTCGCGTTCCGCGAGCTCGGCTACAAGACGATCATGATCAACTCGAATCCGGAAACGGTGTCCACGGACTTCGATATCTCCGACAAGCTCTACTTCGAGCCGTTGACCTTCGAGGACGTGCTGGAGATCGTGCGCCTGGAGCGGCCGAAGGGAGTCGTGGTCCAGTTCGGCGGCCAGACACCGCTGCAGCTGACGAAGCCGCTCGAGGCCGCGGGGGTGTCCATCCTCGGCACGTCACCCGACGCGATCGACATCGCCGAGGACCGTGAGCGCTTCGAGGCGCTCGCCGACCGCCTCGGCGTCACCCAGCCGCCCAACGGCATCGCACGCTCGGTCGAGGAGGCGGTCGCGGTCGCCCAGCGCATCGGCTATCCAGTGCTGGTCCGGCCATCCTACGTCCTGGGCGGACGAGCCATGGAGATTGTTTACGACGACGGCTCGCTCCGCGAGTATTTCGTCAAAGCGGCTCGGGTGGCCCCGGAGCACCCGGTCTTGATCGATCGCTTCCTCGAGGACGCGTTCGAGGCCGACGTGGACGCGATCGCCGACGGTATGCGGTGCGTCATTGGCGGTGTCATGCAGCACATAGAGGATGCCGGCGTGCATTCGGGTGATTCCGCGTGCGTGTTGCCACCCTATCTGATCGGCGATCGCCAGGTCGAGGAAATGCGGCGCCACACCCAGGCCTTCGCGAAGGCGCTCGGGGTCGTCGGTCTGATCAACGTCCAGTATGCCATCAAAAACGGCGTGGTCTACGTCCTCGAGGTCAATCCACGCGCGTCCCGTACGGTGCCATTCGTCAGCAAAGCGACGGGCGTGCCCCTCGCCAGGCTTGCCGCGGCGGTCATTGCCGGGGGGCCCGGTAGGACACTGGACGATTTGGGCGTTCCCGATGAGCTTCCCGTCCCCGGGGTGGCCGTGAAAGAGGCGGTCTTCCCCTTCACGAAACTGCCCGGCGTGGATACAGTGTTGGGGCCGGAAATGCGGTCGACGGGTGAGGCGATGGGGTTAGCCGACAGTTTCGGCATGGCGTTCGCCAAGGCCCAGATCGCGGCGGAAGGGAGCCTGCCGCTCGAGGGCACGATCTTCGTGACGGTGAATGACGCCGATAAGCCCACCGTTCTGCCGATCGTGCGGCGCTTCCACGAGCTGGGGTTCCGCATCCTGGCGACGGAAGGAACGCAGCGCTATCTCCGGGGCCGTGGCGTGCCGGCGGAGCGAGTGATGAAAGTACACGAGGGGCGTCCCAACGCGATCGATTTGATCGTGTCGGGCGATGTCCATTTGCTGATCAATACTCCCCTCGGGAAGTTCACGCAGGTGGATGATTACGCGATCCGGCGCGCCGCGCTGGTGCATCGCGTGCCGTACACGACGACCATGTCCGCGGCGAGCGCCGCGTGTGATGCGATCATTGCGCTCCGCAGTCGCACCGGGAGCGTCAGGAGCCTACAGGAATGGCACGAAAGAGCGAACGCCGAAAAACCGGTTCCGACCGTCGGACGAGCGGCAGCCATAAGGGCGTAGCGAAGAAGACGGCAGCCACGTCGACGGCACCCGCTGCGCCGAAGGTCAAGTTTCGCGGCAAGCTGCTCGAGAACGAGCCGCTGTCGCGGCTGACCACCTGGCGGATCGGCGGGCCGGCGCGCTACCTCGCGTTGCCGGCCGAGACCGAGGATGTCGCACGCGCACTGGAGCTGGCCCAGGACCGCGGGCTCCCATGGATGGTGATCGGGCTCGGCTCCAATCTCCTCGTGAAGGACGGGGGCTTTCCCGGCGTCGTGATTCGCATGGGGAAGGGACTGGACCGCTTCGAGATGAAGGGCGCGACGGCGATCGTTGGTGCCGGCCTGCCCACACCGATCCTGGCGCGGCGCACGGCGGAAGCGGGATTTGTCGGTGTCGAGCGCTTCGTCGGCATTCCGGGCACGGTTGGCGGCGGCATCTTCATGAATGCCGGCTGTCACGGCGCGGAGTTCTCGGAAATCGTCACCGAAGTGACCCTCATGGATTCCCGCGGCAAGATCAAGCAATTGTCGCGCAAGCAGATCTCCTTCAAGTATCGATCGACCAACCTCGACGGCATCGTGCTCGAGGCCAAGCTCGGGCTGGGTGAGGAATCGCCGGCAAAGTTGAAAGAGCTGCAGGCGAAGCTGTTCCGCTGGCGGAAGGCGGGGACGCCGTTCGATCAACCGTGCTGCGGCTCGACGTTCAAGAATCCGGGGGGCTCCAAGACGGCCGGTATGCTGATCGACGAGTGCGGTCTCAAGGGCTTCTCGATCGGCGGCGCGCAGGTGTCGACCCTGCATGCCAACTACATCATCAATAAGGGAACTGCGACAGCCGGCGATGTCCTGAAGGTGATCGACCACCTCCGGAAGACCGTCGCCAAGAAGACCGGCACCACGCTGGAGCTCGAGTGCAAGATCATCGGCGTGTGAGGGAGGGGACCGGCGAGAAGGGCTACTTCGCCCACGAGTCCAGTTACGTCGATGACGGGGCCAAGATCGGCAGCGGAACCAAGATCTGGCACTTTTCCCACGTGATGCCCGGCGCGGTAATCGGTGAGCGGTGCAACCTCGGCCAGAATGTCGTCGTGATGCCCGGGACACGGATCGGCAACAACGTCAAGATCCAGAACAATGTCTCGATCTACGAAGGCGTCGAGCTGGAAGACGACGTCTTCTGCGGACCGTCGTGCGTCTTTACCAATGTGATGAACCCTCGAAGCCACGTGTCGCGCAAACACGAGTACCGCCGTACGCTTGTGAAGCGCGGCAGCACGATCGGCGCCAACGCCACCATCGTCTGTGGGAGTACCCTGGGGGAGTATTCGTTCATCGGCGCCGGCGCGGTCGTGACCACGGACGTCCCACCCTATGGACTCATGGTCGGCGTGCCCGGACGGCTCGTGGGGTGGATGTGCCAGTGCGGTGAGCGGCTGCATCCGAGCGCCGGGCGAGCCGCCTGCGCGGTGTGTGGCGCCACGTATGAGGAAGCGGCGGCCGGAGGCGGCGGACGGGTGTTGCGGCAAACCACCCCTTCACGCTCCAAGGCCGGGACCCCATGAACGTGCCGATGCTGGATCTCGTCGCGCAGTACAAGACAATCAAGGACGATGTCCTGCGCGCGATGATGCAGGTGATCGAGACGCAGCAGTTCATCATGGGGCAGGCGGTGCCGCGCCTGGAAGTCGAAGTCGCCAAGGTGTCGCACGCCAAACACGGGATCGGCTGTGCGAGCGGGACCGATGCGCTCCTCCTGCCCCTCAAGGCGCTGGACCTGAAGCCTGGCGACGAAGTCATCACGACGCCGTTCACCTTCTTCGCCACGGCGGGCACGATCCATAATGCCGGTGGGAAACCCGTCTTCGTCGACATCCTGCCCGACACGTTCAACATCGATCCCGCCGCCGTCAAACGTGCGATCACCCCGCGGACCCGCGCTATCGTGCCGGTGCATCTCTACGGACAGATGGCCGACCTGATGGAGTTGCTGGCGATCACGACGGAGCGCGGGATCAAGGTGATCGAGGACGCCGCGCAAGCGATCGGCGCCCGGCGCAAAATGGACGGCGAATGGCGTGTGGCTGGGGAGCTGGGGTGGGTCACCGGCTATTCGTTCTTTCCGAGCAAGAACCTCGGCGCGTGGGGCGACGGCGGCATGATGGTGACGTCGGACGACGCCGCAGCCGACCGGCTGCGCAAGCTGCGGCTGCACGGCGGCGCCAAACAGTATCACCACGACGAAGTGGGCACCAACTCGCGGCTCGACACGTTACAGGCTGCCGTGCTGCTCGCCAAGTTGCCGCACCTGAACGCGTGGTCCGCGAAACGGCGAGAGCATGCCGCCTATTATTCGAAGGCGTTCGCCGATGTGCCGGAAGTGAAGACGCCCATCACCGATCCAGCGAACGAGCACATCTTCCACCAGTACACGATTCGCGCTCAGCGGCGCGACGACCTGCAGGTGCATCTCAAGAAGGAAGGAATCGGGCACGCGGTGTACTACCCGATCCCGCTCCACCGTCAGCCTTGTTTTGCGCATCTCGGCTACAAGGACCGGAGTCTGCCCATCGCCGAGGGAGCCGCTCACGAGGTCCTGTCGCTACCGATCTATCCGGAGCTTACGCGACCGCAACTCGACCAGGTGGTCGATGCCGTGCGCGGATTCTATCGGTGAAGCGCCTCAAAGTCGGCGTAGTGGGGGCCGGCGCGTGGGGCAGGAACCACGTCCGGACGGTAGCAGGGTTGGCGGAGGCGGAGCTCGCGGCCGTCTGCGATCCCGACCCGAAGGTACGCGAACGCGTGGCCCGGCAGTACCCGGCCGCGCTCGTCACCGGCGAGATTGGGGCCCTGCTCGGGGTCGTGGATGCGGTCATCGTCGCGTCGCCTGCGGCGACACATGCAGCGATCGCCCGGCAGGCGGTCGAAGCCGGGAAGCCGGTGCTGGTCGAGAAGCCGTTTGCGCTGAAGGTCGAAGACGCTCTGACGGTCGCGCGGCTCAGCGCCGAGCGGAAGGTGCCGGTGCTGGCGGGCCATTTGCTGGTCTATCATCCTGCCGTCGAGCGGCTGCGTGAGCTGGTGCGGACCGGCGAATTGGGGAAGGTATTCTATCTCTATGGGTTGCGGGTCAACCTTGGGCAGGTTCGCAAGGACGAGAACGCCCTCTGGAGTTTCGGCCCGCACGACGTGTCGGTGGCACTTTACTTGCTTGGGGAGCATCCCATACGTGTGGCTGCGCACGGCAAAAGCTACCTGCAGCCCGCTATCGAGGACGTCGTGTTTCTTACGATGGAGTTCGGGAGCGGGGTGCTTGCGCACGTCCAGTTATCGTGGCTCGATCCCCATAAAGAGCGGAAGCTTACCGTGGTCGGTGCGAAGAAAATGGTGGTATTCGACGACATGGAGCCCCGCGAGAAGTTGCGTATTTACGACAAAGGTGTGGACCGTCCACCCGAATACGGCTCCTTTGGGGAGAGCTTGGCGATTCGGGAGGGCGATATCTTCATTCCTCGAATCCCCTCGGTCGAGCCGCTCGCGGCCGAGCTCGCGCATTTCGTGCGTGCCGCGCAGGGTCGCGAAGCGCCACGGGCCAGCGCCGAGGACGGGGTACAGGTGGTGCGTGTGCTGGAAGCCGCTTCGCGCTCGCTGGCACGCGGTGGCACTCCGGAGGTCCCATGACGGCTACGGTGTCGGTGCCTACAACGGTTGACTCGCTGCTCGCGAAAGCCAAAGACCGCACGGCGGTGTTCGGCGTGGTCGGTCTCGGATACGTGGGGTTGCCGCTCGCGATGGAGATCGTGCGAGCCGGCTATCGCGTGCTGGGGTTCGACGTGAATCCGCGCGTCGTCGATTTGCTGAACGGTGGCCGCTCCCACATTCAGGACGTCGCCGCCGGCACAGTGGGCGACGCCGTGCAGGCGAAGCGATTCGCCGCGACGACGGATCTGAGCCGGTTGAGCGAGCCCGACGTCATCTCGATCAGCGTGCCCACGCCGCTGTCCAAGACCAAAGATCCGGACGTGAGTTACGTGCTCGCGGCCACGGAATCGGTCAAGCGGGCGCTGCGCAAGGGCCAGCTCGTCGTGCTCGAGTCCACGACCTATCCGGGAACCACGCGTGAGCTGATGCTGCCCGCCCTGGAGTCGACGGGCCTCAAGGTCGGCGAGGATTTCTTCCTGGCCTTCTCGCCCGAGCGCGTGGATCCGGGCAACGAGCGCTTCAACACCCGCAATACGCCCAAGGTCGTGGGCGGAATCACTCCGGCCTGCTTGAAGGTCGCGCTCGCGCTCTATCAGCCCGCGATCGATACGCTCGTTCCCGTGTCCTCTCCGGAAGCGGCCGAGCTGGTGAAGATTCTCGAGAACACGTTCCGCAGCGTGAACATCGGTCTGGTGAACGAGATGGCGATCGTGTGCGATAAGCTGGGTGTGGATGTGTGGGAAGTGATCGAAGCGGCGGCGACCAAGCCATTCGGCTTCATGAAGTTCACGCCCGGACCGGGCGTCGGTGGCCACTGCATCCCGCTCGATCCGCACTATCTCGCGTGGAAGATGCGCACGTTGAACTACAAGACGCGCTTTATCGAGCTCGCCGGCGAGTTGAACGCGGAGATGCCGGAGTTTTGGGTGCGGAAGGTGGTCGACGCGCTGAACGAGCAGGGCAAGGCGGTGCGCGGCAGCCGGGTGCTGCTGCTGGGCGTGGCCTACAAGAAGAATATCGACGACATCCGCGAGAGCCCGGCGCTCGACGTGATTCGCTTGCTGCACCAGCGCGGCGCGCAGATCTCCTATCACGATCCCCATGTGCCGACGTTGAAGGAGGACGGGATCTCGCTGGCCTCGCAGCCGCTCACCGCCGAAACGCTGCGGGTCGTCGACTGCGCCATGATCATCACGGATCACGACGCGGTGGACTACCAGCTCGTGCAGCGGCACGCGCGCGCGACGGTGGATACGCGGCACGTGCTTGCACGCGGTGCCAGGGGAGGAACTCGCGAGTGAAGGTCGCCATCGTCGGCACGGGGTACGTTGGCCTCGTCGTTGGAGCGTGTCTCGCGGAAACCGGCAACGATGTGGTGTGCGCCGACGTGGACGCCTCGAAGATCAACGCGCTCAAGCAGAACAAGATTCCGATCTACGAGCCCGGGCTCGAGCCGATGGTGGTGCGCAATCAGCGGGAAGGCCGGCTGTCGTTCACCACGGACGTCGCGCAAGCCGTCGAGATCTCGGAGGTCGTCTTCATCGCCGTTGGTACGCCGCCCGACGAGGACGGCTCGGCCGACCTGCAGCACGTCCTCGCCGTGGCGCGCACGATCGGCCAGCACATGAATACGTCGAAGCTCGTCGTCACCAAAAGCACGGTGCCCGTGGGCACGGCCGAGAAGGTGCGGGCCGAGGTCGCGCGACATACGACGACGCCCTTTCACGTGTGCTCCAATCCGGAGTTCCTGAAGGAAGGCGCGGCAGTCGACGATTTCATGAAGCCCGACCGGGTCGTGGTTGGCGTCGACTCCGATCACGCGGCCAAGGTCATCGAAGATCTGTACGCGCCGTTCGTGCGGACGGGCAATCCCCTGATCGTCATGGACATCCCGTCGGCCGAAATGACGAAGTACGCGGCCAACGCGATGCTCGCCACCCGGATTTCGTTCATGAATCAGATCGCCCGGCTGTGTGAGGCGGTGGGGGCCAACGTCACGCACGTGCGCCGCGGCATCGGCAGCGACCGGCGCATCGGCCAGGCGTTTCTGTTTCCGGGACCGGGATACGGCGGCTCGTGCTTCCCCAAGGACGTCAAAGCCTTGATCCGCACCGCGTCCGAGAACGAGGTGGCACTCGACGTCCTGCAGGCGGTCGAAGCCGCCAACGATGCACAGAAGCACGTGCTGTTCGAGAAGCTCAAGCGACATCTTGGTGACCTGCGGGACAAGACGGTGGCCGTCTGGGGCCTGGCCTTCAAGGCCGAGACCGACGATGTGCGGGAAAGTCCCGCGTTAGTGCTCGTGGAGGCGCTGCTGTGTGAGGGCGTCAAGGTCCAGGTGCACGACCCCGCCGCCATGAAAACTGCGGCCCGGCATCTCGGCTCGCGGGTGACGTACGCGGAGCACGCGTACGACGCCCTCAGCGGCGCCGACGCGCTCGCGGTTGTCACGGAATGGCTCGAATACCGTAACCCCGACTTTGCGCGGATGAAACAGCTTCTCGCCCAGCCGCTGATCGTCGATGGGCGCAATCTGTACGACCCCGTCAAGCTGGGCCGGCTCGGATTCACCTACGACAGCATCGGCCGTCCGCTCGGATGCGCGTCCTCGTAACGGGCGCCGCCGGATTCCTCGGATCGCATCTCGTTGACAAGTTCCTGGCACTGGGGTACGACGTGCTGGGCATGGACAACCTCATCACCGGGAATGCGGCGAATCTCACGCATCTCAATGGACACCGCCGCTTCCGCTTCGCCAATCACGACGTAACGCGTTACATCGAGGTCGAAGGCCCGCTGGATGGCGTCCTGCACTTCGCGAGTCCTGCGAGCCCGATCGACTACCTCGAATTGCCCATTCAGACGCTCAAGGTGGGCTCGCTCGGTACCCACAAAGCACTCGGCCTGGCGCTGGCCAAGCGGGCGCGCTTCCTCCTCGCTTCGACGTCGGAGGTGTATGGCGATCCGCTCGTCCACCCGCAGCCGGAATCGTACTGGGGTAACGTGAATCCCGTGGGGCCGCGGGGGGTGTATGATGAAGCCAAGCGTTTCGCCGAAGCGCTCACCATGGCCTATCACCGCTATCACGGTCTCGACACTCGCATCGTGCGGATCTTCAACACCTACGGGCCGCGGATGCGTCCCAATGACGGACGGGTGGTATCCAACTTCATCGTGCAGGCGCTGCGCGGCGAGCCGCTCACCGTGTACGGCGATGGCTCGCAGACGCGCTCCTTCTGCTACGTGGACGACCTGATCGAAGGGATCGTGCGCCTGTTCGAGCGCGGGACCAACGAGCCGACGAACATCGGGAATCCGCATGAATTCACCGTGCGGCAACTGGCTGAACGCGTGCTGGCGCTGACCCGGAGCAAGAGCACCGTGCTCCAACGTCCCCTGCCGATCGACGACCCCCGGGTCCGCCAACCCGATATCACCTACGCTCGCGCGATGCTCGGATGGGAGCCGAAGGTTCCTCTGGACGACGGGCTGACCCGGACAATCGAATACTTTCGCAAAGTCGTGGTCCCCGAGACGGCGGCGGCCCGATGAGCACCAAGGTGCTCCTCACCGGCGCCGCGGGGTTTATCGGTTCGCATTTCGCCGAGGCGCTCCTCGCGCGAGGCTACCGTGTCACGGGCGTCGATAATTTCGATCCGTTCTACGCGCGCGCGGTGAAAGAGGGGAACCTCGAGGGGGTCAGCAAGCACACGAGTTTTGAGTTTGTCGAGGCGGATGTCGCGCGCGATCCGTTGCCGCTCGACGGGATGGAGGCCATCATCCATCTCGCCGCGAAACCGGGTGTGCGGCCGTCGCTCGAGGACCCCGGCGCCTACATGGAAGCGAACGTCACCGCGACAGCGCGACTGCTCGATGCGGCGCGACGCAGGGGAATTACCCGAATCGTGTTCGGGTCGTCCTCGTCCGTATACGGGAATGCGACACCCGCTCCGTTCGACGAGGACGAGCCCGCGGTCTCGCCGATCTCGCCGTACGCGGCCAGCAAGCGGGCCGGCGAGCTGCTCGCGCACACCTTCGCCCATCTGTACCCGCTGCGCATCATGTGCCTGCGGTTCTTCACGGTGTATGGCCCGCGCCAGCGCCCCGACCTGGCGATCCACAAGTTCACCGATCTGATCGCGCGGGGGCGGCCGATCCGGATGCATGGAGATGGGTCGACCGAGCGGGACTATACCTATATTACCGACGTCCTCGACGGCGTCATGGCCGGTCTGGATTGGACGGCGCAGGCAGGTCCTGGGACGGTTGACATCGTCAACCTCGGCGGCGGAGCACGGGTGCGTCTCGACCGGCTCATCGCCCTTATCGCCGCAGCGCTTGGCCGGGAACCGACCATCGAGCGGCATCCCGATCAGCCGGGTGACGTGCGGCTGACCGACGCGGACTTGGAGCACGCGGGGCGCGTCCTGGGCTTCCGGCCCAAAGTCGGGATCGAGGAAGGCATCCGGAGGTTCGTCGACTGGTATCAGGAGGTTCATGGACGTCAGTCCAGAGCACCTAGTCGAGCAGGCTAACGAGCGATTTCAGTTGCAGGACTATTACGGCGCGATTCATCTCCTCGAGGAGGTCATCGCGACTGGCCGCGCCTTTGCCGACGCCCATCACCTGCTTGGACTCTCCTACTCACTCGCCGGTCAGCCGGACAAGGCGCTCGAACAGCTCGACCGCGCGCTGGCGCTGAATCCGAACTACATCGAAGCGTTGATTCACCGCGCGCTGGTGCTCAACGAGCTGGGACGAGAAGAAGAGGCAAACGCGTCGCTGCGGCGCGCGCGACAAGTGACCTCAGAGCGACGCGGTGGCTTCCACGGGCACGTGGCCGCGAAACTCGCCAATCAGCATGCGTCGCTCGGCCAAGCATATCTCGAGGCGGGCGGTCTGACGGAGGCGATCGCGCAGTACAAGGCCGCGCTCGAGCTGGGACCGGACTTTCACGACCTCCGCTATAAGCTTGGCCGGTTGTTGCTGGAGGCGGGTCGCGCGCTCGATGCGCACGAGCAGTTCGAGAGAATCGTGCGCGAGCATCCTTCGTTCCTCGACGCGGCCGCGATGCTGGGCCTCGCCTGTTATCTCTCGGGTGACGGCCTGGCCGCCCGAGCGGTCTGGCAGGAGCTGCGAGCCCGACGCCCCGAAGATCCCCGCGTGGAGGCCTACCTCGCGCTGCTGTCTCGCTCCGACGTCACTCCAGTCGCTGTCGATGGGAATGGGGGCGATGCGGGAGCGAGCGAGGAGCCCGCGCCAGCCCCCAAAAAGAAGAAAAAGAAGTGAGACGCATCGGCACGGTGGTCCTCCTGCTCCTGGGCGCCTGCACGCGCTCGGCGGCCAATCACGAGGAGCTCGGTGATCGCGCGTACGCCGCCGGGTTGTACGTCGACGCCCTCGCCGAGTATCAGCTCGGCCGTCGAGCCGACGCGGGCAGCCCCACGTTGCTGGCGAAGGTCGGCGCGGCCGCCACGCACGCCGAGGATTACGAGCTCGCCGCCGAAGCCTATCGCACCCTCGCAAAGCGCGACCGCTCCCGCGCGGATGAAGCAGCCGACGGGCTGGATCGCGTCGCCCGGGCAGCCCTGACGGCGAATGACCGCACTGCGCTGGCGAGCGCGTTGACGGGGTTGCGCGAGGTGGCGCCGCGCCGCCCACTCGGGCGCTACGTCGTTTTGGCGGCTCTGGA
>Ga0075428_100004745_pt1 | contig 15047 bp, 15 predicted proteins | sample RhiMetdeltSRZDD2_FD_75291 | JGI IMG/M metagenome (GOLD analysis project Ga0075428, IMG submission 75291) | Populus rhizosphere microbial communities from Tennessee, USA - Rhizosphere MetaG P. deltoides SRZDD2 | ecosystem: Host-associated > Plants > Roots > Rhizosphere > Soil | place: USA... | reverse complement strand
TCGAGATCCGGGGCAACGACGTCACGCACGAGCGCGTGATTCGCGAGGCGATCGTGATGGTTCCGGGCGACGTGTTCCGCCAGGACGCGCTGATCGCCTCCTACCAGCGCGTGTCGAACCTCGGATTCTTCAATCAGCCGCTCCCGTTCCCCGAGACCAAGCCGGCCAACGAGCAGGGGGACATCGACGTCGTCTTCCACGTCACTGAGAAGCGCACCGGCAACATCAACTTCGGTGCGTCGGTGGGGCAGGGGACGGGCGTGGGCGGCTTCATTGGGCTCGACGAGCCCAACCTGTTCGGCCGGGGCAAGCGCGGCCAGCTGCAGTGGCAGTTCGGGCGGAACATCAACGACTTCAGCATCACCTACACCGATCCGGCGATTCGCGAGTCGCGCATCTCCGGCTCGATCGGCCTGCACAACCAGCGCGTCCGCTACGTCATCGCGGACGTCGGGCGCCTGCGGCGTCGCGGCGGCAACGTGCAGTTCGGCTTTCCCCTGTTCGGGAGCAACTACACACGGCTGTTTCTGAACTACGGCCTCGACGAGCAGAGCTATACGGGATCCTCGACGAATCCCCAGTTCTCGGCCAGGTTCAGCTGTAATTACTGCGTGCGGTCTACGCTTGGCATGTCGATTATGCGCGACACGCGGATCGACATGCCGTTCCCCACCGCCGGGACCATGGTGCAGGTCGCCGTCTCACAGAGCGGCGGGATCCTGGGCGGCAGCGGAAACTTCCAGCGCGTTGATTTCGACGAACATTTCTTCGCGCCGCTCGGCACGCTGGGCAACCCCGCGACGTCCAGCGCCAAGTTCGTGCTCGGCTTCAAGGCCCGGTCGGGATTCGTGTTTGGCTACTCGCCCTTCTTCGAGCAGCTGTTCACGCTGGGCGGCACGCAGTTCTTTATTCCGCTGCGCGGCTACGACGAGGCGTCCATCACCCCGTTCGGCTACGATCCCACTGCCGCCAGCACCGGAGCGAGCCCGCTGGCATTCGGCAAGGCGTTCTTCATGATGACGGGGGAGTTGGGGTTGCGCGTGTCCCAAATGCTGTATCTCTCGACTTTCTACGATGCCGGCAACGTCTGGTCGCGGCCGGCTCAGTTCAACCCCACCCGCCTGTTTCGTGGCGCGGGCTTCGGCGCGGCAATCATTTCGCCCCTTGGCCCCCTGGGTATCGACTATGCGTATGGGTTCGATAAGACCGACCTCCAGGGCCGCCCGGCACCGGGCTGGAAGCTGCACTTCAAACTCGGCAATTTCTTCTAAGCCGTACCAGGTTCCCAGCACCCACGTACTTCTCCGGGAGTTCCAGCGTTATGCAGCGTTACCTGATCGTCTCGGTTAGCGCGGTCGCCGCGCTCGCGTTGAATGTCGCGGTCCCCAGCCTCGCGCGCGCGCAAGGCCCGTCCGCGGGTTCCGCGCAGCCGCTCAAGATTGCGTACATCAATTCCCGGGAGATTCTGCAACGCACGCCCGGCTACGCTGTCGCTGAGTCGACGTACCTGAAGGAAGTGGAAGGCTACCGCACCGAAGTGCAGAAGCTGCAGCACCAGCTCGACTCCGCGGTGCAGGCGTTCGATCAGCAGTCGATCGTGCTGTCTCCAGCCGCCCGCCAGACCAAGCAGAAAGACCTACAGGCGATGCAGACGCGCATGGAGCAGCGGACCAACGAGCTGCAGGATCGCGCGCGGCAGCGGGAGGCGGAGCTGTTGCAGCCGATCCAGGCCCGGGTGAATTCCGTGATCCAGGGGATCCGCGCCGAGCTGAATTACGCGCTGATTCTCGATGCGGATGCCGCGGGGGGGCTGATCGCCGCGGCCGACCCCGCCTTGAACATCACGGCCCGGGTGCTGCAGCGCCTCTCGCAGGCGCAATAATCGGCGGCTAGCTTCCCACCGTGAATTCGGCGGGAACGCGGCCACTCTCCGCGAGTGAAATCGCGGCGCTCACCGGCGGGCGGCTGGTGGGGCCGGGTACGACGACGGTCGCCGGGATCGCGCCGCTGGAACGCGCGGGCCCCGGCGACCTCTCTTTTCTTGCCGCGCCTCGCTACGTCCCATACTTTCAGCGCACGAGCGCATCGGTCGTGCTGATCGCACCCGCCCTCGAAGCGCCGGCGAACGCGGCGGGTGGGGGGCCAGAGTGCCGCGTCGTGGTCGCCGATCCCTACGCGGCACTGCTCGTCGTGCTGCCGGTCCTCTATCCGCAGGAGGTTTGGGAACCGGGCGTGCACCCGAGCGCGCTGGTGGGTCGAGGCGCCAGCTGGCAGGACCCGGTGGAGATCGGCCCCAACGCGGTGCTCGGTCGCGGCGTCCAGCTGGGTCGCAACGTGCGCATCGGCGCGGGCTGCGTGATCGGCGAAGGCGTGGCGATCGGCGACGACACGCAGCTATTCGCGAGCGTGACGATCTATTCGGGAACCGCCCTCGGAAAACGCGTGATCGTCCACACGGGGGCTGTCCTGGGCAGCGACGGATTTGGGTACATCCCGGGCAAGAGCGGCGAAACGCATCGCAAGATTCCACACGTCGGGCGCTGTCTCATCGGGGACGACATCGAGATCGGCGCGAACACCTGCATCGATCGGGGCAGCGTGGACGATACCGTCATCGGGTCGGGAACGAAAATCGACAATCTGGTCCATATCGCCCATAACGTGCGAATCGGCGCCCGCTGCCTCATCATGGCGCAGGCCGGCATCGCCGGCAGCTCACAGATCGAGGACGACGTGATTATCGCGGGGCAAGCAGGCGTGCCTGATCACATCACCATTGGTCGTGGCGCGCGTTTGCTCGTCCAGGCCGGAACAGTGGCCGACATTCCGGCGGGCGAGACCTGGTTCGGCACACCGGCACGCAACCGACGCGACTTCCTCCGCGGTCAGGTCGCACTGTACCGCCTCGCCAAGATCGTGGGCGAGCTCGAAGACCTCGTGAAATCAAAACCTGGTTCACCTGGTGATTCCGGTGCCCCCGAACCCTCCGCCACCGAACAGTAGGCGCTCGGTCACGCGTCGGGCGGCCCTGCGCGGCACCGGGCTACACACGGGCGTCGCTACGGAGGCGACCTTTCTGCCGGCGCCGGCCGGCCGGGGGATCGTGTTCCGCCGCACCGATCTCGCGGGGAAACCGGAAGTGGCGGCACGGCTGAGTGAGGTGGAGGCCGTGGAGCGGCGCACCGCGATCGGCAAGGGTGAGGCGACGATTCACACCGTCGAGCACGTGCTCGCCGCAGTGGCCGCGCTCGAGATCGACGATCTCACGATCGAGCTCACGGGACCTGAGCCGCCGATCCTCGACGGCAGTGTACAGCCATATTTCGAGGCCCTGACCAAGGCGGAGCCCGCATCAGTAGGCGGCGAAGCCGCGATACTCACGGTGCAGGCGCCCTTCACGGTGACGGATCGCGATGCCGCGTATGTTGTCGCACCGGCCAAGGCGCTGCGACTGACCGTGTCGATCGAATGGGCCCACCCGTTGATCGGGTGCCAGGCCGGAACGTACGAAATCACGCCAGAAACCTTCGCGACAGAGCTGGCGCCGGCCCGGACCTTTGGGTTTACCCATGAGGTGGCGGAGCTCCAGGCGCGCGGGCTGATCAAGGGCGCGTCCGAAGCGAACGCGATCGTGCTCGACGAGCGCGGGGTGGTGGCGGGGGGCGCCCTGCGGTGGCCGGACGAGTTTGTGCGGCACAAGGCGGCGGATATTGTTGGGGATTTGGCGCTCACCGGCGCCCGGATTCACGCTCATGTAGTGGCGACGCGGCCGAGCCATGGCGGCAATATCGCGCTGGCTCGCGCCCTCGCACGCGCGGGGAGGCGCAGCGGAATGCCGGCGATGGACATCAGCAAGATCATGGATTACCTGCCGCACCGTTATCCGTTCCTGCTCGTGGACCGGATCGTCGAGGTGGAGGGCAACAAGCGGATCGTCGGGATCAAGAACGTCACGATCAATGAGCCGTTCTTCCAGGGGCACTTCCCGGGACATCCGATCATGCCGGGCGTGCTGATCATCGAAGCGATGGCGCAGGTCGGAGGAATGCTGCTGATGAGTCACTTCGAAGGGCAGGACTCGGCGAACAAGGTCGTCTACTTCATGTCGCTCGACAATGTCAAGTTTCGCCGGCCGGTAGTTCCGGGCGATCAGATTCGCTTCGAGCTCGAGATGCTGCAGTTCCGCGGCAAGACGTGCCGCATGAAAGGCGCGGGGTTTGTGGATGGCCAAGTCGTGGCGGAGGCGGAAATGATGGCGATGGTGGTCGACAAGTGATTCATCGGACGGCGCTGGTGGACCCGACCGCCGACCTCGGTCCCGACGTGTCCGTCGGGCCATACTGCGTGATCGGACCGCGCGTGACTGTCGGCGAGCGCTGCACGATCGCCGGGCACACCGTGATCGAGCGCAACACCCGCGTCGCCGACAGCGTCAGGATCGGCTACGGAACGGTCATCGGGAGCGATCCTCAGGACCTCAAGTACAAGGGCGAAGAGACGTGGGTCGAAATCGGCAGCGGCACGATCATTCGTGAATACTGCACCATCAACCGCGGCAGCACGGCTACCGGCAAGACCACAATCGGCGAGCGCTGTTTTATCATGACGTATGTCCACATCGCGCACGACTGCGTGATCGGGAACGACGTGATCATCGCCAACTCGGTGCAGATGGCGGGGCATGTGACCGTCCACGACCGGGCCATCATCAGTGGCCTGGTGCCGATCCATCAATTCGTGCGCATCGGGACATACGCGTTCGTCGGCGGCGGCTCGCGCGTGAATCAGGACGTGCCGCCGTACACGAAAGCCGCCGGCAATCCGGTCCATCTGTATGGGCTCAATTCCGTCGGCCTGCAGCGCGCGGGGTTCGCGCCCGAAGTGAAGCTCGCGTTGAAGCGCGCCTACCGTCTCGTCTTCAACTCGGATCTGACGGTGAGCCAGGGAGTCGCGCGCGCGCGGGTCGAGTTGCCCGAAGTCCCCGAGGTCGAAACGTTCCTCCAATTCATCGAGGCATCGCAGCGCGGGGTGATGGTATGAGGGGAAGAGGGAGGAGGGAGGGGGGAGGTATCCGGCCGGTCCGCGTCGGTGTGGTTGGGGCCGGTGCACTCGGGTTCCACCACATCCGCCTCCTCAAGACAATCGACGGTGCCGATCTCGTCGGATTCTACGATCATAACCCGAATCGAGCTCCCTACGTCGCGAAGGAGCTCGAGACGACCGCCTTTCCGTCTCTCGAGGCGCTGCTGGACCGGGCCGAAGCGATCACCGTCGTGGTGCCGACGTCGGCGCATGTGGACGTCGGCTTGGCGGTGCTGGAGCGCGGCATTCATGCACTCGTCGAAAAGCCGCTGGCGGACACCCTGCCGGGGGCGGAGCAATTGGTACACACGGCACGGGAGCGCGGTCTCATACTCCAGGTCGGGCACGTCGAGCGATTCAATCGTGCGGTGCGAGCGGCGACGCCGTATCTCGAGGAGCCGCGGTTCCTGCAGACCGAGCGGCTCGCCCCGTTCCAGCCGCGCGGCACCGACGTCGCGGTGATTCTCGATTTGATGATTCACGATCTCGACTTGATCCTCGAGCTCGTGCGCGCCGAGGTCGGGGAGGTGCGCGCGACGGGCGTGCCGATCCTGACCCCGCACGTCGACATCGCGAACGCGCGCGTCGAATTCGCCAACGGCGCCGTCGCCGTCATCACCGCGAGCCGGGTCTCGCGGGAACGGACGCGAAAGCTCCGCATCTTTCAGCCGACTGGGTACTTCTCGCTGGATCTCGCACAGGGCAACGGCCACTTTTACCGGCTCAAGGCGGGTTGGCAGGGCCTCGGCGCCACGAAGATCGAGGAAATCGTCGAGCACGTGAAGCTCGAGGCGCCGGAGGCGGAGCCACTCAAGCTCGAGCTGGAGAGCTTTCTGCGCGCGGTCCGGGGGGAGGGTGAGGTCGTCGTGACCGGCGCAGCCGGACTTCAGGCCCTGGCGCTGGCATATCGCGTCGCGGATGCGATCGAAACGTCTCCCCTCGCTTCCGCGAGGCTGTGACCATCGGGAAGAACTCCCGCATTTACATATCGGCAGGCGAGCCATCGGCGGACGCGCATGCCGCTGCCGTCGCGACCGCGCTGCGGCGCAGGCTGCCCGGCTTCGAGCTCGAGGCGCTGGGTGGCCCGCTGCTGGAGCGCGCCGGTGTGCGGGTGCTCGATCGCATGGAAGCGTTTTCGGTCGTGGGCTTCGTCGAAGCGGTCGCCAAGATTCCCGCGCATTACCGGCTGCTCGGCCGGGTCAAGAAGGCGTTCAACGAGAAGCGCTACGATCTCGTCATCCTCGTGGACTATCCGGGTTATCACCTGCGGGCCGCCGCGGCCGCCGCGGCAGCCGGAATTCCGGTGCTCTATTACATCGCGCCGCAGATGTGGGCGTGGGGCGCGAACCGCGTGCGCAAGCTCTCGCCCGTCAAGCAGCTCGCCGTCATCCTCCCGTTCGAGGAAGCGTTCTTTCGCGAGCGGGGCGTGCCCGCGACGTTCGTGGGACACCCCCTCAAGGACCGGCCGCCTCCTCCGGCGCGCGTCGAGGCGCGGCGCGCGCTGGGACTTGATCCGAACCGGGTCACGCTCGGACTGTTTCCGGGCAGCCGGACCCTGGAGGTGAAGCGCCACTGGGCCATGTTCCGGGAGGCCGCAGCCAAGGTGGCAGCCGCGCGCCCCGACGTGCAGATCGTGCTCGCCGGCACACGTGATGCGGCCTACCCCGATCCTGGCGAGATCCGCGTGCAGCAGGGTGATCCGCTCCTCGTGTTCGCCGCAGCGGATGCCGGCATTTGCAAGTCGGGAACCACAACGCTCGAAGCAGCGATCGCCGATGTGCCGATGGTGATTACCTACCGCGTCCATCCGATCTCCTCATTCATCGCGCTGCGGGTGATGCGGGTGCCGTGGGTCGGATTGGTGAATCTCGTCGCCGGTTACGAGGTCGCGCCCGAGCTTCTTCAACGCCGCGCCACTGCGGACAGCCTGGCCGACGGCGTCCTGCCGCTACTCGACGCGGATCATCCCGCGACTCGACGACAGCGCGAGGGTCTGCGCCTCGTGCGCGATCGCCTTGGTGCGCCTGGTGCCGCGGATCGGGTCGCCGAGCTCGCGGCCGGGCTGATCGGATGAAGCTCCGCTGGGCGGAGCCGGCGGCGACGACGATCGGGACCGCCCTCATCAAGACGCTTGCGGCAACGTGGCGCTATCGGGAAATCGGCAAACGGCCGCTGGAGCCGCCGTTCATATTCGTCGTGTGGCATTCGCGCATCTTGTCGTTGCTGCCTTTGTACAAGTATCACGGGCTGGTCTTGTTGGTCAGCCGCCACCGGGACGGCGGGTATCTCGTGGATCTCGCGGAAGGATGGGGCTATCGGTCCGTTCGAGGATCGACACAGCGCGGCGGCGAGGTCGGATTGCTCGGCATCGTGCGGGCGTTGCAGGCCGGAGCGATCGTCGCAATGACACCCGACGGACCGCGCGGGCCGGCGGAACGCGTGCAGCCCGGTGCGATTGCCGCCGCGCAGCATGCGGGCGTCCCCATCATCCCGGCGGGCGCGCACGCGTCCTCCAGGTGGTATCTCCGCTCGTGGGACCGCATGCGCGTTCCAAAGCCCTTCGCCGTGATCGACGTTCTGTATGGAGCGCCCATTCAGATCGGGGCCGGCAAAGAGGGACTCCGTCAGGGAGTCGCGGCGGTGCAGCAGAGCCTCGATGAGCTCAACAGCGAAGGTGCGCCGGGACGCACATGAGTGCACATCGTTTCGCGCAATGGCTCTGGTGGAGCGGCACGGCACCCGCGCGGGCGACCCGCGGCGTGCTCCTGCCGTTTGCCATGCTGTATCGGACGGTGATGAGCGCCCGCGCGAAGGCGTACAGGCGGGGCTGGTTGCGCCGCCGGCCGCTGCCGCTGCCCTCAGTCGCCGTGGGCAATCTGGCCGTGGGGGGAGCGGGGAAGACGCCGTTCGCCTCGTGGACAGCCGCTTACTTCGCCAGACATGGCGCGAGGCCCGGAATCCTCCTGCGGGGCTATCGCGGGGACGAGCAGGCGGTGCACAAGCGGCTCGTGCCCGAGGCGATCGTGGTTGCCAACCCGGATCGCGTAGCGGGGGCCGCCAGCGCGCGCGCGGCCGGCGCCCAGGTTCTGGTGCTCGACGACGCCTACCAACGTCTCGACGTAGCGCGGGACGTCAACGTGGCGCTCGTGAGCACGGAAAGCGCGCCCCCCCGTGCGGTGGCGTGGCCGCTGCCGGCAGGGCCCTGGCGAGAGGATTGGAATGCGCTGGGCCGGGCGGACGTGATCATCGTGACGCGGCGTCGCGCGGCGATTGCGGAGTCCCATCGACTCGCCGCACGCATCGCGGCGCGGTGGCCGGGCGCGGTCGTGGCGAGCGTCCATCTGGCGGTTGAGGGGCTGCGGGGTCTGCGCACGGGCGGGCGCGTCGGTCTCGGCCTGCTCGCCCGCAAACGAGTCGTGGTGGCGGCCGGAATTGCCGATCCGGCGAGCTTTGCAGCGCAGGTCCGCGCTACGGGGGCCACGGTGCAACTCATGGCATATCAAGATCATCACCCGTACCCCGCCGGGGACGTCGCCCGGCTCGCGCTGGCCGCAAAAGACGCCGATTATGTAGTGGTCACCGAGAAGGATGCGGTGAAGCTGCGGAATCGCTGGCCGTCCGATGCACCTGAGCCGTTGGTTGCGGAGCTGGCGCTGCATTGGGAGTTGAATGGCGATGCGGTGGAACGCGTCCTGGAAGGCGTATTAAAGCGAGCGGTATGAGCGAACCTGCGATCATCCGACCCGACAAGCAGACATTTCTCGCCGAGGAGAATCCCTTCGAGGCGATGATGGAGCGCTTCGACCACGCGGCGAAGATTCTCAATCTGGATCGCGGCCTCTACAAGGTCCTCCGTCACCCCGAAAAGCAGATCATCGTTTCGATTCCCATCATGCGCGACAGCGGTGAGGTCGAGGTCTTCACCGGGTATCGCGTCTTGTACAACACGTCGCGCGGACCCGCCAAGGGAGGAATTCGCTTCGATCTCAACGTCACGCTTGAAGAGGTGAAGGCGCTGGCCGCGTGGATGACGTGGAAGTGCGCGCTCGTGAACATCCCGTTCGGCGGAGCCAAGGGCGGCGTCGTATGCGATCCCACGACGATGTCGATGGGTGAGCTGGAGAAGGTGACGCGCCGCTACACTTCGAGCATCATCGAAATCCTGGGGCCGGACTCCGACGTGCCCGCACCCGATGTAAACACGAATGAGCGCGTCATGGCGTGGATCATGGACACCTACTCCATGCACAAGCGCCATACGGTCACGGCCGTGGTGACCGGTAAGCCGGTCGAGATGGGGGGATCGCTGGGCCGGCGCGAGGCGACGGGCCGCGGGTGCATGATCGTCACGCGCGAGGCGCTCGCGAAGCTCGGCATGAGCCTGAAAGGCGCCCGGATCGCGGTGCAGGGCTTCGGCAATGTGGGATCGGTCTCGGCCGATTTGATGGCGAAGGAAGGCGCGATCATCGTGGCGGTCTCGGACAAGTCGACGGCGCTCCACAATCCCAAGGGCCTGGACGTGCAGGACCTGCTCAATTGGGCGAAGGACCATCGGCAGCTCACCGGCTACCCAAAAGCCGGCACGATCCCACACGATCAGCTGCTCACGGTCGATTGCGACGTCCTGGTTCCCGCGGCCACCGAAAACGTCATCACCAGCAAGAACGCCCGCCACATCAAAGCCAAGATCATCTGCGAAGGCGCGAACGGCCCCACCAGCGTGGCGGCCGACAAGATTCTCGAAGACAAGGGCGTTTTTGTGATCCCCGACATTCTCGCGAACGCGGGCGGCGTCACGGTGAGCTACTTCGAATGGGTGCAGGACCGCGGCGGCTATTTCTGGGACGAAGAGACCGTGAACCGGCGTCTCGAAACCATCATCGTCCGCTCGTTCAACGAAGTCATCGCGACGGCGGCGAAGTACAAGGTCGCCAATCGCATTGCGTCATACATCGTCGCGGTCGATCGCGTGGCGGCGATGCATCGGCTGCGCGGCATGTATGCCTGATGCGCTATCGCGTTGTCGCCCTCGGCGGCAGTCGCATGAAAAGCGCGGCGCTGCGGGCGGCCTGTGACGACTACCTGAGCCGGATTCGCCACTACGCCAAAATCGAGGAACGGGAAGTGAAAGAGGCGCGGATCCCCGAGGATTCGCGTCTCATAGCACTGGCACGCGAGGGTGACGCGTGGTCTTCCTCGCAGTTGGCGGAGATGATCGGCCGCTGGGAGATGGAGGGGCGGGACGTCACGTTCGTGATCGGCGACGCGGATGGGCTTCCTGCGGACGTATTGCAACGCGCCGAGCGCACCTGGAGCCTGGGCCCGCTCACGCTGCCGCACGAGCTGGCCCGTGTCGTCGTCTACGAGCAGCTCTACCGCGCGCACACGATCCGACGGGGAGAGCCGTACCATCGCGGTTGACCTGACCGCGGCGGACCGGAGCGCTCTGCTCGCGCTGGCACGCTGCGCGATCGAAGCGGCACTCGCCGGACGCGCCGCCCCGAAGATCCCCGATTTTCCCGCCGCCGGCCTGCATCGCGGCGCGTTCGTGTCGTTGCGCGCGTCCGGCGGAGACCTCCGCGGTTGCATCGGCCATGTCACGGGCGACCGGCCACTCGGTGACGTGATCCTTCAGGTCGCCGTCTCGGCGGCCCGGTCGGACCCCCGATTCACCCCCATCGCATCAAACGAGCTTCCGGAACTGCGCATCGAGATTTCCGTGCTGAGCGAGCTCGCGCGGTTGGAGGCTGCGGACCTCTGTCGCATGGTCATCGGCCGGGACGGTGTGCTGGTGCGCCGGGGGCGCGCACAAGCGGTTCTGTTACCGCAGGTGGCGACCGAGCAGGGGTTCGGCATTGAGGCGTTTCTTGAGGCCGTGTGCGAGAAGGCGGGGCTTGGGCCACGCAGCTGGCGGGAACCCGCCACCGAAGTCTTCACTTTCACAGCTGATGTCTTCGACGAATGACAGAATGGTTCGAGCAATGGTTCGGGGAGGAGTATCATGCCCTGTATCCGCACCGCGACGAGGAAGACGCACGCCGCGCCGTGGAGCTGATCCGCGGAGTCGCTACTTGGGATCGCGAGGATTGGATTCTGGACTTGGCCTGCGGGCCCGGCCGTCATGCCGCGGAGCTGGGAGGCCTGGGTGCAGGACGGGTCGTTGGCTACGATCTGTCACGGGCCATGCTGCGACGAGCGCGCGAGCGGACACACGGCAAGGTCAACCTTGTGCGCGGCGACATGCGCGCGCTACCGTTTCGCCACGCCACGTTCGCGCTGGCGGTCAATCTCTTCACCTCATTCGGTTACTTTTTGAGCGATGATGAGCACAGTCGCGTGGTCCACCAGGTGGCCGCCGCACTCGCTCCCGGCGGCCATTTTGTGCTCGACTATCTCAACGCCGAACAGGTGCGACGCACGCTCCGGGCTAGCGAGCAGGCAGGACGCGGGCGCGGCGCCGCCGAACGGCGAACCGAGGTACGCGTCACGCGGCGCATTGGTGAGGACGGCCGTTTTGTGATCAAGGAGATCGAGCTGCGCGATGAAGGGAGACGGTTTCAGGAGCGCGTGCGGCTGTTCCGTCCCGATGAGCTGGCGACCATGCTCACGGAGGCAGGTCTGCAGGTCCTTGCGCGGTTCGGCGATTACGACGGCGCGCCGCCCACGCCCGATTCGCCCCGCGTGATCCTCATCGCTGTTCGGTCATGATCTCCCGTATCCTCTCGACGCCCATAGCGGCCGCGCGAGGGACGATCCCCGCCGGAACACCTCGCCGTATCACCGCCGATGTCCTATCGGCTGTCCTCCCTGGCCCCGGTCGGGACCGACTCGGCAGCGGGGAAGTGCTCGCCGTCACCACGGGGCAGCAGCCGGCGCTGTTCACCGGACCGCTCTACACGGTCTACAAGGCGCTGTCGGCTGTCGCGCTCGCCGGCCGGCTGGAACGAGAACGTGGAATCCCGGTCGTGCCGGTCTTCTGGGTGGCGGGTGACGATCACGATTTTGCCGAAGCGAATCACGCGTGGGTGCTCGGCCGCGACGGCGAGCCGGCACAGATCACGCTCCGCGACCGACCCCACGATGCCCCCCAGCTGCCGTTATTTCGCGAACCGCTCGGCCCGGACATCGCTACCGCCCTCGCCGCGCTCGACACCGCGCTCCCTGACTCCGAAGGCAAACTCGACGTCCGCCGCTGGCTCGAAGCGAGCTACCGCGCGGAGCTGAACCTGGCGGACGCGAGCGCCGAGGCATTGAATCGGCTGCTGGGCGGAAAAGGGCTCGCCATCTTTCGGGCGCACGACCCCGCGGCGAAACGAGCCGCGGTACCGTGGCTGCTGCGGGCACTCGATCTCACATTGGAAGATGGCCTGTCACCGGTCCTCGTCGAAGGACGACTGGGCAGGGATCGCCTGCGCCGGGACGGCAGCGATTTCGTCACGCGCCGCAGTGGGGAGCGATTCACGCGGTCCCAGCTCGAGAAAATCGCTGCCGCCACGCCCGAGCGCCTGTCCCCGAACGTTCTGCTGCGGCCGGTCATCGAGGCGGCGCTGTTTCCGACGGTTGCGTATGTCGGCGGGCCTGGCGAGATGGAGTATCTGCCCGAGTCGGCTGCCCTGTTCTCGACGCTCGGGGTGACGCCGCAAGCGCACGTTCCGCGCTGGTCGGGGCTCATCATCGAAGCGCGAATCGACAAGGTGCTGACCAAACATCGGCTCACGCCCGCGGACTTCAACGGACAGCCTGGTGCCTTGGAGACCCGCATCGCGAAGGCAGAACTGCCTCTCCCTCTCGCCGCTTCTCTCCAGGAGCTCCGCGAAGATGTCGAAGCTCGCTTCGCGCGGATCAGCGGCGAGGTGCTCCAGATCGATCCCACGCTGGAGCGGACGGTGGAGGCTGCGCGCAACGCAGCGCTCGCGCGCACGAACGAAATCGAGAGGAAGCTGGTCGCGAGCCTAAAACGCACCCGGGGCACGATGGTCAGTCAGCTCGCGCGCGCCCGCGCAGCCTTGGCCCCGCTCGGGAAGCCCCAGGAGCGTGTGGTCACCGTCGCCTCGTTTCTCGCGCGTTACGGTGGCTCGCTCCTCGACGAAATCGAACAAGAGGTGGCGCGCTGGGCCGCGTCTCCATAAGATCCGGGCATGTGGCTGCTCGCAGTGATTCTGATCGTGGCGCTGCTCATTCCGGTCGTGGCGATCCTGGTGGACTCGCCCCTCGGGAAATCCGTGGCACGCCGTATGGAGGGAGGGGTGCGCCCCGAGGGTGCATCCCCTGAGCTGCGCGACATGCAGCGCAAGGTCGAGCTGCTCGAAAGCGAGATCGAAGATCTGAACCGCTCGGTCACCGGAATGCGGGAAGAGCTGCAATTCATGCAGCGCCTGCTGGAAGACCCCCGCCGAAAGAAACCAACGACTTGACGGGGAGCGGCGGCCGTCACGCGGCGCTGGTGGCGGCCGGCATTCTCGTCACTCGCGTACTGGGCTACGTGCGCGAGCGCGTCTTTGCCCACTACTTCGGCAACGGCGCGGCGGCCGATGCGTTTCGCGCCGCGCTGCGCATTCCCAACGCCCTGCGCAATCTGCTCGGCGAGGGCACGCTCTCGGCTTCGTTTATCCCGGTGTACGCCGCGCTCCATGAACAACGCAAGGACGCCGCTCGTGCGCTAGCCGGCGCCATCCTCGGGTTGCTGCTGCTCGCAAGCGGAATTCTTGCCATCATCGGCATCGCGTTTGCGCCGGCGATTACCGCCATCGTCGCACAGGGATTCGACGGGCCGCGCCGCGAGCTCACGACCGTGCTGGTCCGCATCCTGTTTCCCATGACCGGCCTCATGGTCGTATCGGCCTGGTGTCTCGGGATCCTCAACACGCATCGTCGCTTCTTCCTGCCGTACGCCGCGCCCGCCCTCTGGAACGTCGCTGGTATCGCGGCGATGGTCGGTGCAGCCGCTTGGATGGAAGGGGCAGGACTCTATGGGTTGTCGCTGGCCCTCGCGTGGGGTACGGTCGTGGGCAGCGTACTGCAGGTCGCCATCCAGCTGCCCGCGTGCTGGCGGTTATTGGGCGGCATTCCGCTGCGTTTCAGCCTCCGGACCGAAGGGGTCCGTCAGGTAATCGTGGCGTGGGCGCCGCTCGTTATTGGCGCCGGCGTCGCACAGATCTCGGGCCTGATCGACACGTTTCTTGGCTCGTTTACGGGCGAAGGCGGGCTCGCGAGCCTGGGCTACGCGCAGCTTGTGCAGGTGTTGCCGATCAGTTTGTTCGGCGTATCGGTGGCGGCCGTGACATTACCGGAGCTGGCGCGCGACGCTACGACGCCGGCGGCGAGCGAGCAGCTGCGCGGACGCATTGCGACCGGTTTTCGCCGCATAGCCTTCTTCGTAGTCCCATCGGCATTCGCCTGTGTCGCGCTCGGGCCGACGATCATTGGCGTGCTGTTTCAAACAGGCCGGTTCGATGCCGACGACACAACGCTCGTCGGTGGTGTGCTCGCGGCGTACGGCATTGGCCTCCTCGGGCAATCGACCGTCAAGCTCTTCGCGTCCGGCTTTTACGCGCTGCGAGATACACGCACACCCGTGAAGATCGCCGTTGCGTCGCTCGTGATCTCCGCTGTGCTCTCGTGGGTGTTCATGCGGCGGTTCGGCCCGGCGGGCATTGCACTCGGGTCGTCGGTCGGCGGCACGTTGAACATGGTGTCGCAACTGCTGGTGCTCGATCGGCGAGTCGGCAGGGTGCTGCACGGTCGCGATTGGCGCAATCTCAGCTTGATCGTGATAGCGGGATTGGGGGCGTCGGCCCTGGCCATCGCGCTCGATCAGCTGCTGGGGATCTGGGGACCCGTCCCGAAAGGCATTGCCGTGATGGGTATCTTTGGGGTGACTTACGGGGCGCTCACTTTGGCGTTCCGCCACCCCGACGCGACACGCGCATGGCAATCTCTGACCGGCTCGCCCGCCAATTAGCGGC
>Ga0075428_100004742_pt1 | contig 15051 bp, 14 predicted proteins | sample RhiMetdeltSRZDD2_FD_75291 | JGI IMG/M metagenome (GOLD analysis project Ga0075428, IMG submission 75291) | Populus rhizosphere microbial communities from Tennessee, USA - Rhizosphere MetaG P. deltoides SRZDD2 | ecosystem: Host-associated > Plants > Roots > Rhizosphere > Soil | place: USA... | reverse complement strand
GCCTTGGCGCGCATTCTGATGACATCGAAATTGGGTGTGGTGGACTGATCCTCTCGTTACTCGCGCGTCATACTGCAGTCGACATCGACTGGGTCGTATTCTCGGCCCCGTCGGGGCGCGACAAGGAAGCACGTCGCAGCGCCGAGATGTTTCTCCGTGGGGCACGCAAGAAACGCATTCTGTTGAAGAAGTTTCGTGACGGCTTCTTTCCGTTTGATGGCGCCAAGATCAAGACCGTCTTCGAGCAGTTGAAGCCGTCAAAGCCCGATCTCGTGCTGACGCACTACCGCGACGATCGGCACCAGGACCATCGAGTGCTGTCCGACCTCGCGTGGAACACGTTCCGGGACCATTGGATCCTGGAATACGAAATCCCCAAGTACGATGGTGACTTGGGCACACCCAACTGCTTCGTGCCGCTCGATACGTCAACCTGTGAGCGCAAGGTGGAGTACCTGAACGCCGCCTTCGGCAGCCAACGCGACAAGCATTGGTTTTCAGCGGAAACGTTCATGGGACTCATGCGCCTCCGCGGAATGGAATGCCGCGCGCCGGGTGGGTATGCCGAGGCGTTCCACACGCGTAAGATTGTGCTCGCCGTCTGACTAGGCGCAGAGTCATTCCCGGGTTGGTATCAGGCGCACGGATTGCTTATGGAGTGCAGCCAACGGAGCGGATTTCGTGGGTTTAGGTTTAGGAACGAGAATCATGAATAACATGCTCGTCGCGGTGTGGACGGTAGCGATGCTTGGCATGGTCACAAGCGCCATGGCGAGTCCGGTCAATCTCAGCTTCGAAACGGGAGATTTGTCAGGATGGTCCGTCTCCAATCCCTTGGGAATCAGCGAGTTCGATGGCATCGTGCCGGCAGGTTCCGTCCAGGTCGTTCAGAATTGGCCGTGGGGAGGAGCGCCGGGGCCAGTAGATGGTCTTTCGATGGCGGCGGTCGGCACTGGTAACGCTTGGTTTCTTCCAGGCCAAGGACAATTCGAAATCGACATCCACCAGAGTTTTACGCTCGACGGAGGGATGTCCATCTCAGGTTCGTCGTTCTTTTTCAACGGCGACTACGCTGAGCAGGACGCCGCGTGGGTTCGGATCCTAGATGCGTCGGGTAACATTTTGGCCGTTCCTTGGCTCCAGTACTCAGGAACTGCGAATTCAACACCATACCAAAGTTCAAGCGCTTGGGGTAATTGGCAATGGGTCGCGCCGACCGCTGGAAACTACACACTCGCACTCGGAGTCAGTACAAAGGGCGACAATCGGTTTGCCACTTTTGGCATCCATGACGGTATCCGTGTGCCGGAGCCTTCCTCATTGGCACTATTAACCGTGGGTGTAGGTGTTCTTCTCGTTCGTAAGACTCAAGGTCGTCGACGAAAAGTCGACTAGACTAACTCTAAGCTCAACTGACACCACCGCGTCCGGCCAGCACGGGCCAGGCGAATCCGGGTGTGCCTTTGCTCGCCAACCCGGGGCCGCCGGTGCTTAAATTTACGAACCACGCTGCACTCGAGGAACTTTGCTCGTGATTGGTGCTCGTCCAGCAGGCAGGGTCTCTCCACCGAACTGAACCTTCACAAGTGGTGATCTGTCGGGAGCGCCGGGTCAACGTGTCGAGTATCGATCAGGCTTGACAATTCTTCAATTGTTGGAAGCCGCCAACCGACGCGGTTCGCCAGCCTTAACTCACGCGCTCTGGTATTGGCATCCAGCCAGTTGAAACTAGTGCTCGCTTTGCCGCTACGAGGCCACACCATCCGTTTCTTTGTCCCAGACGAGATCGTCAACATGAGTCTGAGTGGACGCAGAGAAGAGGGCGAAACGTCTGTTAGGTGAATGATCCACCCAGTGAATTAGTGACTCAGTTCCGTCGACGAATAATTCCCATACCGGCGCATGCATCGATGAGACTCCCGAAGGCGAGGTAGAGATTTTATTCTATTCAAACGGGTTCAAGTGATGGCCGTCGGATGCGATAGCGCGTAGTAGTTCACGCACTGGCGCAGATAGGCGCCGTAGGAACTAGTCGCGTAACGTTCGGCCAATCGGAGCAAGTGTTGCTCGTCGATGAAACCTTTGGCGTATGCGATTTCTTCAATGCAAGCGACTTTCAACCCTTGCCGAAGTTCAAGTGTTTGAACGAACTGTGAGGCTGCAAGGAGCGAGTCATATGTGCCACTGTCAAGCCAGGCAACGCCGCGGCCTAACTTCGCGACCGACAGCTCGCCCTTTTCAAGGTAGGCGCGATTCACGTCAGTAATTTCGAGCTCCCCTCGGGCAGAGGGCTTGAGCCGCCGCGCTACATCGACCACCACGTGATCATAGAAATACAGCCCGGTCACCGCCCAGTTCGAACGAGGCGCTTTCGGCTTTTCCTCGAGACTCAGGGCTCGCCCGTTAGTATCGAACTCCACGACGCCGTAACGCTCTGGATCATGTACGTGATAGGCGAACAGCTTTGCGCCTTGACGCAATCCGGCGGACTGTTCAAGCGCCTGAATCAGATCGTTGCCGTAGAAGATGTTATCCCCGAGTATCAGACAAACAGGCGATTGTCCGATGAAGTCAGCGCCCAAGATAAACGCCTGAGCGATTCCTTCCGGTTTCACCTGCTCTCGATAGCTGAGACGAATCCCAAACTCGCTGCCGTCACCGAGCAATCCTTCGATCATTGGGAGATCGCGAGGCGTGCTGATGATCAGGATGTCCCGAATGCCACCGAGCATCAGAGTCGCCAACGGATAGTAAATAGTTGGCTTGTCGTATACGGGCAATTGTTTGCTGATCGTTCGAGTCAGCGGGTATAGCCGTGTGGCGCTACCGCCAGCGAGGATGATTCCTTTCATTGTGCGTATTGGCCGCTAGGGCGTGGCAACTGAGTCGACGCGTTGATGAATGTGCCGCGAAATCGCCGAACGCCAGTCGGGGATTTCGATACCCGCTTGGCGCAATTTCTCATTTGACAACGCACAGAACTGCGGGCGCGGTGCCACGCTGGTCAGACTGGCCACTTGTATCGGTTCCACTCGTCCCGACACATGCAACTCGCGCGCGACGAACTGAGCGAGATCGTACCACGTCGCCGAATCAGAATTAACGCAGTGATACGTGCCGAATGGGATCGGAGTGTCGATGATCGCGCAAAGAGCGCGGCCGACGTCCGGTACATAGCTCGGTGACACCGTGCGGTTAACCAATGCTCGCACCGTGCCCCCAGCTATCAGGGTCTCGATGATGTAGTCGATTGTGGCGCGATGCCCGCGGACGCCCGTACCTCCGAACAGACTGGCGACTCGAAGAATGTAGTGGCGAGGCGCGAGCTTCCGCACCTCCGTTTCGCCGGCGAGCTTCGAGAGCCCATAAATACTCGACGGATTAGGCGTATCCTCTTCGGTGTATGGTTTTGGAGTGAGGCCGTCGAAAACGAAGTCTGTGCCGAAATGTATAAATACCGCGCCGGCAGCGTTGGCTGCGGCGGCGAGCACTCCGGCTGCGTGGCCATTAACCGCGAACGCGGATTCGGCATTGGTTTCGGCGGCATCGACCGCGTTGTATGCCGCGCAGTTCACGACGACATGCGGCTGTCCCGCCGCGACGACACGGATAACCTCGGTATCGTTAGTGATGTCGAGATGGGCTCGACTAAGCGCTGTCACCTGATGACTTGCAGACGCGAATTCCTGACACAATAACTGCCGGAGCCTGCCCGAAGCACCAACGACAGTGGTCCGTTGAGACACGACGCCCTGTTACTTGACGGCAGCGGCCGGTACCGCCGAATCGCGGGAGCCGTAGTTCCTGTTGTAATACTCGCGGTATTCGCCCGACTTGATGCGGCGCGTCCAGTCGGCGTGTTCTCGATACCATGCGACCGTCCGCCCCAACCCCGTCTCGAACGTCATCTGCGGCGTGAAACCGGTAGCACGGGCGAGCTTTTCGCTAGCCAGCGCGTACCGACGATCGTGACCCGGCCGGTCGGCGACGGTTGTCATCAGCGTCTCCGGCGCCTCTACGATTTCGAGAACTCGCTTAATCACCTCTCGGTTCGTCAAAGCTCGATTGCCTCCGATGTTGTAGATTTCTCCGTCGGAGCCATGCTCCAGCACAGACAGGATTCCCCGGCAATGGTCTTCGACGTAGAGCCAGTCTCGGATCTGCATCCCGTCGCCGTAGACCGGCAACGGGAGCCCTTCGATGGCATTTGAAATCATCAAGGGGATCAGCTTTTCCGGAAACTGATACGGCCCGTAGTTGTTCGACGCGCGTGTGACAACAACCGGCAGCTTGAACGTTCTGACGTACGAGAGCGCCAAGAGATCGGCTGCCGCCTTCGACGCGGCATAGGGACTACTTGGCTTGAGAGGAAAGGTTTCATCTGCCTCGAGCGGCGCGTCGATGTCGCCGTAAACCTCGTCGGTCGACACCAGCAGAAAGCGCCCCAGCTTGGCTCTTCGCGCTGCGTCGAGGAGCGTGGCGGTCCCTCTGATGTTGGTTTCGATGAAGGGATCGGGAGAAAGGATGCTCCGATCTACGTGCGATTCCGCGGCAAAATGAACGATGGCGTCGCTGCCGGCCTCCTCAAGGATTGACGCGACCAGCGAACTGTCGCAAATGTCCCCATGTACGAAGCGGTGCCGAGGATGGTCATCAACGGGTGCCAGGTTTTCGAGGTTCCCTGCGTAAGTAAGCTTATCGAGGGTCACGATATGGACATCGGGTCGCTCTGCGAGCGTGACGCGCACGAACGCAGACCCGATGAATCCAGCCCCGCCGGTGACAAGCAGTTTCATTTGAATTGTGTCTCCCAATCGTAGGCCAAGCGGGGATCGTTGTATGGCACCCGCAACTCGTCTGAGCGATCATAAAAACGGCTCGTTACGTAGACCAACATCGCCGATTCGCACCCGATGACCTTGTAACCATGCGCGACGCCAGGGGGGATGAGCACCTGCCACGGGCGCATGCTACCAACGTACAAAGTGTTTCGCTGACCAAACGTTCTCGACTCCTTTCGCATGTCAGCAAGCGCTACCTGCAGCATCCCACTTACAACGGTCCAGCAGTCGAACTGCCGCAAGTGGTAGTGAAAAGCCTTCACCACGCCCATATGGGTGAGTGTGCCCGATACCTGGCTCGTTGCGGGCTGAAACCCTGAGGCCAATCCCTGTCCGACTCGCAAAATCTCCATGAAGTGACCGCGATCGTCGGGCCAGACAGCAATTGGTTCGACGCGAACGCCTGCGATTAACCGATCGCTGGTCGATGATGTGATCACCGCGCCAATGCCCTTCTCGCAGGTTGGAACTTCGATTGCCGATGGGACCACCAGGACATCGGAGGTCTCTGGAGCGCAAATAGCAGACACATTCGACATGAATAGTCCTATGCGATGCTCAGCGATTGCTGGCTAATTCGATTTGTGAAATCGCGCGTTTAACATCCTGTGCCGTGGTGGCGTCAGGATTTTTCGTCAATGCAAGCTGCAAAGATGCGCGAGCTTGATCAGGCCGACCAGCTCTCAGGTAGGCAAGACCGAGATGGTGGTGATATCCCGCGTTGCCCGGCTCCCTCTTGACGCAGCTCTCAAATAGCGGAATGGCGAGTTCGGGCAGATTCTTCTTGTAGTACACCCAGCCAAGCGTGTCCATCAGTTCTGGCTGATCGGGAGCTTGGGCGGTGGCGGTTTGCGCAAGTTTCAGCGCGGTGTCGAGGTCTGTGCCCGCCTCCGCATGCATCCATGCGAGGTTGTTCGATGCAATCACAGCTCTAGGATCGATGGCGAGAACCTCCTCAAATTTTTTCATCGCCAAATCGGTTTGACCCTGGGTCATTAGGATCATTCCGGTCATCGTCATCGCAGACACCGGTTTTGCCTCGCGCTTGGCCAGCGCTTCGAATTCTGCGCGGGCCTCATCAAGCCTTTTCTGCGACAGGTACATTCGGCCGAGCATCTCGTAAGGCGGGAGCAGCGATGCGTCGAGGTCGATTGCCTGGCGCAAGGCGCGTTCGGCGGCCGGTTGATCGTTGGCCGTGAAGTATGTCCGTGCGGCGAGGATCAACAGCGTCGGGGTGGGACTGTCCTTCAGTCTTTGGTCAATGCGCGCCCGTGCGGCCGCAGGATTTTTCGTCTTGAAGTCGAGCGCCAGCCAACCCCCCAACAGATCGGTTGATTTGGGATCGATCGATTCCGCACGCTCGAATGAGGTACGGGCGCCGGCCACATCGTTCTTCAGCAATGCCAACAGTCCCGTTTGGACGTGGACAATGGCGGCGTTCGGGTACGCTGCACGCAAGTCGGTGAGCTCGCGCTCGGCGCGTCGAACATCCTTTGATGCGATGAGACTTCGCACGAGCACGAGACGCGCGTCGAGGTTTTTGGGTTGTGCCCTGGTAACCTCTTCGACTGTTTTCAGCGATGCGTCGCGCTTTCCGGCTGACAACTGCAGGTTCGCTATAGCGATCTGCGCGGCCGCGGCCCGCGGATTGATTCGCAGCACGTCGCGGTAGGCCGCTTCGGCGGCGCTCCTGTCACCGCGCAACCCGTAGAACCGCGCCAGCGCGAACTGCGCTTCAGCTGATTCCGGATTCGACGAGGCGGTTTCGCGCACGGCAGTGAACGCCTCGTCTCGATGCCCTTCGTTCAAGAGGAGCTGGCCCTTGAGGAGTTGTGCGTCTACAGCGGCGGGATTGCCAGCCAGCACCTGCTCGACGAGAGCTTTGGCGCGAGTCATGTCACCCGCGGCAGCGTAGGCTCGAGCGAGTCGCTGGCCGACGTTGGGAAGATCCTTAAGTGTTTTTCCATCCGCCTCCAGTCGTGCGACGGCATCTTTGGCGCGACCCGAGGCGATGTAGTAGTCAGTTAGTGAGAATACGGCACGTGGATCACCGGACTCAGCAAGACGCACAAGATACGGCTCCGCCTCCTTGTATCGGCCGGTGGCGATGGTGAAGGCCGCCATCGCCCGATTTGCGATGCCGTTCTTAGGGTCGACCTGCAACGCACCTTGAAACGCTTGCTCCGTCTCGGGAGCCTTTCCAAGCGACCAATAGAAGTTTCCAAGAGCTAAATGCGTTTCGACAGACTTTGGCGCGAGAGCGACGGCCTTCGTAAATGCGGCCTCGGCCTCGGATCGGCGTCCGCGCGCGAATTCAACGAGTCCAAGCTGGGTGAACGTTGCGCCCCGGTCGGGATCAAGGCGTATAGCCTCTTCGATTGACTTGAGCGCATCGTCGAAAGAGCTGAGGCCTGCGAGTGCATTTCCCCGCAGCAAGTGGGCCTGGATATTGTCGGGCTGTCGTTTGAGAGCGTTGTCAGCTCTTGCGAGTGCATCCTCAGGCTTGCGAGCGGCCAGAAGATAGGTGCCGGCAGTCACCTGCAACGTCACGTCGTCTGAAAGTAGATCGGCGGCTCGAACGTACTCCTCCAGGGCGCGGGGGCCATCCCCGAGGCGAACATACGTTTCGGCCAACCGTTTGCGGGCCTCCCCCCATGTACTATCCAGGTCAATGGCGTTCTTGTACTCGAGGACGGCAGACGAATACTCGCCTTCTGCGAAGTAGCGATCGCCACTCTCCAGGAACTTCACCTTGCGGACGTTGGGGTCCCGCGAACAGCCCGCTGCGGTGACGGTCAGGATGAGAAGAAGGCACACTTGGTGTGCGAAATTGATCACACGCCGTTGAGACATCGTTTGATCAGGACTACTGAGCAAAGCCCCTTCCGAGCTCAATTGAGATCGAGGTTCGCCAGCTTAGTTCTTTTGAATCAATGAGTTGACGCACTCGCCAGGAGCAGCGAACGACGCTGACCTTCTTCAAAGTCTGCCCAGCCCGTGAACTTTATCCAGATGACCTGAGTCTGCCTTGCGACGCATAAGCTCTACAGCCAGACTTGAACAGTCTTGCGCCGCCCACATCGGGAGGGCTAAATCCAGCGAATTTCCAGGCATGCTGCCGCTCTTGAGGCCTCTAGAGAGAGTATTGGTGGGAGTAACTTCCATCTGACATTGATCTGTGTGGCTATGCAGAACGCCGACTTCTTGAGCTGAAAGACCCGGAATTTCTATCTGCTTCTTACCTTGCTCAGTTTGAGCACTGCGTTTGGCCTGTCTTCGGTCTCGACGCTGACGAAAAGAGAGCCTTCCCGATCCGTGGCGACGGTTCGAGCCAAGAGGCGATTACCTAGAGGAACGTTTGAGACGTCAGCGACCGTCGCAAGCGGTGTCAGGAAAACCTTCTGAAGACGTCCTCCCCTAGTCATGACCATGTGGGCCGTGTCTCTTCTGTTCACCTCGCTGACGATCGCAATTGAGTCGATACGCTCACCTCCTGTCTCAGAAGGTCCGGTTCCTGCGGGTCGACTCGGCCAGGTGTCTCGGCTTCCGGTTGGAATTTCGAAAGCCGCAAGGTCGCCAAATTGCTGGTGACTCGAACCTGTCAACCACACCTTCCGAGTGGACAGGTCGATTGTCAGAGCGCGTGGTACCGGATAACCTTCAGCCAAAATCGGCGACGCGTACTGATTCGACGGAGGCACACGACCGTCACGATCGAAGCGCAAAACGGCTCCACTGCCTCCTAGAAATCGTGGTCCTGAAGCGGTTTGATCTACGGGCACAGCGATGTAGAGGAGCCCTTCATCATCTAGGCCGAGAGGCGTCAACGAGTCGGATGTCACCGGCAACCCTGTCGCGATCGTCGCACCTTCACCAAGGATATTCGCTAGCTCGCGATAGCGAGTGATGTTCAGCCGAGGCACTCCACCAGTAAGTTCCGTCCAGGCTACAAAGATCGAGCGGGAGGCCTCAAACTGTGAATCGATTGCGAGTCCAGTTAACCGACCACCGGTTCCAGGGGATAGCGCGAGCGCAGTAAGGATCGCCTCGTGTGCGATGATGCGAACCCGTTCCCCGTTCTCGATGAACATGAGACGACCGTCCGGCATCGGACTCAGCGCTGTGACTTGACCGAGACCGCTGGCGAGCACCTCGATGCGGTAGCAGTCCTCTTGGGGGCTGTCGGCGCAGATGGTTGAGTTGCCTGGGGTAGTTTGCTCGAAAGAAAGAACGCCGATCGTCGCCGCTGTGCCGCTTACGATAACGTACAAACGCGGTGAGCGCTCGCTTTCGACGCCGCTGAAAACAGACGTCAGTTCGAGCGCATGCTGTCCCGTAGACATGGGAGGCAGACCTCCCGAACACTCGAATCCCGACGGACCACCTACTTCGTCGCAGCGTGTGTCAGAAAGGGGTGCTTCTCTGCCATCGATGTATAGCTTGAATGTCAGCGATGTGAGTTGCAAAGGTGAATCTGCGGCTTGGTTCCACGCCAGGCGTTCTCCGCCCCGAATGGTGACCGGCGGGGACTGCTTGTCTTTCTCTCCACCACATCCTGCAGTTAGGCAAAGGCTAACGAGCCCGAGAACGCCAACGACCGATTTTTTGAAGCTGCACCGTTTGTTCCGAGGCTGCAACAGGGATGCGGATGACATGGCGGAGGTACCATCAATACTACAACTGGGCCATCCGTTGGCCGATAAGCGGGATTGTTCGGGGGTCTTACGAGCCGTCGCTGACCCGAAAGAGAACGAGGCCCGACTGCGCCCTGCCAATTCATACTGAATCGCGGATCGCCGCTAGGCGAGCACTCTGCGGGAACGACTTAATGTTTTCGCGTCACGCGCTGTGGTAGACGCGAACGACGTAGGTGCGGTCAGGAGGTTTAGCACGTCGACTCGCGCGAACCCGCGAGACAACTGAAGGAGAGCATAATGGCAATCTCGTAAAAGCTCTGGTTGCTGAGCGGCGTACGGTGTTCGCAACGCGCCCTCGTTTCCCCAGAAGTTGACTTATCGATTTGGAGAAGACTTTAGGTCGGCGCAACATGTCCAACGGTACGTCTCGACAGTCGGCACGTATCGGTTTGCGGTTTCCGCTGATGGTCCTCGTGCTGGCCTTCACGGCAATTCCGATCGAGCTTCGGCCTTTTGAACGCGCGAGACTCGCCAATATCTTCGTGGCAAGTCTCGACATGCCCGACATTGTCGCCAATATCCTAGGTTATGTCCCGTTCGGTTTTTTGTTCGCGAGCTCGGGGAAATGGGTCACCTTCGCGGTGTCGACCAGCGTCTCTGTATTGGCTGAGACCACGCAAGTAATCTCAAAGAGCCGCTCGCCAGCATTGATTGACGTTGCGACAAATGTGCTAGGCGCCGCAATCGGTTTGGGCATCGTCCAACGATGGAAGCCTGCATGGAAAACCAAACCTCCCGAATTGTTGGCAGACCGCAGAGCAGCGGCTGTGGCAGCGACGCTCGCGCTGGGATACGTAGGTTTCGGCACAAATGTTACACCCCGACAAATCGAGGAGACTGTTATGGTCTTCTCCAAAACTCCACGCCTTTTTTGGCTCGACATCAGTCCCCGCGGCTCGGCGATGGATGGCCGACTTGAAGCAGAGTGGACATTCGAAGACATGTCGGGCGAAGTCGTTGTCGACGTATCCGGCAACGGCTTGAACGGTAGACTCGTGAACGCCCCAAGGCTTGAAGACGGAATTCACGGCCGATCCCTCAGGCTGAATGGCATAAACCAGTACGTGGATCTTGGTCACCCAACGCCCCTGCGGCTCACGGGTAGCGAAACAATCATTGCTTGGATCAAAGCAAGCTCGTTTCCTGTTGACGACGCCGCTGTCGTGTCGAGTCATAGCGGGCTCGGCTATCAGTTGGATACGACAGTGGATCGAGGTTCCCGCACGATCGGGTTCAAACTCGCCGACGCGCAAGGTCGACTCATGGCTCGCTACGGCCGGACTCCTCTTTTATTAAGAACGTGGTACCACATCGCTGGCGTCTACGATGCGCGGTTGCAAACGTTGGACGTGTACTTGAATGGCGAGAAAGATAACGGCTGTCTGCTCGGCACTGTGAAGGGTCGGCAGCAGATCTCAGGCATGAATACGTACATCGGCAAACGAGCCAGCGCCAACGGGTTTGAATTCGCTGGCTCAATCGATGATGTTCGTATCTATTCTCGCGCCCTTACCCCGGGCGAGATCGAAGCTGACTTCAAAGCCTCACCTGGCGCGCGTCCAATCCCCGCGGCCGCGCAAGCAGCTGGCGATTCGGATGACGTTAGATGTGGTTCACAAAACGAAGAAGAAGCTGCGGACTCAAGGAGTATTGGTCTTATCGTAACTCTAGGACTCTTGGTTTCGTTGGTGGTTCTCGGCTGCTTGCCGACGGTCTCGAGACGAACGCTATTTCTGGTTTGCTTTGCTATCGGGTTTTCTCTCTTTCCAACGATGGCGGCAGCGGGCTTGTCTCCAGGATACAAGTGGTTGCTGCCACTGCTAACACTCGCCGGCGGCGCTTCCGTCGCGTTTTCAATCCAGCAACGTAACCCCTTCGCCTAACCTCATTTTATGCACGTCGAGGCGTGTCCCGACGTCGGCATGCGTGAAACGCTTATTCCAGTGGAACTTAGTCGTGATCTTCTCGGTTCGGGTTTCGCGGCTCTTCCCTCCGCCGCCGCAAGAAAGCCATCTGAGGGCCGACATCCTACGGCAAGGCTGCCTACTTAGACCCCTTAGTCACCGTCGCAGCGGACTTTGGTGGCGTTCGAGACTCTTCTTCGATCGTGTTTCCCTAGATTTTTGGCGCAATTCTTCAAAGTCGTGACCCTCACGCGCCGGGCCCGCATATTGCTACTGCGCTGGGTCGCGGGCGCCGCTGAAAGAGGTATCGTGTCAGCGCGTTTGGCACTTTCAAATTGACTACGGTGGTTGGCTGAAGTAGGGTGAGCCCGTATGAGAAACGTCGTCGTAGCCGTTGGTTTGCTTGCATCCTTGGCGCTCGCATCGAATGCCGGCGCAGACATAATTTACAAGGGGGTCAATTACGGGGGGATCGACGAGTTGGAAGGTGGATTTTACAAATCATCTTCCTGCGGGACGTTGGCCCAATGCGAGGAAGCTACGCTCGCCGATGCCCTGGGCCTGAGCATCAGCGACGTGACCCTGACGAAGGTCGATACAACGCTTTCGGACTGGATTTACGTGGACGATGGCGATTCCAACACAAACCTAGTGGCATTTAATTTCGCGGCGTACGGGATCATCGACCCTCTCGCTTACATCGTTAAGATCGGCAACGCCGTTTACGACTTTTATCTCTACACGAACAAAGATTCGCTTCAGTACGCCTTGATCGACCTCAACGACGACGGCATAGTACCTAAGAGCAGCGGAAATATCACTATTTCCTCACTTAGCCACATCTCGACGGTTCCGGAAGCAGGGTCGCTCTCGTTCCTGCTAAGCGGTCTGACGGCCTTAGGTCTTGTCTCATTGAGACGTTTTCGGTTCTCACGCTAGAACTCAATTCTGAGTTCGCCCGTTCGTCGACGTGCGGTGTCGCCACATGCGGCACCGCGTTTTTTGTGTGTCGCGACTCCACTTCCATCCGGTGCATGGTGCTTGGTCCTTGCGGAGCCACTGGTGCGGGCGCTGTGCGAATCTCGCCTGTGAATCGCCGGGCCTCTGAAGCGTCGGTATCTGTAGCGGATCGAAGGAGGGCGACCGCTGACATGAACCGTGAGCGGAGATCAACAGAAATCGAAATCAGCAGCAGTCTCTTGTGATCTTCCGAAGCTCGATTAGTGACCCGGCGTCGATCCGACTCTCGCCCTGGCTAGTGCCTGCTCGACGCTTTGTCGCGAAGCCCACGTCCCCGTGATCGCGTTAGTTCGCGAGGCGCAGTCTGGCACTGTCGCGTGTACGAAAGTAAGCGGCCTTCAGCCTCGCTTTCCGCAAACGCCCTGAACACGGTCTCCCCGATGTGGTCCAAAAGACTCGTCACCCACTTGACGATCGCTACTGGCGGCGCTGATATCGACGACGACCTTGATGAAAGAAATACTGGCGGCCGTCCGACAAAGTTCGCGGAAACCAGCGACTCTGCCCCCTCGCTGAAACATACCGCTACGACGCTTTGTGTCGCGGTTCGCCAGACGGCGACTCTCGCGGCTAATCCCGTCGATGCACAGATGCTTTGTTGAGCGGCCAGTAACGCGCTAGCTTGGTCGTTCACTTGCAACGGCACTCGCACTTTGAAACCGTAAGGGCAGTGCACCCGAGGTGTTGTTTAGCGTTGCCTGCTCGGGCTCGGTACGGTCTGACGTAGTCCCTCCAGTAGACGAGCTGTAGTGCCTCGAGGAGATCATGATGAGCGCACAAGTAGGCCTTGTCGGTTCCCTGCCCTCTCGCCCCCAGACGCTACTCACGATAGGTTGTTCGTTCTGGCTGTTGGTCAGCTGTATACCTACCTTCGCCGCCGACGTCTCGGTTTACGGGGCAGGCGTTATTCCAGAATCTGTAGCGGCAACCGATCTGAACCGAGACGGCAATTTGGATATTGTGGTTACTAACTACTTTGCCGTTGGTTCTGTAAGCGTGTTATTAGGAAACGGCGACGGCACCCTGGGACCGGCAGCGACCTTTGACCTACCAATCGACGCGGCGAACCCGTCGTATGTGGCAGTGAACGATATCGATAAAGACACAAAACCTGACCTCGTCGTCGCAGGAGAGCTTTGCTCATCGCTCGGATGCAGTGCCGGAGTGATCCTGCTTCGCGGAAATGGAGACGGCACGTTCCAGTGGGTGGCGAGCTATCGCGGTTCATCTAGCCGCGCAGCGTCTATCGCAATTGCGGACTTCGATCAGGACAGCAATTCCGACTTGGTTGTGGGACTTAGTAACGGGAAGGTGGCTTTTCTGCAGGGAGACGGATTCGGTGCTTTCCATTCGACTGGAAGTTACGACTCTGGAACCAGCGGAGCTGTCTCTGTAGCGTTGGGGGACTTCAATAAAGATGGAACGGCCGACGTAGCCGCGACAGGTGATGGTGATGGCGTTGTTGGAATCCTTTCCGGAAACGGCGACGGCACGTTCAGGTTGGTTGGAGTCTACGCCACCGGAGCCCACCGACCTGGTATTTGGGGCGGATACTCTTTCTTAGTGACGGTGGGTGACATTAACGCAGACGGCAATCTGGATCTTGTTGTCGCTAATGGTTGTGCGAAAAGCGTCACCCAATGCAACGGCGTGGTGGCTGCATTGCCGGGAAATGGGGACGGAACGTTTCGGCGATCAGTGCGGTACCCGTCCGGCGGCTGGTTGTCGACATCAGTCGCGGTCGGTGACTTTGATGCAGATGGCGCAACGGATGTCGCGGTCGCAAACGAATGCTCGAATAAGCATTGCCGTTACGGCACCGTCGGCGTCCTGCTGGGGGACCGCATAGGGTCACTTCAGGGCCCCCAGCGTTACTTCTCCGGTGGGTGGGTCGCGACATCGGTCACTGTCGGCGATTTTAACAAAGACGGTCAGATGGATTTGGCGGCGGCAAACTTCTGCGCGACCGAGAACGATTGCTCTAGCGGAACAGTGCGCGTGCTAATCGGATATGGCGATGGCACATTTGCGCCGAGATGACCGCCAGCGATTTTGCCGTCAAGTTCATGATTTGGCGGGTGCTACGTGGTGAGGGCCTTTTCAAAACTCTTAGCGACACAGTAGGCGCAGTGCAGCGCGAAGTGATGAGGCATTGCCGCGGCGTGCAGAGCTCAGCGCGATCGCGGCGAGTTCGACGACTTCAGGAACCGCGGACCCACCGTCAGAACCGCGATGTCGCGCACGGTCATTTGGCGGAGTATACGGGCTTCGCGCAGGACGTACCCGCAGATCCATCGAGTTCAGACGCTATCCAGCTCCGACCGGAAGAGAGTGCCGCGGCCGCGTAACCCCCAAAAGTGAGGAGCCGCGGGTGAGCCGCGCATCCGTTTGTGAGCGCCCGCGTTCCACGTGGCTTCCGAGTGCGCGCATTCGGCACTTCAGAGTCAAGTGAGCGAAGGTGGGCGCCGGGGAGCCGCTACGAAGATGAACCGCGCTGACAGCGTGAACCTGTCAGCGCGGCGAGACGCGGAATCAGGAGCGGGTTGATCTCTTGCGGACCGCGACCAGTCCGGCGAGGCCAAGGCCCAA
>Ga0075428_100004733_pt1 | contig 15072 bp, 13 predicted proteins | sample RhiMetdeltSRZDD2_FD_75291 | JGI IMG/M metagenome (GOLD analysis project Ga0075428, IMG submission 75291) | Populus rhizosphere microbial communities from Tennessee, USA - Rhizosphere MetaG P. deltoides SRZDD2 | ecosystem: Host-associated > Plants > Roots > Rhizosphere > Soil | place: USA... | reverse complement strand
CCGGCGAGCCGAACGGCAAGAAGAGCTGAGGCGGCTCAGGGCACGAGCGGCGCGTCGCGCTCCGCGCGGTCGCGCGTGAAGAAGCGCAGGTTCTCTGCACGCCGCTCGCGCGCCGCCTCGACCTCTCCATCGCGATTCTGCAGATACACGCTGCGCATCGCCGCGTAGAAGTCGACGGAGGAGCGCTCGAGCTCCCGGAGCTGGTCCGAGACCTCCTCGCGCGTCGACAGGCCCGCGCCGCCGCCCCACAGGAGCTGCGTGCCGAGGCCGAGCACGTAGGTGAGCGGCTGGAAGAAGCGGTCGACCGCCGAGCCGAGGCCGTCGCGCAGCGTGGTAGGGCCGAGGATCGGCACCACGACGTAGGCGCCGCTCGGGATCCCGGTGAGCGCGAGCGTCTGCCCGAAGTCGGCCTCCTGCGGCTTCCAGCCGGCCTCGAGCCCGGGCTCGAAGAGGCCGCCCATGCCGAGCGTCGAGTTCAGCAGGAAGGAGCCGAAGGTCTGGCCGGCGTCGCAGAAGCGCAGCTGCAGCAGGTTGTTCACGAAGAAGACGGGGCTGTTGAGATTGCGCAGCGCGTTGCGCACGCCGGTGCGCGCGGCCTCGGGCGTGACGAAGCGATAGGCCTGCGTGAGCGGCTCCCAGAACCAGCGGTCGAGGCGCTGGTTGAAGGTGAAGAAGACGCGGTTCATCGGCTCGAGCGGGTCGGTGGGCGCGGGCGGCAGCTCGTAGCCCGGATCCTCGAAGAGCGGATCCGTTCCCGGCTCCGCGCTCTCGGGCGATTCGGCCGCGGCGGAGCCCGCGTCGGCGACCGGAGGAGGGTTGGCGGCCGCGGGATCGACGATCGCGAGCCCTCCGACCGTCGCCTCCGGGCCGGGAGCCGCACCCGAATCGGGGGGATTCGACCCCTCTGACTGGGACGGCTGGCTCTTCGCAGCGCAGCCGAGGCTGCCGAGCACGGCGAGTGCGACGAGGCAACCCAGCGCCAGCGCTGCCGGAATCGGCCCAGTCCCAGCCATCCTGAGCATCGGCTCCTCGCGCGCTGCAGGCTTGCGGCCAGGGGGGAGGGATGCACGTCGGGGCGGGCTCAATCCCGGCCGGAACGGCGCCGACGAGTATACGGGCGTTCGAGAGCGGGCTGCAAACTCGGATCGCGAAGTGATACCCTCTGCGGTCCGCGGCATGGTTCGCGTCGCAACCGAGCCCCCTGCTCGAACCGGCGACCCCGCGACGATCTTCCCCCCTGCAGTGGGATCCGCACACGAAGCTCGAGGGAGGCGAAGAACATGGACGTGTTCGAAAAGTGCCATGCGATGGCCGAGCGGTCCGCTCCGGTCCGCGCGGCGGGTCTCTATCCCTACTACCGCGTGATTTCCTCGGCCCAGGACCCGGTCGTGACGCACGACGGGCGCGAGCTCGTGATGCTCGGCTCCAACAACTACCTCGGCCTCGCCAACGACCCGGAGGTGAAGGAGGCGGCGGCGATGGCCCTCGCCATCTACGGGACGGGCTGCGCCGGCTCCCGGCTGCTCAACGGCACGCTCGACGTCCACGTCGAGCTCGAGGGGCGGCTCGCCGAGTTCATGCGCCGCGAGGCGGCGCTCACCTTCTCGACCGGCTTCCAGGTGAACCTCGGCGTGCTCTCGTGCCTGCTCGACCGCTCGGACATCGCCTACCTCGACGCGCTCGACCACGCCTGCATCATCGACGGCTGCCGGCTCGGCTTCGGCAAGCACCACAAGTTCGCCCACAACGACATGACGGAGCTCGAGCAGAAGCTCGCGAACGCGCCCGCGGACCGCGGCAAGCTGATCGTCGTCGACGGCGTCTTCTCGATGGAAGGCGACCTCGCGCCGCTGCCGCAGATCGCCCTGCTGAAGCAGCGCTTCGGCGCGCGCCTGATGGTCGACGACGCGCACGGCCTCGGCGTCTTCGGCGAGAACGGCCGCGGCACGCCGGAGCACTTCGGCGTCGAGGGCGACGTCGACCTGGTGATGGGGACCTTCTCCAAGTCGCTCGCCGCGATCGGCGGCTTCGTCGCCGGCGACCGCTACGTGATCGAGCACATCAAGCACACCGCGCGCGCGGAGATCTTCTCGGCGGCGCCGCCGCCGGCGTCGATGGCCGCGGCGATGAAGGCGCTCGAGATCGTCGAGCGCGAGCCCGAGCGCCGCAAGCGCCTGTGGGAGAACACCGAGTACATGAAGCGCGAGCTCTCGGCGCTCGGCTTCGACACCGGCCACTCCGCGTCGCCGGTGATCCCGATCGTGGTCGGCGAGGATCTCGCCTCGTACACGATGACGACGCGCCTCGGCCAGGAGGGCGTGTTCGTGAACCCGGTGGTCTCGCCCGCCGTCCCGCCGGGACGCGCGATGATCCGCACCTCCTACATGGCGACGCACACCCGCGAGCACCTGGACCGCTCGCTGGAGGCGCTGGCCAAGGTCGGCCGCGAGCTCTCGATCATCGGATAGCGTCGCGGCACGGGACCCCCGCCTCACCCGGCGCGAGGTGCTCGCCGCCGGGGTCGCGGCGGGTGTCGCGTGGGGGTGCGGGGCAGGGCCGCCGCCGCTGGCCCGGGTGCCGGCCGAGGTGCTCGCGTTCCACCGCGAGAGCCTGGTCTTCGACCTGCACATCGACACGCTGCTGTGGATGCGCCTGCTCGGCTACGACCCGACGCGGCGCCACCGCCCGCTCTTCCCCGCGGCGGCCTTCGCCTGGCACATGGATCTGCCGCGCGCTCGCGACGGCGGGCTCGACGGCGCGGTGCTCGGCATCGTCGTCTCGCCCGACGAGGAGCGGCCGGAGCAGATCGCGCCGCTGAAGCTGCTCGCCCGCGTCGAGCGCGGCCGCGGGCTCCCGCAGACGCTCGCGACCCTCGACCTCCTCGCCGACACCGCGCGTGCGGCGCCGCAGGAGCTCGCCTTCGCGAAGAGCGGCAGCGAGCTGCGCGAGGCGATCGCCGCCGGGCGCTTCGCGGCGCTCGCGGGGCTCGAGGGCGCGCACGGCCTCGGCCCGAAGCTCGACGGCCTGGCCCTGGCCCACGCGCGGGGCCTGCGCATGGTCGGCCTCGCGCACTTCCAGGCGAGCGCCGCCGCCGCGCCGATGACCGACCCCGCGCAGGCCGGGGAGGGCCTCTCCGAGCAGGGCTTCGCGCTCGTCGCCGAGCTCGAGGCGTTCGACATGGTCCTCGACCTCGCGCACGTGAACGCGCGCGGCGTCGACCACGCGCTCGGCGCGCTGCACCGCCCCTTCGTCGTGAGCCACTCGGCCTGCCGCTCGCTGCACGACCACCCGCGCAACCTCAGCGACGCGCAGATCCGCAGCATCGCCGGGCGCGGCGGCGTCGTCGGCCTCGCCGTCGGCCGCGAGTTCCTCGGCCCCGGCGGCCTCGACGCCTTCGTCGCCCACGCCGAGCGCGCGCGCGAGGTCGGCGGCGAGGCCGTGGTCGCGATCGGCAGCGACTGGGACGGCGCGATCGTGCCCGCGCCGGGCCTCGAGGACGTGCGCGCCCTGCCCTTCGTGACCCAGGCGCTCCTCGACCGCGGCTGGAAGCCCGAGGCCGTGCGCGGGCTCCTCGGCGAGAACGCGCTGCGCGTGATCACCGAGGTGTGCGGCTAGGCTTGCGGGGCTTCCCACGGCGCGCCGCGGGCCGGCGCGGAGGAGCGCATGAGCGCAGCCCGAAGCCTCGACGCGCGCGACCCCCTCGAGGACTTCGAGCGGCGCGAGCTCGCGTTCGAGGGCCGCTCGAAGCCCGTCTTCGTCGCCGGCCGCGGGCCGGCGGTGATCGTGATGAGCGAGATGCCGGGGATCACGCCGCACGTCGCGCGCTTCGCGCGCTTCGTGCGCGACGCCGGCTTCACGGTCTGGATGCCGCGGCTCTTCGGCGACCCGGGCCGCCCGATGGGCCTTTGCTACACCGCCGGGCAGATCGCGCGCGCCTGCATCGGCCGCGAGTTCCGCGCCTTCGCGAGCCAGGCGTCGAGCCCGGTCACGAGCTGGCTACGCGCGCTCGCCGCGCACGCGCACCCGATCTGCGGCGGCCGCGGCGTCGGCGCGATCGGCATGTGCTTCACGGGAAACTTCGCGCTCTCGCTGATGCTCGAGCCGTCCGTGCGCGCCCCCGTGCTCTCCCAGCCCTCGCTGCCGGTGCAGAACCCCGCCGGCCTCCACATCGCGCCCGAGGAGCTCGCGGCGGTGCGCGAGCGCATGCGGCGAGAGGACCTGACGGTGCTCGCGTACCGCTTCGAGGGCGATCCCCTCTGCCGCGCCGCCCGCTTCGACGCCTACGCGCAGGCGCTCGGCGACCGCTTCGTCCCGCGCGTGCTGCCCGACTCGGCGGCGAACCCCGACGTCCCGCTGAAGCCGCACAGCGTCGTCACGCTGCACCTCGTCGACCGTGCCGGCGAGCCGACGCGCCAGGCCGTCGACGAGATCCTCGGCTTCTTCCGCGAGCGGCTGGTCGGCCTGCCCTAGCCCTTCGGCCCTTCCGCCGGCTCGCTCAGGAGGAGCCCAGGCCCTCGCGCCCGGCGAAGTCCGCGACGAAGTGGCGCGCGGTGCGGCCGGAGCGGCTCGCGCGCTCGAGCGCCCAGCGCAGCGCCTCGCGGTGCAGGTGCTCCGCGTCGGCGCGCACGCCGGCCTTGCGCGCATAGCGGTCGACGATCGCGAGGTAGGTCGCCTGGTCGAAGCCGTAGAAGCCGAGCACGAGGCCGAAGCGGTCCGAGACCGAGAGCTTCTCCTCGAGCGCCTCGCCGACGTGGAGCTCGCCCTCCTCGTCGAGGTGGGCGCCGCGGTTGTCGGCGGCGCTCTCCGGCAGCAGGTGGCGCCGGTTGCTCGTCGCGACGATGCGGACGTTCTCGGGCGGCGCCACGAGGCTGCCCTCGAGCGCGCTCTTGAGCTCGCGCATGCGCGGGTCTCCGGCGTCGAAGGAGAGATCGTCGCAGAAGAGCAGGAAGCGGAAGGGCGCGCCGCGCAGCGCCGCGAGCACGCGGGGGAGATCGAGCAGGTCCTCCTTGTGCACCTCGACTATGCGCAGCCCGCGCCCGCCGAAGCGCGGCAGCAGTCCACGCACCGCCGACGACTTCCCGGTGCCCCGCTCGCCGAAGAGCAGCACGTGGTTCGCCGGGAGCCCGAGCACGAACTGCTCGACGTTCGCGAGGAGCCGCGCCAGCGGGCGCCCGACGCCGACGAGGTCGTCGAGGTCGAAGAGGGCGGGAGCCTCGATCGCGACCAGGCGCCCCGCGCCGCCGCGCGAGTCCCAGCGGAAGGCGAGGTGGCGCTCGAAGAGCTCGGGCGCGGGCGCCGCGCCGATGCGCTCCTCGAGCGCGCGCTCGGCGAGGACGAGCAGGCGCGAGATCCGCGCGGCGAGGTCCCGGAGTCGCTCCACGGAGGCCCAGTGTAGACTGCCGGGATGGACGCGTCCGTGGGGCTCTGCGCGCGCTGCTCCTTTGCCGCGGTCCAGGAGGGCGGGCGCAGCCGCTTCTGGCGCTGCCGCCGCGCCGACGACGACCCGCGCTTCCGCCGCTACCCCCCGCTCCCGGTGCTGCGCTGCGCGGGCTACGAGGAGGGCGGCGGGCTCGACGCGGATCCCGGCCCGCACGCGCGGCGCACGCGCGGCGAGCGATGAAGCCCTCCCCTGGAGCCACGCATTGCGGAAAGGAGACCCTCCCATGGACAAGCAGGAGATCGTCAAGCGGGCGCACAGGTTCTCGAAGCCCTTCCGGGTCACGGGGGAAGGGACCTTTCGCCTCGGCGACATCGATCCCGGAGACACGCTCGACCTCGACTCCGAGGACAAGCCGCGCGCCAAGGAGGCCCTCGCGGCGGGCATCGAGGCGCTCGCGGAGCTCCAGGACATGCTCTACGCCCAGGACCGCTGGGCGGTGCTGCTGGTCTTCCAGGCGATGGACGCCGCCGGGAAGGACGGCACGATCAAGCACGTGATGTCCGGCGTCAATCCGCAGGGCTGCCAGGTGTCCTCCTTCAAGGCGCCCTCGACGGAGGACCTCGATCACGACTACCTGTGGCGCTGCATGAAGCACCTGCCGGAGCGGGGGCGCATCGGGATCTTCAATCGCAGCTACTACGAGGAGACGCTGGTCGTGCGCGTCCACCGGGAGCTTCTCGAGAAGCAGTCGCTCCCGCGCGAGCTCCTCACCAAGGACATCTGGAAGGAGCGCTTCCAGGACATCCGCAGCTTCGAGCGCTACCTGACCCGCAACGGCGTCGTGATCCGCAAGTTCTTCCTGCACGTGTCGAAGGCGGAGCAGAAGAGGCGCTTCCTCGAGCGGCTCGAGAAGCCGGACAAGAACTGGAAGTTCTCGGCGAGCGACATCAAGGAGCGCGCCTGCTGGAACGACTACATGAAGGCCTACGAGGACATGATCCGAAACACCGCGACGAAGCACGCGCCGTGGTACGTCGTGCCCGCCGACAACAAGTGGTTCACGCGGATCGCGGTCGCCGCCGCCGTCATCGAGGCGCTCGACGGGCTCGACCTGCACTATCCGAAGGTCGACGAGGCCAAGCGCAAGGAGCTCGCCGCCGCGCGGCGGCTGCTGCTCGGCGCCCGGCCGCGCGGGGGGCGGCGGAGCTCCTGAGGCAGGCGCTTCGGGGCGGAGGCCGCCTCGGCCCGGCGGACGCCGTCGGCTACCTTCGGGGCGCGCGCCCGAAGGCGGCGCGCAGCGCGAGAGGTTCGACATGCCCGGCTCCCCCGCATCCGCCGACGCGCCCTCGACCTGGGTCGGGAAGCGCTGGTTCGTCCTGTCCGCGATCGGCACGGACCGTCCCGGCCTCGTCGCCGAGCTCGCGCAGCTGATCTACGACTGCGACGCCAACCTCGAGGACTCGCGCATGACGATCCTCGGCAGCGACTTCGCGGTGATCCTGCTCTGCTCCTCGGCGCGGGCCGACGCCGCCGACCGGCTCGCGATCGGCGCGAAGCGCCTCGAGCGCGACCACGGCCTCACGATCCTGCTGCGCTCGCTCGAAGGCGAGCGCCGCCCCTCCGTCCCCGCGCCCGGCACGAAGCTCTACCGGCTCGAGGCCGTCGGCGAGGACCGCGCCGGCATCGTCGCCGGCCTCTGCCGCGTGCTCGCCGACTGCGGCGTCAACATCGCCGAGCTCAGCACGAAGAGCCGCCCCGGCCCCGGCGGCTCCCCGAACTACGAGCTCGCGGTGATGGCCGAGGTCCCCGAGAGCGTCGACGTGCGCGCGCTGCGCGAGGCGCTCGGCGACGTCGCCGACCGCCTCGTGATCGACGTCGCGTTGCTGCGCGTCGGCGAGGGGCTTCGGTAGGGCGTGGGTGAGGGGCTCCGGTAGGACCCCTGGCTCACGGGGTCTGGGGTCGCTTGCAGGGTCTTCCACCTTATTTGACTCCGCTCGCCGTTGGCTCGCTGCGCGCGGAGCGCTTCCGCGCTCCGCTTGCGAAGACGTTTCGAGCAGTTGCCCCGGGGTGTAAGACGTCCGTTCTTCGTTGACGGTGCCGGGTGACCTGCCGGGCAGGTCACCTGTCCTCGCTATCGAAGAACGGACCTCGCAGGCCCCGGAGCTCCTTGGACGAGGCTTCTTCGCAAGCGGAGCGCGTCAGCGCGGAGCGCGCAGCACGCCGTAGGCGTGCGGAGTAAATCGGGAGGGCCCCTCCACCGAAGCCCCGCGCGCCGCACACCTACAAGCCCACGGCGACCTGAAACCCCCCGTGTATCGCCCCCTCGAGATACCCGACTCCGGTCGCGTCGCCGATCGCGACGACCGGGACGCCGGCGCTCTCGAGGAGCTTCACCGGCTCGGGGTTCGGGCCGAGGCCGGCGGCGAGGATCACGGTGTCGGCGGCGGCCTCGTCGGCGCGCGCGGGCGCACCCTCCTGCTCCGCGGCCTCGAAGCGCACGCCGCTCTCGGCGATCGCGAGCACGCGCGCGCGCGTGACGAGGCGCACGCGCGCCTCGCGCAGCTCGTGGAGCACGCGCCAGCGGCGCGGGTGCGCCATCTCGCGCGCGATCACCGGGCCCTCCTCGAGCACGGTGACGTCGCGCCCGCGCTCGGCGAGGAACTCGGCGAGCTCGGCGCCGACGAGCCCGCCGCCGATCACGACGACGCGGCGGCCGATCGGCATGTAGGCGCGCGAGGCCTCGCGGAGCTTCGAGGGATCGTCGCTTAAGCCGGTGAGGCGCCCCGCGCGCACGGCGAGGCGGCCGAGCGCCGAGAGCTTGCCGCTCGCCGCCGCGGCGCCCTGGCCGGTGAGGAGCGCGCGCAGGTCGTCGCCGTCGAAGACGTGCGCGAGATCGGCGCCGGGGATCGCGGGCCGCACGTGCGAGGCGCCGACGGCCGCGATCACGACGTCGGGCGCGATCTCGCGCACGAGCGAGGGGGTGACCTCCGTCTCCATGCGCAGCGCGACCGGGATCTCGCGCATCCGGGCCTCGAACCAGCGCAGCAGGCGCTCATTCGGCTCGTACATGAGCGAGGCGAGGCGCAGCGTGCCGCCGAGGCGCGCCGAAACCTCGCAGAGCACGACCTCGTGCCCGCGTGCCGTCGCGACGCGCGCCGTCTCCATGCCGGCGGGCCCGCCGCCCGCGACGAGCACCTTCTTGCGCCGCGCCGCCCGTCCGCGCGCGAGCGGCGTGCGCTCCGCCTCCTTCCCCGCCTCGGGGTTCACCGCGCAGCGCACCGGGCGGTCGAAGAAGGCCTGTGCCACGCAGGTGTAGCAGTAGACGCAGGGGCGCACGGCGTCGGCGCGGTCCTCCGCGAGCTTCTTCGCGAGCTCGGGATCGGCGAGCAGCTTGCGGCCCATCGAGACGAGGTCGGCCTTCCCGTCGCGGATCAGGCGATCGGCGACCTCGGGCTCGATGCGGCCGACCGCGATCACCGGCACGCCGACGCGCGCCTTGATCGCGGCGGCGAAGTCGACGTAGGCGTTCGGCGCGTGCGGCAGCGGCGCGTCGGTGAAGTGGTGGCCCATCACGTCGGGGGCGTAGGCGCTGACGTGGATCGCGTCGGCGCCGGCCTCCTCGGCGAGCTCCGCGGTGCGCTTCGCCAGCTCGATCGTCGTCCCGGCGGGCTCGCCGTACTCGTGGGCGTCGATGCGGCACCAGATCGTGAAGTCGCGGCCCGCGCGCTCCTTGCAGGCGCGGATCGTCTCGCAGAGCAGCCGGGCGCGGTTCTCGGGCGAGCCGCCGTACTCGTCGTCGCGGAAGTTCCAGCCCGGCGAGAGGAACTCGGAGAAGATGTAGCCGTGCGCCGCGTGCAGCTCGACGGCGTCGAAGCCCGCGCGGCGCGCCCGCTCCGCGGCGCTCGCGAACGCCTCGACGAGCCAGGCGATGTCCTCCTTCGTCGCCGCCTTCACCTTCTGCACCACGCCGGTGTTGGCGCGCAGCATCAGATCGAGCTCCTCCGGCGTGAGCTCGGCGAGCCCGGCGAGGCCCACGTGGTGGCGCGGCTCGGAGGGCAGCAGCAGCGGGCGGCCCTGGGTCGCGTCGAGGCGCGCGATCTTCGCGTGGTGGGCGAGCTGGATCGCGATCTTCGCGCCGTGCGCGTGCACGGCGGCCGTCAGCGCGGAGAGGCCCGGCAGGTAGCGGTCGTCGGAGACGGCGATCTCGTGCAGGCTGTTCGCGCCGTAGGGATAGGCCGCGGAGGTGTTCTCGGTGATCAAGAGGCCCGCGCCGCCGCGCGCGCGCTCCTCGTAGTAGCGGATCGTCGGCTCGCGCACCGTCCCGTCCGCCTCGACGAGCTCGACCCCCATCGGCGCCATCGCGATGCGGTTGCGCAGCTCGAGGCTGCCGATCCGGACGGGGGAGAGGAGATGGCTCAGCACGGGGCTCCTTCGTGGACCGCGAGCGCTCGGGAAGGGCGGACCCCCGGGCTCGCCCGGCGGGGCGGTACGGAAAGCAGCCGCAACGCGGCGTCACTGGCTCGCGGGCGTCGCGACGCCGCTCACGGCTCGGCGTCGTCCGTCGGGAGGGTCGGCACGAACACCTGGGTCGCCGTGGCCCCCTCGACGACGATCATGCCCTGCATCTCGAACCTCAGGCCGGCGCGGTCGACGTCGGGGACGGTCCGCACGACCAGCCCCGAGCCACCGCCCGGCGCTGGGGCGACCGGTGACGGCAGCGTCCGCGACCTCTTGATCCTCTCGAGCTCGAGGGACTGGTCGCTCTCGGAGTACACGTAGGCCTCTCGCGGCGGGTTCACCTCGCCGTCGCGGAGCTGGCGCTTCGCGAGGCGCTCCACGGGGCACGCGTCCGGCGCGCCCCCGGCGGCGAAGCAGGCGAGCTCGAAGCGCACGGAGGCGCTCGAGGTCTGCAGCTCGAAGCGCGCGAAGCCGACCTCGCTCGCGACCCAGGTGGTCCAGTCGACGCCTTCCCCCGAGCCGCAGTGCAGGCTCGAGTCGACGCGCGCCGCCTCGAAGCTACCCGCCTCGACCCGCAGCTCCTCGACGATCGTCACCCGGTGGGTGGCGGTGCACGCGTCGCGGAAGCGCTCGGGCCCGCTCGTGCCCTCGACCCCGAAGGTCTGTGACGCCTCGTCGCCCACGCGGAGCCGCGTCGCTCGAGGCACCACGGGCAGCAGCGCCAGCGTGGGGAATCCCAGCGCGCCCGGAGCGAAGCGCAGGCTCGACGACAGCTGCGCGCGGCCGTAGACCTCGTTGTCGAGCCGGAGGCGCTCGGACACGTTCGAGGAGGCGACCCAGCCGTTCGCGTCGAGGCAGCCCTGGGTCGAGAGATCGCCGTCGACAAGGACGGCGCCCGGTGCGACCGCGGTCAGCAGCTCGCCCTTCGCGAGCGCGCGCGAGCTCCCCTGATGCGCGAGGCGCACGGTGCCGCTGGTGTCGCCAAAGCCCGTGGTCGCGTCGGCGGTGACGCGATACAGCGCGACCGCGCCGCGATCGACGGGCACGAGCTCGATCGACGCGTTCTGCGCCGCGCCCGGGTGGAAGGAGCCGATCGCCGCTCCGCGGCAGGCGCGCGGCCAGCAGCGCGACCCGGCCGACGCGATGCCCTTCGCCGCGGACTCGATGCCCTGGAGCGCGCGCCCGAGCTCCTGGAGCGCGGTCGACGCGGGACCCATCGCGAGCGCATGGTCCGCGCGGTCGAGACTCTGGTCGACGCGGGCGAGACCCCGACCCTGCTGGCTGCGCGCGCTCGCGCAGAGCCGCGCGATGCCGGCGTCGAGGTCGTCGCGCGCGAGGCCCGCCTCCGCCGCCGCCGCGACGAGGAGCTTCGACGTCCAGAGCTGCAGGGAGCTTCCGGGCGCAGGGAGCAGGCTGGCGCGCTCGAGCTGCTGCACGGCGCGCGCGGCCTGCGAGAGCGCGCGCGAGGTCTCGCCCGCGCAGACGGCGTCGAAGGCCTGGCCGAGCCCGCGCGCGGCCTGCTCGCAGGAGCGCGCGTCGGCGCACCGCGAGCCGAGCACCGCGTCGCGCAGCCCGTCGATCGCAGACCCGAGCGCGCCGGGCTCGGAGGCGTCGGCGCACCGGCTCGCCCCGGGCGTGTCGATCAAGGTGAACTCGAAGACGACGCTCGACCCGGCCGGTTCGCCGGCGAGCGCGGCGGCGAGCACGACGAGACCCACCCGAGGGCAGCGGCGACCCATCCCTGCGCCCTCCGCGCGGCCCGTCGGAGGAAGCCCCCCCCGCCCGGGCGGAGCCCGCATTATATGCCCGCGGGGTACCCTGGGGTTCGCAAAATCGAAGCCACGCAGGAGGGGCCGCATGCGCATCGGGATCTTCATCGCGGAGACGAGCCCGCGCGGGTCGACGCTCGAGGCGGTCGTCGCGAAGGCGCGCTGGGCCGAGGCGAGCGGTCTCGCGACGGGGTGGGTCCCCCACGTGCCGTGGAGCCACGACGCGCTGACCTCGCTCGCGCTCGCGGGCCGGGAGACGTCGCGCATCGAGCTCGGTACCGCGGTCGTTCCGACCTGGTCGCGTCACCCCTACGGCATGGCCCAGCAGGCGCTCTCGACGCAGGCGGCCTGCGGCGGACGGCTCCTCCTCGGCATCGGCCCGTCCCATCAGATGGTGGCGGAGGGCTGGTACGGCGCCTCCTACGCGCGCGTGATCGACCACGTGCGCGAGTACGTCGGGGTGCTCGAGGCCGCGTTCGCGGCGCAGGCGCTCGCGAACGCGGGCGAGCGCGGCCCGGGTGGGATCGGTGCGCCGGTGCGCTTCGCGGGCGAGCGCTACCGCGTCGAGTCGCTCCTCGACGTGCCGGGGGCTGCGCCCGTCCCGATCTACCTCGCGGCGCTGGCTCCGCTGATGCTGCGCCTCGCGGGCGAGCGCGCGGCCGGCACGATCACCTGGATGGGCGACGAGCGGACCCACGCCGAGCACGTGGTGCCGCGCCTCGAGGCGGCGGCGCGCGCGGTCGGGCGCGCGACCCCGCGCGTGATCGCGGGGCTCCCGGTCGCCGTCTGCGACGACGAGGCGGCGGGCCGCGCGACGGCGGAGCGCCGCTACGGGCTCTACCAGCAGATCCCGACCTACGCGCGGATGCTCGCGCGCGGCGACGCGAAGTCGCCGGCCGACGTCGCCGTCGTCGGGAGCGAGGCGCGGGTGAAGGCGCGGCTGCGCGCGTACGCCGCGGCCGGCGTCAGCGACCTCTGCGCGATGGTGTTCCCCGTCGGCGACGGCGCCGACGCGCGGGCTCGGAGCCGCCGTCGCACCGAGGAGTGCATCGCCTCGGTCTGACTCCGGTCCGCCGACTCCGCTCGGCTTCGCCTCGCTGCGCGCGCCGCTGTCGCGGCGCTTGCGTCCCGAGCCGTTGGGCGATGCGACGGGGCGATGAGATGCCGCTCCCGGAGGCCAGCGAAGACCTGCAAAGCCCGGAGCCATCGATCCCACGTGCGAGGCAGTCCGGAGAGGGCCTCCTGCATGGGCCCGATGGCTCTGGGCTCTGCAGGTCTTCGCTGGTTCTCTGGAGTGTTGGCGTACTTCCCGAGAGTCTCAACCGGCGGCTCGGGACGCAAGCGCGGCGCCAGCCGCGCGCGCAGCGAGCCGAAGGCGAGCGGAGCGGCGCCGGCGCCGCCCTCCCGCACCAACAAAAGAACGGGGCCGCGTTCCCCTGGAACGCGGCCCCGCAGGCCTGTCTCGGAGAGCTACGCGAGCCGCTCCTGCGCGGGCGCCGGGAGCACGGCCGAGTGCGCCGCGCCGGCGGAGGCGCCGTGCGTGGCCGGCGTGCCGCTCGACGCGCCGAACACGTAGGCGCTCTCGCGGTGCTCCGCGAGGTCGAGCCCCTCGAACTCCGCCTCCTCGTCGACGCGCAGCTTGCCGAAGACCGCGCGCAGCGCGAGCAGGATCGCGAGCGTCGCCAGCGGTGCGAAGGCGGCCGTGAAGAGCACGCTCTTCAGCTGGATCGCGATCTGCGCGCCGCGGCTCACGCCCTCGGGCAGCGCGAAGTCGGCGATGAAGAGGCCCGTCGCGATCGCGCCCCAGGTCCCGCCGACGCCGTGCACGCCGAACACGTCGAGCGAGTCGTCGTAGCCGAGGGCCGGCTTCAGGAAGGTGCACGCGATGTAGCAGAACACGGAGACGCCGATCCCGATCGCGATCGAGCCCATCGGCGTCACGAAGGCGCAGGCCGGGGTGATCGCGACGAGGCCGGCGACGGCCGCGGTGGCGGCGCCGAGCACGGTCGGGTTGCCGCGGTGGAACCACTCGATGAACATCCAGGTGAGGAGGGCGGTCGACGCCGCGGTGCTCGTGTTGAGGAAGGCGAGCCCCGCCAGGCCGTCCGCGGCGAGCTCGCTGCCGGCGTTGAAGCCGAACCAGCCCACCCACAGCAGTCCGGCGCCGATGACGGCGAACGGCACGTTGTGCGGCGGCATCGGCTCCTTGCCGAAGCCGCGGCGCTTGCCGAGGTAGAGCGCCGCGACGAGGGCCGAGAAGCCGCTCGACATGTGCACGACGAGCCCGCCGGCGAAGTCCTTGGCGCCCAGCGTGAAGAGCCAGCCACCGCCCCAGACCATGTGGGCGAGCGGGCAGTACACGACGAGGAGCCAGAGCGCGATGAACGCGAGGTAGGGCCCGAAGCGCATGCGTTCGGCGAAGGCGCCGATCATCAGCGCCGGGGTGATGATCGCGAACATCGCCTGGAACATCACGAAGACGTACTCGGGGATCGTGTAGCCGGTCCAGAGCGTGTCCTTGGTGATGCCCGAGAGGCCCAGCTTCCCGAGGCCGCCGACGAAGCCGTTGCCCTCGGCGAACGCGAGGCTGTAGCCGACGAGGATCCAGAGCACCCCGACGACCCCCGCCGAGACCATGCACTGCATGAAGAGCGAGAGCGCGTTCTTGGAGCGCACCAGGCCCGAGTAGAAGAGCGCGAGGCCCGGGAGGGTCATCATCAGGACGAGCGCCGAGCTCGTCAGCATCCACGCGGTGTTGCCGGGGTCGGGAGCCACGGGCTCGCCTTCCGCGGCCGCCACGCCCGCCGCGAGGAGCGCGGCGCCGAACGAGGCCAGAGTGGTCCAGCGCGTGCCGGGCCGGGAGATCCGATCGAGTAGCGAGAACGACATCTTTGCCTCCGTCTGCACGCGCAGGCGTGCGCAATCCACGGGTCCGCTGAGCAATGACCGTGCCAAGAGCGGCACTCCGGTCTCCGGCGCCCGCGGGCGCCGGGACGCCTCGCAGCTGCCGCCCGCGGCCTGTGGCTGCCCAAGCGCTGGGCACCCCGCTGCCCAGCGCGGAGGCAGCCGGCGGGGTCCCGGCGCGGGTACGGGCGCACGAGGCGCCGCGGCGGGCGCGCGGAATCGGAACGGGGCTTGCACCACGCGGTCGCTCATGGACAGCCATCGAAGCAACGGCGTCGGAAACCCGATGGATCCCGGTCTCCATCCGCTCTTCGCAGCCCTGCGCCGGCAGGCGAGCGCGAACGGCGACCCGCTCACGCTGCGCGCGTGGCTCGAGCGCGCGGAGGCGTGGCGGATCCTCGATGCCCTGCGCGAGGCGAGCGGCAACCGCTCGGCGGCCGCGCGCGCGCTCGGCATCGGGCGCCGGACGCTCTACACCAAGATGGAGAAGCTCGGCATCCACCCGGCCTGGGAGGTCGGCGGGGCGTCGAGCAGCGCCCAGGTCGCGGCCGCAGGACCGGA
>Ga0075428_100004729_pt1 | contig 15076 bp, 18 predicted proteins | sample RhiMetdeltSRZDD2_FD_75291 | JGI IMG/M metagenome (GOLD analysis project Ga0075428, IMG submission 75291) | Populus rhizosphere microbial communities from Tennessee, USA - Rhizosphere MetaG P. deltoides SRZDD2 | ecosystem: Host-associated > Plants > Roots > Rhizosphere > Soil | place: USA... | reverse complement strand
TTTCGTGAGCGCTCGGTCTGCGTCGGTGTGTGAAGGGTGAGTGCACCGGCCTAAAGCGGTCAAAAGCATTTAAGGGACAAGTGCCTGACTTAATTGGTGGAGCCGAGGGGAATCGAACCCCTGACCTCTGCAGTGCGATTGGTCCCAGGCCCGTTCTGGCGTCTTCAGGCATGTCAACCAGGTTCACGTCAATGCATTGAAATAGTTGAATTTATTGGACTTGCGACTGAACATCGGGTAACGTCCGGCTGCTTCAAGCAACGTCCCGGTGTGCGGCAGGTGTGCGGCAAAACCGGTGTCCACGGACAAATTTTCTGGGTGCCTGCCAATGCCCGTTCTCGCTCAAAACCACCGCCAGATCCTGGCGGCAAAGCCGCTGGCCGGCAGACGCACATGCTATCGCATTCAGGGCGTGCCCAGCCTCCTGCGCGACGTCCGTCCGAACGGCAAAAGGTGCTGGTTCGTCCGCTACCAGCCAGGCGGCCGGAGCAGCCGCCGCTTTCGCTGATACAAGATCGGCGACGCCAAGGTGATCGGCCTCCACGATGCGACCAGGCACGCCGCCAAGGTCGTAAAAGCCGTCCAGGAGGACGACCGCGATCCGCACGCCGAGCGGGTGGCCCAGGTGCGGGAAGCCAAGACGTTTGCCGACATATTCGAGGACTGGTTTGCGCGCCATGCCGAACCCAAGTTCGCCCGGGCTGGAACCGATCGCACCCTCTACCGCTGCCACATCGAGAAGGGATTTGCCAAGACGCGCGTCTCGGATCTCAAGCGGGCGGAGATCGGCCGCTTCCGCGACAAGGTCGCGAAGGATGCTTCCCCCCTCACCTCCAACAGCGTGATCGAGCTTGTCGGGCGCGTGCTCAACTGGGCCATGGGTGAAGGCCTGATCGAGGTCAATCCGGCGGCCCGGATGCGCAAGGCGGGGCTAAGGAAGCCGCGCGAGCGGGTCCTGCCCGAAACCGACATCCGGAAGTTCTGGAGCGCCCTCGCCGCCATGGAGGCCATGACCGGCGACCACATGTCCAAGGGTGAGAAGGGCCGCATGCTATCCCCGGCCACCCGATCGATCCTGCGCCTGCTGCTCACCGGCCACCGGCGCGGCGAAGTCGTCGGCGCCATGAAGTCCGAACTCGAGCTCACAGGGCGGGAGCCGGTGTGGACCATACCTGGCGAGCGGACCAAGAACGGATTTGTTGCATCGGCTCCCGCTTTGTCCCCGCGCCAAGGCGGAGTTCGAGAAGGCTGTCGCGGCATCCCCGGCTGACAGCTTGTATGTGTTCCCCGCACTCGAGATGGAGGACGACCAGCCTGTTTCGGCCGAGGGAGATGGCGCGCATGGGGTTGCCTGCGCATGTCCGCTCCCTCGTCCTCAACCACAGCCCGCAGACCCGCGGGGTCACGGAGGCCGTCTACAACCGCTACGCCTATGACAAGGAGAAGCGGCAGGCACTCGGCAAGTGGGAAGAGCGTCTTCGGGTCATCCTCGCCGGACGTCACGGCACGTTTCCATGATCGTGCGCGAGCACGCGCAACACTTCAGAAAACAGCACTTCGAATGCTTCCCGCGCGGCCCGACTCTGCGGCAGACGAGTCGCTGACCATGCGGCGTTAATCCTGCAGAAGCAGGAGATGACGCGCTAGGCGGCCAATCGCGTGGAAATTTTTCTACTTGTTGGCCAGTGGCAAGTCTCTCCCCACAACATGGCGGCGGCAGATCAATTCATTGGTTTTGCGCGACTTTCGGTCCTTCGATCTCGAGATCGACGGGGAGCCTGGCACCCGCGATGTCCGCAATAACATACTTCGCGGACCGTCGCTCTTTCACTTGAGACCCTTTTCCAGGACGCCACCCTTGGTGGCTTCAGCCTTGGTGTCGAAGTTGGCCTTGGTGCGGCCCGTCCCATCGTTCACCAGGTCCCATCGGTCTTTGCGCTCGTTGTGTGTGAGCGTGTAGTGGGGAAGTTTCGCCATATCATGCTCCATCGCGGGTTGCGCTTGATCAGCGCATTTGAGCCGCAGCTTGCCCGATTCGCAGGCATCGGTGGAGTCGCCCGCCAAACCCACCATCAGCCGGAGCCGGTGGTGTCGCGCCGCGGCAGTAAGAATATCGTGGTCCTGGCGCTCAAGGAGGTCAGGCGCACCGAATGCCAGTGCAGCGTCGAGCAAGGCGATGCTGGCTGCACACCACGGCTCTGAGAGCCTGGCGCCTTCCGGATCGGCCTCGTCCACAACCCACACGGACGGGCCGCGAGGGCTTCCGCGCGCCGGCCGACCATACTGTGAATCATCCTGGGTGCTTTGCCGATGGGCGATCCTGCCTTCGACGCACCGACGGCCAGGGTGCCATCCAGATCATTGTAGCGATCGAGAGGGATGTTCTCGCGGACGAGCCAGCGCCTCCATACCCGGTTCTGTGCATCACCGGCACCCGGATGGCGCATTTCCGCCAATCTCTCGGCCCCCGCCAAATCAAGCTTGGCAGCGGCCTCGATCACGGCGCACACCTCCGCTCCGTGAGCGCCGAACAGGGCTGCGACCGGAACGGCGTGCAGAATCTTCACGGCCGCAGCTCGTGTGTATCCGGCATCGGCACGCAGTCCACCCGCGCCGTCCTGCGCGGTGACAGCGTCGACGATCTCGACGGCCCATAGCCGTCCGGGCCAACGCGCGACGACGACCGAAGACAGCTCGTGATCGACCGCGATCCACGGCGGCCCTCGCCCCGGAATGCGCACCGTGCGACCGGCCTCGGCCTTCGCCATTGCAGTGCTGTCGACCACGGACACGTAGACGAAGCCTTGCCGCGGTCCCACGCCCGTCATCATCGTCAGCGTCTTATTTGAAGCTCCAGATGCAGCAGTGGTGCAGGACGATGTGGCCGCCATCATGGCTCTGAGCTTCTACCTCTCTTACCTTCTGGTGCTCTTGCTGGTGCCCCTATTGGCGCAATGGCGTTGGGGGCTGGTAACAGCGCTCGTGGTGACTGTCGCCGAGCTTGGCCTGGTAGCTCTCGTCTTCTACCTCATGGCTGTCCATCACCTGCTGCCTGATGTGTTTGTGGGCGAGCCGGCGCCAGATGAGCATCCGTTCGCAAAGATGCGACGAGGGCAGGCGCAGGGCTACGTACAGCTGTTTATTGGGGGCGCAATACCGGCGGTTGCTGCGCTGGTCGGCGGCGGACTTGCGCTGGTGTGGTCAATCGCGCTGGCCGTCTGGCGCTCCATTGCCAATCGCAAGCCGACCGAAGGGCGCTCTTGAAGTCGCGGTCCGGCGACTTCACGCTAGGTACCGCAGAACGTCTGGCGCACGACCTGACCTGGCCTGGGTGGGTCGGCGTAGCGGGCGAGGGTCGCTGGCAAGTCAGCGTAAGGCCTGGCAAGCACAGCGACGAGCTCCTCGAACGGCGCGAAATCCGCATTGTTCTCGGCCGCCGAGATTGCTTCCTCCACGAGATGATTGCGCGGGATGACGGCGGGATTGGCGGCGCGCATCACTGATATGCGCTCGTGGGCGGTCGCGGTGCCGTCGTCAGCCAGCCGACGGCGCCATGCCTCGGCCCAGGCATCGTAGGCAGCCGGATCAGTGAAGAGAGCGCGGACAGCCGCGTCACCATCGGGATTAACGGCAGCCTCGCAGAGGCGGCGGAAAGTCAACGTGAAATCCGCGCCGTTCTGCGCCATGCGTTCCAAAAGGCCCTGTGCGAGCGACAGATCATCGGCTTGCGCCTGCAGCAGGCCCAGCTTGCGTCGAAGGCCCAGTGTGTAAGCGGTCTCAAAGCGGGCACCAAAGCCATCGAGCGCTTCATTCGCCTGCTGGACGGCGGCGTCCTTGTCTTCGCCAAGGAGCGGCAGGATCGCTTCGGCGAAGCGGGCAAGGTTCCACCGGGCGATGCGCGGCTGGTTGCCATAGGCGTAGCGGCCGGAGGTATCGATGGAGCTGTAGACCGTTGCGGGGTCGTAGCTGTCCATGAAAGCGCAGGGGCCATAATCAATGGTTTCACCCGCGATCGACGTGTTGTCGGTGTTCATGACGCCATGGATGAAACCAACAAGCAGCCACTGCGCGATGAGGTCTCCCTGCCGGGCTATCACATGCTCGAGAAGAGCGTGGTAGGGGTTGGCCGCGCCAGCAGCTTCCGGGTAGTGACGGGCAATCACGTGGTCGGCGAGGCGCCGGATCGCATCCACATCTCCGCGCACGGCGAAGAACTGAAACGTGCCGACGCGGATATGGCTCGAGGCTACGCGGGTGAGGACGGCGCCGGGCAAGGGCATTTCACGGCGTACGGTCTCCCCGGTCGCGACAACCGCGAGCGAGCGCGTGGTCGGGATGCCAAGTGCAGCCATGGCCTCGCTGATGATGTACTCGCGCAGGACCGGCCCCAGCGCTGCTCGGCCATCGCCATTGCGGGAGAAGGGGGTGGGGCCTGAGCCTTTCAGCTGAATGTCCCGGCGCACACCCTCCACATCGACAACCTCGCCCAGGAGAATGGCCCGGCCATCGCCAAGCTGTGGCACAAGGGCTCCGAACTGGTGGCCGGCATAGGCCATGGCCAGCGGCTCGCCCGCGTGTGGCACGCGGTTGCCGGCAAGGACCGCGACGCCTTCCGGGGAGGCGAGCGAATCGGCATCGAGCCCGAGCTGATGAGCGAGAGCCTCATTCAGCCGGATGAGGCGGGGCCCGGCAACCGGGGTAGGTGGCAGACGGGCAAAGAAGCGCTCCGGTAACCGCGCGTAGCTGTTGTCGAAGGGAAACAGGTCAGTTGCTTGGGCTGGTGCGAGCATTTCGTATCCAGAAGGCGTCAGATTGCCGGCGCCGGCAACCCATGAAGTAGGCGTATTGACGGGCACCGGCAATGGCGCTGGTTTTCATGAGTGAACGCGTTGGCGTCGCCGTCGCGCGTTCCTGGCAGGTGATTGGCGCCGGTCCTTGTGTGCGCGGTCCAGTTTTCGGCCGGCTGATCGGTGCGGGCCGGCTGTCTCGGTCACAACACGGTCGGCGCGACAGCGGTCGCACGTCCCGCAGCGCGGTGGATACTCCTCCCCGAAATACCGCCGGATGAAGACGCTGCGGCATTCCGTCGATTGGGCATAGTTGGCAATCAGACGAAGACGCCGTTCGCCCTCGTAGCGGAAGGTCTTGAGCTTCGTCACCAGATCGCGGACGCCGGTCTTGAAGGTCTCCGGCGGCACGACGATTGCGACGCCTCCGTCCTGGTCCCGTTCAACGGATCCCACCTCTTCAAGATCCGACAGCAGCACCTCGCAGATCCGTGCCGGTACGCCGGCGGAGTAGGCGAGCGTCTCGGCGGTCGGGGCGCGATCCTCGTCTGTCCAGGCGGTGAGCGCGGCTTCGAGTCGCTCCAGATGCCGCACGCTTGGGCGGCCTTGGGCCTGAAGGTGCTCGTGGATTTCGAGGTCCGCAGGGTCGAACAGAAGAATGCATTGTGCGGGGCGCCCGTCGCGACCCGCACGACCCATCTCTTCGTGCTGACCAAGCGGGCGAAGACCTTGCGTAGCAGGGCGGACGTGGAGGTTTACCGAAAGGGCCGGATGCTGCCGGTTGAGCTTCTCGAGTCCAGCGCTTGCGGACAAGGCGCAACCTCTGTTTCTGCGCGGCGATCACGACGTGGCTGTGTTTCAGGCGTTCAAGGAGGTGGAGGTCGCCGTGCGCAAGGCGGCGGGCGCCTCGAGTGAGGGGTTTGGCAACGACGTTATTGGCGTCAACGGCATGCGCAAGGCGTTCCACCCCGAAAATGGGCCCCTTACTGGCGGTGAAAGCGCCTTCTACTGCCGGTCAACCGATCGCATCCAGATGCCGGACGAAGGACTGTTCTGCGGCACCGGCACGATGACGCGCAGCGACGGATATTATGGAACCTTGCTGCATGAGCGTTTGCACGCAACGGGCTCGGAAAAGCGGCTCAACCGCAACATGGGCAAGCGTTTTGGCGATGCCGCTTACGCCGCCGAGGAACTCGTGGCGGAGATCGGCTCCGCTTTCCTCTGCAGCGAGCTTGGGATCACCCAGGATGTCCGCGCCGATCATGCGCAGTACCTTGCGCACTGGCTCAAGCTGCTCAAGGACGACAGCCGTGCCATCTTTACGGCAGCCGCCAAAGCCTCGCAGGCCGTCGCTTACCTCCGGCGGCTTCAACCGCCAGAATGAGCGCGGTCGCGCTCCAGTTCCGCGATAGACATTGACAGCGTGATCCGGCGCTGGCCGACCACCATCGCCTGCGCCTGCATGAGCCGGAACGCGTGCACATCCCCATGCTCGGCACGGGCCCGGGCTACGGCATTCAGCGCGTCATGCAGCCATTGCCATTCGCGCGCGACCTCCTGCTCTCTCGCCCGCAGCTCCGCCAAGGTCTCTGCCATTGTCGGCCTCACGCTGGAATGTTCTCTGTTTGTTCCATCCAGTTCGGCGCTCCGTGTCGAGTTTCTCCTTGCGGCCGGCCTCGCGCTTGAACGGCAAGTGTCCGCTGCTACATGTTGGCCATGTGCGGCCGCATCACCCAAAAAAGCCCACCCGAGCAGCTTGGCCTCAAGATCCTGCTTGGCACGCCCGATGACCCGCGCGTGACCAAGAGCAAGGCGCGTTACAACGGTGCGCCCAGCCAGGACCTGCTGGTGATCCGCCGCCATCCCAAGACCGGAGAATTCAAGCTCGACCTGCTGCGCTGGGGGCTGATTCCGAATTGGACGAAAGAGGTCGCGCCGCGCTTGAAGCCGATCAACGCGAAGGCGGAGCGCGTCGCGGGCGCGCCCATGTTCCGGGATGCCTATGCGCGGCGGCGATGCATCGTGCCGGTCGACAACTTCTTCGAGTGGAAAGCGATCAAGGGCTCGAAGGCCAAGCAGCCCTATGCCATCGCGATGAAGTCGGGTGAACCGTTCGGCATCGCCGGCGTCTGGGATGGGTGGAAGCATCCGGAAACGGGTGAGATCGTCCGCACATTCTGCATCATCACCACCACGGCCAACGAACTGGTGGCCGACATTCATGACCGCATGCCGGTGATCCTGCCCGCGCAAGCGAACGATCGCTGGCTATCCGACATCGAACCGGATCCCCGCGATCTGCTCGTGCCCTTCCCAGCCGAACTCATGATGATGTGGCCGATTTCGGCGCGGGTGAACAAGCCGGACAATGACGATCCGGGCATCCTCGAGCCGTTCGAGCCAGTGGATGCCGGCACACCAACACTTCTCTAAGCTGGCGCTTCTTCGCACGAGGGCATTTGCCGTCGTTAGGCATCCGCGCCGACAGCATCCATAAAGTCTTCCCGCGTCGCCGCCCACTTCAGGATCTCGTCGAGGGCTGGACAGAGTGCCTCGCCCCAATCAGTCAGGCCGTACTCTACCTTTGGCGGCACCTGGTGATGCACGATGCGGCGCACCACGCCATCATTCTCCAGCTGCCGAAGCTGCTGGATGAGCATCTTCTGCGAGATCGACGGGATCGCCCGTTCCAGCTCCGAGAAGCGCAGCAGCTTGCCGTCGAACAGGTGAAACAGGATGACGAGCTTCCAGCGTCCTTCCAGAACCTTCAGCGCCTGCTCCACGCCCTCGGCAGCAGACGCGGGCGTGTGTCCTCGATCCTTACGTTCAGGTGAGTACCTTACTTTTTTGTGCGTTCTTGCCATCCGGCCAGCTTAGGCACATGTCTTCTCTCGGGCAATGCGCTCCTGCAGTGCCCGAGCAAGGAGCACCCGCATGAGCATCCGACTGCCGGCACCGATCGACATCTACTTCGCGTCGGAGAACGCCCACGACCCCTCGGGCCTTGACCGCTGTTTCCACACCGACGCCACCGTAAGCGATGAGGGCAAAACCATCACCGGCATTGCCGGCATCAAGGCCTGGCGCGTTGAAACCGGCCGGAAATACCATCATTCCGTTGAACCCCTCGCCGTGACCACGCGGGACGGGAAGGTGGTGGTGACCGGCAAGGTCACCGGGGACTTCCCGGGCAGTCCGGTCACACTCGACCACGTCTTCGAAATCAAGGGCGGAGCGATCGCTTCCCTGGAAATTCGCTGATGCTCGGCGATCCCCCACTCGTGGGAAAGCGCGCCCTTGTCACCGGCGGCACCAAGGGCTTGGGCGAGGCCGTCGTAGCGCGCTTGCGAAATATGGGCGCCCAAGTCCTCACCACGGCGCGGTCTGCCTCGCAACCGGTCGACCCGATGTTCATCGCCGCCGACGTCGCAACCCCGGAAGGATGCGCGACCGTCGTGGATGCCGTCCGCCGTCAGCTTGGCGGCGCCGATATCATCGTCCATGTGGTTGGCGGCTCGTCAGCGCCTGCCGGCGGCTATGCCGTGCTCGACGACGCTGAGTGGGAAAAGGAAATCAGCCTCAACCTTTTACCGGCAGTGCGGCTGGATCGCAGCTTGCTGCCCGGGATGATCGAACAGAAGTCGGGCGTCATTGTGCATGTCACGTCCATACAGCGCCAGCTGCCGCTGCCGAAATCCACCCTCGCCTATGCCGCTGCGAAAGCAGCGCTGTCCAGCTACAGCAAGGGCCTCTCCAAGGAGGTGAGTCCGCAAGGAATCCGCGTCGTTCGCGTCGCGCCTGGATGGATCGAGACTAGCGCGGCTACCGCCCTCGTCAGGCGCCTTGCAGCTGAAGCTGGCAGCGACGAGGGCGCCGCGCGGCAGCAGCTGATGGACTCGTTGGGCGGCATCCCGCTTGGCCGTCCCGCCAAGCCAGGCGAGGTCGCCGACCTGATCGCGTTCCTTGTCTCGCCACGCGCCACCGCCATCACCGGCACCGAGTACGTCATTGACGGCGGCACCATTCCCACGGCCTAGGCCTGCTTGCTGTCGCGCCGCAAGGCTACCGAATTTCACCAAGCCGCCGCTCGGCACATGCCGCGTCATTGTTGGCTGCAACCGCGCTCGTGCTCCGCGCCTTCGCTCCGATCAGGATCGAAAGCATCAACACTGTTTTCGCCGTCCAACCGCAATCACTTCTCTGGACCCACCAAAAACCATGGGCCCGCCCTTCGGGGTTTCGGGCCATCCGTCACTATCGGGCCTGGCCGCCCCCACGGTCGCGGGATCAAGGCCAAGGCGAGCGCCCCTTAAGGGGCGACCTTGACCCGCTCCCTTCGGGCGGCCTTGTGCGGCCCGCGACGGACGGCTCCGAAAACCATGGGCGAAGCTTGGCACCGGTACAGCTGATCGAGGGAAAGACTGACAGACGTCCGCTCTTATGCCGCCAGCTCCGGATGAAGGCGACCGTACTGTTCGATATAGAATTGCCGTGTCTTTGCGACTGCACGCACCGAACTGCGTTGCGCCACAGCGTCGCGCCACTGCATCAGCCGAGGCAGGCCGGATGGGATGTGGAGGTCGCGAAAGTGCTGCAGCGCTGGCAGCTGCTCAAACCATGGATAGAAGGTCAGATCGACGAGACTGGGCTGCGGACCCAGCCAATAAGGCCCGGCAGCAGGCCTCTTTGCCAGCGCCTCGGTCTCCATGAAGCGAAGGGCGATGGCGATTTGCTCCAACGCCGGTAGCCGGTTTTGCCGATGGGCCCCGTACAGCAGGCTTGCCGTCGTCGCGAACAGGCGCGAGTCGGCGAATTCGATCCAGAACCGCGCCTGTGCCCGCCCTGCTGGGTCGCGCGGCAGCAACGGCCGCTCGGGAAAGGACTCGTCCAGATACTCGTTGATGATGGCGGACTCGCAGATGTGCTTGTCGCCATGCCGGAGCGCCGGAACCTTGCCGTGGGGAGACACCTTCAGGAACGCTGGGGGCTTGTTCCTGAGGTCGATTTCGGTCAGGCGGTAGGCAATAGCTTTCTCCGCCAGGACCAGCCGGACGCGATGGGCGAACGGACAAAGGGGCATGCTGAAGAGCTCGAGATCACTCATGACACATCCTTGCCTGAGGGCACTTCTGGAGGAGGTCGCGGCGGCTATCCCTTGTATCCGCCTGTATCCAGGTAGTGCTGCTCCGCCGGCGTCATGCCGCGCCCGAGGATCGGATTGCGATGCGGGAAGCGGCCGAAGCGGCGGATGATGTCGCGGTGACCGAGTGCGTGCGACAGATCCGGCTCGCCAAGGCGGCGCACCAGCGCCACCGAGCGCTCCTGGTCGGCCAGGTCCTCGGAATGGGCGAACGGCAGGTAGATGAACTTTGCCAGTTCATCATCGACAGCAAGATCATGCCCGGCCTTGACGGCTGCATCGGCGACCAGCCGCGCATGGCCGTCGGTCGCATACATGCGCGTCGTGCCGCGGAAAGCGTTGCGGGGAAACTGATCGAGGAGGATCACGAGCGCCAATGCGCCGTCGGCGCTGGTGGCCCAGCCAGCCAGCTCGCCGCGCGATGCTGCCTCGTGGGAGCCGAGGAAGCGCTCGCGAAAACGCTTGTCGAAAGCATCGTCCTTGGCGAACCAGAGCCGGGGACCCGCCTCCCGCCAGAACTCAACGACGGCGCGAGCCTCGGCTGGAACGTCGGCATACCGCGACCCTTGCCCGTCCGCCGTAAAGCCGTTGGACGTCAGCGCCATCAGCAACGGCAAGGCGGCCAATGTCGGGCTCAGTGAAAAGCGTCTCATGACCATCTCCATGTTGTTCGTGCCGGTGTTGGACCTGTCCGGCCTGGGCGGGAGCTATTCGCCGCAAAGTGGTCCTGATGCCAGTGATATGTTTTCAGAGCCATGCTGAACTCTGCTCATCTCTCACGCATCGATCTCAACCTCCTCGTCCTCTTTCATGTCGTGCACGAGGAGCGGCATGTCGCGCGTGCCGCCGAGCGGCTGAGCCTGACGCCTTCGGCGGTCAGCCATGGGCTCGGCCGGCTCAGGCGTCTTCTCAATGATCCCCTGTTCCTGCGAACCCCGAAGGGCGTGGTCCCGTCGGCACGAGCAGCCGAGTTGGCCCAGCCCATCGCAGACATCATTGCCAGGGCGGGAGCGGTGATCGCCGGCGCCGAGCCCTTCGACGCACTGCGGTCGCGGCGGCGGTTCACGATCGGTGCACCGGATGCGATCTCGGCCGTGCTGCTGACGCATCTGCTCGATGCGCTGGAACGGCGCGCACCCGGCATTGACATCGGCCTCGTGCAGCTGCTGCCCGAGCATCGCGGCCAGCCAACAAGCCAGGTCTGGCAGCACACGCTCACCGCGCTCGAGGCGCGTGCGCTGGATGTTGTCATATTGCCGATCGATGAGGTGCCACCGAGGTTCGTTGCGCACAAGCTCTTCGAGGAACACTTCGTCGTCACCATGCGAAAGGGGCACCCGTTCGCGCGCAATCCCAGCCTCAAGCGATTCTGCAGCATGGGCCACCTGCTCGTGTCGATGACGGGCGACCCCTATGGCGTTGTCGATTTGGCGCTCGCGCAGCAAGGATTGTCGCGCCGCGTGGTGCTCACGGTGCCAAGCTTCATGATGGCGCTATCGACCTTGGCGAAAACCGATCTTCTGGGCACCCTGCCCGCGCACATGGTGGCGCATTGCGCCGCGCAGTTCGGACTGGTGAGCGTCGATCTTCCCGTGTTGCGCCGGCGCGACCCGGTGTGTGCCGTGGCCACCAAGGCGGCCGTGATGGATGCGGGTATCGCCTGGCTGTTCGCGCTCCTGAGGGAGATACCCTGGGACGGCAAAGCATCCGTTCCTTCGCGCAGGCGGCATTGATTTCGGGCAATTCAGCCGCCCCTTCGAAGCATCGCCATGCCGCATCGTGTGCGATGGTCGAGCTCGATGGCGATGCCGCTACTCAACCGATGCGCGGCGTGGTCAGCCGCTGGCCAAGTCTCGATCGCCCTTGCCAGAAACCCTTAGGTGCGTCTGAGCCCGGCCGCTTTCAGCGCCGACGAAATTATGGCGGCAGGGTCGATGATTCGCCCGGCAGTTCGTTCCGGCACCGGCAGACCTGCGGCCTTGAAGGCAGCCTCAATCACCATGCCTGGGTCTCCAATCAATCCGCCGCTAGGCGCACTATCATCCTGAGCACGCAATGGTTCCGCCGACGCCGCAGAACGAGCGAGCGCCGGATGGAGGCTTGGCGGAACGCGACCGACTTCCGGCTGCATCTGTGCACTTCGCTTCCGCGCAGCACCTGTATCGAGCCCCCAAAACCTGGCAATCAGCTCCGTTGATGATATCCCCGCCTCCAGAAAAAACGGCCCGGCAATGCCGCAACCGTCAGCTTCCGTCGTGGCAAGCGGCACACCGTGCGCCATGCCGTTGATGCTGTACGCTTCGATCCGAGTGGCGCCTGTTGCGTCCTTCCAGACGCGCCGCGCATGACTCCCGTTCTGTTCTTCCTCGGAGGGCCGATCGGGAAGCTTCTGCACATCGATCCATTGCCTGATGATGTGATCACCGTTGGATGGGCGCACAACGGTATCGGCTGTGCCATGCCATACCGATATCTTTGGCCAGGGACCGTGATGCTTCGAGGCTGCGCGGACGAGGTCGCCCAGCGCGCGCGACGACGGTGCACGCTCGTTGAACATCGCTTCGAACGCTTCCTGCACGGTTGACGCCGAGCCGTAAGGCAACCCGGCGATGATGGCGCCACCAGCAAAAATCTCCGGATAGGTTGCGAGCATGACGGATGCCATCGCACCGCCGGCCGAGAGGCCCGTCACGAAAATCCGGCTGCGGTCAACGCCGTACTTGGCGATCGCTTGGGCGATCATCTCGCGGATAGACCGCGCCTCGCCGCTATCGCGCACGGTGTCGCCCGGAAGAAACCACGAGAAGCAGTTCTTCGGATTGTTCGCAGCCTGCTGCTCAGGGAAGACAAGGATGAAGCCAAGGCGATCAGCCAGATCGGACCAGCCCGCGCCGTAATCATACGCATCGGCTGTCTGGGTGCAGCCGTGCAGCGCGACGACGAGGGGCGGCGATGGGTCGATGCCGTCTGGCATGTAGACGTGCATGCGCAAATTCCCGGGGTTGCTCCCAAAGCTAGTAATCTCATGTAGCCGGCTGGGTCGCGCGGGCGCTTTCCCGGGCCATTTTCCCGACGCAGCCTTGAGCCGCTTCTCGAAGAGGTCGCGCAGAGCCCGCAGGCGGGAAAGCGAGATGCCGATGCCGGGCATGGAACGTCCCTTTTGCGTTGCAACAATACATGCTGCAGTGCAATATGGACCTGGACGCGCGCAAATCAAGATCGCTGCGTCGAAGACGGCTCAAAAGCTCTCAAATGTCGTGCACGGTCTCAGCCATGAGCTGATCGACAATCCTTCGTAAGGCGCGCGGCCGCGTAACGCCTTGATCGAGCTGTTGTCGGTATAGAGCGAGCTGCCGATCGGCACTGGTGCCGCGAGCGAGAATTGTGCGCGCATGAGCGATGTCGGCATTGGTCCCGAGATTGTCGGCATCCTCGGCGAGAAGATCCAGGAGTTCGTCGACGAGCGCACTGCTCGTCATGATGCTTTCGCCCCGTAGGTCAATGAACCCCTGCTCCAGACCATAGCGCTGTGCCCGCCAGCGGTTCTCGTTCAGAACAAGAAGGGGGTAGCTCGGCGACTGACGCGCCTTCTTGTTCCGCCGCCACAGGCTACGGCAAAGGCAGCGAAAGAGGGCAGCAATGCAAAGGGCATCCTCCACCAGTGGACAGATATCGGTGATGCGCAATTCCAGCGTCGGAAATCGTGCCGATGGTCGAAGGTCCCACCAGATCTTTGTCGCATCCTCGATCACATGCGATCGGACGAGTATTCCGATAGTCCGCTGATAGTCGCTCCAGCTCGCGAAGGCCTCCGGCATGCCGCTGCGCGGGGTCGCATCATTGATCGCGGTGCGATAGGACTTCAGCCCTGTATTCTCGCCTTGCCAGAACGGCGAGGACGCAGACAAGGCGAGCAGCAGCGGCAAGTAGGGACGCATCCCGTTCATCACCGCTATGCGCTGATCGTCGTCATCAATGCCGACGTGAACATGCATGCCGCCGACGACCATGCGTCGACCAACACCCTTCAGGTCATCGGCTATCGCCTTGTACCGTTGCTTGTCCGTGTGCCGTTGGGTCCGCCACCGGGTAAACGGGTGCGTGGACGCGGCGATTGGCGCCAGTCCGTGCCGCCTTGCGATGCCGGCGATCCCGTTCCTCAGATCAGCGAGATGATCACGCGCGTCGGCGGCGTGCGTGCAGACCCTTGTTGCAACCTCGATCTGTGACCGTTGGTATTCGGCGCTGACATGCCCGCCAAGCTTCGCCCTGCACTCATCAAGCATGCTCTTAGGGGGCTCACTGACGAGCGCTCGCGTGCGAAGATCGACGAGAAAATACTCCTCCTCGATGCCAAACGTGAAAGAGGGTCTCCCCCGAGCCGTCATCTTGAGTGGCCTACCTTCGGTAACACGAGCTATTGCAGCTTAGCCCAGCCTGGAATTCGCCGAGGCGCCACGGTCAGCTCATGCTACTTGCATCGGCCCTGAGCCCGGCAAGCGGGTGACGAGATCGGGGTCGATCAGTTTGGAAGGCGTGTACGCCCCGCCTGGCACGTTATGGGCCAGCAAATGCTCCACAACTGCTAGCGCGCCATTCACTGTCAGGCTGTAGCCGTTCGCGGTCTTGATCCGAGCAGTGCGTTTGTCGCCTCGCGCGTTCGTAGCCTCGCCCCATACGAACGTCGGCTGGGCATCGCGTTTGGCCGCCGAAGGACCTTTGACCGTCTTTTCTATGCGTCGCTTCAGGAAGTTCTGAACCACGCCCGTACCGAGCAGCCACCTGAACCGGTTGGCGCGCCGCGCCCGGGCGACCATCGCTGGCGAGCCCGGGATATAGACCTCGATGTTGGGAATGCCGGTCGTTGCGTAGGCCGTCGAGACGTCGCCCCAGGGAATGGTCATGGCGAGCTTCTCCCCGTCGCCGAAGTCGATGCGCCGGGTCTTGTAGGCGAGCGGCACAGAGATGATGCGTCCATCTTTGCGCACCTTGCCGCCCTGCGCGAGGCCCTCGATCGAGGTCTTCGCGGTTCCTGGCGAAAAGCCCGAGCGGGAATCAAACCCCAGCGCCAGAAATGGGTGGCATCGGGGAGCGCGGCTATTAGGGTTGCCGCAACACAATCGGTGGGGATCACGTCGAAGCCGAC
>Ga0075428_100004725_pt1 | contig 15077 bp, 11 predicted proteins | sample RhiMetdeltSRZDD2_FD_75291 | JGI IMG/M metagenome (GOLD analysis project Ga0075428, IMG submission 75291) | Populus rhizosphere microbial communities from Tennessee, USA - Rhizosphere MetaG P. deltoides SRZDD2 | ecosystem: Host-associated > Plants > Roots > Rhizosphere > Soil | place: USA... | reverse complement strand
GGCCCCAAGCTGTAGCCGGCAGCGAAGGTGTACGCCGTGTACGGCAAGCCCATGGGATGCAAGGTGGTGTCGCCGCGGAGCGGCTCGCTCTCCCCGATCCCGGCTTCCACCCCCACGAGCCGCTCGGCCCGCACCTGCTTCTGCACTTGCAGGAAATACGGCAGCAGCAGCACGCCGAGCAGCACCTGACTCGCCGCCCACACCACGAGCGCACGGCGACTCCGCCGCCAGACGAGAAACAACCACACTTGCACGCCGCCGGCGAGGAACAGACCGTTGAGGTTGCTCAGGATGCCGAGCAACTCGACGAGGACGAGACGGCCGGCCGCGAGAGGGCGCGGCCTCTGGGCGCAGTCCAGCGCCGCCAGCAGCATCAGACTGGCGAAGAGGAGTGTGAAGGCGTAGTTGCGCACTTCCTGCGAGTAATACAAACCGAAGGGCGAAAATGTCGCCAGGACCGCCGCCAGGAGCGCCACGCGTTCGCCCCACAGCCGTCGCACCAGCGCCGCCAGCGCCGGCACGGCGAGGCTGCCGGCGAGGGCGGACGGCAAGCGCAGGCACCATTCGGCGCTCGAAATGCGGCTCGCAGCGTAGATCGCCAGCGCGTGCAGCGGACCGTGGATGTCCTGCAACACCGTCCGCCAGCCGCGCGCTTCGATCTCGCCGATCCAACCGAGCGACATCCCTTCGTCGATCCAAATGCTTTGCGCGCCGAGGCGGAACAGGCGCAGGCAGAGCGCGAGCACGGTGAGCGCGCCGAGCCAGCGGCAGGTTCCGCGGACCCGATCTCGCGGCGGCAGAGGCAGGAGCGCCACAGAGGACTCCACAGCGGCGAACGACAGCGAGCCTCCCGGCGGGGAGGCTCGCGTCGTCGCGGTTTGGTGAGCCGCCCAGGACTCGAACCTGGCACCGTCTGCTTAAAAGGCAGATGCTCTACCGGATGAGCTAGCGGCTCGCATAAGAGTAACTCTATGCGGCCTCGCATCTTATCACTGACGCAGGGGTCTGTCCATCGAAGCAGCCGAGGCCGCCTTGAGAGGACGAGCGCAGGACGCTCCGGTGCAAGGGTCCGCGGTGGCGCTCTGGCTACCGTATCGGAGCGGCAGCGCCGAGACGCAGCGTGCTGTCGCGCTCGGCACCGACCGACAGGAGCCGCACGGTCACACCCACGAGCTCTTCCAGGAGGGCGATGTAACGCCGCGCCGCCGGCGGCAACTCCTCTTCCCGGCGGCAGGCGACGGTGGGTTCCTGCCAGCCTTCGATCTCGACGTAGCGCGGCGTGCAGCTCTCCAGCGTCTCGGTTTCGTTGGGGAAGTGGCGCAGCACGCGGCCGCCACACTCGTAGGCCGCGGCGACGCGCAGGCGCTCGAAGCCGTCCAGCACGTCCAATTTGGTGAGCGCGAGCTCGGTGCAGCCCGAGAGCCGCACCGCATGCCGCACGGCGACGGCATCGAACCAGCCGCAGCGGCGCGGCCGTCCGGTGGTGACACCGAACTCCTGCCCCAGCTGCCGCAGCCGCTCGCCGGTGTCGCCGGGGATCTCGGTCGGGAAAGGGCCGCTGCCCACACGGGTGGAGTAGGCCTTGGCCACCCCGATCACGCCGTCCACGTCGCGCGGCGCGAGGCCGCAGCCGGCGAGCACGCCGGCCGCGGTGCAGGCACTCGAGGTCACGTAGGGATAGCTGCCGTGATCGAGATCGAGAAGCACCCCTTGCGCGCCTTCGAGGAGCACCTGCTTGCCGTCGTCGAGGAGCTCGTGCAAGCGCGCGGTGGTGTCGCAAAGGAGCGGCGCCAGCGTGCCGGCGACAGCGACCACTTGCTCCACCATCTCGTCCACCGAAAAGTCCAGCTCCGGATCGAGAGCCCGCAACAACTCGAGCTTGCGCTCCGCCGCGCGGCGCAACGTCTCCTGCAGTCGCGCCGCCGGCTGGCGCAAGAGCCCGAGCTGCAGGCCGAAGCGCCCGGCTTTGTCGGCGTAGGCGGGCCCGATGCCGCGGCCGGTGGTGCCGATGCCGCCGGCGCCGCGCCGACGTTCCTCCAGCTGGTCCTGCACTCGGTGGTACGGGAGCACCGCGTGCGCCGCCGTGCTCAGGCGCAAGCGCGAACGGATCTCGATCCCGGCGCTCTCGAGCGCGCTGATCTCGGCGCCGAGCGCCAGCGGGTCCACCACCATGCCGTTGCCGAGGAGGATCTCGCAGTGCTGCCGCAGGGCCCCCGAGGGCACCAGATGCAGGGCGACCTTGGCGCCCCCGACGACCACGGTGTGCCCGGCGTTGGCGCCCCCCTGGCAGCGGACCACGGCGTCCGCATCGGCGCTCAGGTAATCGACGATCTTACCCTTGCCCTCGTCGCCCCACTGCGCTCCCAGCACGATGCGGCACGGCATGGTCTCCCCCTCGCACGCACTCCCGCCATCACCGGTGACACCCGGCGCCGGCACAGGCACATTCACACGGAAATCAGCGGAACAGCAGTTTCAAGCTCTGCCAGGTCGTGGTGCTGAGCTGCAAAGCGCAGCCGGATTCGCCGGGATTGCCGCGCTCCTCCGTGCGCCCCACATCCAGCTTGCCGTCACCGTCTTCGTCGCTGAGCTCGAAGCCATTGGTGCAGTTGTCGCCGTCGGCGCCGCTGCGCGCCAGCTTCGCATCCCAGTGCGAGGCGTTGTCCTTGAAGGCACGGCCGAAAGGATTGAGGGCTGCTTGTGCCGTGCTCGGATCCTGGATGGTGTGGCAGTTGAGACAGCGGAAGCGGCTGGAGGTCGGCAGCGCCTGCATGAGAGTGGGCGTGGCCTGAACCTGCGCCACGGCGGCGAAGGAGAGGAGCGTGAGAGCCACGGTCAGCCATCGCTGCATGCAACACCTCGCGCTGCAGGAGCATCCTGCCCAGACCATCGCGAACCTAAGTATAGGTAGCGGCTCGCGCTCCGGTCAATGGCGCCCCCGTCGCCGGGGTGGTCCAGGGAACGACGCGGCACTCCCATCCATGGCGCCGGCATGGCCCGGCGTGCCCCGCTGCAGACTAGCATCGACCGGGCCCATTCCGACCGGCGGCGCACTGAGGCCTGCCGGTGGCAGCGAGAGCGCCATCCCGAGCCAGCCCAGGAGCTCTTCCCTTCCCTCCCCGGTCCGGCTCGAGTAGGGAACGAGGGGCAGATCACCCGGGAGCTCCAACGCCGCTAGCAGGCGCAAGAGCGCCCCGCGGCGCTCGCCGCGGCCGAGCTTGTCGATCTTCGTCGGCACCAGGCAGAAGTGCAGGCGCGCCTCGAGCAGCCAGGCGATCATCTCCCGATCCTGCGCCGAAGGCTCGTGCCGGCAATCCAGGAGCTGGATGACCCCGACGAGCTGCCGCCGCTCTTGCAGGTAAGCCTGCATCGTCCCGCGCCAGCGTCGCAGCACCGCCTGCGGGACAGCTGCATGACCGTAGCCCGGAAGGTCGACCAGGTGGAAGCGCTCGTCAACGCGATAGAAATGCAGCAGCTGGGTTTTTCCGGGCGTGCGCGACACCCGCGCCAGGTCCTTGCGCCGGAAGAGACTGTTGAGAAGCGAGGACTTGCCCACGTTGGAACGCCCGGAGACCGCCACCTCCGGTTCCGCACCGCCGGGCAAGTCGGCGGCGGTGGCGGCGCTGCAGACGAGCTGCACCGATTGGATGCGCACGGGGTCTCCTGCGGGCCGGGGCGGCTTCAGTGCGTGTAGTGCGCCGCCTCGGTTCCGGACGCCGGGCGGGAGCGGGAGCGCGTGCGGCGGCGCAGCGCCTGCGCCAGCACCTGCTCCATTCCCTCGACGGTGACGATGGTGAGCCGCTGCCGCACCGTCTCGGGCAGCTCCGCCAGATCCTTGGCGTTCTGGTGCGGCACCAGGATGGTGCTCACACCGGCGCGCAGCGCCGCCACCGCCTTCTCGTTCAGTCCGCCGATGGGCAGCGCCTTGCCGCGGAGCGTGATCTCTCCGGTCATGGCGACGCGGCGATGCACCGGCAGCCCGGAGATCAAGGAGGCCAGCGCGGTGGCGATGGCGAGCCCGGCGCTCGGCCCGTCCTTGGGGATCGCCCCTTCCGGCACGTGCACGTGGATGTCCTTGCGATCGAAGACCGAGGGCTTGGCGCCGAGCTTGCGGGAGATGGAACGCACGTAGGAGAGCGCCGTGCGCGCCGACTCCTTCATCACGTCGCCGAGCTGCCCGGTGAGGATGAGTTGCCCCGTACCCGACATCATGGTGACTTCGATGGGGAGGATCTCGCCTCCCGTGGAGGTCCATGCCAGACCCGTGGCGACGCCGACCTCGGCGACATCGGGCACTTCCTTGCCGGTGAACGGCGGCACCGAGAGGTAGCGCTCCACGTCCTGGCGGTCGATGCGGAGCCGCTGCCCGCGGCTCGCGCTCCCGGCGCGCCGCGACGGCTTACCGCTCGGCGCCGGACGCTCGGCGATCTGGCGGGCGACCTTGCGGCACAGCTTGCCGATCTCGCGCTCCAGATGACGGACGCCGGACTCGCGGGTGTAGCGGTGGATGATCGTGTGCAGCGCCGCGTCGGTGGCTTCCAAATGCCCCGCCCCCATGCCGTGCTCGCGCAACTGCTTCGGCAGCAGGAAGTGCCGAGCGATCTGGGCCTTCTCGTGGTCCAGGTAACCGGGGAGCTCGATCACTTCCAAGCGATCACGCAACGCCGGCGGCACCGGATGCAGCACGTTGGCGGTGGTGATGAAGAGCACCTTGGAGAGGTCGAAGCCCACCTCCAGGTAGTGATCGCTGAAGCTGTGGTTCTGCTCCGGATCGAGGGCCTCCAGCAGCGCCGACGACGGGTCGCCGCGGAAATCCATCCCCAGCTTGTCGATCTCGTCGAGGACGAAGACCGGGTTGCGGCTGCCGCATTTGCGCAGGGATTGCACGATACGGCCCGGCATGGCGCCGATGTAGGTACGCCGGTGGCCGCGGATTTCCGCCTCGTCGCGGATGCCGCCCAAGGAGACGCGGACGAACTTGCGGCCCAGGGCGGTGGCGATGGAGCGGCCGAGAGACGTCTTCCCCACCCCCGGCGGGCCGACGAGACAGAGGATCGGACCGCGCAGCGTCCGGGTCAGCTTCAGCACCGCCAGGTACTCCAGGACGCGCTCCTTCACCCGATCGAGGCCGTAGTGATCGGCGTCGAGCCGGGTCTTGACGCGGACGAGGTCGAGGCGGTCCCGGGTGAGCTTCTTCCACGGCAGGCTGGCCAGCGTTTCCAGGTAGGTGCGCACCACCGCGGCTTCGGGAGAAAGCCCGGGCATCTTCGCCAGACGATCGAGCTCCTTGTAGGCGACCTCCCGGGCCTCGCGGCTCATGCGGGCGCGTTCGACGGCGGTGGCCAGATCGTCCACCTCGCCGCCCCCCGCCTCCTCGTGCCCGAGCTCCTTGCGGATCGCCTTCAGGCGCTCGTGCAGGTACATCTCCTTCTGGCTCTTCTGCACCTGGCTCTTGATCTCGCCTTCGATCTTGTGCTCGATCTGCAGGATCTCGAGTTCCTCGTTGAGGACGCGAGTCAGCCCGCGGTAGCGCCGCACCAGGTCGGTGGCATTGAGGAGCTGCTGCTTCGTCGGCACCTTGCACACCAGATGCGCCGCCACGGCATCGGCGAACTGCCCATGGGGCTGCAGCTGCAGCACCTCGCGCAGCACTTCCTCGGGGACGCGGCGGCTCAACTCCACGTAGCGGGTGAAGAGCGTGGCCACGCTGCGTTGCTGCGCCTCCACTTCCGTTCCCCCGGCGCTCGTGTCCGGGAGCACGGCGAAGCGGGCGCGGAGCGTCTCCCCCGAGCCCTCCAAACCCGCGAGGCGAGCCCGGACCAAGCCTTCCAACAGCACCTTGCTCGAGCCGTCCGGGAGCGGCAGCACCTGCACCACCCGGCACACCGTCCCCACGGCGCACAGATCGGCGTCGCGCGGCGTGTGGACTTCCGCGGTGCGCTGGGCGGTGGCGAAGAGCAGGCGCTCCGCCGCCACCGCGGCCTGCACCGCCGCCAGCGAGGCGGGGCGCCCGACCAAGAGCGGCACCACCTGATGGGGGAACACCACGACGTCCCGCAGCGGCAGCAAGGGCAGCGCCGCCGGGATCTCCCAGGTCGTGCCTTGGAACTGGATCTTGCTCATGCCAGCTTCCCCCCGAGGACGGGCGCGGGGCGCCGCGCGCATGGTTCGAATCTAGGTGGGGGCACCCCGGGCGCCAAGGGTCCCGGGAGACAGAAAAAAACCGAGGCGGGCCTCGGTGCGCGCGGGCAGAGAGCGCCGGTCAAGCTCAGGCGCCCTTCGCCCGACTCTCCTCTTCGAAATCGTACTCCGGCTCCAGGCGCTTCAGGATGGTGTCCGCCGTCACCGTGAGCCGGCGCACATTGCCGCGCGACGGCAGGTCGTACATGATGTCGAGCATCGTCTTCTCGAGGATGGAGCGCAGGCCGCGGGCGCCGGTTTCGCGCTCCGCCGCCAGCCGCGCCACCGCCTGCAGCGCCTCGCGTTCGAACACCAGCTCGGCGCCCTCCATCTCGAAGAGCTTCTGGTACTGCTTCACCAGGGCGTTCTTCGGGCGCACCAGGATGTCCACCAAGGCGCTTTCCTCCAGCTCTTCCAGCACTGCGAGCACCGGCAGCCGGCCGATGAGCTCGGGGATGAGACCGAAGCGCAGCAGGTCCTCGGGCTCCACCTGTTTGAGCACGGCGGTGCGCTTGCGCCGGTCCTTGCGGTGGATCTCGGCGCCGAAGCCGAGCACCTTCTTGCCGATGCGGTGCTCCACCACCTTCTCCAAGCCCTCGAAGGCGCCGCCACAGATGAAGAGGATGTTCTTGGTGTTCACCTCGATGTACTTCTGCTGCGGGTGCTTGCGGCCGCCCTGAGGCGGCACGTTGGAGATGGTGCCCTCCAGGAGCTTGAGCAGCGCCTGCTGCACCCCCTCGCCAGAGACGTCCCGGGTGATCGAGGGGCTGTCGCTCTTGCGGGCGATCTTGTCGATCTCGTCGATGTAGACGATGCCGCGCTCGGCGCTGCTGATGTTGAACTCCGCCGCCTGCAGCAGCCGCACCAGGATGTTCTCCACATCCTCGCCGACATAGCCCGCCTCGGTGAGGGTGGTGGCATCGACGATGGCGAAAGGCACCTTGAGGAAGCGGGCCAGGGTCTGGGCCAGCAGGGTCTTCCCCGTGCCGGTGGGGCCGAGGAGCAGGATGTTGGACTTGTCGATCTCCACGTCGTTGGCGGACCGCTCGTGGAAGATGCGCTTGTAGTGGTTGTACACCGCCACCGAGAGGATCTTCTTGGCGTCTTCCTGGCCGATCACGTACTGGTCCAGGAAGGCGCGGATCTCTTGCGGCTTGGGGAATTCGGAGACGTCCAGCGAGGGGACGCTGCTCATCTCCTCTTCGAGGATGTCGTTACAGAGACGGATGCACTCGTTGCAGATGTAAACCGACGGCCCCGAGACGAGCTTGGTGACCTCGTCTTGACCCCGACCGCAGAAGGAGCACTTGATCACGGACCCGACTTCCCCTGGTTCGAAGCCTCTGGCGCGCGCCAGATTTTAGCACAGCCGCCGCAGCCGCCGGAGCCGCACCGGCTCAGGCGTTGCTCTCGCTCTCCTGGGCCACGCGCTCCGGGACCGGCTTCTCCTGCTGCCGCGAGGCGCTGCGTTCGATGACCCGGTCCACCAAGCCATAGTCCTTGGATTCCTGGGCGGAGAGGAAGTAATCCCGATCGGTGTCCTTGGCGATGCGCTTCACCGGCTGCCCGGTGTGCTTGGCCAGAATCTCGTTGATGCGCTCCCGCATCAGCAGGATCTCCTTGGAGTAGATCTCGATGTTCGCGGCCTGCCCTTGGGTACCGCCCATGGGCTGGTGGATCATGATGCGCGAGTTCGGCAACGTCGCGCGCTTCCCCTTCGTGCCCGCCGCCAGCAACACCGCGGCCATGCTCGCCGCCATCCCCATGCAGGTGGTGGCCACGTCGGCTTCCACGTACTGCATGGTGTCGTAAATGGCCATCCCGGCCGAGACCGAACCGCCGGGAGAGTTGATGTAGAGATGGATGTCACGGCTCGGATCCTCGGCGGTGAGGAACAGCATCTGGGCGATGACCAGGTTCGCCACGTGATCATTGACCTCGTAGCCGAGGAAGATGATGCGATCTTTGAGCAGGCGGGAGTAGATGTCGAAGGAACGCTCGATCCGTCCTTCCTGCTCGATGACCATCGGAATGTAGCCCATGACTCTCCTTCACACCCTGGCCTTCAGGGACGGGGCACCTCGACCACTTGCGCCTTGCTCTTCACGAAGGCGAACACCTTGTCTTCCGTCAAATCGTGCCGCAGGCGGCGACGGCGCTCCGCATCGGCGAAGTACCGGCGCAGGCGCGGCGCCTCGGGACCGTCAGGTACCTTCTCCTCGATCCACTTGTCAACTTCTTCCGCCGTCGCCTGCAGCTCGTGCAGCGTCGCCAGGTGCTCCACCAAGAGCGCGCGCCGTGCCGCCCGTTCCGCCGAGGGCTGCGCCGACTGCCGCAGGGCCTCGCGCTTGTCCGGCGCCACTTCCAAGCGCATCCGGCGGTGACGCTCGTCGTAATCCTCCACCACCAGATCCAGGAAGCGCTGCACCATCGACGGTGGCACCTCGAAGGGGTGGGCGGTGAGGAGGCCATCCACCAGCTTTTCCCGCAGGTCCCGTTCGGATGCTTCCGCCATGCGGCGCTCCAGATCCGCCTGCACCTTCTGCCGCAGCGCCTCCAGGTTCTCCAGACCCAGGTCGCGCCCGAGCTCGTCGTCCAGCGCCGGCAGGTGCTTTTCCTTCACGTCCTGCAACGTCAGGAGGAATGCAACGAGCTTGCCAGCCACTTCCTTGTTCTCGTGGTCGGCGGCGTACTGCACCTCTGCTTTGGCGCTCTGTCCGGGGGTGAGACCCCGCGTCGCCGCCTCGAACTCGGCCACGACCTCGCCCTCGCCGAGCTGGAATGGATAGTTCTCGACCCGCTGCGCCACCACCTCTTTCCCCGCGGCGTCCAGGGGCACGTAGGAGAGCACGACGAAGTCGCCGTCCCGGGCCTCGCGCTGCACCGAGACATACTGCGCCTGCTCCTCCTGTACGGAAGCGAGGGCCTGCTCCAAGTCCGCCTCGCGCACCTCGGGCTTCCAGGCCTCGACGCGGAGCGCCTCCAGCGCCAGCGCCGGCAGCCGCGGGCGCACCTCCAGCTCCACATCCATGCGCACCATCTCCGGGTGCTCCAGGTCGAGGGTGCGCACGTTGGGCACGGAGATCACGTCCAGACCTTCCTGGGCGATGGCCCGGTTCGTCACCTCCGGAATCAGCTTCTCCAGGGCGTCCGCCCGGACGCGCTCGGCGAAGTCGCGCTCCAGCAGCGCCAAGGGCACCTTGCCCTTGCGGAAGCCCGGGCGGACCACGCGCTTGCGCAACTCCCGCAAGACCCGCTCGCGCTCCGCCTCGAAGTGCCGGCGGGGGAACTCGATGCTGAGAATGCGCCCGCATGCGGAGGCGTTCGTCGTCTGCACCTTGAGTTCCAGAGGCGTCTCCACCGACCACGCTCCCAGGCTTCGGCCTGCCGGACCTCGCCGTCCGGCGCCCACATGGTGCGAGAGGCGGGATTCGAACCCGCACGGGTGTGGCCCACTAGATCCTAAGTCTAGCGCGTCTGCCAGTTCCGCCACTCTCGCGGAATCAAAGTCCTGACAAGGTCTTGCGCGGCTCGCGGGGCGGCAATGCCGGCTCCCGGCGAGTCCTCGCCGGCCGCTCGTCGACGATATGCCGGCAGGGCCGGGAAGAGAAGCCCCGATTGCGGCGAATCGAGACCGCTTCAGTCCTTGGCGCCGGCCCGCAGCGCCGCCAGCACCTGGTCGGTGTAGGCCGGGGTGGGGGTGCCGCTCGAGGTGGAGAGATCCCGAATGGCACCCGAGCCGAGCACGCGGGCCATGGCGCGCTCGACCCGCGCCGCCGTCTGCTCCTGTCCGACGTAATCGAGGAGCATCTGCACCGCGGCGATGGCGGCCAAGGGGCAGATGACGTTGCGCCCGGCGTGCTTCGGCGCCGAGCCGTGGATCGGCTCGAACATGGAGACGCGCCCGGGATGCAGGTTCCCCGAGGCCGCCAGCCCCATGCCGCCTTGGATGGCCGCTCCCAGGTCGGTGATGATGTCGCCGAACATGTTCGGCACCACGGCGACGTCGAACCACTCGGGATTCTTCACCAGCCACATGGTGGCGGCGTCGATGTAGGCATGCTCCTGGGTGACATCGGGGTACTCGGCGCCGACGGCGGCGAAGACCCGCGTCCACAGATCCTGACCGCGCAGCGCGTTGCTCTTGTCGATGAGCATCAGGCGCTGCCGCCGGCCGGGCTTGCGGGCCAGCTCGTAGGCGTAGCGCACGGCGCGCTCCACCCCCTTGCGGGTCATCACCATTTCCTGCAGCGCCACCTCATCGGCGGTGCCCTGCTTGAAGAAGCCGTGGATGCCGACGTAGAGATCCTCGGTGTTCTCGCGCACGAAGACCATGTCGATGTCGGCGGGCTTCTTCCCTTTCAGCGGCGTCAAGTCCTCGTGGTACAGCTTCACCGGCCGCAGGTTGACGTAGAGATCGAGGCCGAAGCGCACGCCGGCGACGATGGCCCGTTCCAAGAGCCCGGTCTCCACCCGGGGATCGCCGATGGCGCCCAGATAGATGGCATCGAACTGCTTCATCTCTTCCAGCGCCGACGCCGGCATGAGCTCCCGGGTCTTCAAATAGTGTTCGGCGCCGAAGGGATAGGTGGTGGCGCGGACACGGAAGCCGTCGAGCTCGCTGGCGGCGTCCAACACGCGCAGGCCCTCGCGCACCACCTCGGGCCCGACGCCATCTCCCGGGATCACGGCGATCTGGATCTCCCGCCCCATAGAAGTCATGCCTCCGGATTGCGCAGTACGAGCGCGATGCCTTGGCCGCCGCCGATGCAGGCGCTGGCCACCCCGTGGGTCTTGCCGCGGCGCCGCAGCTCCAGCGCCAGGGTGAGGAGCAACCGAGTCCCCGTGGCTCCGAGCGGGTGGCCGATGGCGATGGCGCCACCGTTCACGTTCACCCGTTCTCGCGGCAGCTCCAGCTCCTTTTCCACCGCCAGGTACTGAGCGGCGAAAGCCTCGTTCACCTCGAACAGGTCGATGTCTTCGAGCCGGAGACCGGCGCGCTCCAAGGCGCGCCGGATGGCCGGGACGGGGCCGATGCCCATGCGGCTCGGGTCGACGCCGACCACCGCCCAGTCGAGGACTTCCGCCAGCGGCCGGCGGCCTTCGGCCCGCGCCTTGTCCGGCGCCATGACCAGCACCGCCGCAGCGCCGTCCACGATGCCGCTCGCATTCCCTGCCGTCACCATGCCCTCGGGACCGAAGGCCGGCGGCAACCGGCTCATGATCTCCAGGTCCGGCTTCTCGAACAGATGGTCGTCATCGCGCACCACCTCCTCGCCGCGGCCCGAGCGCACCGTCACCGGGGCGATTTCCTCGGCGAAGAGCCCCTGGTCCAGAGCCCGCCGCGCCTCGCGCATGCTGCGGAAGGCGTAGGCATCTTGCTCGCTGCGAGGGATGCCGCGCTCCTGCGCCAGCTTCTCCGCTGTCTGCGCCATGAACAGGCCGCAGTACGAATCGCGCAGCGCGACCATGAGCAGATCTTCCAGAGCGCCCTGCCCGAGCTTGAGGCCCGAGCGCAAGCCGCGCAGCACATGGGGTGCCTGGCTCATGTTCTCCATGCCACCGGCCAACACCGTGTCCGCCTCGCCGAGCTGCAGCAGCTGTGTCGCCGTGATCACCGACTGGATGCCGCTGCCACACAGCCGGTTGAGCGTCAGCGCCGGAACCTCCTGGGGGACGCCGGCTTTGAGCGCCACATGCCGGGCACCATAGATGGCGTCGCCGCTCGTCTGCAGGGCGTTGCCCATCACCACGTGCTGCACCGCCGACGCCGGCACCTGGGTGCGCTCCAGCGCCGCCCGCGCCGCCACCGCTCCCAGGTCGTTGGCGCTCACGTCCTTCAGGCGGCCGCCGGGCTTGCCCGCCCCGTTCTTGCCCCCGGACCACTCGGTCATCGGGGTGCGGGCGCCACCGAGGAGGACCGCCCGCGCCTTTTGGCTCGCCATGTTCCGTTCCTCCCTTGGGCTCGAGCCGCCCTTGAGTCGTTTCAGCGTCCCACGAAGACGGGTTTGCGTTTCTCCAGGAAAGCCTGCAGGCCTTCGCGCATGTCGGCGCTGGCGCAGAGAACGCCGAAGGCGAGGGCCTCGAGCACCATGCCTTCCTCGAGGGGCATCTCGAGCCCGTGCTGGACGACCTCAAGCGCCGCCTCCACGGCCAGCGGTCCGTTCCGCAGCATGGCGTCCACCACGCCGCGCGCTTCGGCGAGGAGCGCGGCCAGCGGCACCACGCGGTTCACCAGACCGATGCGATAGGCCTCGGCGGCATGGATCCGGTTGCCGGTGAGCACGAGCTCCAGCGCCCGGCCGCGGCCGACGAGGCGCGCCAAGCGTTGTGTACCCCCGTAGCCCGGGATGATCCCCAGGCTCACTTCGGGAAGGCCGAACTGGGCGTTCTCCGAGGCCAGGCGCAGGTGGCAGGCGAGGGCCAGCTCGCAGCCGCCGCCGAGGGCGAAGCCGTTCACCGCCGCCACCACTGGCTTCGGGAAGAGTTCGAGGCGGCGGAAGAGACGCTGCCCGCGCTGCGCGGTGAGCTTCCCCGCGTGCGGCGTCTGCTGCGCCAGCTCGCCGATGTCGGCGCCGGCCACGAAGGCCCGCTCGCCGGCGCCGGTGAGAATGACGGCGCGCACCGCGGCCTCCGCCTGCAGGGTATCGAAGGCCGCCTCCAGTTCGTCCAGCGTGGCGGCGTCGAGGGCATTCAGCTTCTCGGCGCGGTCGATGGTGACGGTGGCCACCGCACCGTCACGGCTCAGGCGCAGGTTCGGCATGGGCTCAAGCCTCCTTGGCTGCCGCAGGAACTCTAACGATGCTCGTAGAAGCCGCGCCCGCTCTTCTTGCCCAGATGGCCCGCCAGCACCAGACGGCGCAGCAGCGAGGGCGGCGCGAAGCGGGGTTCGCGGAACTCGTCGAACATGATCTCGGCGATGGACAGGGTCGTGTCCAGGCCCACGAAGTCCAGGAGCTCGAAGGGTCCCATGGGGTAGCCGCAGCCGAGCTTCATGCCGCGGTCGATGTCTTCCTTGCTGGCCAGCCCTTGCTCGTAACAACGGATGGCGTCCAGCATGTACGGCACCAGCAGCCGGTTGACCACGAAACCGGTGGTGTCCTTGGCCTCCACGACTTCCTTTCCCAAGGAAGCGGCAAAAGCCTTCGCGGTCGCCCAGGCCTCGTCGCTGGTGGCAATGGTCCGCACCACTTCGACCAGCTTCATCACCGGCACCGGGTTGAAGAAGTGCAGGCCGACGACGCGATCCGGCCGCCGGGTCACCGCGGCCAGGGCGATGATGGTGAGCGACGACGTATTGCTGGCGAGCAAAGCATGCTGTGGCAGCCGCGCGTCGAGGTCGGCGAAGATCTGCTTCTTCGCCACCGCCTCTTCGGTGGCCGCTTCGATGACGAAGTCGCACTTCCCCAGATCGGCCAGGCGCGTGGTGCCTTGCAAGCGCCCGAGAAGGGCGGCCTTGTCGGCGGCGCTCAGCTTACCCTTCTCGACACTCCGCCCGAGCTGGGCCTCGATCTTCGCCAGTCCGGCTTGCAGGCGTTTCTCGTCCACCTCGGTGACCGTGGTGGCATAGCCGGCGGCGGCGCAGACTTGGGCGATGCCGGAACCCATGAGACCGCAGCCCACGACGCCGACTTTCTCGATCCCCATGCTCTCTCCTTGCCGTGAGGGGTGAGTTCCCGACCGCAAAACTCCGCCCGCTTGGTTCGCAGTCACCTCAAGAGGCGCTCTCGACGAGCAGCGCCAGACCCTGACCGCCGGAAATGCACAACGTCGCCACGCCGCGGCGCGCGCCGCGCCGACCCATTTCGTGCAGCAACGTCACCAGGATGCGGGCGCCGCTGGCGCCGATCGGGTGCCCCAGTGCGATGGCGCCACCATTGACGTTGAGTCGCTCCGGCGGCAGCGGCAGCTCGTGCAGGCAAGCGAGCACTTGGGCGGCGAAGGCCTCGTTGAGCTCGAACAGATCGACGCCGTCGACCCCGAGCCCGGTGCGCTCGAACAGGCGGCGCAGCGCCGGCACCGGGGCGATCCCCATGATGGCGGGATCGACGCCGACCTGCGTCGCGGCGCCGAGTCGTCCCAGGATCTTCTGCCCCGTCCGCCGCGCCGTGGCTGCGTCCATCAGTAGCAGCGCCGCGGCGCCGTCGGTGATCCCCGACGCATTGCCCGGGCTCACCGTGCCGCCGGCGGCAAAGACCGGCTGCAACGCGGACAACTTTTCCAAGCTGGTGTCGGCACGGGGATGCTCGTCTCGCTCGAGACGGGCGCTGCCACCGCGGCCGTCGGGAAGGTCGAGGGTGACGATCTCGGCGGCGAATCGCCCCTCGCTCCACGCCGCGGTAGCGCGGCGGTGCGACTCCAGAGCGTAGGCATCCTGGGCGGCGCGGGAGATGTCGTGCTGCCGCGCCAGGTTCTCCGCCGTCTCCCCCATGACCAAGCCGCAGAGCGGATCGGTGAAGCCGTCCCGGTACATGGCGTCGACCAGCTGCCCGTGTCCGAGGCGGTAACCGCTGCGAGCGCCTTCGAGGAGATAGGGCACCCGCGACATGCTCTCCATGCCGCCGGCTACGACGATGCGCGCCTCGCCCGAGCGGATCGCCTGCGCCGCCAGCAGCACCGCCTTGAGACCGGAGCCGCAGGCCTTGTTGACCGTGAAAGCGGGCACCTGGTCGGGAAGGCCGGCACCACGCCCAACTTGCCGCGCCGGATTCGGCCCGGCGCCGGCCTGCCGTGCCTGGCCGAAGATGACCTCGTCCACTTGCTCCGGCGGCAACCCCGACTCGGCGAGCACGGCTCGCACCGCCGTGGCCCCGAGCGCAGTCGCCGGCACGCCGGCCAACGCACCGAGGAACTTGCCGAAGGGCGTGCGCCGCGCGGCTGTGACGACGACCTCGTGC
>Ga0075428_100004719_pt1 | contig 15084 bp, 10 predicted proteins | sample RhiMetdeltSRZDD2_FD_75291 | JGI IMG/M metagenome (GOLD analysis project Ga0075428, IMG submission 75291) | Populus rhizosphere microbial communities from Tennessee, USA - Rhizosphere MetaG P. deltoides SRZDD2 | ecosystem: Host-associated > Plants > Roots > Rhizosphere > Soil | place: USA... | reverse complement strand
TCGATGCGATGATCCTCGAGATCGCCGACGGCGTGCTCCAGCGGGAGACCGCGGCGCTCCTCTCGAGCCCGAAGTTCTCCCGCCTCGTCGGAGGCGTCGTGCTCGCCGCGCAAGACTCGATGGGAGCGGTGGCCGGCGTCCGCTGGCTGCGCGAGAGGTCGACGCCCGTGCTGGCGCTCAGCGGCGTGCTCACGGCGGCGCCGCTCCAGATCGCGGAGGCCCGGGAGGCGACCGGACTCGCCATCTACGATCGTGAGGGGCTCGCGGCGCCGCAGACGGCCATGGAGCTGCTCGGTCGCGCGCAGCATCACCTCGATGCCATGGGGTCCGGTTGGATCGGAGCCGCGTGACATGCCGAAGGCCGGCTCCAGGAGGAGGCACACGCCCTGGTCGCTGCCTCGCGGCCGCGTCCTGCGACGCGCCCTGAGAAGCGATCCGACTCAGGACTACCTCGTGTACGTCCCGGAGTCCGCCGTCAAAGGCGCCCCGGTGCTCGTCGCCGTGCACGGCATCTCGCGCAACGCCCACCAGCAGGCGGTCGTCTTCTCCTCGCTCTGCGATGCGCGCGGGGCCGTGCTGCTGGTTCCGGTCTTCACGAAGGAGCAGCACAAGGACTACCAGCGCCTCGGCCGGAAGGGCCGCGGCCCTCGCGTCGATCTCCTGCTGCACCGCTATCTCTCGGAAGTGGCCTTGCTGTGCGGCGCTGACGTCACGCAGATCCGGTTGTTCGGATTCTCGGGCGGGGCGCAGTTCGCCCACCGCTATCTCCTGGCGCATCCGCATCGCGTCGCGCGCGCGGTCGTTGCCGCGTCCGGGTGGTACACGTTCCCCGATCGCATGCGGCGCTACCCCTACGGCCTCCGCATGGGCCGCTCGCTTCAAGGCGTCCACTTCAGCCCGGAGCAATTCCTCCGGGTCCCGATCAAGGTGCTGATCGGAGACCGGGACACGGGCGCGACCAACCTGCGCAGCATCCCGCACCTCGACGAGCAGCAGGGCGCGAACCGTGTCGAGCGGGCCCGGCGCTGGGTGGCCGCGATGCGCGCCGCCGCGTCGGCCTACGGCCTGCGCCGGCGCGTGTCCCTGACCGAGGTCCCCGGCATCGACCATTCGTTCAGCGCGTTCTGCGAGCGCGGGGAGCTCGTGGACCTCGTCGAGCGCTCGCTCTTCGGCCGCCGCCGGCCGAAATCGCTTCCGGTCCGTATCGAGCAGGCGACCGTCGCCCGCGGGGCGAGCCTCTGATGGAAGACGCGGGCAAGCTCAGACGCCGTCGCGACCGGCTGGCGGTCCCGAAGGAGTGGACCCAGGCAGGCGCGGCCGCGCCCGACGCGCAGCCGGCGCCCCCCGGCGCGGGCGAGACCGACCCGATCGGCGGCCTGCTGGGCACGCCGTCCCCTTCGGCGAGCCGACGGCAGCGCGCCTGGCGATCCGCGCGATGGGGCGTGATCCCGGTCGCACTGCTCGCGATCGTGACGCCCCTCTTCATCTGGCTCCAGTACCAGTCGCACCACGTGACCTCGAAGAACGCCGCCGTTCGCGGACATCTCGCCGAGATCGGGACGCGCCTCACGGGCCAGGTCACGAAGGTCGAGGTGGACGTCGGCGACAAGGTGGTCGCCGGCCAGGTCCTCGTCCGCCTGGAGGACCGGCACCTGCGGGCGGAGGTGGACGAGGCGCGCGCCCAGGTGGAAGGCCTCAATCAGACGATCGAGGTCGAGCGGTTGGGCATCGCCCACGAGCGCCGGCGGATCGGGCAGCAGGAGCAGGAGGCGGCGGCCAGAGTCGATGCGGCGGAGGCCCAGACCGAGGGCGCGAGGATCCGGGCGAACGACGCCCGCCGGGATCGCGAGCTGCGCGAATCCCTGTTCGTGGGGGACGGCGTCGTCTCGCGTGAGGACGTCCGTAGCGCGGAGACCCGGCAGCTCACGACCGCGGCGGACCTCCAGGCGGCCCGAGCCAACTCCGCGCTCGCCAAGGCCGCGGGGCGCGCGGTGAGCCTGGAGGGGGACGCCGTCACGATACGAGAGCACAAGCTCGGAGTGCTGGAGGCGGAGCTGCTGCGCGCCAAGGCTCGGCTCGGGCGGGCCGAGGCGGATCTCGACAGCGTGTCGATCCGCGCGCCGGAGGACGGGTCGATCGTCCGGCGGATCGCGCAGCCCGGCGGCTCCGTCGAGGCCGGCCAGCCGATCATCGTCATGAGGCTGGGTGAGGACGTCTGGGTCGAAGCGTGGGTCGATGAGGACGACATCGGCTCCGTCAGCTTGGGCAGCGTCGCCACCGTGACCTTCCACTCGCTCCCCGGCCGGGAATTCACGGGAGTCGTGGACCAGATCGGGCTCACGACCGATCTCGAGGTCCCCGCGTCCGACGTGCCGCGGCCGCGGTTCTCGCGCATGCGCAGCGCCCCCGTCGTCGGCATGCGGATCCGGCTCGAGCAGCCGCCGCCGGAGCTGGTGCCCGGCCTCTCGGCCGTCGTCGCGATCCGCAAGGCAGGGTAGGTCGCCATGAGCGAGGACCGGGCTCCGGCGGCGCCGCAGGCGGCGCTCGAGCTCGCTCCGGCCGCACGAGGTTGGGGACTGGCGCGGCGGAAGGGGCACATCGGCCCGAAGACCCTGGCGGTGCTCGCGGTCCTGGGCGCTTTCCCGCTGGTGCTGGTGTTCTGCCGGATGCTCGCTCTCCCCGGCGAGTCGATGTCTCTGATCGGCGTCGGGCCGCTGCGGGCGCTCGGCGAGGTTCTCGAGCAGTGGTTCTCCCTCGACTGGATTCCGCCGAGCGATCGGGGCTCCATCCTCTACCTGCTGCTCCTCCCGACGGGGGCGCTGCTCATCGCGTTCGCGCGCCTGACCCTCGGCGTCCGGGTGCTGGGGTTCCGCGCGATCCTGATCGCGATCGGCTTCAAGGCCAGCGGATTCGTTCCGAGCCTCGGGCTGCTGCTCGTCGTCGCCGCGGCCATCCTCGCGATCCGGCCTTGGATCCGGCGGATCAGGCTCCCCCTGTACGCCCGCGTCGCGATCATCCTCTGCCTGTCGGCGACGATCATGGTCGGCGCGTTGCTGATCGCTCCCTGGCTGCACTCGGACGCGGTCTGGGGGGTCGCCTTCTTCCCCGTGATCATCATGGCGATGCTGGCCGAGGGGATCGCGAAGACGCTGGAGCAGGACAACGCGGTGACGGCGGCCTGGCGGGCGGGCTGGACGATCGTGCTCGCCCTCGTCATCTTCGCGGCGGACCTGGTGATCGCGCCGTTCATCGTCCAGTTCCCCGAGCTGATCCTCACCGAGATGATCGCGATCCTGTTCATCTCCGAATTCCTGGACCTGCGCCTGCTCGAGGAGTGGCCCGACCGCCTGGCGCGCCTGGTCGCCGGCGCGCGCCCCTGGTTCGCTTCCAAACCCAGGATCGCCGTGATCCGCACGCAGGGGAGCACGGGCGTGATCGGCCGGCTCGGCACGCTCGCGCCGGCGAAGTATCGTAAGCAGTCGGTGCAGCGGCCGGTCGACGCGCTGCGCGACCAGGGGTTCCAGGTCAAGGTCCTGGACGGCGACATGACGCTGCTGCGCGAGTTGGCGGGATTCCTTCCGCCGGACCCCAGGCGGGGCACGCCCGGCGGCATCGTCTTCAATCTGGCCGCGGGCGTGCAGGGGGAAGGCCGCTTCAGCCACGTGCCGGCGATGCTCGAGATGGCCGGCATCGCGTACACCGGCCCCGGTCCCGTCGCGCTCTCGCGCCTGGCGGACCGGTACGCGCTGATGACGCTGCTCGAGCAGGCCTCCGTTCCCGTCCCGGCCTGCCGCGTGGTCTCCGACCCCGGAGAGACGCTGGATCTCGACTTCCCGCTCTCGGTCCGGCCGCGATTCGAGCCCGACGCGCCGAGGATCGTCGTGAGGAATCGGAGGACGCTCCGCGCCGCGGTCCGCGAGATCCGGCGCCACTACGCCCAGCCCACGCACGTCGAGCAGGTCGTTCGCGGACGGACGATCCACGCGTCGCTTCTCGGGAACGAGGCCCTCGAGTGCCTTCCGCTCGTCGAATCCACGGACAGGGAAGGCGGCAAGACCTGTCCGGCGCCGATGGAGGAATCCCACGCGGAGCGGCTGCGCGAGAGCGCTCGCATGGCCTACGCGATCGCCGGTTGCCGGGATTACGCCCGCATCGACGTTCGGCTCTCGACGTTCGGCGAGCCCGTCGTCGTGGACATCCGCTGGGTGGACATCTTCGACAGGCGGGGCGCGTTCGTCACCGCTGCGGCCGCAGCCGGCTACACCTTTCCGGCCCTGATGCGCCGCATCGTCGACGAGGCGGCCAAGCGGTACCTCGTGGCAGCGACCGCGCGGATGGCGGCGCCTGCGACCGCGAACGAATCCCCGGTCGTGCCGCTCGCGGATCGGCGCGCCGCCGCCGAATGATCGCTCGGCCCCTTCCCCTCGCCCTGATCGCGACGGTCCTGGCGCTCACGGCGTGCGACGGTCCGGCCAGCCCCGCGGGTGCTTCCGACGGGGCGGGGAGCGGCCGCGACGATCGGCATCCCGCGAGATGGCTCGACGATTCGGGGCTGTTCCAGGCGGGCTTCGGCCGGGTCGCGTTCAAGGCGCGCGACGGCCACACGCTGACCGCGATGGTCTACCGCAGCCGGTCGTTCGATCCCGCGAGCGGACCCATCTGGTTCACGCTGCACGGCGCCAACCGCGACGCGGAGCGCTACGTTCGGGCGGCCGCGCCGGTCGCCGAGCGGTACGGGGCGCTGGCCATCGCCCCCGCCTTCACGAAGCAGGCCTACCCGAAGGGAACGGACTACACCTTCGGCGTCACGGCGGGGGGCTGGGGTGAGAGGACCTCGCTCGCGCGGGCGCGCTGGCGCGACCCGGGCGACACCCTCTATGCGGAGATCGAGCATCTCTTCGAGGCCGCGCGCCGCTCGCTTGGCGGGCGTCAGCAGGGCTACTACCTGTTCGGCCACAGCGCCGGAGCGCAGTTCACCCATCGGCTGCTGACGTTCCTTCCCGGAGCGCGCGCTCTCGGCGCCGTCGCCGCCAACGCCGGCTGGTACACGCTCCCCGCGGATGACGACCCTCGCCGCCACACGGTGCCGTATGGCCTGAAGGGAAGTCCGATCCGGCCCGAGGACCTTCGGGGGTTCTTCGCGATGCCCTTCGTCGTGTTGCTCGGGGAGCGGGACACCACGACCGCCGAGACCGACGAGCTGGTGCGCGGAGACGACGAGGCGGAGGCTCAGGGATCCACGCGCCTTGCGAGGGGGCGGTTCTACTTCGACCTGGCCAGGTCGAAGGCGGAGGCGATGCATGCGGATTTCGGATGGCGCTTGGCGATCGTCCCGCGCGTCGGACACGACGCCGCGCACATGATCGAGTCGGCGGGCTTCTTCCTGTTCGCCCCGCGTGAGTCGCCCTGCGTCGCCAGCCGCGCCGCGGAGGCCGCGGGGCTCGTGATCACCGAAGTCCTCGCCGATCCCCCGCCCGGTGCGGCCGGCGATGCCAACGGCGACGGAAAGCGCGATCCGTCCGACGACGAGTTCGTGGAGATCGTCAACGCGGGCAAGACGCCCGTGTGCCTGTCCGGCTGGGCGCTCGGCGACGCGAGCGACCCGGAGCGTCACGTCTTCCCGCTCGGCCGGGCGCTGGCTCCGGGCGGGACGCTCGTCGTCTTCGGCGGCGGCGTGCCCGTGGGCCGGTTCGACGGCGCCGAGGTCCAGTGGGCGACCGACGGGCTCGGCCTGTCGAACGACGGCGACGTGATCACCCTCCGTGACGGGGCGGATTCCATCGTCCGCCAGCTCTCGTGGGGCGATTGCGGTGGGTCGCCGTGCGCGACCGATCATTGGCCGGGACGGCTCGACATCGGTGGCTCCCTCGCTCGTGCACCGAGACCGGGGTCGGCTTGGAACGCGCATTCCAAGGTCGCCGGGTCCCCTTACTCGCCCGGTTCCGCCGGGGGCGGGGCGAGCCGGTGAGCACGCGCGAGAACACTCTGGCGGCTCCTTCGACGGCTCCGCGGTTGCTGGAAGGCAGGGTCTTGCGCGGCCGCAACGTCCACTACCGCTCGACCGTGTTCGCCCAGCGCGTGGACCTCGGTCGATTCGAGGGGGTTCGAACCGGGGTCGCCGGGCCCGAGTTCGCCTCCCGCTTCGTCGAGCGCATCGCTGGGCTCCGGACGCCGATCCCGGACGGCGGATTGGACGCGACGTTCCTGGACGGCCTCGAGAGCGCGCCGGGGATCCCCTTCGAGCGGGCCTTGCTGGAGATCATCCGTGCCGTGGAGCTCGCGGTGGCGTTCACGATGCACCGGCGCGACACCCTCGAGTTCGCAACGCTCGTGCACGAGCCGGGCTCGCCGAGGGTGGTCGAGCTCGTCTGGGAATGCCACTCGGGAAGCCTCTCGCGAGCCGCGGCCCGCGTCGGGCTCGCCGGCCTTCTCGAGCTGATCGGGGAGCCGAGCGAGGACTTCGCGCGGCGGCTCCTTGCGCTTCAGCGGCGGGCGCGGCGGCGGCAGTGGTCTCCGACGACCGCGGCGCTGGCGCTGGCCGCGAAACAACGAGGCATCTCCTTCGAGGTCCTGGCGGGGACTCACCTGCGATTGGGCGACGGCGTCATGCAGCACGTGGTCTCCGGGGCGGCGCCGGACGACGCGGATCTCGAGAGAGTGTTCCCGGAGGGGGCTTCGGGTGTTCCGACCGCGGTGATCGCCGGAACCCGGGGCGCGCGGGCGACGGCGAGGGACCTCGACGGGCTTCTTCGAGCCGCCGGTCGCGCCGTCGGCCTCGCGACCCGCAAGCTCACGACGATCGCAGGCAAGCCCGTCGATCCGACGTCGCTCGGCCGACACGCCCGCGCCCGATTCCTTCTCGCGGACCCGCGTGTCGAGGCGCTCGTGTACGCCGTCTCTCCCGAAAGCGTCGTGGAGCGGGGGCTACGCCTCGATCATGCGACCGCGACGGCGATCCTCGATCCGAAGATCGGCGGGAACGCGGACGGCCGCGGAGTCGACGTCTGCGTCTCGGCCACGACCGGTCTCGTCGTCGTCGGCGCCGACCATCCGCTCGCCGAAAGGCTGACCGGCCGGCTGTCGCCGGATCGCCTCGTCCTGCTGTCGCCGCGTCATGAGGGGCCACTCATCGACCGGCAGCTCGGGGCGGGCGGATACGCCGTCGTGCGTGTCGGGGCGGCAGCCGTCGAGACCATCGCGCTGCTCTGCGCGGGCGCGACGGTGGCCTCCGTCCCCGTCGCGACGCTGCGCTCGCGCGCGCGCCGGGTCGGAGATCGTCGGATGCGGCGGGCGATGTTCGCGATGGCGCTCGCCTTCGGGCTGGGTCTGTCCGGCGACGAGATCGTCGCGGCCTTCGAGAAGCGCCGCTACTTCCGCCGCTGACGCTCGCTCAGGGCGAGACGCAAGGAGCGTAGACGGGCCTGCCGGGCGGCGTCTCCATCGGGACGGCCGGCGGGACGTCGAGCCCGTACGCGTCGTAGAAGGGCTTGCGGTACACCGCTTGCCAGGACGCGTACGACGTCGCCGTGTCGTTGAGCCGCCCGATCCGCTCGAACAGGCGGAACACCGTCAGCTCGCGGCAGAAGTTGCACATCCGCTCCGGGTCGCGGAGGTCGGCCTCTCCACCGAACACGGCCGCGTTGTCGGAGCGGTTTCCGTTCATCAGGCACTTCAGCTCGGCGTGGTAGCCGTCCTCGGGGTGACCGAACGAGCCGATCAACCCTCCCAGCGACGGGTTGATCGTCCCGCCGGCGATCAGGTGGCTCCACGGGACGTCCGCGCAGGTGGACTCGCAGGCGACGTTGGAGACGTTCCCCGAATTCCACGCCCCGCTCCTCGGCGCGCAGATGGCGTGGCCGTCGAGGTCCACGTATTCGTCACGCAAGCGAGCGAATGCGTGGGAGAACTCGTGGGGGCGATTGTGGGAGAACGCCGCCGCCACCGTCTGGCTCGCGTTGCTCGGGTTCTGGAGCAGCGCGGTCGTCCCGCTGTACCCCGAGGCGCCCCGCGCGGTCTCGTAGAGCATCGCGGCGACGACGACGGTCTTCGCCATGCCTCGCGTGCGCGAGGCGGTCGTCGGATAGAAGCTCGTGGGAGGGAACGGGAGCTTCGCGACCTCGCGCCACACGCGGTCCGCGACCGCGGCGGTCGCCGCGGCGTCCGAGAAGTCCACGTTGCCACTCGCGTCCACCGGAACGCGGAACGCCGTGTCCTCGACCGTGCCTCCCGGGATGATGCGCGCGTTCGAGATGGCGGGCAGCTTCCAGAAGCAGAACGCCTCCTGGAACGCCTCGTAGACGTCGAGGCGCTTCCATTGATCCATCCAGTCGGCGACGTCGTTGCGGGAGGCGAGGTGGAAGCGGGACAGGTCGGTGAGCGTGTACCCCTCCGCCAGGATCAGCACGTGGACCATGTGCTGCGGATCGAGGGTCAGGAGCTGGCCCGTGGCGACGTCGGAGATCATCCCGGTGCCGCACGCGACCGGACAGATCGTGCCGTTGACGCAAGGGAGCTGCGCGACCGAAACGTCCTGCCGGCAGGTCGCCGAGACCGTACCGGGCCCGCCGTAGGCGATGAGGGTGTAGGTCGCGTCGGTCAGCGGCTGGATCGTGAGGGCTCCGTTCGGCGCGACGGTGCCGCCGTTCAGCGTGACCCGCGTGGCGTTCGTGGTCGACCAGGTGAGCGTGCTCGGTACCGAGCCCCCCGCGGGAAGGGAAGTGGGGTTCGCGCTCAGCGTGCACGTCGGCGGCCCGCTGCTCGACGCCACGTCCGCCCGGCGGAGGAGCTGGACGGTCGGCGGCGGGGTCGCGGCGAGCGCGACGCCGGACGTCCCGAGCAGAGCGAGCGCCGCAAGGAAAACGCGTCCAGGATCACGTTGCCGTCGCGTCCGTTGCATCCTTCTCTCGCGCTCCTCCCGAGCTCAGACGTCGAGGCGGCCCAACGTCCCGTCGGGGCTCACCTCACTGCTGCCTGGGAACATGAATTCCAGCGACGCCGTCGGCAAGCCGGGAGGCCTGCGGAAGCGTCCCCCCCCGCCACCAGCAAGTCTCCGGCCAGCGCACCCCCTCTCCTCGAAAGCGCAGGCTCACGCGGCGAAACGGCAGCGACATCGCCGTCACGTGTCCGTAATTCCCTCACGGTGCGTGTAGAGGCGTGACACCTGTGTAGGACTTGCACGTTTCGGTGTAGGCTCCGGGTAACCGTGTTCGCGAGCTGACGTCGCCCGCGTGGGGTGGGGCGCGATCGAGACGGGCACGCACCCATGATGCGTGAGGGGCGATTCCGTGTGGGCTCCATGATGAGGAGACGATCATGACGACCATTCGCTCTCGCGGAACCGTCGGGCTCGGCGTGGCCCTGGCGGTGCTCGCGGCGACCTGGGCTCCGGGAGGTCCCGTTCTCGCCCAGGAAAAGTTCCGGACGGAACACGATCTGCTGGGAGACAAGAAGGTTCCCGCGGACGCCTACTACGGCGTGCAGACGGCGCGCGCGCTCGAGAACTTCCAGCTCTCCGGGATCGCGATCAATCACTACCCGGGGTTCGTCGAGGCGTGGGCGATCGTCAAGCTGGCCGCGGCGAAGGCGAACACGGAGTGCGGCGCGATGAAGCCCGAGACCCTGGCCGCGATCGAGAAGGCGTGCAGGGCGGTGCTCGACGGCAAGTACCACGATCAGTTCGTCGTGGACTGGTACCAGGGCGGCGCGGGCACCTCGACCAACATGAACGCGAACGAGGTGCTCGCCAACATCGCGCTCGAGCTGACCGGCCACAAGAAGGGCGAGTACCAGATCGTGGAGCCGCACGATCACCTGAACATGTCGCAGTCCACGAACGACTCCTACCCGACCGCGATCAAGGTCGCCTTCCTCCTTCGAAACGACAAGCTCGTCGAGGAGGTCCAGAAGCTCGTCGCGTCGTTCCGTGCGAAGGGCGACGCGTACCTCAAGATCGTCAAGATGGGGCGCACCGAGCTGCAGGACGCGGTGCCGATGACCGTCGGGCAGGAGTTCCACGCCTTCGCGGCCTCGCTCGAGAGCGAGATCCAGCTCCTGCGCGACGCGGAGCGGTACCTCTACCCCGTCAACATGGGCGCCACCGCGATCGGCACGGGGATCAACGTGCCGAAGGGCTACGCGGAAAAGTGCGCCGCGCACCTCGCCGAGCTGACGCACAAGCCGATCGTCCCCGCCTCCGACATGATCGCCGCGACCTGGGACCAGCAGGGGTTCGTCGCCTACTCCTCGGCCCTCAAGAGCCTCGCGATCAAGCTGTCCAAGATCGCGAGCGATCTGATCTTGCTCGCCTCGGGGCCGCGCGCCGGCCTCGCCGAGATCAATCTACCGGCGATGCAGCCGGGCTCGTCGATCATGCCCGGCAAGGTCAACCCGGTCATGCCCGAGGTGATGAACCTCGTGACGTTCCGGGTGATGGGGAACGACTACGCGGTCACCCTCGCCGCGCACAGCGGGCAGCTCCAGCTCAACGCCTACGAGCCGCTCGCCGGGATCGCCGTGATCGAGTCGCAGGCGCTTCTGTACAACACCTCGATGGCCTTCCGCACGAAGTGCATCGACGGCATCACCGTCAACGAAAAGGTCCTCGAGCATTACCTCGAGACCACGGTCGGGATCGTCACCGCGCTCAACCCGGTGCTCGGCTACGAGAAGGCGTCGGAGCTGGCGGCGGAGGCCTACAAGAGCGGGAAGGGGATCCTCCAGGTCATCCGCGAGAAGAAGATCCTGACCGAGAAGCAGATCAGCGACCTTCTCGACCCGATCAAGCTCACCAATCTCGATCCCGAGCAATACAAGAAGAAGTGAACGGCATCCTTCGACGAGGAGTCAACCGATGAGCACATGGCGGAAGTTGGGAGTGGTCGTGGCCTCGCTGGTGTTGGCCACGAGCGTCCGGGCCCAAGGAGCGAAGAAGCCGAAGGTCGTGATCCTCGCGACGGGAGGCACCATCGCGGGGGCGGCGGCGTCGCAGACGGACGCCGGGTACAAGTCCGGGGCGGTCGGCGTCGACATCCTGATCCAGGCGGTTCCGCAGCTCAAGGAGCTGGCCGACGTCAGCGGCGAGCAGATCGCGAGCATCGGAAGCCAGGACATGAACGACGAGGTCTGGCTCAAGCTCGGAAAGCGCGTCAACGAGCTGCTCGCCCGGCCGGACGTCGACGGCATCGCGATCACGCACGGGACCGACACGCTGGAGGAGACCTCGTACTTCCTGGATCTCGTCACCAAGAGTGACAAGCCGGTGGTGATGACGGGTTCGATGCGGCCCTCGACGGCGATGAGCGCCGACGGTCCGCTGAACATCTACAACGCGGTCGCCATCGCCGCCGACCCGACGGCGCGCGGCCGCGGCGTGCTCGTCGCGATCGACGACGACGTCCACGCGGCCCACGACATCATCAAGACGCACACGACGGACGTCGCGACGTTCTCCTCGGGCGAGGCCGGCCTCGTCGGTGCGGTCTTGTTCGGAAAGACGATTTGGTACCGCACGCCGGTCCAGGTGCACACGAAGGCGAGCGAGATGTCGATCGAAGGCGTCAAGGCCCTTCCACGCGTGGACATCGTCTACGCGCACGCCAACATGTCTCCCGACATCATCACGTCGGCCGCGAAGGCGGGCGCCAAGGGCCTGGTCATCGCCGGGGTCGGCGACGGGAACATGACCGCGCCGGCGTGGGACGCGGCGAAGCAGGTCGTCAAGCAGGGTGTCGTCGTCGTGCGGTCGTCGCGGGTCAACGGCGGCATCGTGCGGCGCAACATCGAGGTCAACGACGACGAGGCGGGGACGGTGGGCTCGATGGAGCTCAACCCCGCCAAGGCGCGCGTGCTCCTGCAGCTGGCGCTCTTGAAGTCGACGGACGCAAAGAAAATCCAGAGCTACTTCGACCGGTACTGATGAGGCTCTCGCGCTGGGGTCTTGCGGCCGCGCTGGCTCTCGCGCTCGCGCCGTCACCGGCGCGCGGCCAAGCGGCCGGGACGGATTCGACGGCCGCCAAGAGCGAATCCGACATCGACGCCGCCGAATCGGAGGCTGAGGTCCCGCGCAGCGTACGCGTGAGGTGGAATGACTTCGACTGGAAGTACTCGACGTTCCGTTTCGGCGGCGGGATCCTGGTCGATCTCGCCGCCTACGGCCAGGACGACGCCAGCAAGCAGCAGTTCACCCTCGCGCCCGACGCGGGCGTGCGCGACTTCCGGCTGCTCTTCAGCGGGAGATTCAAGACGAAGCGTCCCCTCTCCTGGTCAATCGGGTACATGTACGACGGCGTCGAGAACGAATGGCGTTTCCGCCAGACCGGATTGATGATCGGGTTCCCCGAAGCGCACGGAAGCCTGTTCATCGGCCGCACCAAGGAAGGCTATTCGCTCGTCAAGGTGATGACCGGGTACTACGGCTGGGCCATGGAGCGCTCGCCCTCTCTCGAGTTCATTCCGATCCTCGCTGACGGCGTGAAGTGGATCGGCTACTTCCCCAAGCCGCGGATCTTCTTCAATCTCGGCGCGTTCACCGACTGGCTGTCCGAACACGAGAAGTTCGCCACGTACAATCACCAGGTCGTCCTGCGCGTCGGCTGGCTTCCCATCTTGTCGCACGACGAGAGCGAGCTGCTGCACGTTGCCGTGATGGGCCGCGTCGGCGATCCGGACGAGGGGAGCCTTCAGCTCCGGGCGCGCCCGGGTCTCAACCTCGCTCCTTACTTCCTCGACACGGGGAAGTTCGCCGCCCAGCAGGCGGCCACGGTCGGGGTCGAGGCCTACTACCGGAAGGGCCCGTGGCTCTACGGTGCCGAGTACAACTGGGAGCAGGTCGATGCCACGAGCGGCGAGCGCCCGACGTTTCACGGCGGCGACGCCGTCGTGTCGTGGCTGATCACGGGGGAAACGCGGGGCTACAAGACGGTGGGCGCCTACTTCGTGGGAGTTTCACCCGCCGGGTCCGTCTTCCGGGGTGGGCGAGGTGCGTGGGAGGCGGTGCTCCACGCCTCGTACACTGACTTCGACTCGTTGAGCCTTCACGGCGGCAAGTTCTGGCGGATCACGCCGATGATCAACTGGCACCTGTCGGAATACACACGCCTCGAGCTCGCGTACGGCTACGGCGTGCTCGACAGGTTCGGCGTACAGGGAACGACGCATTTCTTCCAGGCGCGCATCCAGATAACGCTGTGACCCGCGCCGGCCCGCGGCGGCGGCTTCACGACCCACCCGCCGTCGTGAACCCGCCGTCGATGTCGAACCGGCCGTCGCTCAGGACGAACGGCGGTGTCGCCAAGCCCTCGCCGAAGTCGCTGTCGCGCGTGTCGTCGCCGCCGGCGTCGCTCACGGTCGGGCCGTACCCCACGGGGGGAGTCACTTCGATGTAGTAGGCGCCCGGAGCGATCCCCGAGAAGACGTAGGCGCCGAAGGCATCGCTGATCGTGATCGCGACCAACGAGCCCGTAGCGGCGTTTCGCAGCTCGAAGACCACGCCCGCGAGCCCCGGCTCGCCGGGATCCTGGACGCCGTCGCCATCGACGTCGTGCCACGCGAAGTCGCCGAGGCACCCCTCATCCACCGTGCCGTCGCAGTCGTTGTCGATCCCGTCGCCGCAAACCTCCGCCGTGGGGACCACGTCGCCGATGCAGGCGCCGTACCCGGTGCCCGTGCCGTTGCAGGTCTGGAGGCCGGCATGGCAGGCGCCGACGCCTTCGGTTCCGCCGGGTCCGCCGTAGCACGGCGCGACCGACTGCGGGAAGCACACGCAGCCGTCATCGGAGACGCCGTCGCAGTCGTTGTCGATCCCGTCGCCACAGATCTCGTCGATCGGGAGGACTTGACCGGCGCACGCTCCGTAGCCGGAGCCATCGGCCGCGCAGGTCATGGTGCCGCTCAAGCAGGTGCCGACGTCCTCCGTGCTCGGCGGACCGTCGTAGCAGCCGGCCGTCGAGCCGGGAGCGCAGACACAGGTCTCATCGGCGGCGCCGTCGCAGTCGTTGTCGAGGGCGTCGCCGCAGGTCTCGACGGTAGGCGTGACCTCGCCCACGCACGCGCTGTACGCCGTCCCCGTCGCGTTGCAGGTCTGCACTCCGGCGTGGCAGGCTCCCACACCCTCGGTCCCCGATGGACCCTCGTAGCACGCAACCGTGGCCCCCGGCGAGCAGAAGCAGTTGTTGTCCACGGTGCCGTTGCAGTCGTTGTCGACACCGTCGCCACAGGTCTCGTCCGTCGGCGTCACCGCGCCCACGCAGGCGCCATACGCCGTCCCCGTCGCGTTGCAGGTCTGGGTTCCGGCCTGGCACGTGCCGACGCCGACGGTGCCCGAGGGCCCCGTGTAGCAGGGATTCGTCGATCCCGGCGAGCAGACGCAGCCTTCGTCCGCCGCGCCATCGCAATCGTTGTCAAGACCGTCGCCGCAGGTCTCGGTGCTGGGCGTCACGGATCCCTCGCAGACTCCGTACGCGGTCCCCGTCGCATTGCACGTCTTGGTGCCCGCCAGGCAAACGCCGACCCCTTCGGTGCCGGTGGGACCGTCGTAGCAGATCGCGGTCGATCCGGGGACGCAGACGCATCCGTCATCGGCGACCCCGTCGCAGTCGTTGTCCAGGCCGTCGCCGCACGTCTCGGCGGCCGGCAGCACCTCGCCGACGCACGACCCGAAAGCGGTCCCGGTGGCGTTGCAGGTCTGTGTCCCCTCCTGACAGGTCCCCACCCCCGCGGTGCCGGCGGGTCCGCCGTAGCAGGAGGCCGTCGCCCCCGGCGAGCACACCTGGGGCCGGCATTCGCCCACGTAGTCGCCGTGCGCGAGGTGCGGGGCGACGGCCGATGCGCCGATCACGATGGTGTGAGCGTTCCGCGGATTCCCCGGGGGCACGTGGCAGAGCGTCACGTCCCCGGACTTCGCCGCCGCAAGCTCCGGCGCCGCCCACACCAGACCCGACAACGAGACCAGGATCGCTCTGGACCAAGCATTCGATCGACGCATCACGGGTTCCTCCCCATGGACGTGGGTATACGCGAGCCGGCGCGGGGCCGTCGATCGCATCTTCGTGTGATTGTCGGGGGCTCGACGCCGGTGCCCGGCGCAGA
>Ga0075428_100004718_pt1 | contig 15085 bp, 15 predicted proteins | sample RhiMetdeltSRZDD2_FD_75291 | JGI IMG/M metagenome (GOLD analysis project Ga0075428, IMG submission 75291) | Populus rhizosphere microbial communities from Tennessee, USA - Rhizosphere MetaG P. deltoides SRZDD2 | ecosystem: Host-associated > Plants > Roots > Rhizosphere > Soil | place: USA... | reverse complement strand
TTAGAATACGAGTGTCAAGTGTTCCTTTAACCCTCGCCGTCTTCTTCCGCGTCCAGAGCCACTTCGACAGGCCGAGGCGCCTCGATCGCTCTTTTCAGGCCAGCCACGTCCACTTCCTCGCCGAGCACCTCGGCGAACTCCTCTATCTTGGGGAGCTCACCCAGGTCCTTGAGCCCGAAGTGGAGGAGGAATTCCTTCGTGGTCCCATACAGCATCGGGCGTCCCACGACCTCCTTGCGGCCCACGATGCGGATGAGGCGCTTCTCCAATAGCGTCTTGATGACGCCGCCCGATTTGACCCCGCGCAGGTCGATGATCTCGGGCAGCGTCACGGGCTGCTTGTAGGCGATCACGGCCAGCGTCTCGAGAGCCTGGATCGAGAGGCGTGTCGGGGCCTTTGGGTCGATGAGCTCGCGGATCCAGTCGTTGTATTCCGGCCGCGTCGTGATCTGCCAGCCGCTGGCCACCTCGACGAGCTGCAAGCCCCGGCCGTCGCGCGCGTACTCCTGTTCGAGCTCTGCGAGAGCGGCCTTCCAGGCTTCCTTGGGCACACCCTGGAGAACCTGGCCGATCTGACGCGGTGTGAGCGGCTCGGGCGAGGCAAAGATGAGCGCTTCGAGCACGGCTCGGATCTCCTGAGGCGGGAGGATCGGCGGCTGGGCGTCAGTCGTGTCGTCGGCCATTTCCTAAGTAAGCCCCCCAACCCTAGCCCGCGCCCCAGGGGCCGGCTCAGCAGATGCTGCGTCGTTCGCCTTCCCTGGTGGGAAGTCGAACGACGCGGGTTTGATGAGCGCCGCCACCCGAAGCTGGTTTTGCTGCCCACAACTCATGTCTCGTCTGTCCCCGTGCTCTCGGTGCTTCCTTCCGTGGTCCGTGGCTCGTACCTATGGCGCCGGCTGGGCGCTGCCCTCGGCCGGCCCGATCGGCCTGAAGACCCGGATCGGACCGAACAGGCCACGCTGGTAAACCTTGATGCGCTTCAGCCGGATCAGCTCCAACAGCGCCAGGAACGTGACGATCATGTCCCGCTTGGTGCGTTCGACCTCGAAGAGGGCGATGAAGTCGAGGGACTCACCCTCCCTCACGAGCGCCACGATCTCGTCCATGCGCTCCTCGACGCTCTTCCCCCCCGGCTCGACCTCGTGGGCGAGCAGAGTCTTGCGGCGATCGAGCAGCTCCTTGAAGGCGGCGATCAAGTCGAACAGGCCGGCTTCGAGCATCTCCTCGCCCGCGTCGTCGAGCTTCGGAAGCACGGAGTCCGAGCGCGTCCAGGTGGCAGCCCGGACCTGGGCCTGCTGGTGCAGCATGCCCGCCGCGTCCTTGTAGCGCTGGAACTCCAGCAGCCGCCGAACGAGCTCTTCGCGCGGGTCCTCGTAGGGCTCCTCTTCGCCCTGGGCCTCGGTGGGGTTCACGGGCACGAGCATCTTCGACTTGGTGTGGATCAGCGTGGCCGCCATGACCATGAATTCCCCGGCCACGTCGAGGTTCAGCTCGCGCATCAGCTCGAGGTACTCCATGTAGCTGCGCGTGATCGGCGCGATCGGGAGGTCGTGGATGTCGATCTGGTCGCGGCGGATCAAGTACAGCAGCAGATCGAGCGGTCCCTCGAAGCTGGGGAGCTGGATCCTCGGCGCGTCCTCGGGAAGCGTGGACTCGACGCCCTGCGGGATCTCCACCCTTGCCGCCTGAGCCGGCTTGTCCTTCTCGTCCGGCGTCGTCGTCACGCGTAGCGGATCTTCATCGCCGTCCGCACGTCCTCCATCGTGGCGCGGGCCGTCTCGCGCGCCTTCTTCGCGCCCTCGCGCAGGACGTCCCAGACCGTGTCGGGCCGGCTGGCGTACTGGGGCCGCCGCGCGTGGATCTCCGCCAGGCGCTCGATCAAGTGGTCCGCCAGCTTCATCTTGCACTCGATGCAGCCGATGCCGGCCGTGCGGCAGCCGTGGGCGGACCACTCCTGCGTTGCCGCGCTCGAAAACGCCCGGTGCAGGTCGAAGACCGGGCACTTGTCGGGCTCGCCCGGGTCGGTGCGGCGCTTGCGCGCGGGGTCGGTCACCATTGGGCGGAGCTTCTCGCGAATCGTCTCGGGCGGCTCCTTCAGGTAGATCGCGTTCCCATACGATTTCGACATCTTGCGCCCGTCGGTGCCGGGCATGCGTGGCGTCGGCGTGAGCAGGGTTTTCGGCTCCGGGAAGACCGGCCCGTAGAAATTGTTGAAGCGGCGAACGATCTCGCGGCTCAACTCGATGTGGGGCGCTTGATCCTCGCCCACCGGCACGGCGTCGGCCTTGTACACGATGATGTCGGCGGTCTGGAGCAGCGGGTAGCCCAGGAAGCCGTAGGTCGAGAGGTCCTTGTCCGTGATGTTCTGTTGCTGCTCCTTGTAGGTGGGGACACGCTCGAGCCACGGCACGGGGATCACCATCGAGAGCAGCAGGTGCAGCTCGGCGTGCTCCTTCACGTCGCTCTGGACGAAGAGCGCGGCCCGTTTCGGGTCCAGCCCCGCGGCGAGCCAGTCGACGGCGACCTCGAGGATGTTCTCGCGGATCGCCGAAGGGTCGGCGTAGTCGGTCGTCAGCGCGTGCCAGTCGACGATCGTCCAGTAGCATTCGTAGCTGTCCTGCAGCCCCACCCAGTTGTCGAGCGCGCCGGTCAGGTGGCCCAGGTGCAGCGGGCCGGTGGGGCGCATGCCGGAGAGGATGCGGGGTCGCCCCATGTCAGCGCGCGAAGCCCAGCAGGAGCTTCGTGAGGCTCTCCTCGATCGGCCCGATCACGGCCCACAGCGCGCCCGTGGCGAAGAGCAGCAGCAGGATCCAGGCGCCGTACGGCTGGACGACGCGGACGTAGGCGTCGGCGAGGCCGCGCGGCAGCCCGAAGGCCGCCACCTTCGAGCCGTCGAGAGGCGGAAGCGGCACCAGGTTGAAGATCGCGAGGAGCACGTTGATCTCGATCCCCCTGAGCAGGAGTGCGAAGGCGGGGTTGCGCGACGCCGCTCCGCCGAGCTGGAAGTAGATGAACAGGGCGAACGTGGAGAGCAGCGCCAGGATCAGGTTCGAGATCGGCCCGGCGCTCGCGACAGTCACGTGGCCGGCCGCGATCGAGCGGTCGCGCCGGAAGTTGGCGGGATTGTAGGGAGTCGGCTTCGCCCAGCCGAACAGCGGCGTGCCCATGGACACGAACGCGAGGAGCGGCAGGAGCACCGTGCCGATCGGGTCGATGTGGACGATGGGGTTCAGCGAGATGCGGCCGGCCCGCAACGCCGTGTCGTCGCCCATGCGAAGCGCCGCCCACGCATGAGCCGCCTCGTGGAACGACAGGCTGAACAAGAGCACGATGTACGTCGTCAGACCGAGTACGATCCGATCCGGCGTCAGCTCCAACGGGTCTCCAAAAGAAATCGCGATGGTAGCATCAATCCACGGGAGGCCGCCGATGCGCGCTCTGCTCTTCTGCGCCGTGCTGCTGCCATTCGTCATGCCGGCTTCGTCCGCAGGGCAGGAGGCCGCCACGGCGAGTCCGGAAGTCGAAGACGAGCAGACTGCCGAGGCGGGTCCCGTGGCCGTGCCGCCCGCCACGGACAAGGCGATGCGCTACTACCGCAGCGGCAACGTGCTGTGGGCGATCGAGGTACTGCTCGGTCTGCTCATCCCCGCCGCCTTCGTTTTCACCGGTTTCTCCGCTCGGCTGCGAGAACTCGCAAGACGGGTGGGACGCAACTGGTTCCTCACGCTCGTCGTCTATTTCGTCCTCTTCAGCCTCGTCACCTTCGTCATCGGTCTTCCCTGGGCGTACTACACCGAGTTCGTCCGCCAGCACGACTACGGCCTGTCCAACCAGACCCTCGGCAAGTGGTTCGGAGACTCGCTGAAAGGGCTGCTGGTCGGGGTCGTGATCGGCTCGCTCTTCCTGTGGGTGCCGTTCCTGCTTCTCGCGAAGAGCCCGAGACGCTGGTGGCTCTACACGTCGATCCTGATGGTCCCCTTCCTGCTCCTCATACTGGTCATCGCTCCGATCTGGATCGACCCTCTGTTCAACGACTTCGGGCCCATGAAGGACCGCGGACTCGAGCACCGCATCCTGGCGCTGGCCGACCGCGCGGGCATCGAGGGCAGCCGCGTCTTCGAGGTCGACAAGAGCGTCGACACCAAGGCGGTCAACGCCTACGTGGCGGGCCTGTTCGGCACGAAGCGCATCGTGCTGTGGGACACGATCATCGCCAAGCTGACGCCGCGCGAGCTCCTCACCGTGGTCGGCCACGAGATGGGCCACTACGTGCTCGGCCACGTGCCGAAGACGGTCGCCTTCCTGGCGCTGCTGATCCTGTTCACGCTGTATCTCGCTCACCGGACCGCCGGCTTCTTCTTCTCGCGCTTCGCGCCGCGGATGGGCTTCGCTTCACTCGCCGACATCGCGGCCCTGCCCCTGCTGATCCTGCTGAGCAACCTGTTCTCGTTCCTCATGGTGCCCGCGGCCCTCGCCTACTCGCGCCACAACGAGCACGAGGCCGACCGCTTCGCCCTCGAGGTCACCCGGGACAACCATGCCTTCGGCACGGCGTTCGTCAAGCTGCAGACCGAGAACCTGGGGAATCCCCGACCCGGGTGGCTGTACGTTCTGTGGCGGGCCGGCCATCCGCCGATCGGCGCCCGGATCGACTTCGCGAACGCCTACCGGCCCTGGGAGAAGGGCGAGGCGCCGCGCTACGAGAAGCTCTTCCGCGCCGCTGACAGCCCCTGACTGCTCAAACCGCGCCCCGCGCTATTCGCCAGGCCTCGATCTCGCGCCGGTGGCCGGCGTCGTGCTCGGCCATCATCGCCGGGATGTCGCAGAGCGCAACGGTCCCGACTCCATCCTGAGTACCTGCTCGCGCCCAGTCCTCGGCGCGCACCTCGGCGAACAGCGCGAGGTTGTCCCGCCGCGCGGCGCGGAACACGGCGAGCCCTTCGGCCAGTGAGCGCGCGCGGTAGCCGCGCTCCCTGGCGATGGCCGCGCCGTCGAAGTCCGACAGGTGCGGCTGGCTCTCGATCAGCAGCCTGCGGATCCGGATGCCGAAGCCTTCGCGCTCCAGGTCAGCGAGGTGCCAGCACTGCTCGATGGGCCCGAAGCCGCCGTCCGGCCCTGGCGATGCCGCGTCGAAGGCAGATACGCCTTCGAATGCGCTCGCCAGGTAGTCGGGCATCGCCGCCAGCTCGCTCATCAGAGCATGCCGCTCGGCCATCTCCAGCTCCATGTCCTTCATGCAGCGATGATAGCCGGCCCGTGCGGTCAGGGGCCGCCGGCACGAGCATCCAGGCCGTTGAACGTCCCCATCGCCAGGCACGTCTCCGCTTCCTGACGCGCCTCGAGCAGCGCCCGTCGCAGGGTCGGATCGCCCTCGACGCTGGGCAGGGTTCGCGAGATCGCATCCACCGCCTCCGGCCGGCAGCTGGACTGGAGCACGGACTGCGCATAGCTATTCAGAAAGTAAGGGTCGCGGCGGCCCGCCATCTCGGCCAGCGAAGCGGTGACTTCAGGAAGAAACGCCGTCTGCAGCTCGACCTGGTGCTTCGGGAACACGGTCTTCATCGCCTCCCGCTGATTCGAGAACGGCATCGGGCTCCGGGCGTCTCGGAAGGTCGACAACCAGCGGCGCTTGACCTCCTCCTGGGGGCGTGCCGCGTCGGCCGCAAGGCCGGAGCGGCGTCCGTAGTCCGAGCCGTCGCGCTCCGTCTCCCGCCGCACCAGCTCGTCGGATCGTCGGTGGGCGTGGGCAGCCAGCTCGATCAGCACGCGCCAGCGGCGGTCCTGATCGAGATCGAACCCGGCCGGCAGGTCGATTCCGTCGAGCCAGGCCGCGAGACGATCGAGTGTTCCAGTCGTGTGAGCGGCCTGCACTGCGTGATCGAACCAGATTTTCTGGGCGTCGGAAGCGGGCGCAGCCTTGGCGAAACCCGCGGCGAGGAACAGCTCGATGCGAGGGCCCCAGGTGCTGAGCAGTGGCTTCGATCGGGGCTGGAGTCGCTGCAAGTAGCTCAACGCGTCGACGAGCGCGTCGAGAACCTGGGCGAGGACGCGGTCGTCCGTCTCGGCATCTCCTTGCGCCAGGGCGATCTCCAGGAAGCGCCCGAGCGAAAGTCGACGGTGGCGGGTCATCTCCCAGAGCGTGTCCCACATGATCGAGCGCGTCAGTGGCTCGCCCAGCGAGCGCAGGCTTCGCTCGAGGCTGGCGAGGCTCTCCGGATCGAGGTCCGCCCTGAAGAAACCCCAATCACCATGATTCGGATCGATCAACGCCGGGCACGGTCGACCCTGGCCCAGATCGACGATCGTCTCGCGTCCGGACACGTCCATCGGAAGAATTCCCTCGATCGCCAGGCGCCCACGTTGATCGAAACCGTAGAGTGCAAGCTGCGCCCGGTGAACACGAAGGATCGGCGCCATGCTCGGGCTGGTCTGACGAATGGCGAGACTCCGCAGGCGTCCGTCCTCGCACACAGGAACGGCCGACAGGGTGTCGAACCCGCGAGCGTAGAGCCATTGGCCCACCCATTCGTCGAGATCCACGTGCGCGGCCTCGGCGACGGCGTTCGTAAAGTCGCGGAGGCGCGTGTTGCTCCAGGAGTGTCCTTTCAGATAGGCCGAAACGCCCGCGCGGAACGGCTCCGGCCCCACGACGTGGGACAGCTGCTGGAGCACCGAGGCTCCCTTGCCATAGGTGATGCTATCGAGAACGTCGAAGAAGCTTGCGGTGTCGGGGACCGGGGTCTCGATCGGGTGCGTCGTCGTCAGGTCGTCAGCCTTGTAGGCGCTGCGTTTGCTGTCGAGATAGAACTCGTGCCAAGCATCGTCGAACGGAGTCGCCCCCACCATGGCCTTGGTGGCCATCAGGGTGGCGAAGCTCTCGTTGAGCCAGAGCCCGTTCCACCACTGTTTGGTCACGAGGTCGCCAAACCACATGTGCGCCATCTCGTGCAGGATGACCTTGGCCCGTCGCACCCGCTCGGCGCGAGTCGCTCGGCCGCGGTGGACGTACGACTCTCCGAACGTGACGGCGGCGGCGTTCTCCATCGCGCCGATGTTGAAATCTGGCACGAGGAGCTGGTCGTACTTGCCGAAGGGATAGGGAATGTCGAAATAGCGCGCGTAGAAATCGAGGCCCTGCCGCGTCACGGTGAGCCACTCCGCGGAAGCGGTGTGCTGCGCCAGTGAGCGACGCGCGAACAGGCGAAGGGGGATCTCGCCGGCGTTCCCCTGCCACGCGTGATAGGGCCCCGCGTGGAGCGAGTAGATGTAGGTGCTCAGGGGAGGCGAGGCGGGAAAGCGCCAGCGTTTGCGCCTTTCGGGGAGGGGCTCCACCGAGGTCTCACGCATCGTGGAGATCACGACCCACTCGGCTGGCGCAAGGACCTCGACGCGATAGGAGGCCTTGAGATCCGGCTGATCCAGGCACGGGAAGAGGCGGTTGGCGTAGTAGGGCCAGAGGTACGTGTAGAGGTAGGTCCGGTGGTCTTCCGGATCGACGAACTTGTGCAATCCGTTTCCGTCGGTCGCAAAGCGGTGCTCGAACTCGATCTCGATCCTGTTCGGGCCGGGCCTGCGCAGGCCGGCCGCGAGCGTCAGGAAGAACCCGTTGTAGTCGGGCTCGCCGTTCGCTCCGTTCACGACGACCGAACGGACGTGACCGCCGCCGAAATCCACCGTCAGCGGCGTGGTGGTGTCGGCCAGCGTCACGTCGATGATCACGCGCCCCGCGTAGCGCTCGCCGTTCGTCAAGTCCAGCGTGAGGTCGTACGCGACGTCTCGCACCTGGGCGCGTCGCAGCTCCGCCTGCTCCTGATCGATCTTGTCTGCGGGGGGTCGCGCGCGCGGCGCAGCCCCGGCGGAGACCGTCACTATGGAGCCGGCCAGCACCGTCGTGAGCGCGACTCGAAGCCGATCGGCTTTCGTTCCCATGGCGGCTGGCGTCCGCCCAGCGTACCTCACTTAAAAGGGGAGCCAGAGCGATCGGGCCGTCAGCTCGCGGTGATCGAGGCCGGCGGCCTTGTCGAGCAGCGCCAGCATCGGCGGCAAGTCGAAACGAAAGCGCCACTCGTCGGCGCGGCCACCCGCGGCTGCGAACGCGCCCGCCCACGCCTCCCACCACCGACCCGCCACGCGTCGCGAGAGCGGCTCGACGACGAGAACGCAAGCCCCTCGTTGGTGGGCCGCGAGCAGATCGCGTTGAAGCCGTTCGCGGCTCGCGTCCGGGAGCTCGTTCGCAGCAAAGGCCAGTAGGATGCCGACGCCACGTCCCGGAAGGCGCGCCGAGGTGAGATCTCCACGCGTGATCCGGCCCTCGACGCGCAGCGAGCGCAGCGTGAATCGGGCTTCCTCCCCCGCCCAGCCGCTGCGCTCGACGCCTTCGTAACGCGCGCTGGCTTCCAGAGCCCAGGCCGCACCCGCAGTGGCCGTGCCACAGCCGAGGTCGAGGATGCGCTTTGGCCGCGCTCCGCCGATCGCCCGGACGATCTGGCGCACCGTGAGGAAGTGCAGGGCACCGTAGTAGACCGCGAACGCCGCGCGCTTGCCGGCTCCTTCGAAGAGGTCGTCCAGCCGCGCTCTGCGATGCACATATAGTGACGACAGGGCCTGCACACCTTTGCGGATCTCGACGAACTCGAGCTCCCCCAAGTGGCGCGCTTCGAGCCGCGCAAAGTACTCCGCGAAGGCATCTCCGCTCACGCGTCGAAGCGGGCGCGGATGCGTTCGGCGACGGTGCGGCCCACCGCCGCGGCCAGCTCGTCGAGGCTCGCGCCTCGCACGCCGCGCACGGAGCCGAAGCGCGTCAGCAGCCTCCGCCGTTTCGTCGGTCCGACGCCCGGAATATCGTCCAGCTCCGAGTGCAGCGTGCGCTTGTCGCGGGCTTGGCGGTGGAAGCCGATCGCGAAGCGGTGCGCCTCGTCGCGGATGCGCTGCACCAGTTGCAGGACAGGCGAGGCCCTCGGCAGGGCGATCGGTTCGTCTCGGCCGCGCACGAAGATCAGCTCCTCGCGCTTCGCCAGGCTCGCGACGGGTTGCGCTCCCAGACCCAGCTCTTCCAACGCCGCGACCGCGGCACCGAGCTGCCCCTTTCCCCCGTCGATCAGAACCAGCTCCGGCAGCTCCTTGCCCTCTTCGAGCAGGCGCCGATAGCGGCGGCCCACGACCTCGCGCATCGACGCGAAGTCGTCGGGCGCCCCGGACACGCCTCTGACGCGGAACTTCCGGTACTCGGACTTCTTCGGCTGGCCGTCGACGAAGCACACCATCGACGCCACGATGTCGGACCCCTGGATGTTCGAGATGTCGAAGCACTCGATGCGATGCGGCTCCTCGTCGAGCTCGAGCAGGTCACGCAGCGCCCGCAGCACCTCCTGCGACTGCCGGCGCGGGTGCTTCCATTCGAGATCGAAGGCCAGGCGTGCGTTGCGCACCACCAGGTCCAGAAGACGCACCTTCTCGCCGCGCTGCGGGACCCGCAGCACCACCCGAGTGCCCCGCCGCGCCGTGAGCCAGCGCTCGAGCAGCTCGCGATCCGAGAGCTCCTCGGGCACGAGGACCTCGCGCGGCACCGGACGGCTCTCGGCGTAGAACTGCTGCACCGCCGTGGACAGCAGGCGCTCCGGCTCCGTCACGCGCTCGAGCAGGAAGGCCTCACGCGCGACCACCTTGCCGTCGCGCACCGAGAACACCTGAAGCGCCGCCCGCTCGCCCTCCGCGTGGACGCCGAACAGGTCACGCTCTTCGATGTCTGTGGTGGTGATCTTCTGCGGCGTCTCGAGGCGCTCCAGGGCGCGGGATTTGTCTCGCAGGCTGGCAGCCTCCTCGTAGTGCTGCTCGGCCGCCGCCCGGGACATCTCGGCCTCGAGACGCTCGATCACCGCGTCGGTGCGCCCCTCGAGGAACAGCCGCGCGTCCTCACATGCGCGACGGTAGTCGTCGAGGGCGCAGATCTCGACCACGCATGGGGCCAGGCAGCGCTTGATCTGGTACTGGAGGCAGGGCCGCGGCCGGCGACCGTTCAGCTCCTCCTTGCACGAACGAACGCCGAAGATCCGGTGGACCACCGACGCGGTCTTGCGCCCGAGGCTCGCCGGGATGTACGGGCCGCCGTAGGCGTTGCCGTCCTCGCCCGGCCGGCGCACGATGTGGAGGCGCGGGTAATCCTCCTCCAGGGTCAGTTTCAAGTAAGGATGGTTCTTGTCGTCGCGAAGCCGGACGTTGTAGATCGGCTGATGTCGCTTGATGAGGTTGTTCTCGAGGGCGAGCGCCTCCATCTCGGTGTCGGTGACGACGAGGTCGAGATCGGCGACCGCCTCCATCATGCGGCCCTTGAGATACTCCATCGGCCGCGAGGCCTGGAAGTAGGAGCGGACGCGGTCGCGCAGAAGGCGTGCCTTGCCGACGTAGACCACCGTGCCCGAAGCGTCCTTGAAGAGGTACACGCCGGGCCGCGTGGGGATCGCCTCGAGCTTCTCCCTAAGGGCCACAAGTCCATTATAGGGAAGGGTTAGAATCGCCTCCGCCCGCGGAACGATGATCTCGGAGCGAGTGGGCGGGCTCCTCTCCCGCCCCCTGGACGTCGTCGTGCGCGCCTTCGCCCGCACGAGCCCCGACGTGCTGACCATCGTCGGCCTGGCCCTCAACGGCGTCGCCTGCGCCTTCATCGCGATCTCAGGGGGCAAGGACTACCGCAGCCCCGAGCTGCTCCAGGTCGGAGGCCTGGTGGCGCTGGTCGCCAGCATCTTCGACATGCTCGACGGCCGCGTGGCGCGCCTGCGCGGCCGCGAGACGAAGTTCGGGGCCTACCTCGACTCCACCATGGACCGCTACTCCGACATGGTCCTGTACATGGGTCTCCTGATCCTGTACGCGCGCGTCGACAAGACGCCGCACATGGTGCTGGTGTGGGTCGCGGCGTTCGGAAGCTTCATGACCTCGTACGCGCGCGCGCGCGCGGAGAGCCTGGTCGAGCGCTGCACGGTGGGCTTCATGGAGCGGCCCGAGCGGATCGTGCTGCTGATCGTGGGCCTGCTCGCGAACAAGGTGGTCGCGGTGCTGTGGGTCATCGCGATCCTGTCCAACGTGACGGCGCTGCAGCGGGTCGTGTTCACGCTCCTCGAGCTGCGCCGCGCCGCGCGGGAGTCCCGGTGAGCTTCACGCCGAAGAGCGAGCGGGTGCGACGCGACCTGTTGAACCCGCTCAAGTTCTGGCTCTATCTCTGGTGGCGGCTGCCGCTCGCGGCTTGCGCGGGCCTGAGCCTCGTGCGCCTCGACGAGGCGCGCTGCGAGGCCTCGCTGCCCGGCGGATGGCGCACGCAGAACCCGTTCAAGTCGATGTACTTCGCTGCTCAATCCATGGCCGCCGAGATGTCGACGGGAGCGCCCGCGCTCACGCTGGCCACCGGCTCCCAGGCGTCGATCTCCACGCTCGTGCTCGGCATCCGCGGGGACTTCACGAAGAAGGCCGTCGGTCGCTGCACCTTCACGTTCGAAGACGTCGCGGCGATGGCCCAGGCGATCGAAACGGCGGCGGCGAGCTCTGAGCCCGTGACCTTCGTCGCACGCTCGACGGGTCGGATGAAGGACGGCACGGTCGTGGCCGTCTTCGACATCACGTGGACGTTCAAGCGCCGTCAGTGACCGGCTTCGTCGTGGCCGGGGGCCTGAGCCGGCGCATGGGCCGCGACAAGGCGCTGCTTCCGTGGGAGGGCGGGACGCTGCTCGACCACGCGATCGCACGGCTCCGCGAGGCGTGCGGAAGCGTGCGGCTGCTCAGCGGCCCGGAGCTGCGCTACACGGACCGCGGGCTGCCGGTGGACGCCGACCTCGTGCGCGACGTCGGCGCAATCGCGGCACTGCACGCGGCGCTCGAGCATTCGACCGGACCCGCCGTCCTGCTCGCGGTCGATCTTCCGCATGTGCCGGTCGCGCTGCTGCGACGGCTCGCGGAATTGGTGCGCGACTGCGACGCGGTCGTGCCGATCTCCCCAGGCGGTCCGGAGCCACTGTGCGCTGCGTACGGACCTGCGTGTCGCGCTGCCGTCCGGCGCGCGTTGGACCGCGGCGCCAACAAGCTCACCGCCTTCTGGCTCGACGTGCGGGTCCGCGAGGTCTCGACGGCCGAGCTCTCCACCTTCGGCGATCCCAGCCGGCTCTTCGCCAACCTCAACACGCCCGACGAGTACCGCCGGGCGAGTCGGGAGTAAAGCATGCGCGGCCTGGAGCAGATCCCGTGGCTCTACGACTTGAGCATGTGGATGATGGAGGCGACTGGCCTCGGAGGCTGGCGCCTGTGGCTCGCGAAGGGCGCTCAAGGGCGCGTGCTCGACGTGGGCTGCGGCACCGGGCGCAATCTCGCGCGGCTGAACACGTCCGTGCCGCCGGTGGGCATCGACCCTTGGTTGCCATCCCTGCTCGCGGCGCGGAGTCGTGCCCCGAGCGCCCGGCTCGTGCAGGCCCGGGCCGAAGCGCTGCCCTTTCGGGACGGCGTCTTCGACACCGTCCTGAGCGGCCTCGTCTTCTGCAGCGTTGGCGACCCGCCGGCCGGGCTTCGCGAGGTTCGTCGCGTGCTGAGGGCCGGGGGAAGCTTCCGGCTCCTCGAGCACGTGCGGGCAGAGCGCGCCTGGCAAGCGCGGCTCCAGGACCGGATCCAGCCGTACTGGACGCGATTCACCGGTGGGTGCCATCCCAACCGGGACACCGAGGCGACCGTCGCGGCCGCTGGCTTCCGCGCTGATCCCGGCTCGCGCCGCGCACAGGGCACGATTCGCCGTTGGACGGCTCGACCGGGCTGAGCTGCGATCCCGAGTCCACCGGGCCGAGCTCCGCGAAGACTCCGCGGTGACTTGCGTTACGGGGACGGGGCCGTCGCCGCCATGCACGAACGGGCTGCGCGAAGGCTTGATCCCCAGCTCCTCGTAGACGTCGCTCGGGTAGTACGCCTTGCCCTCCTTGAGGACGAGCGCGACCTTGCGCACATCGGAGATGTTCCGCGTCGGATCGCCGTCCACCAGGACGAGATCGGCCCGCTTCCCGGCCTGGAGATCCACCGCCACAGCCTCGACGATGTCGTTGGTGCCGTGAAGCTCCACCCGTCACGCTTCGGGCCAGACGCCCCAATTGTCGAGTAGCACGCGGATGCCATAACGCGAATTTGCGCGCACGCGCGCCCCCGGCTATCCTGCTGCGTTTGACCGGAGGACCATGAGCGACCGCAACCAGGCGATTCTCTACGGCGGCGGCCACAAGGGTGCCGAGGCCGAGTTCGGCCGCTGCGCCGAGCGCTGGGGCGTCCGGCAGATGACGCTGTCCTACGACGGCCACGCGATGGAGTACTCGAAGGACGTACGCATGCTGTCGGCCACAGAGCTGCTGCAGGGCGACGTCAGCATGGAGATCGTCTCCAGGCGCCTGGGCCGCTCCTACACGAGCATCGAGCAGATCCGCAAGGTCTGCCAGCTGCTGTTCCACATGGTCTCCAACTCCGACGCGGTGTTCGCGATCGGCCGGATCCAGGGCGACGACACTGTCCAGGGCGGCACGGGCTGGGGCGTCGAGCTGGCCAAGTTCTTCAATCGGCCGACCAGCGTCTTCGACCAGGCGCGCCACGGCTGGTTCACGTGGAAGGACGGCCACTGGAGCGAGGACACACCGGTGATCCCCGAGCGGCCGTTCGCAGCGACCGGCACCCGCCAGCTCACCGAGGAGGGCCGCCGCTCGGTCGGCGAGCTGTTCGAGCGTTCCTTCGGTGCCTCCAAGAAGTAGAGGAAAGGACTTCGTCATGACGATCGCGACCACCCCAGCCACGCAGGCCTTCATCGAGCAGGAGGACCGATTCGGCGCTCACAACTATCACCCGCTCGACGTCGTGATCGAGAGGGGCGAGGGCGTCTATCTCTGGGACGTCGAGGGCAAGCGCTACATGGACTTCCTGGCCGCCTATTCGGCGGTGAACCAGGGCCACAACCATCCGCGCATCGCGGCCGCCGTGGTCGACCAAGTGAAGCGCCTCGCCCTCACGTCGCGGGCTTTCCGGAACAGCACGTTCCCGCCGCTGCTCGAGAAGCTCTGCAAGCTGACGGGGTTCGAGAAGGCGCTGCTCATGAACAGCGGTGCCGAGGCTGTCGAGACCGCCCTGAAGGCGATGCGGAAGTGGGCCTACGACGTGAAGGGCGTTGCATATCCCGAGGCCGAGATCATCGTGTTCGACGGCAACTTCCACGGCCGCACGACCACCATCGTGGGCTTCTCGACCGACCCCGACAGCACCAGCCAATTCGGGCCCTTCACGCCCGGATTTCGCATCGTGACGTACGGTGACCTCGACGCCGTGCAGGCAGCGGTCAACGAACGAACCGCCGCGATCTTCGTGGAGCCGATCCAGGGCGAGGGCGGCGTCGTCATCCCGCCGAAGGGGTTCCTGGCGGGCCTGCGGGAGCTGTGCGACCGCGAGCGCATTCTGCTCGTGCTCGACGAGATCCAGTCCGGCCTCGGGCGTACGGGCCGGATGTTCGCCTTCGAGCATGAAGGGATCCGGCCGGACGGCGTCACGATCGGCAAGGCCCTGTCGGGTGGCTTCTATCCGGTGTCCGCTTTCCTCTCGAGCAAGGAAGTGATGGACGTGTTCACGCCCGGCATCCACGGCTCGACCTACGGCGGCAACCCGCTGGCCTGCGCGATCGCCAGCGCGTCCCTCGACGTGCTCGTGGATGAGAAGCTGATCGAGCACGCCGCCGAGCTGGGCCTGTACCTGGAGAAGCGCCTTCGCGCGCTGACCTCACCGCTCGTGAAGGAAGTCCGCGTGATCGGCCTGTGGGCCGGTGTGGAGCTGAAGGAGGCGGCCGGCGGCGCCCGCAAGTACTGCTATGCGCTGCGCGACCGCGGCATGCTCTGCAAGGACACCCATACCCACACGATCCGGCTGGCTCCCCCGCTGGTCATCACGCGCGAGCAGCTCGACTGGGCAGTGGATCAGCTCGAGGCTGCGCTGGCGGAATGAGCGGTCGACGCGCCATGCTGGCGGCCGGGGCTCTCGCCTGGCTGCTGGCCGTCCCTGCCGGCGCGGCGAAGGATCCGCTGGCCGCCGGCTT
>Ga0075428_100004717_pt1 | contig 15086 bp, 19 predicted proteins | sample RhiMetdeltSRZDD2_FD_75291 | JGI IMG/M metagenome (GOLD analysis project Ga0075428, IMG submission 75291) | Populus rhizosphere microbial communities from Tennessee, USA - Rhizosphere MetaG P. deltoides SRZDD2 | ecosystem: Host-associated > Plants > Roots > Rhizosphere > Soil | place: USA... | reverse complement strand
ATCCGGCTCGAGATCGCCTTCGAAGGCGGTCAGACCATCGGCGGAACCGTGACTCCCGCCGTCTCGAATGCGTTCCACGAGGCGATGGCCGGCAACGGTCCCGTCTTCGAGCTCGAGACGCTCGAGGGCAACTTCCTGGTCGCGCTCGGGAAGGTCGTCTACGTCAAGCGCAGCGCGCGCGAGACGCAGATCGGCTTCGGCTCGACGGCGTAGCTTGCCGCCCGAGACCGACGACGTCCGCGCGCTCGTCGAGCGCGCGAAGCGGGGTGACCGCGAGGCCTTCGAGGAGCTCTACCTCCTCCACTTCGACCGGATCTACAGCTACCTCCAGCTCAGCGTCGGCAACAAGCACGATGCGGAGGACCTCACGAACCAGACCTTCGTGAAGATGATCGAGTCGATCGACCGCTTCGAGTGGCGCAACCCGATCTCGGCCTGGCTCTTTCGCATCGCCCACAACCTCGCCATGGACCACTTCCGCTCGCGCCGGCGCTGGCAGCCCGAGGAGGAGCCGCCCGAGCCGCCCGGGAGCGAGGAGCGCTCGGCGGAGGACGAGGCCTTTCGCGCAATCGGGCAACAGAGCATGTTCGAGCTGATCGAGAATCTGTCCGAGGACCAGCAGCAGGTGCTCACGCTCAAGTTCGCCTTCGACTTCTCGAACGCGGAGGTCGGCACGATCCTCGGCAAGAGCGAGGGCGCCGTGAAGTCGCTACAGCACCGTGCGCTCGGCTCACTGCAGCGCCAACTGGCCGAAACAGGCTAATGGCGGTCGAGGTCGGAATCGTCGGCCTGCAGAATGCGGGCAAGACCACGCTCTTCAACGCGCTCACCCAGGCCGGGGCCGGGGTGTCCGGCAAGGAGCACGTCGGCATGGCGCCGATCGCGGACGACCGCCTGCCCCAGATCGCCGAGGTCGTGAAGGCGAAGAAGGTGACTCCGGCCGCGATCCGAGTGGTCGACGTTCCCGGAACGGGCGCCCAGCTCCTCGGCAACCTGCGCCAGGTCGATGCTCTGCTCGCCGTCCTCGACGACTGGTCGGGTACCCGTGATCCCGCGAACGATCTGGAGACGCTGAAGCTCGAGCTTCTCGTTGCCGACCGCGATCATGTCGAGCGGCGCCTCGAGCGGGTACAGAAGCAGGCGAAGTCGGGCGACGCGAGCCTTCGCGCCGAGGTCGAGGAGCTGGACCGCGTCCTCGCCCACCTCGAGGCGGGAGGGTCACTCTCCGAGTACGAGGGCGAGCTCCCGCCGGAGCTCGAGCCGCTGACGACGAAGCCGCTCGTCGAGATCCGGAACGGGGTTTCAGGGGTCGACGTGAAGCTCGAGGCGGAGCTGGCGGAGCTCCCGGAGGAAGAGGCTGCAGAGTTCCGTGACGGCCCTTCGGCGCTCGAGGACGTGGCGCGCCGGGTGTTCGAAGCGGCGGGCCTCCTGACCTTCTTCACGGCCGGCGACAAGGAGACGCGGGCCTGGACGCTGCAGCGCGGCCGTTCGGCTCTCGAAGCTGCGGCGACCATCCATTCCGACATCGCGCAGGGATTCATCCGCGCCGAGGTGATCCGCTGGAACGATCTCGTCGAGGCCGGCTCGCACGCGGAGGCCGCGAAGCGTGGCCTCCAGCGTCTCGAGGGGAAGACCTACGTCGTCGAGGACGGCGACGTGCTGAACGTCAGATTCAACGTCTAGCTACCAGGGAATCGGCTCGCGGTTTCGGAAGAACCCGCCGCGCGGGCCGTCGTCCGGAAGCGTGGCCAGCCAGACCGGCGTGTCAGCGCCCTCCTCGACGGAAAGCCGCGCCGACTGCGTGCCCATGTCGGTGCGCACCCAGCCCGGGCACACCGAGTTGACGAGGACGTTCTCCTCGCCGAGCTCGGCCGTGAGCATGCGTGTGAGGACGTTGAGCCCGGTCTTCGAGACGCGATAGCCGGGCGAGTGGCCGCCCATGTCCGAGAGCTGTCCCATGCCGCTCGAGATGTTGACGATGCGGCCGTAGCCGTTCTTCCGCATGAGCGGCAGCGCCTCCTCGGTCAGCCTCCAGGCGCCGAAGAGATTCGTCTCGAGGGTGCGGCGCACCTCCTCCAGGTCCGCGTCGACGGCGTTCGTGCTCCAGCCGCCGCCCGCGATCCCCGCGTTGTTCACGAGGACGTCGAGGCGGCCGAAGTCCTTGGCGACCGAGGCGACGCAGCGCACGATGCTCTCCTCGTCCGTGACGTCAAGCTGCCGCGGGGTCACGTTCTCGCCGAGCTCATGGGCGACCTTCTCGCCTTGCGTGAGGTCGCGCGACCCGATCACGACCTGGTAGCCCTCTCCGGCGAGCCGGCGGGCGACCTCCCGACCGATGCCGCGGTTTCCGCCCGAGACGAGCGCGACGCGCTCCATCGCGCCATTATCGCCCTGAGCTCAGGCCTCCGGATCCACCGACCGCGTAGCGGCGACGGCGTCGAGCTGGTTCGCGTGGTAGAGGACGGCCGCCTCCGCCGTCCTCGCGGCTCGAGCGTCGTGGTGTGAGCCGACGGCGTGCAGAATCTCGGCGAGAACGGCCCGGTCGAGCCCGTCGGCGCGCTCCTCGATCAGGCGCAGGCCGAGGTGGACGTGGCCGAGGAGCTTGCCCTCTGGCGTCGGGAGGAAGAGCGGGCCGCGGTCGAGCTCCCGCACCCGGCCGACGTCGTGGAGAAGCGCTGCGGCGAGAAGCAGGTCCGAGCGCAGGCGAGGATGGAGCTGCGCGGACTCGCGGCTGAGCGTCGCGACTGCCACCGTATGCTCGAGGAGGCCGCCCGAATAGGAGTGGTGGGAATCGGGCGTCGCCGGCAGCGTGCGCAGCCGCTCGCGAAAGACCGCATCGCCCACGAAGCGGTCGACGACAGCGCCCAGGCCGGGATGCGAGATCTCCGCGGCGAGGAACTCGAAGAAGCCGTCGAGCTCCTCGACGTCGCGCCGCGCCTCGGGGATGAGCGTCGCGGGGTCGGCCTCCGCGGGCTCGAGCGAGCGCACTTCGAGCTGGAGCCGGTCGCGAAACCGCTCCACCCGTCCGAGCACACGAACCGCGTCTCCCTCCCGGAAGCGCTTGTCGAGAAGGTCGACGTCGTTCCAGACACGCGCGTCGATCCGTCCGCTCGAGTCCACGAGCTCGAGCGCGAGATACGGGTTCCCGCCCCGGGTCCTCAGGCGCTGCTTGCGCGCGACGGCAAAGAGGCCGTCGACCACGCGATCCTCGGCGAGCTCGGCGATCACGAGGCGATTCTAGGTCCGCGGACGGATGGTAACGTGCTGCGTCGTGCCGCATTTGAAGCCGTTTCGGGCGCTTCGCTACGACCCTGGAACGGTGGGGCCGCTGGATGCGGTCGTCTCGCCGCCGCACGACGTCGTCACGCCCGACCGGCGCGAAGCTCTCGTCACCGCAAGTCCGTACAACGCGGTGCGCCTACTCAACCCGGAGTCTCCCGCAGAGGCCGCCAGGTTGATCGGCGCCTGGCAGGACGAGGGCGTGCTCGTCCGCGAGACGGAGCCGGCGGTCTGGATTCTCGAGGAGACGTTCCCGGGCCTGGACGGGGGAACGCGGACGCGGCGCGGCCTGGTCGCGCGTGTCGAGCTCTTGCCCTACTCCAACGGCCAGGTGCTCCCCCACGAGCGCACCTTCGAGCGGCAGAAGGACGCGCGCCTGGAGCTTCTGCGCGCCGCGCGGATGAAGCTCTCGCCGGTCTTTCTCGTCCACGAGGGCGCCTCGCCGGCGATTCCCGAGCGCGCGCCGGACATGGAGGCGACGCTCGACGGAGTGACCAGCCGTCTCTGGCGGATCGCAGGCGACGACACGATCGCGGAGGCGCTCGGCCGGGTCGAGGGGCGCCTGCTCATCGCCGACGGCCACCATCGCTACGAGACGGCGCTCGCCTACCACGAGGAGCAGGGAACGGAGGAGTCCGGTTACGTCCTTTCGACCCTCGTCAGCCGCGACGACGACGGGCTGGAGATCCTGCCCACGCACCGGCTCGTCTCCGGTGAGCCGCCCGAGCTCGACGGCTCCTTTCGCCTCACCGACATCGAGGCGAGCGCGGAAGCCGGCACAGCGGCGCTAGCGGGAATCGACCGCGACCATCCCGCGTTCGTCCTCCTTCGCCGAGACTCGGCCCAGCTGGCGGAGGGCGAGGGCGTCGAGCTCGACACCGCGGTGATCGACCGCCTGCCGCTCGAGGATGTTCGCTATACGCCGAGCGCGGTCGCGGCCGAGGAAGCGGTGCGTAGCGGCCGCGCGGATGCCGCATTCCTCGTGCGTGCGCCGACGCTCGACCAGGTCGCTGCCGTCGCCCGTGCCGGCGAGCTGCTGCCGGAGAAGACGACCTACTTCTTCCCAAAGTTGACGAGCGGCCTCGTCTTCTCGCCCTTCGACGAATGACCGACTGGCTGGCCTTTGCCCGGCAGATCACCGCCGATCTAGACGTCGTACTCGCCGAACACCCCACGAGGCTCGAGCGGGAGCCCGTGGTTGGAGCGGGCGAAGGAGGGGATGAGACGACCGCCATCGACGCCGCTGCCGAGCGCGCCGTGGTCGCGCGCCTGGAGGAGCTCGCCGCGACCGGAGTCGCGTTCACGCTCGTCTCGGAGGAGCTCGGCGAGCGTTCGTTCGGCGCGGACACGCCGCGGCTCGTCCTCGACCCGATCGACGGAAGCATGAACGCGAAGCGAGGCGTTCCCTTCTTCTCCGTCTCGCTCGCCGTGGCCGAGGGCCCGACGATGGCCGACGTCGTCTTCGGCTACGTCTTCGACTTCGGCACGCGTGAAGAGTGGACGGCGCGTCGCGGCGAGGGAGCCTTCCTCAACGGCGCGCCCCTCACGGGCCCCGCGCCGAAGGAGGACGTGGAGATCCTGTCCTTCGAGGCGACCCTGACCGACTCGATCGCTCAGCAGATCGGGGACATGGTCGGGTTCGCGCCGCGGACGCGGGTGATGGGATCGCTTGCTCTCACCCTCTGCCACATGGCGGCCGGGCGGGTCGACGCCGTGTGCTCGCTGAAGCCGGCCCGAAGCGTGGACATCGCCGCGGCCCAGCTCCTCGTCCTCGAGCGTGGGCTGGCCATCGACCTCCCGGACCGGCCGCCCTATGCAGAGGCACCCCTCGACATCAGCCCGCATTCGCGAGTGGTCGCGGCCGCAACTCCGGAGCTCTGCGCCGAGCTCTACCGCAGGCTCAGCGCAGGTCGCTGAGCCGGTCGAGCAGGTTCTGCCGAACAACGGGCCATTCCTCGTCCGTCACCGAGTACCAGGCCGAGTCGCGCAGGGCGCCGTCCCGCACGAGCATGTGCTTGCGGAAGATCCCTTCGAAGCGGGCGGGCAGGGCTTCGAGCGCCGCACGCGAGCGCTCGTTCAGCGCATCAGTCTTGAACTCGACGCGCATACAGGCGAGCTCGTCGAACGCGTGCCCCATGAGGAGAAGCTTGGCCTCGACGTTCGCGCCTGTCCCCCAGGCCGCGCTGGAGAGCCACGTCCAGCCGATCTCGAGCCCGCGGTGCTCGGGACGGAGAGCGAGGTAGCGCGTGCTCCCCAGCGGGTTTCCGCTCCCAGCGTCCACCACCGCGAAGGCCTGGTCGAGCCCGGCGGCGGTCCTCGCCCGCGCCTCCGCGAACCACGCGGCGAACGTCTCGCGCGACTCGATCGCGTTCACGGGCATCCACCGCCATATCTGTGGGTCGGAAGCTGCCTGCCAGAGACCGTCCTCGTGCTCGGGCGCGAGCGGCTCGACGACGACGATCTCGCCCTCGAGTCGCGGCGCGATCCGCTCCCAGCTCACGCGGGGACGATGAAGACCGGTGTGCCGACGGAGACGTGCGCGAAGACCGTCTCCGCGTCGGGAATGCGCATGCGGATGCAGCCGTGCGAGGCCGAGTAGCCGATCGACGCGGCATCAGGAGTGCCGTGGATCCCGACGCCCGGCGCGGAGAGGCCCATCCAGCGGGTGCCGAGGGGATTGCCGGGTCCGGGCGGCACGGGGGTCAGTCCTGCTGCCCAGGGCGAGTCGGGCGGATACCACCACGGGTTCTCTTGCTTCGTGACGATTGCGAACCGGCCAAGGGGTGTGGGGTAGATCGCCTGTCCGGTGGCGACCCCGAAGGTTCCCCAGCGATGCTTTCCGTCCCAGACGACGAGGCGGTTCGAGCTTCGTTCGATCACGATCACGGACTTGAAGCTCGACGCGGTGACCGCCGGCTTCGTGTGCTTGAACGGGATGCGGACCGGCGTGCGGTCCCCGGCGGTGAGCGCGGTGTCGAGCTCGGAGAAGAGCGCGCGCTGCCGGATCGAGATGCCTTTTTCGTCCACTTTGATGACCGGCCGAAGCTTGACCAGGACGACCTTCGCATTGCGGGCCGCACGCGCGTAGCGCCTGTTCAACGAGGCGATATAGCCCTGCAGCCGGGCGTGGTCGACGTCGACGGCCAGCTCGACGTTCTCACCGGGCTTCGCGCGGAGGGCGCCGGCCACGGCATCGGCGACGAGGGCGTGCGCACCGAGCTTCGCGGGCGCGACGAGACTGATGCGGCGTTCGGTCGTGAGCACGAGGCGCTCGGCGAACGCGTCCTCCGTTGCGGAGGCCGCCTGGTGGGCGGTGTAGCCGCCGACCGGGACTCCGGCGATCGTGACGCCGTCGGCGATCACGCGCTCGCCGTTCCCCTTCGTGTTCCGCCCCAATGGATCCCCGGCGCGAGCGACCGCGGCCGCGGCGACGAGCCCGACGAGCACGAGGACGAGCGGTGCGGCGGCTCGGAGCCAGGGACGGCGGGTGCGGTATTTCCGGTAGCTCATGTTTTCGGTCATATCACGAAGGCGGCGTCAGAACGATCGGGATCCGGACCTCGTGCGGGGGCGTTCCGGTTCCCGCCGCGTCGTCGTCGTGAACGATGATTAGACCACGCGTTGCCGACGTGACCTCGTACGGGACCCGGACGAAAAAAGTTCCGCGGCAGCCGGTGCCGCACGTGGCGGTCGTGAAAGCGCTGCCGACGATCTTGCCGCTCGTGTCGACGACCTCCACCTGCACGTTTGCCTCGAATACGTTTGCGGTGCCCTGGACGACCACCGGGTTGTGGACGCGCACGCCGATCTGCGGGTCGACGACGAGGATCGCGGGCAGGAGATCTCTGTAGTCCCTGCGGGTCACCGGCTCGTCCACGACCACGCCCTCGCCGCCCAGCACGTCGACCCGCTGGCCGTCGAGCTCGAAGAGGACGCCCTTGACCGTCGGGAACTGAGTCAGCGTGTAGACAACCTGTGCGATCCGCATGTTCATCGACGCGGAGCCGCCGCCGGACTCGAACTCGGACGTGAGGTCGACCGTCGCGACCCCGTCCTCGATGGTCAGGCCGAGCAGCTGGGAGCCCGCGGGGATCTGGGAGCCCACCGCGGCCGCCTGCTCGCGCGAGCTCGGGCCGGAGAGGAGAGATTCCATGGCCGCGGTGGCGATCCGAGGAGTGGAGGGCTCTTCACGCCTCACCACGAAGAGCGACTCGCCTCGAGTGAACCAGACCTCGTATGTGACGACGGTCAGCGTGCCGCTCGAGGTCGAGGATCCGCCTTGGCTGACGACGCTCGTCGTCCCGGCTGAGGTTCCCGTGACCTCTCCGCCCGGTGCCGCGGTCGGGACCGGGCCTGCGGACTCGGCACCATGGCCGACGCCGCAGCTCGCGGCGACGATGCCGAGCAGGGCTGCGACGATGACTGCGAGTGCTCCGATCACGACCTTCATGGCGTCTCCTTGGTGGGTACGCCCTGGATCGTCGACGTCCTGCGCAACCGGCCGCTTGCCGCCGGGTAACGATCAGGTCACGGGGATTCGCAGTGGAGCGCGCCCGAGACCGGTTCGGGGTTCAGACAGTGGTCGTCTCCGTCCCCGCCGTCGTTCGTGTTCGACCCAGGTCCGCCGTTGAGGTCGTCCGCACCGGGCCCGCCGAAGATCGTGTCGCCTCCGCCCCGGCCGACGCCGGTGTCGTTTCCCCCGCCGAGCTTGAGGACATTGTCGTCTTCGTTGCCCTTGATCACGTCGCCGAACCTCGAGCCGACAACGTCCAGGACGGCATAGAGGAGGTCGGTACCGAAGCCGTTGGCCTGCCCGCTTTCGAGGTCGATGTTCATCGGCCCCGGGGCGCTCTCGTAGTGGACCCATTCGTGGCCCCCGGTGCCGCCGCCGCTGACGACGTCGTTTCCGGCCCCCGGCCAGAAGGAGTCGGCCAAAGGGCCGCCGTAGAGCCAGTCGTCGCCGGCGCCCCCCTTGAGCACGTTGCGCCCGCTGCCCCCGTCGAGCTTGTCGACGCCAGCTCCCGCGACGAGCTTGTCGTTCCCGCCGTTGCCGCAGATCCGGTCGTCGCCTCCGAGGCTCGAGATCGTGTCGTTCCCGCCCAGCCCGAGAATGACGTCGCGGCCGCCCGTTCCGCGAATGTGGTCGTTGTGCTTCGTGCCGACGACTGTCGCGGGGAGGCCCTGGCAGCTGGCCGCCGCAGCGGCGCCGGCATTTGCGAGCAGCGCGCCTCCGACCAGCGCGGCGACGAGCAAGGTACGCATGCTCGCAGCGTAGGCCCGCCGACCGGATGCGCTATCCACCGAACGGGTCACCCGGGGAGGCGCAGCGTGAACCGCGTGCCGCGCCCGACCTCGCTCCAGACCTCGATGTCTCCGCCGAGCAGACGCGCGTTCTCGATCGCGATCGCGAGCCCGAGCCCGCTTCCGGGGCCTGCGCGAGCGGTATCCGCCTTGTAGAAGCGGTCGAAGACGTGCGGCAGCCGATCGGGCGGGATGCCGGCCCCCCGGTCGCTCACCTCGAGGAACGCGCCGACCCCGTCGCGCCCGACGCTCGCGGTGACCTCGCGGCCTCCGTGCTCGAGCGCGTTGCCGATCAGGTTCGAAGCGATCCGCTCGAGGCGGCGATGGTCCGACTGTAGGACGACCTCGTCTCCTTCGACTCGCACCCGGTCCTCCCAGGCGCGCGAGCGGACGGCGGAGCGGATGAGCGAGGCGAGGTCGACCCGCTCGTCTCGCACCTTCGCCTCGCCCGCATCGAGACGCGAGATCTCCATCAGATCCTCGACGAGGTCCCGGAGCCGGGCGACGTCGTTCACCAGGAGCTCGGCGGGGCGACGCGCCTCGGGAGGCATGCGGTCGAGCTGCTCGCCCAGGAGCGACGCCTCGGCGACGAGGGCCGTGAGGGGGGTGCGGAGCTCGTGGGAGACGTCGGAGGTGAAGCGCCGCTCCCGCGCCTGAGCCTCCGAGAGGGCGCGGATCTTCCCCTCGAGCGCCTCCGCCATCTCGTTGAAGGACGCGGCCCAGACGCCGAACTCGTCTCCGGACTCGACCGGAAGACGGGTCTCGAGCAAGCCTTCGGCCAGAGAGTGCGCCGCCTGGCTCGCTCTCCCGACGGGCGCGAGGATCCGCCTCGCCAGGAGCGCGCCGACGAGCGCACCGAGCAGCGCGACCACTCCCAACGCGGCGAGGAGGACGTTGCGGAGCTGGGCGAGCTCGTCCCAGAGCCGCTCCTCCGAGTAGAAGTAGTAGAGCTCGGTGTCGGCCTTCTTCACCTGGCCACCGACGACGAGGTAGGGCGTTCCGCCGACGTCTACGCGCTCGTAGCCGAGCTTGCCCGACGCCACGAGCTCGCGGAGGGCCGGCGGCACCTCCTGGATGCTCAGCGACACGGTCGAGGAGAAGCGGCGCGGCCCGGCGGTCCCCACGGTCTCGAAGCCGCCGCGGCGTTGGTACGCGGCGAGCAGCTGGTCGATCTCCTGCGTGCTCGGGTTCGGCGTGAGCGTCTCGTTGGCAAGGACGAGGTTGAAGCGGCTCTGCTCGACCGACCGGTCGACCGAATCGGAAAGGCGCGCCTCCCGGACGATGGCGTACGAGGCGATCGTGAGCGCCGCAGCCGACAGGCCCGCGACGAGCAGGAAGGCGATCGTGAGGCGCCGTCGCAGTGATCCCGGGCGGATCGCGGGTCGGTCGGGCAACGGCTACTCCACGTCGAAGCGGTAGCCGACTCCCCGCACGGTCTTCACGTGCTTCGGCTCCTTCGGATCGTCCTCGACCTTGGCGCGGAGGCGCTGGACGGCGACGTCCACGAGGCGCGAGTCGCCGAGGTATTCGTAGTTCCAGACCCGTTCGAGGAGAAGCTCGCGCGTGAAGACCTGCCCGGGCCGCCGCGCGATCTCGAGCAGGAGCTTGAACTCGGTCACGGTCAGGTTGACCTCCTCACCGTTCTTCCGCGCGACGAAGGCGGCCGGGTCGATCTCCAGGTCTCCACGCGTGAGAACGGGATCCTCCGGGACCGCCGACGCCCGCCGGAGCGCCGCCCTGGATCGCGCGACCAGCTCGGGGAGCTCGAACGGCTTCGTCACGTAGTCGTCGGCTCCGAGCTCGAGCCCAACCACGACGTCCACGGTGTCGCTCTTCGCCGAGAGCATGATGATCGGCACCCGGCTCTCGGCCCTGATCTGCCGGCAGACCTCGTACCCGTCGAGCCCGGGGAGCATGATGTCTAGGACGACGAGGTCGAAGCGCTGGTTCCGGAACTGGACGAGGCCGTCCCTGCCGTCGCCGGATGTCGTCACCCGGAAGCCTGCCTGCGAAAGCCCTAGGCCCGCCACCTCGCGGATCGACGGGTCGTCCTCGACGAGCAGTACGCGTTCGTCCATGCCTTCATCCTGACGGACGGGAGGGTCGGATTCCTGATCGAGAGGCTTGGTAGCCTTGATTCCGTGGGCGTTTCGCGCGAAGAAGTCCTGAAGGCGCTCGAGGGCGTCATCGACCCGGAGCTCGGCCGTTCGGTCGTCGAGCTCGACATGGTGCGCGACATCGAGATCGACGGTGGGCGCGTCGACGTCACCATTGCGCTGACCGTCCCCGGCTGTCCGCTTCGGGCCAGTTTCGAGGAGCAGGTGCAGACCGCACTTGCGCCGGTCGCGGGTGTCGAGTCGATCGGCCTCGGCTTCGACGTCATGTCCCCGGAGGAGAAGACTGCGCTGACGGATCGCCTGCGTGGCGGCGTCACCGAGCGCACGCCCGGGATCTCGGTCGGGGCATCCACGCGGGTGATCGCGGTCGCGAGCGGGAAGGGAGGCGTGGGCAAGTCGTCCCTGACTGCGAATCTGGCAACGGCGTTTGCGGGGCTCGGGCACAGGACCGGCGTTCTCGACGCCGACGTCTACGGATACTCCATTCCGACGATGCTCGGGATCAGCCAGCGTCCGGTGGCGGTCGACAAGATGATCGTCCCGCCCGTGAAGGGCGACCTGAAGGTCATGTCCATCGGCTTCTTCCTCGACGAGAACACGCCGATCATGTGGCGCGGGCCAATGCTGCACCGGGCGCTCGAGCAGTTTCTTACGGACGTCCACTGGGGCGACCTCGACACGCTCGTGGTCGACATGCCGCCCGGGACGGGGGACGTGGCCATCTCGCTCGGGCAGCTTCTGCCGCGCGCCGAGGCGGTCGTCGTCACCACTCCGCACCGCGCGGCGCAGCAAGTCGCCGTGCGCGCCGCGCAGATGGCGCGGAAGACGAACATGCGCCTTCTCGGCGTCGTCGAGAACATGTCCTATCTCGCCGGGTCGGGCGACGAGCTCTTCGGCTCTGGCGGTGGAGAAGCCCTCTCCCGCGAGGTCGAGGCGCCCCTGCTCGGTAGGATCCCGTTCGACCCGCGCCTCGGCGCTCGGTCTGACGAAGGGGAGGCGATCGTCGAGACCGATCCGGAGACGGAGGTCTCGCAGGCGATCGTCGCCCTCGCCCAGGCGATCGCGTCCACGAAGCGCGAGCAGGGAGTGGGCATCCTGAAGCCCCTTCCGCTCGTCTCGGCCTGAACGCGTACGACCGCCTGCGCGGGCTCGGCTTCTCGGAAGCCGACGCACGGACGCTCGCGGACCACTTCGAGGAGGCCGACCGCCGCAACCGCCCGGGGCACGGGACCTTGCGCCTCGACTGGCTCGCCGAGCTGCCCGACCTCGATCCAACCGCCACACCGCAGCGCGCCGTCGTCGAGCACGGCTACGAGCGCTGGGAGGGAAATGGCGCGCTCGGCTATCTCGTTCTGGCGCGGATCGTCGAGTCGCAGCTCTTCGACCCGCCTGCCCGCGCACGCCTCATCGTCGCCTCAAAATGCTTTCCGACGGGCTACCTCGGCTACTGGGTGGGGAAGCTCGCGGCGAAGGGTTTCGTCGCGGCGCTGACGGCCACCTCGCCGCCGCGGCTCGCTCACCCGGAGGGGGGCGAGCCACTGGCCGGCACCAATCCCCTCGCCATTGCCGTGCCGAGCTCCGACGGGCATCCCTTGGTCGCGGACGTGTCCATGGGGAAGGTGACCTACGGCGACGTCCTCGTGGGCGCGGCTCCGCCCGAGGAGCTCGTCCCCTTCGGCGACGAGCAGGCGCACAAGGCCTTCGCTCTCGCCGTCGGGCTGCACATGCTCGTCTCGTCCCTCGCCGGGGAGGAGCACAGCGCGGTCATGCTCGTCGCCCGGCCCGAGCACGATCCCGTTCCCGCTTTGCGCGTCCGTGCCGCGGGCGCCAGGCTCCCAGGCGACCGCTAGGCCGGCAGCTCGTTACGATCCGACCCCATGGGCGGACTGGCCCGACGCTACCGACGCGCGTCGCAGAAGCTCGGCGAAGCGCTCCTCGGAGCCGGCAGCGAGCCGAACGGCCCCTCGCAGATCGAGCCGAAGACCGTCGCCGGGGGCTGGGAGGCCTAGGCGCGATGACGATCGGCTCGGGGACGAGTGGAACGCCCCCGAGGTCATGGGCCTCGTACGGGGTTTTCGTCCATCTGCAGCACTGGGACATCTGCAACTATCTCCGCGAGTTGCACCGTGTGTTGAAACCCGGCGGCAAGGCGATCATTCAGCACGGGAACACCTTCTCCGACCTCGGCTGGAAGCTCTTCGAAAGCGAGGTTCCACGGCAGTTGGACCGCCACAAGCTCCCGTTCACCTTCACGCTCAACAGCCCCGAGATCATGCGCGAGCTCGTTCGGCGCGCCGAGCTCGAGCCGGTCGAGAGCGTCACCGACGTCGTGCGCCGCGATTGCATCACCTTGTTCCGCAAGCCCGAGGCCGCATGACCAGCGAGCTGTCGCCGATTCTCGAGGCTCTGTACAAGGGTGACCGCGAGCGGGCGAGGGCGCTTGCCGCCGAGGCGGATTCCCTCGACGTCCTCGAGACCGCGGCTCTCGGGGACGCGCGCCTGGAGCAGCTCTTGGGGGAGGATCCCGAGGGCGCCCGCATGTGGAGCCCCGACGGATTCACGGCGCTTCACTACGCGGCCTTCTTCGGCTCCCCCGAGGCCGTGCGCGCCCTCGTCGCTGCGGGCGCCGACCTCGAGGCTCGGTCGACGAATCAGGAGTTCGCGCCCGAGGCGACGCCGCTCCACAGCGCCGTTGCTGCGGGGCGGATGGACAACGCAGAGGTCCTGCTCGAGGCGGGCGCCGACCCGAACGCACGCCAGCACGGCGGCTTCACACCGCTGATGGAGGCCGAGCAGCGCGGTGACCTCGACCTGGCCGAGCTCCTCATTCAGCACGGCGCTTACGCCGGCGGCGGCGCCTAGGGGAGCCTGCGTAGCTCCGCGAGGACGACGGGGTCGATGCGGTCGATCCCCTTCACGCGTTCTTCGAGGTTCTCTGTGCCCGCCCAGTCGAGGAACGCACGCTCGAGGTCCTCGCCTCCGTAGCCGAGCGCGTCGAGCCGCTCCCGGAGCTCGAGCGCGACCTGCTCGTCCACGTCGAGCCAGTACTCGTCGGGTGTCTCGCCGAAGAGGAGGTCGTGCATGGCGTAGATCCGGCGAAGCTCCTCGATCGGCGTGAGGTGATCGTCGACGCGCAGATCGGCAACCGCGTCCGTCGTGCCCATGTAGCCGCCGTCCTTCGAGACGACCAGGAGCGCGGCCGACTGCTGCCCCCGGCGGTCGCCTCCCGCTGCCTGCGCTGCCGTGAGCGCGTCGAGGAGGCGCTCAGCGAGCGGCTTCCCGACCGTTGCCTCGAACGTTCGCCCGAGGGCGGCGACCGTCTCCTCCGAGACGAGGATGTTGCCCTGGGCTGCGTAGCCTTCGCCGGTGATCCCTCCTGCCCAGTCGAGGCAGCTCTGGCCCGTGTAGGTCGCCGCGCGGCCCTGGGCGTCGACGACGCCGAGCTGTCGGTCGGCCCGGCCTTCGTCGGCCTCGGTCAGGCGCTGGACGACCTCCTCGGCGGCGAGTCCCTGGCGCAGGAGCGCGAGTCCATCGGGCCCGTAGCGCATGTTCGCGAGCGCCTGGGTGGCAACCGCGCCGACGTGGGGCTCCGCCGAGGGGACGCCGGCGCCCACGGCGAGGAACTTCGACTGCACCGCCACTCCCCACTCGGCCGCCTCGAGGTCGCAGGCGACGATCGAGTAGGTGGACGGCCTAGCCATATTTGAGTTGACGGAAGTCGAGATCGCGCAGCTCGCGCTGCTCCGGCGGGACGAGCACGCAGGCGACCTCTGGGCGTTCGAGCGCCGCGCGTACCGCCTCGGCCGTAGCGGCGCGGACGACCACCGGAACTCCCTTTGCATGCGCTTCCTCGAGGCGGCCCACGTCATCCACCCCGTCGAGGACGAGCGCGTCGTCGAGGGGGGTGTCGTCCTCGCCCTCGACCGCGATCTCCGGGACGCGCCGCCCCGTTGCGCCGAACCAGCGCTCCCTCACAGCTCGTACGTCGCCCCGGGCGCGATGTCGACGATCTCGCAACTGGTCGTCAGGGCCTCGCGGCAGGCCTCGGGGGTTCCGGTCAGGAGCGGGAAGGTCCCGTAGTGGCACGGGATGCAGCGGCCTACGCCAAGGAGCTCGAGCGCCACGGCGGCCTCCTTCGGCCCCATCGTGTAGTGGTCGCCGATCGGCAGCACAGCGAGGTCGGGCTCGTAGATCCGGCCGATGAGCTGCATGTCGCCGAAGACGCACGTGTCGCCGGCGAAGTAGATCTTCTTGCCGTCCTCGAGCTCGACGATGAGGCCGGCGGGCTCGCCGACGTAGGTGCCGTCGTTCGTGCTGGACGAGTGGAACGCGTTCACGAGGGTCACCTTGATCCCGGCCTTCTCGATCGTCCCGCCCTTGTTGCCGCCC
>Ga0075428_100004716_pt1 | contig 15087 bp, 10 predicted proteins | sample RhiMetdeltSRZDD2_FD_75291 | JGI IMG/M metagenome (GOLD analysis project Ga0075428, IMG submission 75291) | Populus rhizosphere microbial communities from Tennessee, USA - Rhizosphere MetaG P. deltoides SRZDD2 | ecosystem: Host-associated > Plants > Roots > Rhizosphere > Soil | place: USA... | reverse complement strand
GTTCTAACAAAGTACCATTCACTATCCTCCTCACCTGACCTGAGTTCTTTTCTAGGACTAAAATATCATCTGGACCGAGAAACACAAAACTGGTGGGGAAGTTAATTCCTTGGGAAACGATTTCTGCTCTTAGATTGATATCAAAGATATGGGGTAACCCAGGCTGAGTGGAAGTCGAAAGATCTTCTGTTGAATAGGCTCTAAATGAGGAAGTTAGGTCTATGACCGGATTAATAGGCGGAGAAAATAAAGGGGAGAAAAGTGTAAATGAGGTCAAAATCCCGAGTAATACTAGTATTCTAATAAGCAATATTGCAGACTCATGTATTAAATCTTTTACGTAAGTCGTGGAGCAATAAATCACAGAACAGATTGGCGGGGCGAAAAGCCGACGTCATCGTGCAATGGACAGTAAACTGATGGGACCATAAAAATTGCACTCTCCATTCTTAATCATGAAATATGTTTCCTACGTTAATCTATCGAATTAATACTGCTATTTTATCGTAGAAGAACCTAGAAGCAACAATTTAAATTCTGACAACTATCCCGTTGCCATGTTCTTGATTCAACCTCATAAACTAATCGTAATGTTATCCTCAATTGAGCCTTTAATACTGTTGGCTGAGCGGGAATGATTGTCAGTAGCTTGAAAAATTAGTCAATGACTAATTGTATTATTCGGTTAAGCACAAATATTTAGTTCTCCTGATCTGAATCTACAAACATGTGGTAATGGCTTTGTTCTGTTCCCAAAGAGGATAGTTTGTTACATCTCAAATATTAAATTTTTTGGGTAGCTTTTTAACGCTTTAAAGACAGAAAGCAACCGGTTAAAGAATATATGGGAAAGTTGCATTTTTATTTCTCTTCCTTCACGCCACCGTATACTGGGGTATTTCCGAAATGGTCTTCTACTCTTTCGTCAATCAAGACACTGATGGTACCACCTCCGGGAATCCACTGAGGTTTTATTTCATTTGTTTGAGTATCTATGGATACAATTGCCGGGCCTTCGTCATAAAGTCTTATGCTTACTGGTACATCCGAGTACAATCCCACGTCCGTTTCTACCGATCCAGTCCCGTTAAAGGTAAATTGTGAACCTCCTTCACTGCTTTCGACGGAGCTACGCGCTAACTTGAATTCTGATATTTTGTGTTCATGACCTGCTGAGTTATCTGTACCCCTCATATCTATGGTAGCATTGAAACTTGTCATGCTTGAATTCGATTGATTCGCTTTCGATGGATCTGAAACGAGATCCCAGTCTCCAGTGGCTATCCATGTCTTGTTATCTTTATCGGTCTGTAAACTTGTAAAGGTGCCACCTGCATGGTCGATCACTAAATTACCTATAGACTGGGCAGATTGATTGCTCAGATTGGATTGACTGCTCTGATTGGATTGACCGCCAGTGTTATTAGTTAAAGGACTACTCGTTGCCGCGGAACTTATCTCGTTCCCTGTAACATTCTGACCGTTACCGACTATATTGAATGATCCGAATTTTGTAGCGCCAGGACTTGTTTCGTTTGTTGTAACATTTTGAGTATATACAACCCCGCCATATGAACTGGCAGCGAATATCATGCTAATGAGGTATACTATCATAAATAATGAGGATATTCTAACCATTTTTTCGACCCTTCTCAGTCAGCCCACCACTAATGAGCGAAGACGTTTATATAAATAATATGCAACATAAATCTGAGGAGAAGATTTTATGATCAATGCTTCTATTTCTATGTGATCTAACCCGATATTATTTTCTTTGACCAAGTGCCATATCTCTCTCTTTGAGTCAATTCGAAACGTTGATTGGAGGAAGCCTTATGGTGCAGGGGCTACGTCAACAGTTCCAAGATTGCTTGAGCAGATAAAAATTTCTTTATTATAGGCTGTTTACTACGTCCGGTATCACAAATATAGATCTTATTTTCACGTTAAGACTCGTAATTACTATTATTCCCCACAAACGCTAATGTTTGGCCTATAGTGTATCTTCGTATTTTATCGAATCTTTGAGATACAATTCTAGAGAAGGTCCCAAGCTCCGTGGCTTCGAGATAATATCGAATACAAATACTTATCCGCGGTATCTAGATCGCAAGCATGTCAGCAGTGGAAAAAGCAAGAATAGATAGACATTCCCATCAAGACCCATCTCAATGTATGCACTCACCCCAAATTCCCTTCCAAGCATAATTTCCTCGACCTCATCCAAATTATTAGCCGATTTATCATTCAGTTGCCATTTAATTGCAATTGTTCTCTGCCCTCAGTAGGCTTAAGCCTGCAAAGATTCCCACCATCAATAATCAAAAATTGGAGATCTCAATGTTCTTGACTTGTCAATAATGGTTTTATTAAGGAGTCAGCTAATCACTCACATTAATAACAATGGGGTCGATGGTAACCAAATAAAAAATAAAAAAATATCTAAATCATTGTCAGCGGTCTGTTGGATAGGTGCACTCTTAGTATTTGGTAGCATTATCTCAGATCTCGAGGCCAGATCCACTAGCAGCACCGACGATGATAAAAGAGTTACTTCTGGCGCTATTAATCCTAATCCCATCCTTATATCAAATGGTCAGATTTTATCGAGAGCACTCATACTTGATCCCTCAATCATGCTTGCTGCCAAGCAGGCATTCCAAAATAGTACTAAAAGTGATATAATTCTCCAAAACGCAATAGAGCAATTACTCACCCAGGCTAAATCATTTCTTTCAATAAGACCTAGTTCAGTAATTGAGAAAGGTGAGATACCAGCAAGTGGTGATAAACACGACTTCCTGTCTCTGGCCCCGTACCGTTGGCCTGATCCAAATAAGCCAGATGGAATGCCGTATATTAATTATGACGGCAAGCTCAATCCCGAAGTATATTCCGTTCCAGATAAGAGAAATATGGATGATACGGTGTACCGAGTGAAGGTGCTCTCCTTAGCCTACTATTTTACCGACAATCCCCAGTATGCTTCTAAGGCTGAAGAATTGTTGCAGGTATGGTTCCTAAATAATAGTACTGCCATGAACCCTAATTTACAGTATGCCGAAGTGGTACGAGGTGAAAATAATAATAATGGAACTATGAGAGGTATATTACATGGAAAGTATCTACCCGATCTGATTGAAGCAATTCGGTTAATACAGCACTCGCCATCATGGTCTAAACAAGATCAGCAAGGTATGGAGCTCTGGTTCAGTAAGTATTTTGATTGGCTTATTTATTCTGAGCACGGTGAAAAAGAGAGAGACCAGTCCAATAACCATGGGACCTGGTATCGGGTGCAGGCTTCATCCATTGCGTTTTTTTTAAACAAGACGGGTATCGCTAAATCCCTTTTAAATGATGTTTGGAATGAACTTATTGCACCGCAGATCGATTCAGATGGTTCACTACGATATGAGAAAGATAGAAAGAATTCATTGGATTACAGTACATTTAATGTGCTCGGTTTATTTAGATTAGCAAGCCTAGGAGAGAAGCTTAAAATAGATCTGTGGAACCAAAAGAGCCCCGATGGGGCGGGATTACAAAAAGCATTAGATTATGTACTTCCGGCCCTTCTTGGGAAAGAAACATGGCCTCATCCTCAGTTTAAACTAATTGATAGAAAAAATATGGTCGATTTGTTGTGTCGAGCGGCGATACATTATAGTAACAACCAATCTTATACACAAGCTTGCGAGTCTGCTTCTAAAATGGAGATAAATATAACACTTTCTCATCCCCCATGAGGTTACTCTAATGTGAATACCCGAAATCGAATATATTTCAGATAGTGGTTTGAATTGCCATACATTATTTTGCATTTTCTTTTTCCGCATTGGTTGGCCTCCTCGACTGTGTACGACTTCGACCGAATCTATTTGCTACGAATTACTCGCATGAAAGCAAATGTTGCTTCCGTTTAGTATCTTTTGTGCCTTTTGACACTAGCCACAATAGAACGATTGTCGCTATGGCCGCAGAATGAAGTAGCCATTTGGAAATTAGGAACAATGAATATATCGCTTCTATCGATAGGATATGAAGTACAGATCCTCCATGACTTTTTCGGTAGTAACAATTGTTGGTATAGATAACGAAAACAGGTCCCCTTCCCGTCTTGACCACAAACCTACAGCACGATATCTCAGGAGTTCATCCCAGGGGCCAACTTCTTACATGATCTGTTTAAAGTGTAGGCTGTAGATCCATTTAATGTATTGGACCTTAAAATGTTTTCCACTCCTTCTGTCAATCCTCTAACGTAAACGCTTGTGTATTCATGAGCATCAAATACAAAAGGAATGTCAAAATCAGATATTATCTTGGTTGAAAAAATGTTATGGGCATGCACCAAGTCCGCCTTTGATTCCCTAATTACCTTACCAAGCTGTCTTTGTTGAATACCAAATGAAATGGTATACCAAATTTTGCTTCCTCAGTCCATTCAACCGTATAAATTCTTGAAAAGGAATCTGTTCCTTTGGAAACCATCACGTCAGGAACTTGCCCCGCAAACATAGTCTCATATCCGAGCTTTCTTGAAGCACTCAACGCACGCTTCTAAATCCTCCAATCCGGCAAAGTACCGTGTGATAAGTGCAGTATTTTCAAAAGTTTGGAGTCAAGTCATGTTACCCGAAGTTAATTATTAAAGTTATATTACAGAGAGAAAGCTAAACAAAGAAGGGTAGTACCAATCTATTTCTAGTAGGAGGCGGCAAGAAAGTGATTTTGAAAATTTGGGCTACGCATATCCACTCCTTTTTTGAGCTTAGAATATTATTGTGGTGTGTATTCTGGTGACTTTGACTTCATACACAGCGAATAGACAATAACTGATAATGTCAATTAATCCTTTCTAAAAACTGAGTCACGCCAAAATTGAGGATTATGAGGAGGCAATCAGATATTTCGACAAAGCTGTGCAACTAGACCAAAAATAACGCCCTGGCATGAATCAGTAAGGCTAACGCTTTAATTGAGTATGGAAATGATGGAGAGGCGAGAAAATGTTTGCAGAAAGCTAAGAAGTTAGACCCGAAATATGATTATAACCAGACATTGGTTATAGGATCTAGCACTACTCAAATGTTGAGGCGTAATGAATCTACGTTTTTGTTTCAGAGCCAGATGACACCATTAACCTTAGATATCGCTGAAAGCATCAGGTTTGCATAGAAGCAATGAAACCACTAGTTGAACATGCCAATGGAGTAATTATTTTTCTTGCAATCATAATATCTGTTAACTTAGTATTCGAAGTCTTGGTGTCCGTACCCAAACCATTTCATCTTCAAAGTGCTCATGCTGATAGTTCATTATGCGTGGATTTTATTCCCCTAAATACAACCATCAGACTGACGTGTGGATCAGCAACGCTGTCTGATCTCTACCTTCTAATAAAAAAATACAGAGGTGCTATGGGAGAATTTGAAGGCTGGCTAGAGAAGGAATCTAACAAGATCTGGATTTTAAACTCTAGCCTGGTTATCGGAAACAATTCGACATTTACCATTAACTCATCCGACACCAAATGGCTAAAAATTAACTCAGATGGACGTGAACCATATAGCATCAAGGTTTACGGCAGCATGACCATTGACTCTATTAAGTTAACATCTTGGGACCCAGAAGATAATAGTTACGCTGAGATAGATAGCTTTGGGCAGCCCCCTAGAGCATTCATCACAGTTAAGAAAGAAGGACATGGCACCACTAACATCACGAATTCAGAGCTTGCTTACTTGGGCTACGGCGAGATCCAGAGCCATGGACTCTCATACTATGGAGGGAATAATAGCATCCTAAGAAATAACAATATACATAATCTTGAAATGGGATTCTATTCCGACGGCGTCGAAGGTGTACTGATTGAAAATAATCATATTCACCACAATAAAGCCTATGGATTGGACCCACACTCCAATACTCGTAACATGTTGATTCGTAATAATGTAGTTCATGACAATGGTCATATTGGAATTATTTGTTCAGGACATTGCAGAAATATTACAATAGAAAATAACGAAGTCTATAATAACGGTGGTTCTGGCATCCTTCTTAGTATGGATATGAAGAATTCCGTGGTAAGAAACAACTATATTCATGCTTCCGAAATTGGCATTGGAATTGCAAAATCTAACAATAACCAAGTATATGGAAATAGACTATCTTATAGTAATGACGGGATAAAAGTGATTGACAACTCCTCTGACAATTACATCTACGGTAATACTCTTGAAAGTATTAGAAATTATGCCATACTTGCGAGAGGAGCAGACGTCCTCAACAATACTTTTCACAGCAACGATCTGGATAACTCTGAAAAAGCGATAAGACTAATAAATAATACTGGATCCCTATTTATCAATAATGATCCAGTTGATATAACCTCATCAGGTATCAAGTATTCTGTAGAGGCAAATTCTACACTTACTTTAGAAAGAACCACTTTCCCATTTGAGGTAACGATTGCATCAGACAACAGTACTAACAATATCATTAATGTGTATGATTCGAATAGGATTATTGTAAATGATGGAGGCAGTGAATTTACCAATTTTGATACCAATATAGTCCCATTTGCCTCAAGAGTTTCCAATGAAACAGTGTCAATTATATCTTATAATGACACCATAAAAACATAATATATCGAATTGATTCAGTCAAGAGACCCGGGGACTGTAATCGGGTGAATTTATTCTATATATCAGACAGGATCAACGTACACTTAAAAATCTTAGCTTCGTCAGCAATCGGTGAGTTTGGAGGTCGTTTCTTATTCAGCCGTAAACTTCTTGTTGGTCGATCTCCATTGATTACTAAGTTATTATCATTAACGTACGCCCGAAATTATCCAATACCCTTAATTCATCTTCCCATTCCCCTGTCACTTTACTGTCATGACAAGCACTTTTTTCTATGAGGGTACATTGCTACGATGGTACTATTGATTGTGAATTTCCGTATCTGATTGTAGTCGGTATTGGTTACCATTTCCAATCATGGTATGATATAGATATTCGTGGTTTACGTTGCTAAGAGATCCATTTTTTATTTTCCATACCGCTGCACCTGGTTCCCTATACTGTTAATTCCGGTCTAACCAGGTTAATTCTGGCAGCGTGTTTGGGACCGCATAATCTATCTAAGCTTATTGGTGGCCTTATAGAATAAAAGACCCGTTCTAAAGATTAAGCGGTATAATTATAAATTGGGAAAGTTTCGTGGGTAGCTAACATTTCCCTCAATATTTATGTGGGCACAAGACTCAAAAACTACTATGAGTAGATAAGAATAATAATTGTTTCGCCGGTCGATTTCACAGAGCAACGTCTATCTGTTAATGATCTCTGTTGCGATATTTTCGGGGCTTTTGGTATATCTTATACTCTCTAGATTGCTCGTCCCGGACCGCATGTCAATTCCTTTTGGCGTAATAATATCCTTTCTGATTTTTGGCTTAATCAGGTACTACTCTGTATCAAGAAATTTTTCAGCTCAGAAAAGTAGTCTGGCATCTGATGGATCGCTGGATAAATTTCTTGGAATTTATTCCGAAAAGAATGGAGATAACGATAAAGTTAGTTCTCTATCAAATCTTTTTTTTATCCTGTTATACGCCGTTTCCATTGTGATTGTGGTTTCTGGTCCCCATTCAAATAGAGATGTATTCCTTCCCTGGGACGAAATAAGTGTTGCGCAACTAGTTCATCTAACTGCAGCAATATTGATTTCATTCTTTGCTCCAGGTTATGCTGTAATAGGTATACTAACCCCAACGAAGAAAATGCCTATGTTACCAAGAATTCTCCTGGCCTACATTCTAAGTATTTTTACTATTGGCATTACAACCTATCTGACTGCATCGCTTGGGTTTACTTTTTCATCGACCGGTAATATCATCATTGCAATCCAGGTGCTAATTTTCACTTCGTATGTAGCTTTTTTATTTTTAACTAATAGACGCAAAAAAGGAAAAAATGGATATGCTCGTCCGAGCCATATTCTTTTATTTCCTTCCAGAATTTATTTCGAAAAGTGGAGGGGATCATTAACTAAAAATGTTTCAGAACTAGTTGTCTTTGGGAGCCTCATCGCATTAGTGGTCTTATCAACATATGCTCTGTATGGCGGAGTCATCATTGGCGACCAGTGGTTTCACCATGGACGAGCACTTTCAATTATTGCTGGAACATTCTATAGTGCTTCTTTGTCCGATGAACACCTAAAGGACCCGCCATTTTTTTCAGCTTTTCTTGCGGGATTTTTCAGTATGTCTGGTCTTCCAACGGTAAACTCGTACTCAGCCATCGACTTTCTTAATATCGTTCCGGTTTTCGCATTTTATTATTTTTTTTTAAGGTGGGTGCCTGAAAATCGGCGCAAGGCGGCGTTGCTTGCTTCTGTTCTTTTTATGCTAAGCTCCGGGTTTGGCTGGTTGTATCTACTATCCCTTGCAGGGCCTGGTGAGGAGATATCCGCACGAGCCTCGCTGAATGACTTCAACCATGCTAGGATTAAAAGCTTTGACATCTTTCAACCAAGTAGCTTCGTGTCAGTTGATCACCCTGCTATAACGTCTCCACTCCTAATGGTTGCCCTGCCTTCTGGATTCGTTTTATTAGGACTGATTGCTAAGAAAGGAGTACAAAAAGAAGTCGAACTAGCCAGACCTAACAATCTTATCTTAATCGGTGTTCTCTCTTTAACAGGTGCTCTAGCTCATCCAGAGTTTTATTTATTCATTATAACTGCTTCAATCCTAGTATTTGTATACAGACTAACCAGAACCAATCTTATTCTTTTGGCCCTTGGAATATCCATAGCCATGACCATCATAATAGACCAATTGCCGGGACATTACTTTTCAGCGGTTCGAATTATTGGGATGCCTCTCCCTTATCTTGCCTTGATTTTTGTGGCGTTAATATTTATCCTATCCATCTTTGTAACTAAGATATCAGTAGTAAAAAAAGTAATAAGACTGAAAAGGCCTCGACAGTGGGCTCGCTGGAATTTTCCGATATCAATTGCTTTAACTTCAATTTTGGCGTACTTTTATATCTTTTCTTTTGTAGTTTGGGGAGAGCTTTCCCTACAGGACGTGAAACTGCAGACAGCGAGTAACGGCCAGCAGGAAATTCCTTGGTATCTTTATCCCATCAAATTAGGGCTCTGCGGGCTTCTTGGGCTTGCCTACCTAATTTCATATCTTTTCAGGCGATTTGAAAAGGAAATATTTGTATTTGCGATTATTTTAGTTATTGCACTCTTTACTGGTCCATATTATGATGAGCATAGATTTAGTAAATACGTAATGACGGGCCTTGTAGGGTTAGCAGCAATATTTGTTTACAATATCCTTCAAACAGTCTTTTTGAGCCTAAGAAAAAGAACAGGATGGGCTACAATAGTGCCCATTAGTCTTATTAGCATTATTATCAGTTTCACAATCATATCTGCGGGTATGTCATCTATTTTGTATACTGGGTATAGCGCACTAGCTACGGATAACCATTACCGCCCGTTTGACAGGGATCTTCCAAAAAGATATTTTCCGTCTGATTCTGAAATTGATTTGCTTGGGTTTATTTACAACGATCTCCTTGAGGACGGAAGGAATTATAATGTCGTAACATCGCCAGATGAATATAAAATTCGCCAACAAGGATTTACCGGAAAAATTGAAGCATTTGTTGGTATTCCAACCAAAAAGATTTTACAAGGACAGTCGGTTCTAGAGGCTTCAACACTAGAAGAATTTTTTGACTTACTCAGCAGCACTAACACGAAATTTATCATTCTCCCGAAGGAAGATGTCACCGCCGATGCGGGTTCCTTTGAGCCTGCCCAGTTTGCCCTTTCCAATTTTAAAAGGGCGTATGAAAACAACAATTATGTAGTTTTGTCTGTACCTCATAATGTGGTATCCTTAAGACAGGGTCCCAGCGACCTTAAGCTTGATCAGGATAAAACTTCGGATACAGAACAACAGAGGGAGAGTAGTCCTAGATTTCCAGGTGACATATCAGAACGTGCCAAGAATAAAGGGGTAGAAGTTCCTTGGCAGAAGACGATGGGTTCAGAGATTAGTATAATAACAGCAGCACTTATTATCGTTATTGCATTTATCCTTGGAAAGAGAATGTCATCCCGACGTGCCGAGTTAGAAAATAGGAAGTCATGACTATCCCATATTCTATTAGTCGAATTGGCTTTTGGGCTTACGACTCAAATAATATTCACAGCAAATTTTCATAAATTTCAAACAATTTCTGTTCCATTGTCCCCCAATTGTATTTTTGTAGAAATGCCCTGCGACCATTATTGCCTAGCCTTTGGCACAATAGAGGGTCATCTCTAAGACTGGTTACAGCTTCTTTTATAGCGTTCAAATCGTCGTAGTCGACTACAGTGCCGCAACAGACTTCCTCTATAATTTCCTTTGATACATTAGTAATGACAGGCAGCCCACACATCATTGCCTCAAATAGCTTATTTGACATAGAAAAATTGTTGTTGGGTATGTTCAAATCATAAAGAATTACCATCGCATCTGAGAAGGAGTTTAGAGCTAGAGCGTCTGCCGGTTCCAGTAGTCCTCTATACTCAACGTTGTGAGCCTGGACGAGGATATGTAACAATTTCCGATCTATAGGCTTGCCAGCAATTACGAGTTTGACATCGTGCAGATCCTTAATGGCAGTTACTATTATTTCCAACCCACGGTTCTTTACGACATTGCCTGTGTAGACCAGAGTAAAGATATTTCGACTCCTTCCACTCTCACTACCCTCCTGCCGAATGTTGAGCCGGCACCTGTTCTCATAATAAATTCTTTTAAGGGTATTCTCCTCCTCTGAACAATTCATAACTACAGCTTCCTGCAGAGGCCTCACCTGAAAGGTATCTAATAATTTTTCACCTACAGTAATTAGCGCATCAGAATGTTTTGCAAATAGTTCTTCCAATGAATTAATTGTAGAGTATAGCAGTTTGTATTTGGAAGAAATATAAGCCATGGCAAACCTGTCACAAACATCAAATACTAATTTTTTTCTAAAGATTTTTTTATAGATATAGCAAGGAAGTATGGTATCAAAATCACATGCATGAACCGCCTTTGGTCTTGTCATGCTCAAATTGAAAAAAATCAAGCCAAAAGATGGGAATGTAAGCAATCATAGAGGATTTCCCAAGTGGCGCTTTGAGGTTCATTAGTTTTGGCTTACCTAAAGTATTTTCAATTATCTCCTTTGAGACTCCTTCCCGATTCCATCCTAACACCTGGATAGTATATCTTTTGCTTAATGATTTGGCAATCTTCCTTACTCTTGGACTCCCGCCTTGAACCCATTACATGTTTTGGATTCCCGACGTCCAAGATTTCTAATTTGAAATCAGATTCCTCAAGAATACCTTTCACTCTATCCATATTATCCCCATGTACTTCGACGAAGACCTTGCGTAACTCGTACTTTAAAAGTAGGTGTATTAACTACCCGTTCTTGGATGGATGAGTAACGGGAATGATAACGATCATTCTTTTCCTCGTATTGATCATACATTGTTACTAACCCCCTATTATCTGATACCGCTTTGTTAATTACCTTGACAATATTATTCTTGAATTGTCCATTACATTCTATATTCCTACACAGTGCTTTGTACGTTTCAGGATGAGCTTCTATTGAAATAACCTTAACTCCCTTGTCTTTATGGCTATGGGCGACTCCCAGAGTATAGAATCCGACATTAGCTCCCACGTCTACAAATACCTCGTTCTCATTCAATTTTAAAAGAGGTACTATTTGCTTTTCACGCCGTTCTCCTTTAAACATTACATAGAAGTCATCGGTATTTCTCCTAGGGATTGCTTTAATACCATTCATGGAACAAATTTTTTCAGAATAAAATGATTCGGGGATAAAATCTAGGAATGATTTTTTTTATGGAGATATTCATCAATTTTTTTTATCTCCTTTTTCAATTAGCATCAATAGTTTATAGAATAAGCAAAGTAAATCTCCGGTAATAATTATATATTTTGCATAGATCACTGTTTAATTATATATTTTCTTATCTGTTCTATTTATATCTTCTAATACTCATGCCAACTAGCTATCCACAATAGAATGATTGTTGCTATAGCTGCGGAATGCAGTATTATTAGTATTGAAACGTAAACCAAGCTAAACTGAAATTCGACTATTATATAAATGGCAGATATGATTATTGCTAGAATTAACAACAAATAAAGAAAGCTATCTACGCGGGCATGGTAACCAAAGTGAAATAATTTCTTCTTTCTATTCTTGAACTTGGTTATTACCACTGTGGACATTAAACCAACTAATATTGCCTCTAATGAAATATGCTGCATGGAACCGCTTTCAATTGGGCTGTAAACGGTTACATCTCCAATAGGATAAAAAATGTTAATGTACTCTACTACGATATCCCCTATCACAAGATGTGACATATAGGCTGTCAAATAAATTGCCGCTTCTGATCCTCTTTTGTACTTTAATGAAATGAGAAAGACTATTGCTCCGCCAACTATAAACCATATAATTATACTGTGCGTAATAGTTCTGTGAACAAGATCGATGCCAGCAAGTCCAAGTACTATATCGATATCTGGAAGGACGGACAAGAGCATTATCAACGGAATGGAAACTTTTTTTGTGACATCTGGATACCTTATGGAGACGCAATAAACTATTAGGAAAGCTAAAGATATATGCCCCACGAAAAACAAGAGTCGCTATTTTAGCGCTGGTTCACGACATAATATATTTCTGCAGAAAGGAAGTCTAGTCTATCTAGTACAATTCATAGATGGATGATAAATTGTTGACCTTAACTTAGTCCCTAGAGAAAATAGAACAGTATCCTAGGCTTTAATTTTAAAGCCTGCCCCTAGCCTAAATATTTTTCCAGTAGCATGAAACTGCAGTTTAGGCAAGCTCTAAACAGCTTTTAATTAACTATTCTATATAATGCTCCGTCATGATAGGATAAAATGTAGAGATACCCATCGTATGGCCCTACTTCCAGATCTGTTATTCCCGCAAAACCTTGCGCAAATACTATGTTAGATTCGTCAAGTTCTTCACTTGTGTCTGCAATTTTGTCCTGTAACCGACCAGTAACCGCTAGATCTGTCCTGTTATTATTCAAGTCAAAATGGTAAATCTTTCCGTTTTTAAAGTCTCCTACAAACATGTCGTTCACATATTCTTCTCCATATCTATCGGAGTCAAGAAACTTAAGTGCAGTAACACCAATGGATTTCTTCGACGCGAGTTCGGGTAGGCTATAAATGCCTTTTCCGTTAAAGTTAACCAAATCAGTATTGGGATTTAATTGGAGTTCTCCAATTGTGTATCCTTTAGGTTTCCATATGCCTTGGACTATTGACCACCCACTGTTAAATCCTGGTTCGACAAGATTGATTTCATCACCATAGAATGGACCATTCTCTGTATCCCATAATTTGCCTGTTACAGGATCAAAGTCCATTCCAAAACTATTCCTAATGCCATACGCATAGTACTTGTTCAAGGTTCGATTATTACCTACAATAGGCCCGCAATGCGAGGATGCATCTTGAGATTCACCTCCCGAATTAATCCTGAGAATGCCGCTAGTTCCATCCGGTGATGACCCATTTTTGGCATTTTGTGCAAGAGTTCTCTTACTTTGTGTAAGGTCTCCCAAAACTATGTATACGCACTCATCAGGGCCAACTAATACTACGCCACCATTATGATTTGGGCCGGGTGTGGCTGGCAAGTCCAATAGTAGTTTAGGATTTACGAGTTTGTCGTTTACCAATTCGTATCTATAAAGACGATTCCCTAATGGCTCTGTTCCTTTTTTACAATGGGGCTCGGCAGGAGGACAGTCGTCGCTTCCATCTTCGGATACTGAAGACTGTGTAAAATAAATAAAGGCATAGGTGTGAGTAATCCCATTTTGAGTATCATTCGATACAGCAATTCCTAGCATTCCCCTTTCGCCCTCCTGCGCTGACTTGACATCCAGCAATGATTCTTCTGTGAGCTTACCGTCTACAATCCTCCGTACAGAACCTGAATTTTTCTCCAAGACCAGAATATCGTCGGGGCCAACAAATGCCATCGCGGTAGGAAATTCGAGCCCTCGAGCAACTTGTTCTATCCTTAATGAAGAGCCCTTGATCATAAGAGGTTTGGCACTGTCGTTCGCCAAAAGATTTTCCTGTTGAGCGAAGACAATATTTTGGACAGTGATCATGGTAGTCAATGCTAATAATATTACCAATGAAAAGGTAATTCTTTCGTAAATGGAATTACTCACACGATTGCAATCCTGTTATGCAATAAGAAGATTGCTAACAGTTAAAATCGCCGAGATATAATGAAAACCAACCTTGCCTTGATGCCCGTTAGCAACTAAGTATTTGTCACTTTTGGCAGCTTGGAAAAAATTACACTAGGTTAACCGTAGATTGTATATTTTGGTATCTTAGTTAATCTCTCTGACTTCTATATTTCTAAAGGACACCCTTGATTTATCGTCGTGAGCCTGAAGTCCAAGATAGCCGTCTATTGATTTTTCGCCAGTAAATTCTATTACCTCTGCATTGTTGATAAATACTATATAGGACTGATCTATCGCCTGAATTCTCATCGTATTCCATTGTCCTGGCGGCTTTAGAACTACGTTTTTTGGAGCGACAAACCCAGCAATGGCTCCAGTTTGAAATAAATTGTCTTCGCTTCTATTGTTAATTTGTATTTCATATCCTCCTCTAACTGCAACGTTGTGATCGTCGCCCAAACTGGGAATGCGAACAAAGACTCCTGAATTATCACCTTCACCCGCGACTCTCCATTCTAATTTTAGTTCAAAATTTCCAAATTTCTCTTTACTATACCATAGTATTCCTAGTCCCCCTTTAGACTGAATAGCCTTTTCATCATATAATATTAGAAATTTGCCGTCTCCCGACATTTTCCAGCCATCCAAGGTTTTGCCGTCAAATATACGCATAAAATTGCTATTAGCATCCGTTTCGTTAGTTTTGCTAATGGC
>Ga0075428_100004715_pt1 | contig 15087 bp, 5 predicted proteins | sample RhiMetdeltSRZDD2_FD_75291 | JGI IMG/M metagenome (GOLD analysis project Ga0075428, IMG submission 75291) | Populus rhizosphere microbial communities from Tennessee, USA - Rhizosphere MetaG P. deltoides SRZDD2 | ecosystem: Host-associated > Plants > Roots > Rhizosphere > Soil | place: USA... | reverse complement strand
TTTTCGAGCTCCGGCTTGTAGTCGAACGAATCGATCTGGCTGAGTCCGCCCTGAAGAAAAATCTGGATCGCCCGCCGGGCCTTGGGCGGATGATGGGGGGGAGGATCCGACGCTTCGCCCGGGACCGCGGCCGCGGCCGATTCACGAGCGAGCAACGACGACAGCGCGATTCCCGAAAGGCCGGTGGCGAAGTGGCCAAGTAGATTTCGGCGGGTGAGTATCGGGGACATGTGTACCGCGACAAAAGGCCATCAATCGATATCGATAAATTCGCTCGCGTTGAACAGCACGATGCAAAACTGCGTCAGCCCATGGTTGGCGACAAACTGTCGGGCGACTTCCGCTTCGTCGGCCGCTGGCTCCCGCGCCAATGCCAGGGCGTAAGCCCTCTTCACTTGTGCCGCCGCGTCGTCTCCAGCTTCGCGACGAAGGCGATCAGCAAACCGCTCCGCGTAATGCTCGATGAACTTGTTGTTGAGAAGCGCCAGGGCTTGCAGCGGCGTGGTCGTCATCGATCGCCTCGGAGTGGCCACCGACGGATCGGGACAATCCAGAATGTCCAAGAGCGGACTGGTCCCCGTCCGCAAGCACGTGCGATAGATGCTGCGGCGGTTGAATTCGCCGCCCACCGCGTCGAATACCGCATATGTCTCGTTGTTGCCGGCACTGGAAACAGTCCAGTCGCGATAGCCCGGCCCCCCCAGCCGCGAATCAAGCTCGCCCGACACGGATAGAACCGCATCGCGAAACGTCTCGGCTTCCAACCGTCGCGGCATTTGTCGCCACAGCAGGCGATTTTCCGCGTCCGCTGATTGCGGATCGCGGAGGGCGGACTGCGGAGTGTCGGCCTTTTTCGCGGCTAACTCCTGACCCCTGACTGCGGACGCCTGCTCATACGTGGCCGACGTGACTATCAGTCGCTGAATTCGCTTCAGGCTCCACGCCTTTCCTTTCGACGGCCGAGCCAATTCTCCCGCCAGCCAGTCCAGCAACTCCGGATGCGAAGGCAGACCTCCTTGAAAGCCGAAGTCGCTCGGCGTTCGCACTAGTCCTGCGCCGAAGTGGTAACCCCACAACCGGTTCACGATCACCCGCGGCGTTAGCGGGTTATCCGCATTGGCAATCCATGCCGCCAGTGCTTTGCGCCGATCGGCTTCGGGTGCATCAGCAGCCAGTTTCCAGTCGGCCGCCACTCCTGGCACTGCCGCAATGCCGCGGGGCGAGACAACATCGCCCGGCTGCCGAAAGTCGCCGCGGGCCAGCACCCGCCAGGCATCCGGCTGCTGCGGCACTGTGAGATGGGCCGGCCCACCCTCGAGCAGGCGCACGACGCTTTCCAGCCGCGACCGCCGCGCCGCCAGCTCTCGCCGCTGGAGTTCGCTGGCCTCTTTCTCGCGCTGCGCCAGCGCTGCAATTTGGGTTCGTAGCTCTCCGGTGCGCTGCTCGGCGGCAGGCCGCCCGCCGGCCGACAAACTCTCGCGCTCTTCACCCTGGTTCGTTCCGCCGATGGCTGCGGAGATCTGATAGAACTCCTTTTGCGTTATCGGATCGAACTTGTGATCGTGGCAGCGCGCGCAATTCACGGTCAGTCCCAAGAAAGTCTGGCAGACGGTGGCTACCAGTCCTTCAAGCTCCTCCTCGCGGGCAAACTTCCGCATGTCGGGAGTGCCGTTGTTATAAGCGGTCAGATCGTATGGCCCCATGACCAGAAGTCCGCTGGCCACCACTGCCAGTGGATCGTCGGGCCTCAGCACGTCACCGGCAATCTGCCAGCGAATGAAGTCGTCATAGGGTAGGTCGGAGTTGAACGCTTCTACAACGAAATCGCGGTACCGCCAGGCGTTTGGCCGCAGCTTGTTGCGTTCAAACCCCTGGCTCTCGCCATAGCGCACAAGGTCCAGCCAATGTCGGGCCCAGCGCTCGCCGTAATGGGGCGAATCGAGCAGCCGGTCGACCAGCTTTTCGTACGCATGCGGGTCGGCATCGTTAAGGAAATCGGCGACTTCCTCGGGCGTCGGCGGCAATCCGATGAGATCAAAATACAATCGGCGAATGAGCGTGCGGCGATCGGCGGGTGGTGAGGGCTTGAATCCGGTGCTTTCAAGGCGATGTAGGATGAAATGGTCGATCGGATTGATGGGCCAGCTCTTGTCGGCGACGGCAGGCGGCACGACCGCGCGCAGCGGCTGAAGCGACCACCAGTTGTATCCCGCGCGGCGATCGCTCGTATATAGAAAGGGATCGATCGGATCGGTGGCCCACTTAGCGCCGGCGGTAATCCACGTTCGCAGCTCGGCTCGCTGCTCGGACGTCAGCGGCGGCCTCCCCTCGGGGGGCATTTCACCCGCATCGATGCGACGAAGTAGCAAGCTACTTTCATCGCCTGGCTTGAGAGCGGCACCACTTTCCCCCCCCGCAAGCGCCCGCTCGCGCCGCGTCAAATCGAGCCCTCCCTTGGGTTCGGCGCCGCTGTGGCACTCCAGGCAGTTGCGCGCCAAAAGCGCGGCGATGTTGGCCTCGGGCGAGGGTTGACGAGGTTGCTCGCCCGTTTGGAGCGGATTGTCCTTGCCAGTTAGCCTACCGCGCCAAATTTCGATCCCTGACAGGTTGGCGATTCCGCCATCAGCGGCCAACTCGATTTTGCCGTCGCCGACGTCGATCACCCACGGCCCCCAACGCTCCCAGTGTCCCGCCTGGCCGCTGCTTACACCCTGGGCCACCATTTGCCCCGTCAAACGCAGGTCGAACTTTTCGGGATGGTTGTCCTCCCAGATGTAGACGTACACGCTGTACGTCCCCGCCGGCAGATCCGATACGACAACACGTGCTTTGCCCTCCGGCGACCAGCGGTTGGACCGGATCATCCGCGCCCGCTGTTCGTCCGTGGCCGGAGACAGACGCACTGACTGGTCCTCGAACGAGGCGTCCTGGCAGGCGACGCCGCGCGCGTCCCCCGCCTCCCAGGGATGGCCGTCGATGACCAGCGCGGGACCGTTCAGATTGATGGCGCGATAAAATGCCGCCTTTTCCTGATCCGCAGCTTCGCCAATGAGCATCGCGCAGCAGCCAGCCGCTGCCGCCAAAGCAGCCACCACCCGTCTCACAGTGGGAATGCAGCAAGTCATCGGATGACGGAATTAGAACAGATCGAGCCGGCGTCTTTCCCAACCTAAGTCCACGCGGCCGCAGGAACTTCGGTTCGTTATAAAGGTGGTATTTCTCAGGGTCAACGTTACGGCCAGGGCCGTCTCGGTCACACCATGAAGCTCAAGTGCCTCGCCGATGACTTTCAAGTCGAGGAGCAGATTTCGCCGCTGCCGCCGCGCGGCCCCTTTGCCCTATACACTCTGACAAAAGTGTCGTTGGGAACGCCGGAAGCGATCGAGGCGATCCTGCACAAATGGAATCTTTCTCGCGAGCAAGTGGCATATGCGGGGCTCAAGGATCGCCACGCACGGACCCGACAATTCATCACAATCAAGGGAGGCCCGAGCCGCGGACTGAGGGAAGCCAATCTCGAGCTGAATTATGTCGGCCAAGCCGCGCGGCCAGTGCATGCCAAGGACATCACATTCAATCGATTCGCGATCGTCCTCCGCGATTTGGCAGACGATGAACTGAGCGCCATCCTACGTGCGCTCGATTTGATCTCTCGAGACGGCCTGCCCAATTATTTCGACAGCCAGCGATTCGGTTCGGTCGGCATATCGGGACAATTCATCGCCAAGCCGTGGTGCCTGGGAGACTATGAGCGGGCGCTGTGGCTGGCCCTGGCCGAAGACAACGTCCACGATCGCCCGGAAGATCGCGAACAAAAACGCATCCTCCGCGAATTGTGGGGCCAGTGGCCCGAGTGTCAGGCCGCCCTGGCACATTCGCATCGCCGCACCATCGTGACGTACCTGGCCGACAAGCCCGGAGAATTCAAACGGGCACTAACGTTCGTCCCGCACGATATGCGCAGCATTTATCTGGCCGCTTTCCAAAGCGATCTATGGAATCGCGCTTTGGCGGCACTGCTGCAATCGGCATGCCCCCCCGAGAGCCTGAAAAACATGCGCATCGGGCCGCGCGAGCTTCCTTTCTTCACGGCGCTCGTTGACGCGCAAAGGCTGCAGCTTCGATCGGCCGTCCTGCCCCTCCCATCCGCCCGATTGCACGTGGAGGAGGGCCAGGTCAAGCAACTTCTCGACCGCGTCCTGGCGGAGGAAGGGATGGAGTTGCGCCAAGTGCGACTAAAATTCCCGCGGGACACGTATTTCTCTAAAGGAGAGCGGTCGGCCCTCTTTCTGCCGCAGGCTGCGTCAGCCGAAGGGGGGGATGACGAACTGTATCGCGGCCGCCGAAAGGTGACGCTCCGCTTCAATCTCACCCGCGGAAGCTATGCCACAATCCTCGTAAAGCGAATTGCCGGCGAGGGTCTCGCCGAAGAACAGGATGCGAGCGCGGAAAATGTTTGAATCCGTGCGTAACGGACAGCTACACTGTGGCCATTGCACATCGCATAAGTCAGGGAGACCCACGATGCCTAGCCGCCGCATGGTCGCCTGCGCCTGCCTGCTTCTCTCTCTACTCTTTAGTACTCCCGCTGCTGCGCAGCAGACCTCACCACCACTTGCCTATTTGGAAGGACACAAGGGCGCAGTGCGCGATGTGGCCCTCACGCCCGACGGCAAACTGGTGATTACCGTCGGCATCGATGGGACGCTGCGGCTGTGGGACCGAGCCACTGGGGAAAACCTGCGCACGATGGCCCTTGGGGAACGGGCGATTCTCCGTTTGGCCCTCTCGTCGGACAGCGCCTGGGCCGCGTTAACCGATGCGGGCGGCCAAGTCACGCTGCTCGATTTGCCGCGCCCCTATCCGCTTCAGGAACTGACCGGATTGCCGTCGGTCCCCACGATGCTGACGGCGACCAGCGACGCCCTATTCGTCATCACCAGCGATGACTCCCAGGTCCTGCGGCTGTTCGACATGTCCAAAAAGCAGCCAGTGCGCGAGTTTGCCGGCACGGCGGGCGGCGTGATGGGCATGGGGTTAATGGCTGAATCGAAGCAACTGTTGGCCACTAGCGGAGACGGAATGGTCCGCAGCTGGAACCTGGAAAACGGACAGCCTGGCGCGACGCTGGCGCTTGCGTCTCCTTCCTATCTGGCCGTGATCCCGCAGGATAATAAGGTAGCGCTGCGAGGACTGGACGGCGCATTGCGGCTGGCAGCCTGGCCGCCACCGACGCCAATCGTACTGGCCACTCATGGCGATCAGGTTTCGAGCACGGCCATGACCCCCGATGGCAAAACGCTGCTGTGGGGCTCGCTCGACCAGCAAGTCCAATTGCAATTGGAGGGGATGCCCCCCAAGGCACTCCCCGGCGCCGGTGGCCGCGTGACTTCCGTCGCGCTCGCCGAAGACGGCTCGCTGGCAGCCGCCGGGATGGAAACCGGCCTGGTGAAGTTCTGGAAAGCCATCGACGCCAGCGACGGCGGCACTTTGGCCGGGCATACCGGCGCCGTCACCAGCATCGCGCTCCATCCAAAACAGCCGCTTTTGGCCACGGCAGGTGCCGATGGCACCGTGCGCATCTGGCGACATTCCGCGCTCCCGGCTGGCTGGGCGGGACATTCGCAGCCGGCATCTCTGCTGGCCGTGTCGCTCGACGGCAAACGCGCGCTCTCCACTGGACCGGACCTCTCGCTGCGAATCTGGACGGTGGCTGACGGTCAGCAGGTGGCAGCATGGGAGAAACTGCCTCAGGCGGTGACCGCCGCACGATTCACGGATGATGGCGAGAGCGTCGTGCTAGGGGATGCGGCGGGAAGCGTCTCGCTTCGGAAAATTGCCGACGGGCAAGTCGCTTGGAACTTCGGCGCCCACAGCGGACCGGTTTCCCAATTAGCGCTGCTAGCCGACGGACAAATCGCCACTACCGGCCCCGACGGTGTGGTCAAACTCTGGCAAGTTTCCGCGATTGGCAGCGCGACGCAGCTGCCGGTAAAGAGCACCATCACCGCCGCACTGGCGGTGGGAGAGGGATCGTCGCTGCTGACCGGCAGCAGCGATGGCCAGGTGACTGTGATGAACTTACAGGGTGGCAAAGAGTTAAAGGGCGTAGCGGCGTTTAGCGCACCGGTCGCGGCACTGGCCGCCAATGCCGATCGCACCTTGGTTGTTGCCGCCAGCACCGGCGGCGACGTGACGGCGATCAATCTGAAGGAACAAGCTGGGGGTGCGACGCTCAGCGCAGGCAGCGTGCGCGCGATTGCCGTCCATCCGCAGCAGCCGAAATTCGCGACGGCCGGCGAGGACGGCTTGATTCGTCTGTGGAACGTCCCGCAACCACCGCAGGTGTTGGCGCTGCACAAAGCGCCGGTTGGCGTGATTGCCGTCAGCCCCGATGGGAAGCAGGCGGCAAGCGGCGATGCCGGCGGCGCCGTGCGCCGCTGGAATCTTCCCGACGCGACCGATGCGGGACTGCTTTCCGGCGGGAAAGAGGCCGTGCGGGCCGCGGTCTATCGCCGCGATGGGCAAGAGCTGGCCACAGGCGATGCAGCCGGCGTGGTCCGCCTGTTCTCGGCCACGGAAGGGACCACTCTGGGCACGATCGGCGCGCATGACGGCGGCGTCACCGGCCTTAGCTTCCATCCCAATCATACGCAGCTTCTTTCCAGTGGCGCGGACGGAATGCTGCGCCTGTGGCAGTTGCCGCTGGTGCCCCCGCGCGAAGTCAGCAAGCTCGCCAGCCAGGCGCGTGCCATCGCGTCAACTGCTGATGGCAATACGATGGTTGTTGGCGGCGATAAATCGGTGGCGATCGTGGACCTGGGCAATGGTCAAGAGCGCGCCTCCATCCAAACCAGCAGCGCAGTCACAGCCGTCGCGGTCTCGCCGGACAACGCGCAGACGGCTTTCGTCACCGGGGCGGGAACGCTGCACGTGGCCGCGCTGGCCGACGGCAAACCGATTGCTGACCTGGGTGCCCATTTGGGTGCCGTTTCGGCGGTCGCTTACCGGCCGCAAGCGGGCCAAATCGCCACGGCCGGCAGCGATGGGCATCTGCGGCTCTGGGAATTGCCAGTGACTCCGCGCGTCTTCAGCGACCATACCGACCGGATCACGGCGGTCGCGGTCAGTCCCAACGGCCAGTTGCTGGCGACCGCATCGGCCGACAAGACCGTCCGCCTGTGGAATCTCGCCGACGGCTCGGCAAGTTGGACGCTGGGGCATGACGACGTCGTCACTGCCATCGCCTGGAAGCCCGACAGCTCGCAAATCGCTGCTGCCACCGGCAAACAGGTGCGCATTTGGAACATGGCGGACGGTCAGCAGGCACAGTCACTCGACAAGCACACAGGCAACGTCGCTGCGGTCGTGTTTTCGCCCGACGGCGCGTCGCTTTACACAGCGGGCGCCGCGCAGACGATTCAGCAGTGGAATCTCGCCGATGGGTCGCTCGTTCGTACTGTGGGTGACCACGATAGGCCGATCAAGTCACTGGCGCTCTTGGCTGGCGGCGCCACGCTCATCTCCGCCAGCGAGGAGGGTGTGATCCGCACGTGGAATACGGCGACGGGTGCACGACTGGCGAGCATCGCCCATGGCGGAGCGCCAACAGCGCTGGCCGCCAGCGGCGACGGCAAATGGCTCGCTGTCGCCGGTCCCGAAAAGACGATTCGGCTTTACGACATGGCTGACGGAGGCATTGCACAATCCATCACTGGCCTAACGGCGCCCCCCGATTGCCTGGCGTTCAGCCTGGACCATCTGTCGCTGGCCGGTGGCTCAGCCGAGGGAACCGTCCGCATCTGGAACCTGCAAGGACAACTCCAGGAGTTCATCCCCTCAGCCGACAATGCGCCTACCGCGCTGGCCTTTCTGCCTGACCATCGGCAATTGGCCGTAGGAGGACAAAAGAGCCTGGTGCGTGTCCATCGCCGAGCGCTGGTCAAAGCCTTGTCGGTGAGCCAGTCGCCCCTGACGTCGCTCGCCTGGTCTGCCGACGGACAATTCGTGCTGACGGCGGCCAGCGACAAGACCCTCAAGCTGTGGAATGCGGCCGACGGCAATCCCGCGCGACAGTTTTTCGGTCAGGCCGACGTTCCACGCTCCGTCACGATCACCAAGGACGGCACCAAGGTCATCGCAGGCTGCGACGACAAATCGTTGCGCGTCTGGAATTTTAGCGATGGAAACCTGCTGGCCACGCTGCTATTGGAAAGTGCGCCGCAAGCGATTGCCGCCAGCAGCGACGGCGCCAAAATTTCCGCCGCGGAGAAGACCACGCTCCGGGTGTGGGACCTTGCCAGCCAGCGGACGATCGAGCGGTTCGACATGGCGGCGACGGCGCTGGCCATGCTGCCCGACGGCAAGGGGTTGCTTGCCGGCGATGCGGCTGGAACCACGCGGCGACTGACGATTGCCGGCACGGCCCTCGCCATCGCCCACGGCGGAGCGGCGGCCAGTGCCGCCATCAGCAATGACGGTCAGCGATGGTTCAGCGCCGGAAGCGACAAGACCGTCAAGGCCTGGGACCCGGCCGGCAAGCCACTGCTCACGCTCGGCTCATGCGACGGTGCGCCGGCGGCATTGGCCGTGCGGCCCGACGGACTACAGGTCGCCGTCGCCGGAGCCGACCGGCAGATTCATCTCTGGCGGCTCGATAACAATCAGCCGGAGCGAAAGATTCCTGCGGCAGCCGCCGTCGTCTCCCTCGCGTACCATCCGTCACTGCCTAAGCTCGCCGCCGCCTGTACCGATGGAATGATCCGAGTCTTCAATCCGACTGATGGCATGCTCTTGGAGATCGTTCCCGCTGCCAAGATCCAGGCAGTTTCCTTTGCCGCCGATCGACTCCTCTCGGCGCATGCAGATCATGCCCTGCGGCTGCACGCCTCGTCACTGGAAAGAATCGTTCCCGGACATCAAGGAGCGGTCACATCATTAATCTATGCGGCCGACGGCAACAGCTTCTTTTCCGGCGGCGTCGACAAGACGGTTCGCCAGTGGAACAGTGCCGACGGCGCCGCAGTGCGGACCGTTGCCACTGCTGCCGAGGCGATCACCGGGCTGGTCCTTTCTCCCGACGGTACGCGTCTGCTGGCGGCATCGGCCGACAAGACGATCCGCGTGCATAACGTCGCCGACGGCGCGGCGGTGAGTACCTTCACTTCGCCAGTTCCCCTGCGATCGCTGGCGATCGACGCCGGCGGCCGGCTGCTGGCGACCAGCAGCGACGATGGGCAAATCCGCATCTGGGACGCCAAAACCGGCTCGCTCAATGAGACGATCGTTGGTGCGGCATCGCCAGCATCGGCGCTCTTATTTTCCAGCGATGCCCAGCAAGTGATTGCCGCTCACGGTGACAAGTCGCTTTCGGTCTGGCCGCTGGCGTGCCGGACCATGTTCCCCGCCGACCCCACGAAAATCCACGATCTGACCGCGACTGCGGACGGAAACCACTTCGTCACTTCCGGCGAGGACAAGATTGTCAAGCTGTGGGATAAAGCCGGCACACTCGTGCGTGTCTTTGCCGGCAGCGCTTTTCCCCTCCGCAGCGCGGCGGTGCGGCCAGACGGGGCTCAGGTCGCTGCCGGCGGCGACCCAGGACAATCGCAGCCGCAGCTTTGGGTCTGGAATGCGGCCGATGCGCAGCTCCAGTTCAACGTGAATCTTCCGGCGGCAATTAGCCGCGTCATGTATCTCGATTCGCGGCGGATTGCCGTCGCTTGCACCGATCAGAAGGTCCGCGTGCTGAAGGCCAGCGATGGCAAACTTCTGGAGGAAATCGCGTTGCCGCCAGGATCCACGGCGATGGCGTGCGCCGGTGAGTCGCTGCTCGCGGCGGCAGCCGACAATCTGATCCATCGCGTGCAGCCTGCGCTTGTGCAAGTGATTGCAGCCCATGAAGGAGGAGCAAACGCCGTCGTCTGGTCGGCCGATGGTCAAGCCCTCTTTTCCGGCGGCGCTGACAAGCTCGTCCGGCAGTGGGACGCCGTCAGCGGTAAGCCGCTGCGGACGCTCTCGGGCCTGAGCGCGGCATCGAGCAGTCTGGCCGTGGCCGCCGACGGCAAATCGGTGCTGGCCTGTTGCGGCGACCAGCAAGTGCAAATCTGGGAGCTGCCAGCCAAACCAGGCGATGGAGACGGAGAAATTCCGCCGGCGCGGGCTTTGGCACACTCGGCGCCCGTCCGCAGCGTTGCCCTCAGCCGCGACGGCACGCGGATCGTCACGGGCAGCGATGATGGGCTGGTGCGCGTCTTGGAAGCAAAAAGCGGAAAGGAAATTGAGCGGTTTGCCGGCCACACCGGCGCTGTGCCGACTGTAGCAACGAGCGGCGACGGCAGAGTCGTCATTTCTGGAGGAGCGGACAGAACCGCGCGGCGCTTTGACGCTTCGATCGAGCAAATGGTGGTCGCCCCCGACGGGACGACTGCACTGGCCCTTAGCGCCGATGGCAAGCAGATCCTCTCCGCCAGCAGCGGCGGAAAAGTCACTGCCTGGTCCGCGGCGGACCTGTCCCGCATTCGCGATTTCGAGGGGTCAGCGGGACCGATCCGTGGCCTGGCCACAACCCCGCAAGGGGACCTGCTGGTGGCCGGCGGCGACGACTCTCACGTGCGGATCTGGTCTGCCTCTGAAGGATCGCTGCTTGTCGACTTGAACACGCACGCACCCATTTCAGCCGTCAGCTTTGCTAGCGAGGGAAGTCTGCTCATCGTCGCGAATGCCGACGGCATCCTGCGGCACTACGAAATTTCGCGCAGCGGAGGAAAGCTGGAATTGTTGCCATTTCTCATGGCCCGCGGGCACACGGGCGCCGTCCGTGGCCTGTCCCTGTCAGCGGACGGAAGGCTGGCGGTAAGCGTGGGTGCGGATTCAAGACTACTATCCTGGCGGATCACCGCCGGCAAGCCGCGCTGGTCGCGGCCCCTGTCCACCGGCCCAATCCATGACGCGGCATTTCGCTCCGATGGCAAGGAGCTGGCGGCGGCCGGCGCGGACGGCCAAGTGCACGTCCTAAGCACGGACAATGGCGCCACGCTGCGACAGTGGAAAGCGCATGACGGGCCGGCGCTGGCCCTGGCCTGGCGCCCCGACGGGCAGGAACTGGCCTCGGCCGGTCGTGACGACGCAATTCGCATCTGGAATCTCGAAGGGGGTGAAGCGGCCAAGATCACCGCCGGCATCAGCGGTCCGGTGCAGGCGATCGGCTGGTCGCCCGACGGCGGCCTCGTCCAGGCGGGTGGCCGCGGTAAGGTGTGGCAGTCGTTCCAGCGCGCCAATCAGCAGTCCGTGCGCGAGGCGCAGGGGCACAACCACCCGATCGTAGCCCTCCGCTACAGCGCCAGCGGCCAGCGAGTGGCCACGCTCGACGACTCCGGAAAACTCTTTGTGTGGGACGCCGCCAGTGGCACGCCCCTCTTTCATCAGCAGCTACCGGTAGCGGCTGCGTATCGGCTGGCTTGGTCTCCCGACGCCAGCGAAATATTCGTCGCCAGCAGCGACCCGCGCGTCCTTCGCACGCCAATCCCGGCTGCGGCACGGTGACGTCGCTGCCGATGCGCTTGAGCGCCGGGTATAAAATGCGCTTATGTCGCGACCGTCACAGGCTACCGGCGTGCTCCTCGTGGGACACGGCACTCGCAGTGCCGAAGGCCGGCGAGCCTTCCTTCTTTTGGCCGAACGAATTCGCCAGCGGCTGTCGTTGCCGGTCGAGCCGTGCTTCCTGGAGCTGGCCGAGCCGACGATTGCCCAGGGCGTAGCGCGACTCGTGAAAGCACGTATTGATCGACTGGTCGTGGCGCCGCAGTTACTGTTTGCCGCTGGGCACGCGAAGCAGGACGTGCCAGTGGCGGTCGCAGCAGCACTAAGCCAATCCGGAGCCGCCGACATTCCCACTGGCCAGACGACGCACTTCGGCTGCCATCCGCTGATCGTGGAACTCGGCCTCCAGCGTCTGCGGGAAGCGGTGGCCGACCGCGACCCTCTTCCGCCCAATGAGACATTATTGATCGTCGTCGGCCGTGGCAGCCGCGACGCGGGGGCGACGAGCGAGATGCATCAGTTTGCCCGCTTGCTGTCGCAGCACGCGGGCATGCCGCGGATTGAAGCCGCCTTCCTGGCGATGGCCCAGCCGAGCGCAAGCCAGGTGCTCGAGGCGGCGCGCGGCAAAAGCGTGCGTCGGGTCATCGTCCACCCGCACCTACTGTTTGCTGGGGAGCTTACGGAATCGTTACATAAGCTCGTGGCCAGGTCATCGCTGGAGCAGCCCGACCAAGAGTGGATCATGTCGCGGGTGCTGGCCGATGAACTAGAGGAGGAGGGCAATGGAACGGAACTTCTTATTGCCGCGGCGGTTGACTTAATCCGACGATGCCTGCCTTAGTTCCGGACGAACGTCGCGGCGACAATTCTTTCCTCTCCTGCCTAAGCTTCGCCAGCGATTCATGTTGTCCCATGCCAGCCCCCTGGCTAGAATTCCGCAATGTCCCGCACCGAGAGTCCTTTGCTTGCTTTCACCTGCTTGGGGCTCTAGTATCAAACTGTTGTGCCTTAAGGTGTTAGGCCGACAAGATTCCCCTTTTCCGGTTTCGCATGAGGGATTTTCATGGTCATCTCCAATCGCCGCCCATCCAAATTATCGCCCGTCCGTCGCGTGCTGTCAGCATGGTCGGCTGCCAAGGTCATGGCCGCGGGATTCCTTGCGTCGGCAGTTTTGCTGCCATTGCCAGTGGCAGAGGCGAAGCCGCTTGAGGGCCCGCGCGTGCAGGACCGGCAGATTGCCCGGGTCGTCAGCAAGATGGTGTCTGACGAGCATTTGATCCGCGGCAAGCAGCCACTGGATGACAAAATTTCTACCCGCGCTCTGGAGCAGTTCGTCAAGGCCTTCGACAACCGCAAGCTGTACTTCTTTCAGTCGGACATTGACGAGTTCGAACAGTACAAGGACAAGCTCGACGACATGGTCCGCAAGGGGGACATCTCGTTCGCGTACGTCCTCTTCAATCGTTTCGTCAAGCGCGTCGACGAGCGCGTGGCCAATGTGGATGAGCTGCTCCAAGAGGATTTTGACTTTACGCAGGACGATGTGCTTTCTACCGACTGGGACAAGCAGCCGTTCGCCAAGGACGCCGCCGAGGCCAAGGACCGCTGGCGCAAGCAGCTCAAATACGACCTCTTAGTGCTAAAGAGCGACACGGAGAACAAAAAGCAGGAAGATCCGAAGGTGCGACTGGCTCGCCGGTACCACAGCTTCGCCAAGCGAATGCACCAGACCGACGAGGACGAGCTTTTGGAGATCTTCCTCACGAGCGTGACGACCAGCTTCGATCCGCACACCACGTACATGTCCCCCAACTCGCTCGATAATTTCCGCATCCTGATGAGCCTGAACCTCGATGGCATCGGGGCCCAGCTCAAGATGGAGGACGGCTACACCGTAATCGACAAGATCGTGGCCGGCGGCGCCGCAGAGAAGCAAGGGGAACTCAAGGTCGGCGACCGGGTCGTGTCGGTCGGGCAGGGAGAAGAAGGGGAGATGGTGGACGTCGTGGACATGAAGCTCAATGACGTGGTGAAGCTAATCCGAGGCCGGGCCAACTCGGTCGTGCGGCTGGGGGTGATGCCCGAGGCCGGCGGCGAAATCAAGACCATCAAAATTACCCGCGCAAAGATCGAGCTCAAGGATAGCGAGGCCCGCGGCGTAATCTTTGAGGAAGGAAAGAAGCCCGATGGCAGCACCTATAAGGTCGGCGTCATCGATCTGCCGAGCTTCTACATGGATATGGAAGCGGCCCGCGGCGGCGGCGACTTCAAGAGCACTACCGTGGACGTGAAGAAGATCCTCGACGACTTCAATCGAAAGGACGTGGACGTCCTGATCCTCGATCTTCGCCGCAACGGCGGTGGCAGCCTAACCGAGGCGATTAACCTGACCGGGCTGTTTATCGACGACGGGCCGGTAGTCCAGGTCAAGGATCCCGACGGCCAGGTCCAGCATTACGACGATCTCGACCGTGGCGAAGTCTGGAACAAGCCGCTGGTCGTGCTCACGAGCAAGTTCAGCGCCAGTGCCAGTGAGATCCTGGCGGGCGCTATCCAGGACTATCACCGCGGCCTGATCGTGGGTGACACGTCCACCCACGGCAAAGGCACGGTGCAGAGCCTCCTCGATCTCGGGCCGCAGATGTTTCGCATCGCCAACCCGCCGAACTACGGCGCGCTGAAGCTGACGATGCAGCAGTTCTATCGTCCCAACGGCGACAGCACGCAGAAGCGCGGCGTGCTGGCGGACATCGTCCTGCCATCACTGACCGACCACATTGCCGACATCAGCGAAGCGGACTTGGACTACGCGGTGGACTTCGACAAGGTACCAGCGGCGGAGTTCAGCAAGTACGACAAGGTGGCCCAGAACGTGCTGACGGAGATCAAGTCCCTCTCGCGGGAGCGGACCAGCCATTCGATCGACTTCGCCAAACTGGCCAAGAATATCCAGCGCTACATCGACCAGAAGACAAGGAAGGAAATCCCACTTTCCGAGGAGAAGTTCCTTGCCCGCCGCGCGGAGCTGGACTCGGAGAAGGAAGAGGAAAAGACCTTCGAGCACCAGGAAAAGGGGAGCGAGGAAGTGGTCAAGCGTGACTTCTACTTCAACGAAGCGCTGGCCGTAACGATCGATTACCTGCGGCTGCTGAACAAGGAAAAGGTCGCCGGCGCGAACTAGCCCCCAGCCGACAGCCCACAATCCCTAGTCCACAGTCCAAGGCCGCTTGGGCTGTGGACTTTTTCATTGCTTCGCCCAATTCCAGCGGATTGAAGCGGGTTTCGGATTTCGTGTTTCAACTCAGATTGGATTCTTCGTTTCGGCCCAAGCAGGCACACCGTTTGCTCCCTGTCTACGATCGGAAAGGGGGGAAGCGATCATGTGGGTGGCCAGGGATCTACGAGTGCGCCGATTTGCGGTGGGAGCGGCCTTGCTGTTGGCCGCTGTCTCGTGCGGCCACGTCCACGGGCAGGAAGTCGAGCCCGCTACTCGCGGCCAAAGCCGAGTCGTTGGCCGGTTGTTTCAGCGGCTGCGGCAAGCAATCA
>Ga0075428_100004711_pt1 | contig 15095 bp, 14 predicted proteins | sample RhiMetdeltSRZDD2_FD_75291 | JGI IMG/M metagenome (GOLD analysis project Ga0075428, IMG submission 75291) | Populus rhizosphere microbial communities from Tennessee, USA - Rhizosphere MetaG P. deltoides SRZDD2 | ecosystem: Host-associated > Plants > Roots > Rhizosphere > Soil | place: USA... | reverse complement strand
CGAACTCAGCGGTCGCATCCACCATTCAGCATTGAGATGAGTTCGGTTAGCGGAGCGCGCCTCTGAAAATGCATCTCCGTCAGTCCGAAAGCACCGTCAGAGCCGTTTCAAGCGGCCCTCAGTGCTGTGAAATCAGGGCTGTGACATCACAACCTGAGCCGACGGGCTCGTTTCGACGACTGTGCTGCGAAACGTCCGCAACAGGACTTCGGCGGCGGGTCGTTGTGACGGCTGTGATGCGAAACGTCCGTTTGACGCGACTCAACGAACCGCCTGACGACACTAGTTACTAGGGACGGCCGCGAGCGCATCGATTTCGCACAGCGCACCAGTGACTGCGAAGCCGTTGACCATGGCGACCATGAGAGCAGGCGGATTGGGTCGCTGGCCCCAGATCTCCATGAAGGCGGCGAAGCCCTCGTAGAGTGGTGCTCCGTCCTTGATCAAGATCGACCATCGAACGACATGATCAAGGTCGGCGTTCGCCTCCCTCAGGCAGGCCTGCAGGTTGATCAGAGCTTGTCGCGCCTGGCCAGCAAGGTCGCCGGAAACCACCAGGCCAGCACTGTCGACACCGTTCTGGCCACTGATCACGATCAGATCGTGTCCGGCGGGGATGCGCACCGCCTGCGTGAAGGCCGGGTTGCTGTGAAGCTGTGCGGGATTGAGATAGCTGACTGAGTCCATGACGAGATTCTCTCGATCTTGAGCAGGCCCTGCTGCATGACCCCCAGAGTTTCCATGATCATCTCAGCGAGTTACATTTGCCTCCTAGGCCGGCACCGTCGCCAGCCAGCCGCGCATCCATGCGCTCCGGGGGCGACAAGTCCATCTGAGAGGGAGTGGCGTATGCGAATTTCAGTAGCTGTCGACGGAGTCACCTATACAGATGACGTCGAGCCGCGAACACTTCTGGTGCAGTATCTGCGTTACGGGCTAGGCAAGACCGGCACGCTCGTCGGATGTGACACGACCAACTGTGGTAGCTGCACCGTCCTCCTCAACGGGTTGAGTGTGAAGTCGTGCACCGTGCTCGCAGTCCAGGCAGACGGATGCGAAATAACCACCATCGAGGGCATGGCCCAAGATGGCGAGCTGCATCCGATACAGCGGGCGTTCCACGAGAATCACGCTCTGCAATGTGGCTTCTGTACCCCGGGAATGATCATGCAGATCGCGTCGCTACTGAAGGAGAATCCCGATCCGTCTGACCAGGAGATTCGCGATGGGCTCGAGGGCAACCTGTGCCGCTGCACCGGTTACCAGAACATCGTCAAGGCCGTACGCCAATCAGCGGGGAGCCTCCAATGACCATCACAGAGGAATCTGAAGAGACCATCCCCGAGATTGGCCGTTCACGGCTCCGCAAAGAGGATCAGCGGCTGATTACCGGTCGGACTCGATTCACCGACAATCTCGCCGTTCCCGGCATGCTGTTCCTCGGCATGGTGCGCAGCCCCATCGCGCACGCGAAGATCACATCTATCGACGTGGCCGAGGCGAAGGCCTCACCCGGTGTGGTCGCGGTCTTCACGGGAGCTGATCTTGCCGACGATGTGGGCCCAATGCCGTGTGGCTGGCCGCTCTCCCCCGAGGACAAGGTCCCGGAGTACTACCCGGTCGCTAGGGAGGAGGTCAACTTCGCAGGCGAGATCGTCGCCGTGGTCGTGGCGCGGAGCGCCGAAGCTGCCCGCGACGCGACGGAGTTGGTCGATGTCGAGTACGAAGATGAGCAAGTTGTCCTTGATCTCGAGGCTGCCGCAGCTGGAGCTCCCTACGTCCATCCCGACTGGGAGACGAACGTGTCGACTCACTGGGTCTTCGACTCGGCCGAGGCAGGTACCGGTACCGACGTCAAGGACGAGATCGAAAAGGCTCGCCGGGACGGCATCGTGCTGCAGCGGACCTTCCGGCAACAGCGGCTGATTCCGGCCTTCATGGAACCGCGTTCCTTCCTGGTCGACCCGACCGGTGACCAGATCGTCTTCTGGTCATCGACGCAGGTGCCACACTTTCTGCGCGTCTTCACTGCAATTGCGACAAGCACCCCTGAACACAAGATCAGGGTGATCGCACCCGATGTCGGCGGCGGCTTCGGCGGCAAGTTGGAGGTCACGCCCGAAGAGTTCATTACCTTTACGGTGGCGAAGAAGCTGGGCAAGCCAGTCAAGTACACCGAAACCCGCAGCGAGTCTCTGCAGGGTGCCCACCATGGCCGGGATCAGGTGCAACGGTTGACGCTGGCCGCGACCAAGGAGGGCAAGGTCACCGCACTGCACGTCGACCTACTTGCCAATATGGGCGCATACATGGGTCTGGTGGGGCCGGCCATTCCGATCCTCGGCGCGTACATGTACAACGCGATCTACAAGTTCGCCGCTTACCGCTTCGAGGTCAAGAACATCTTGACCAACATGGTACGCACTGATGCCTATCGCGGTGCTGGCCGCCCCGAGGCGACGTTCGCCATCGAGCGACTCATGGATGATCTTGCAGTCGAACTGGACATGGATCCCTTGGAGTTGCGGGCCAAGAACTGGATCACCGCCGAGGAGTTTCCGTTCACCACCGTAGCCGGATTCGAATACGACTCCGGCAACTACGAGGCAGCCACCGCAAGGGCCAAGGAGCTGTTGGACTACGACGGGCTGCGGGCTGAACAGGCCGAACGCCGTGCTCGCAAAGACCCAGTACAGCTCGGGATCGGCATCTCGACATACACCGAGCAATGTGGGCTAGCCCCGTCGCGGATACTCGGGAGGCTGAACTACATCGCTGGCGGCTGGGAACACGCTGAAGTGCGGATGCTCCCACTTGGCACGGTCGAGGTCGTTGTCGGAACGAGCCCTCACGGACAAGGACACGAGACAGCCTGGAGCCAAATCGTAGCCGACAAGTTGGGGGTGGCTTTTGAGGATGTGGAAGTGCTGCATGGCGACACCCAGGTTGCTCAGCGTGGCCTCGACACCTACGGCTCCCGATCACTTGTCGTCGGCGTGACTGCGGTGCTCAAGGCCGCCGACAAGGTGATCGAAAAGGCCAAGCCCATCGCAGCGCACATGTTGGAGGCAAGCGAGGATGATCTTGAGTTCAGAGGTGGCCACTTCTGGGTCAAGGGCACTGATACGGGCAAGTCGCTAGCTGAGATTGCCTTCGCAGCCCTCCAAGCGCACGCCTGGCCAGAGGGAATCGAGCCGAACTTGGATTCTACGGCCTCCTTCGACCCCGAGGTCTACTCCTATCCGCACGGCACCCACCTCGCAGCCATTGAGGTGGACACCGAGACCGGAGCTGTGTCCGTCCGCAAATACGTCGCCGTCGACGATATTGGGAAGGTGATCAATCCGATGATCGTCGACGGTCAGGTGCACGGGGGACTGACCCAAGGGATTGCGCAGGCGCTCTTCGAGGAAGCTGTCTATGACGAGAACGGAACGCTGACCACCGGGTCGTTCGTGGACTACCTCGTGCCGTCAGCGCCCGACTTGGTCGACTTCGTCACCGACCGAACCGAGTCTCCGGCGCTGTACAACGAGCTTGGCGCCAAAGGGGTTGGCGAGGCCGGCACGATCGCCTCAACGCCGGCCATTGTCAACGGAATCCTCGATGCGCTGCGGCCGTTCGGGGTGAAGGACATCGAGATGCCGTGTACGCCGATGCGAGTCTGGAAGGCTATCCAGGGTGCCAGACCGATGACCCAGGAGTCCGCCACACCGAACCAGGCTCAACCTCACTTCGATGCCGAAGGAGGACTGGCATGATCCCGGCGGCTTTCGACTACAAGGCACCTACCACCCTGGACGATGCACTGCAACTGCTGGCATCTGCTGGCGACGACGCCAAGATCATCGCTGGTGGGCAGAGCCTGCTGCCGGTGATGAAGCTCCGGCTTGCGGCACCCGAACTGTTGATCGACTTGGGCAAGATCGATGCGCTCAGAGGCGTCCGCGACGACGGCGACGCCATCGTCATTGGGGCGATGACGACGCATTTCGAAGTCACTCGGGATCCGCTGGTGGCCGAACATGCGTCATTGATCGCCAAGTGCGTTGAGACGGTGGCAGACCCGCAAGTCCGTCATCGCGGCACGTTTGGCGGAGCCTGCTCGCACGCCGATCCGGCAGGCGACATTCCCGCACCAACGCTGGCATTGGATGCTGAATTCGTGATCGCTGGGCCCGGTGGCCAACGGACGGTCGCGGCGGCAGACTTCTTCCAAGATCTCTTCACTACCGCGGTAGGAGATGACGAGATTCTGGTCGAGGTCCGGGTACCGAAGTACACCGGCTGGGGCTCGGCGTATGAGAAGTTTGTCCGAGTGGCGCAACAATGGGCGATCGCCGGTGTCGCGGCTGCGGTCCGGACCGACAATGGCGCGATCGCAGAAGCCAGGATTGCCCTCACCAATATGGGACCGACGCCGATTCGGGCACGAGCAGCCGAACAAGCCCTGGTTGGGGTCGCTGTCGAGCCAGAGGCCGTCGCTGGGGCGCTGACCGGCATTGCCGAGGGCACCGAACCGCCGACAGACGTCAACGGCGACCCTGAGTACCGCCGACATCTGGTGTCGATCTTGGGCCGTCGCGCGGTGCTTGCAGCCGCGCGCACATAGGACGGGCGCGGTGCTGGTGGCCGCGCGCGTATAAGACAGGATGAGCCTATGGACCTGACGCATCGCTTTAGCGTGCCCGCCCCGATGGACGAGGCCTGGAATGCCTTCAACGATCTAGAGGGCCTGGCACCCTGCTTTCCAGGCGCCACGATCACCAGCATCGAAGGTGATGAGTTCACTGGTTCCGTGAAGATCAAATTAGGCCCGATCGCGCTTGTCTACAACGGATCCGGCCGCTACGTGGAACGCAACGATGCGGAACGGCGGGTAGTGATCGAGGCCCGCGGCAAGGACAAACGCGGCAATGGGACGGCAACCGCGAAGGTCACCGCCTCGTTTGCCGGAGATGGCGAGCAGACCCAGGTCGATGTGTTCACCGACCTGGCGATCACCGGGAAGCCTGCGCAGTTCGGCCGCGGGGTGATCTCCGACGTCAGTGACAAACTCCTGGAGCAGTTCCTCAGTTGCGTCTCCGATCGGTTCACTCAAGGCCTCGGCGCCGCCGAGGAAGTTTCGATCGATGAAGCTGCTGCCTCGACCGAAACTGCAGCTCGAGGAGACGAGGCGGACACGGAGCAAACGATTGAGCTCGAGGTGGTGCCTGCCGTGGAGGAGGAGGCGGCGGAAGCTACCGCTTCCGAGCCCAAGGCACCAACAGCGGAGCCCGCTCCCCCGACGACTCCAAGAGTTCCCAAAGCCCCGCCGCGCACGCCACCCCAGCGTGACACTGAGGAAAGTACTCTCGACGTGCTCAGCACAGTGGGTCCGGTCTTGTTGAAGCGGTATGGTCCAGCACTGGCGGTCGTCGGACTGTTGTTGTTCATCCTGATCAAGATCATTCGACGCAAGCGCTAACCCGGCGGTGGCCAGTGAGGCCTACGCGGTCACGGTTTGCGTACTGATTCAGCGTGGTAACACCTGGCTCCTTGTGGTCCGGGCACCCGATGTCGCGGACGCGCCGAACAAGATCGGGATGATCGGCGGCCATGTTGAGGTGACTAATCCGGAGGCCGACGTGCTCGAAGTGACAGCGCGACGCGAGGTGGCCGAGGAGGTCGGACTCGACCTTTCGGCAGTGACGCTGAGCTACCTGGAGTCGGAGTTCTTCATTACCGACGGTGGCGAGCACCAGGTCACCGTGACCTTCACAGCGCTGGCGCCCCCGGGGGTCCAGCCATTCGTAAACGCGCCGAACGAGCTGACCGAGGTCGGCTGGTGGACTCTCGATGATCTTGAAGTTGATCCGCGCTGCCCGTCCTGGTTGCCTCCGCTGATTCGCCGAGCACAGCTGGCCTGGTAACTAAGGTCATGGGTGCTGAGCCCGTCGACGAGCACGAGTGCTTGCTGGGACAGGCTCAGCCTGCATCAGCTAAGCCAGCAGTCTCAGGCGTACCGTCTCCGGCATGCTCTCCAGTTTGTCGATCACCTCGGCAGTCAGGCTCCCGGCGATATCAGTGATCACGTAGCCGAACTCACCGCGAGTCGACAGCACCTGGCCTTCGATGTTGACGTGAGCGTTCGCCAGCAGCCCGTTCACCGTCGCCAGTACCCCTGGCACGTTCTGATGAACGTGCAGCACGCGGCTCCGCCCAGCCGTCCTGGTGTCCGCCTGCACCTGCGGCAGGTTCACCGACATCGTGGTGTGGCCGCTGTCGGCGTAGTCACGTAGTTTGCCGGCAACGAACCGCCCGATATCGGTTTGTGCCTCTTCGGTCGAGCCACCGATGTGTGGTGTCAAGATCACGTTCGGAAGGCCTTGCAGACTCGTGGTGAACGCGTCTCCCGCGCTCTTGGGCTCCTCGGCGAAAACATCCAGTGCAGCGCCGGCGATGTGTCCGCTGAGCAAGTGCTCGCGCAGCGCCTCATGATCAACGACGAAGCCACGACACAAATTGAGAAATAGGCTGCGCCGCCGCATCTTGGCGAACTGCTCGGCGCCGAACAGGCCGGCGTTGCCGGGCCGGCCATCGACATGCAAGCTGACTGTCTCAGCAACCTCGAGCAGCTCGTCGAGTGTCTCGCAGCTCCGCGCGTTGCCGAGTGCCAGCTTGTCCGCGATGTCGTAGTAGTAGACGCGCATTCCCAGCGACTCGGCTACCACCGATAGCTGGCTGCCGATGTTGCCGTAACCGACGATGCCAAGAGTCCGACCCCGTACCTCATGGGCACCCTTGGCCGACTTGTCCCAGACGCCAGCGTGCATCTTCGCGTTCTTGTCGGTGAGCTGCCGCGCCATAGCGATGATCTCGGCGATCACCAGTTCCACCACGCTGCGGGTGTTGGAGAAGGGCGCGTTGAAGACGGGAACGCCGAGCCTGGCGGCGGCGTTGAGGTCGATCTGGTTGGTGCCAATGCAGAACGCGCCGATCGCTTGCAGCTCGGGCGAGGCATCCAGGATGTTGCCGGTGACTGTGGTTTTCGAGCGGATGCCGAGCAGTTGCACGCCTCGCAGGGCATGGATCAATTCCGCGTCGTCCAGAGCTGTTTTGACAGCCTCGACCTCGATGCCGCGCTCGGTCAGCAGTCGGACGCCTTCCGGATGGATGTTTTCCAGCAGTAACGCCTTCATGGCTCCTCGTTGCCTATACCGAATGCAGCCACCAGTGTAGGAATCGGGTAATGATTCACAAATCGAGATATCTCAGGGCCTATCTCAGCCGACGACGGAGGGTGCAAGGTCTGTGTAGCTCTGCCACGAACCTCGTCCTGTCGCCGACAGAATCCCCGCAAGGCAAGCGTCGGCGAAAACGTCCGCCGCTGCCGCTAGCAGTGCATTGAAGGCGAGGAGCGACGAGATCTGATCCGCACCGATTGGGCGGCCCGACGTGGCGAGACAGAAGACAGTGTCGCCGTCGAACATCGAGTGGACCGGCCGGATGGCGCGGGCCATGCCGTCGTGCGTGACGGCGGCGATCTTGGTGGCCTGAGCCTTGGTCAGCGTTGCATCTGTCATGACTACGCCGATCGTGGTGGCGGCGGAGCGCTGCGCCTGCGCATAGGCCGTTGCTAGCGCATCTCGCTCGTCATCAGCCGGCGTCGCGAGCAGTTGCATCCGATCAGCCCACAGCCGGCCGGTCGCAGGATCCACTACCGATCCCGCCGCGTTGACGACGACGGCCGCGGCAACTGAGACGCCCGAGTCAAGCTCCTTTTCGACGTAACCGAAGCCTCCCTTGATCCCTCCGCAGACAGCACCCGTGCCCGCCCCCACCGATCCGGTTGCGGGTGGCTCGCTCGTCGCCGCAGCCAACGCCAGCCGCCCGAAATCCTCCGTCGGCCGATTTCTGAAAGCACCTCCACGGCCGAGGTCGAAGATCACCGCCGCCGGCACAATCGGAACAACCTGATGAGGTTCCAAGCCGACCGGCCACCCGATTCCGGCGTGCTCGAGACCGGCCATCACGCCGTTCGCCGCTGCCAACCCGTACGCGCTTCCACCGGTAAGGACGACGGCGTGAACCCGGTCGATCGCTGTCGTTGGATTCAACAAGTCGGTCTCTCGGGTTCCCGGGCCACCGCCGCGTACATCCACCCCACCTACTGCGCCGCCCCGGGCCACCACAACGGTCGTCCCCGTCAGCCAGCCATCGCCATCCGCCGTGTGATGGCCGATCTCAAAACCCTCGATCACGCGCTCATTCTGCCGACCTGTCGGCGTTAGACAGCGAAGCGGGTGCCGGCGAAGGATCCAGCCAGCGTGGAACTGCGGGTGAGGGTGGCGTGACCATCACCTTTGTAGAGCACCAAGTGTCCGTCGGCACTGCGGGCGATGACATCGACGCGCCGGTCACCATCGACATCGCCAACTGAGGTGATGCTTGAGATACCCGCCCAGCCGCTGGCCAACGGGACCGGTGGCGCGAATCCACCCTCGATTCCCTTGTGCAGCAGCAACTGATCCCCGCGCATGCTGATCAAGTCCGGTCTACGGTCACGATTGAAATCGCCCGGGCTCCGGAGCCAGGAATGATCTTGCCACTTGCGACTGATCAACTTCCGGCTCGCACGTCCTGTCTTGCCATCGCCGTAGTAGAGCCAGAGGTTGCCCGCCTCGGTGATCACTGCCAGATCGGGATGGTTGTCACCGTTGGCATCGCCGATGCCTGTCATCGACCGGATGTTTGCGCCGAACCCCATACTCACGGCTGCAGCCAGTTGGCCAGTCTTGGTGCCGCACAGGAGATAGATTTTCTCCGCCGGCGTCCGGATCAGGACATCCTGATAGCCGTCGCCGTTCCAGTCACCCGCATTCACGACGTGGGTGTAGGAATCCACATTCGCAGCGATCGTGACAGGTTGTTGCAGCGCGCCCTTCACGACTGGGTATCGCTGCAGTGCACCTGTCGGGCTGATCAGGAGCAGGTCCACCGCGGAGTCTGATCGATAGCGCCGGGGGAAGGTCGCGTACGCGCCGGCCGGCTTGTAGACGACGGCTTGCAGCGACGGGCTGGGCATGGTCCTGCTCCCAGCGACCATGTACAGCGAGGAACGCATGCCGAACATGTGCTGAAAGGTCGTGCCCGAGACAGTCGCGGTCCGGGAGCTTCCGATGATCTTGATCGTCCTGACCCGACCGCCCCAGGAGCCGGCGCCATCGCGATTGGTGATCTGCAACTGCTGCACCGTTCCCACCGAGGGCCAGGCCTGGCTGATGCTCCCGGCGCTGATGGTCCGGGTCCAGGCTTGAGACTTGATCACTCCGTCGTAGGGATCACGGTGGGCGGCGAGGTAGGAAAAATCGCCCTGGGCGCTGTAACCGCCGTTGGATGATGCGAACTGGGTGAGCGCCACCTTGCCCCGATAGGTGACGATCTTGCCGGCGGTGGCCTTCACTGCCGCGTTGCCACGCTGGGTCTCCCGACCCTTTCCGCCGTAGACCTGACAGGCGGTGGTGTCGCAGATGTCGTAGCCGGTGTACCCGCCGAAGTCTCGCAGCCGGACCGCGTACGAGCGCGCCGCAACTGCCTGCGCCCGCACCGCATCGGCCGCCCACGAGGTGGGCATTTCGGCTGGCACCACTCCCTTCACATAGTCCTCGAGCAGCACGTTGTTGATCGTTCGCCCGCCCGATCCCCTCTTGATCAACGCGACCGTCCCGCGGTAGGAACGCACCGAACCGTTCGGCACTACGACCTTCACGATCTTGGAATTTGTGGAGAACGACCAGGTGCCCGCGGACAGACCCGTCGACTTGGTCACATAGCTGCCGGCTCTTGTCCGGTAGCTGAGCCGGTAGCCGGCGCCGCGACGACTGATGCGCCATGATGTGTAGCTGTTCCCAGTGGGCACGGTGTAGTGGTGCCCGGCGGTGTCGCGGACGGTCAGTCCGCTTGCCGGCAAGACCCGCAGGCTGCTGTCGTTATCTGCTGTGATGAAAACCTTGATCCTGGTACCGCTGGGCATGGTTTTCAATTGGGTACCGCGATAGTAGAAAGCTAGGATCTGCTTCCAGGACAGGCCTTTACGAGCAGCGCCGTACGCGCCGTACTGGGACATCCCCCATCCGTGGCCCCAGCCGGCACCGTGGATCGTGAAGCTTCCCGACTTTGACGAGACGGCGGAGTCGGCGTGCGCGGGGAGCGTGCTGAGCATCGCGGATGTAGCGATCATGATCAAAGCCAGCGGCACGCCGAGAAACCGCCGGATCTGGCTGGCAATGAGGATGTCTACGCGTGTCGGGGAAGGAGACATTGCTGTCCGTTCTTGGGCCGTCCGTTTCTTAGGAGGTGGCCATTAGCCTTCAGCACGTCCGACACGACACGCAAGTGAAGAAAAGCAATTAATGTGGCAATTGTGATCCGGCGTGTCAAGAGTTGAGTGCGATTTCAGCACCTTTCTCGGCGGAGGCATAGCAAGCATCAATCACGACTGCACGCGCGAGCGCCTGCTTCCCGCGATGGTTGGTGTAGTCACCCGATCGCACTTTTGCCACGAAATCCACGACACATTCGGTATGCAGTCCGTCCGGAGGCACGTCCGGATGCAGGATCGCCGGGACCCCAGATTTCTCGGTCCAGATACTCAGGGTGCGGTTGGGATCATTGGGAGCACCCCACTCGATGCTGGCGCCACCGTCGGAGCCGTACATGGTGACGTAGCAATGATCTTTCGGGATCCATTGCGCCCAGCTCGATTCCAAGAGCAGCGTGCCGCCATCGTGTAGCCGGAGGAAGGCGGTGGAAAGATCCTCGACATCGAAAGCGCCAGGCTCAACGCCGGTCTTGCGCAGCAGCGGCGACGGAGAACTGCCCTTGCCGCGGGGGCCGAATTCGGCGTACGTCGCGGCAGTGACCGCCCGGACCGGCGGCTCCCCCATCAGATAGAACGCGATGTCCAGCATGTGCACGCCGAGGTCCATCAACGGCCCGCCGCCCGAAGCGGCCCGACGTGTGAACCAACTGCCGAGCCCCGGGATCCCCTCACGACGCAACCAGCCGGTCTTGGCGTAATAGATCCGGCCCAGCAAGCCCGCATCGATGATCTTCTTCAGTGCTTGGACGTGGCCACGCCGGCGATGGTTGAACGAGACATCGAGAACGCGGTCGTTGCGCTCGGCCGCCTCTACCATGAGCCGCGCGGTGTCGGCGTTCTCGGCCATCGGCTTCTCCGAGAGCACGTGCATGCCCGCATCAAGCGCGGCAACCGCCATCGGAGCATGCAACGTGGTGGGGACTGCGATGCTCAACAGATCAAGTTGCCCATCATCAACAAGCTCTCGCCAGTCGGTATAACGATGCTTCTCCGAGATCTTGTACGTGTCCCCGAGCTGCTGCAGAGCGTCGATCTCCGTCCCGGCCAGCGCGACAAGATCGACATCCGCAGTATTCGCATACCCGAGCATGTGTTGCTGTCCCGCCCAACCCAGGCCGATCACTCCGGCGCGAAATCGATCACTGCCGCTGCTCATGCTTCCACGCCTTCGGCGACGTGCCGTGTGTGAATGTGTGGTGCAGGGCTATTGATCACCGCCGGCGGATTGAAGCCTGTGCCCCGTTCGGGCTGGGCCCACAGCACCGCGTTCGCCAGCACGCGCTTGATATCCGGGTGGTGATAGATCGGGTATTCCTGATCACCGGGTGAGAAGTAAAAGATCTTGCCCTTGCCGCGTCTCCAGCAGCACCCAGATCGAAAGACTTCGCCGCTGCTGAAGGTAGAGAGGAAGATCAACTCCTCCGGGGCGGGGATGTCGAAGAACTCCCCGTACATCTCATGCTCCTCGATCATGATCGGATGCGGAATGCCAGCGGTGATCGGATGGGACGGGTTCACGGTCCAGATCAGCTCGGTGTCGCCGGAGTTGCGCCAGGCCAGCGAGCAGGTCGTGCCCATCAGCCGGCGAAAGATCTTGGAAAAGTGGGCCGAATGCAATACCAGTAGCCCCATTCCGCCGAGCACGCGCTGGTGCACTCGATCAACGATTGCTTCGTCTACGCCTGCATGCGTCGCATGTCCCCACCAGGTGAGCACATCGGTCCTTGCCACGACTTCCTCGGTCAAACCATGCTCTGGCTGATCTTGAGTGGCGGTCTGCACGCTGGCGGAGTCGCCCAGCAGTTCGGTGAGGCCGTTGGCTATTGCCCCGTGCATGCCGTCCGGGTAGCGCTCGGCCATACCAGCCCGGTCTCGCTCGGATTGTTCATGAAAGTTCTCGCCCCAGACGGTGACGCGGATCGGTGATGTCACGTTGGCCTAGTCTGCACGAAGTCCGGCAGCCGTCTGGACCCGTCTGATGCGCTGGTACGCGTGCCCGCGCTTGGTGAATCATGAGGCATGGACTCCGAGGCCTCTTCCTTGCGCCGGCTGGAACTGCGCGCCTTCGACTTGAGTGACCGAACGCTGCGGCGTGGTCGAGCATCGGCATCACGCCGTGTCGACCGGCTGCGGCAGCGGTCCTTCATGATCATCGAGTGCTCGATCACCGCGGGCCTTGCCTGGCTGCTCGCGGGCCAGTTGATCCACCACGAGGTGCCCTATTTCGCTCCGGTCGCTGCCACGCTCGTGCTTGGCGCGACATCGGGGCAGCGGCTCCGTCGCGGTGTCGAAGTGGCGATCGGCGTTACGGTCGGTGTCGCGCTCGGCGACATCTGGTTGGCCTTCTTTGGAACCGGCACATGGCAGATCATGCTGGTCATCGCGATCTCGACATCCCTGGCGACTCTGTTAGGAGCCGGCCCGCTGATCATGAGCCAGGCGGGCGCCCAGTCGATCGCGGTGATCGTGCTGGCACCCAATCTTGGATACGGAATCAACCGCTGGATCGATGCGGTGATTGGGTGTGCGCTCGCGCTGTTGGTAGCGACCGTGGCGCCCAGCGGTCCACTCCGCAGGCCAAGTGAGGTTGCCGCCAAGATTGTCGCTGGGATGGCTGACACGCTCGACGCCGCGGCCGATGCCCTCGCGACGAAGGACGAGAAGGCTGCTACTGCAGCGCTGGATCGGGTCCTAGCGGGCGAGAAGGATCTAGCCGTTTTCGATCAGGCCGCGGAGGATGGCCTCGCATTTGTCCGTTATTCTCCGTTTCACCGCCGCAGGCTGTCCGCCGCAACCGCATTGGCCGAGTTCCATTTACCGCTTGACCAGGCAAGCCGCAACCTTCGAGTCCTTGTACGGCGATGTGTGATCGATGTGTGGCGGGGCGAAGACGCGCCGGCGGCATATCAAGATCTGATCCGCCAGCTCGCGGAGGAATGTCGGCTCATCGCTCGGGAGCTGGCGGATGGTCGCCTCCCAACCGCTGCGAGGGATCGACTCCGTGAGATCGGTGAGGCTACCGCCCAGCTTCCACTCAGCCACTCGATCTCAGCCGTGGTGATCTTGGCTCAAACTCGCTCCTTGGTGGCCGACATGATGGCGCTGACTGGCATGAGTTATGTGGATGCACGCGAACTCATTCCAAGCATGGAATGAGGCGCTGCCTGATTTGGCTTGATTGGCGAGCTGACGTAGGGTGGGTCACTGCCGACGCGGGGTGGAGCAGCTCGGTAGCTCGCTGGGCTCATAACCCAGAGGTCACAGGTTCAAATCCTGTCCCCGCTACAACGAAACACCTAGTCAGGGCCCGATTGCTGGAACCGCAACTGGGCCTTGATCATTTTCGTTAGCCATCCGTTAGCGAACGTTGCCGTCTCTGATTGTGCAGTTCCGGTTCATGCTTGACCATTGGGTTCCGGTAGCTGCTTGACAGTTTCAAGACACGGTTCCGGTAGCTGCTTGACAGTCGTTCCGGTAGGTGCTTGACACTTTTGCGCTGCCGCGCCTGTTGCGGTGCCTGGTTGGTGGGTTCTTCTGTGGCCGTCATCGACTGCGGAAGGAGCCGGTGATGCTCGTGGAGTTGCGGGTGGGCGAGCAACGGTATCGGGCGGTGTGGGAGGCCGGATATGGTCGCGAACGCTCTCTAGAGGACACACCGCCGAGTTCTCCGCGGGAGGATGGCTCGCCGTTCTGCGGCAGGTGTTGGATTCGAACAAATCTGGTGGGTTTCTGGCTAGGGGCGATACTGCGCAAACTGCGGCTGACTAGGCAAATCACTGCTCAACGCTACTCATTGTTACCCGCGAGTTTTCAACGAGTGACGGCCTGTAGACGGCCTGGGAGTTGATCAAGAGCTGCTTGTCAGGCTTAAGGTGCGCGATGCTGCAATGTGAACCACCCGCGCCAGAGTGACCGCCGATCCCAACAACCTCGAGCATTAATGTTCGGTGCATGCTTCGGCCGAATATCCGATAGCCGCCTAAGCAAGCGGGGCTCAGGAGACTCGAACCTGACGTCTTCCATGCCATGGTGGCCTGGAAAGCCCAAGGGACGGGCTGCGAGCATTGATGCAGTGCGCGGACGTGCAGCCGTTGCCACCTCGGTTCGACCCTGGAGGCCCCCCAGTTTGCCCCTCACGCCCCGAACGTCGACCGAGGCGACCCGGGAGCCGCCATTCTCAGCTTTGGAACCGCACCGCCGGCGCGCGGGTGGGCGGTCTACCGGGAGGGGATTCGCGGGCCGCGGGAGATGTGCGTTTTAGGCACGACCAGACGGGACAGGGGCGGACGATGCCGCACCAACGACCAGGTCGGGCATCCGGAGGCGAACCGGCCCCTGTGCCGTGGTTCGCTCTCGCCGGCGATGCACGGCACACGTCCACGTCCCGACGCTGCGTTGCCTCGGAGCGATGAGACGGCTCTGCTAAGCGCCCTCGACCAGCACTTCCAGGACACGGTGGCCGGCTGCGCGCTCCGAGTGCCAGACTTCGCCGGCATCCACGGCAGCAGCGGATGCTGCCGCTCGTGTGCCTGAGATCGCGCCCACCTGGGAGTAGCTCGGCGACTGGGAAGTCATTGGCGGTGCGTCAATTCGCGGTAGCAGCGCTAGCGTCGGGCTTGATGTGGGCGAACATGCTGCGGCGGTTCCAGGTCGGGAAGGCCCGTACGAGCCATGACGGACCGTCGAGCCGGATCCTGGAGTCGCGGATTACCTCCGCCCACGAGATCTGGCC
>Ga0075428_100004710_pt1 | contig 15096 bp, 16 predicted proteins | sample RhiMetdeltSRZDD2_FD_75291 | JGI IMG/M metagenome (GOLD analysis project Ga0075428, IMG submission 75291) | Populus rhizosphere microbial communities from Tennessee, USA - Rhizosphere MetaG P. deltoides SRZDD2 | ecosystem: Host-associated > Plants > Roots > Rhizosphere > Soil | place: USA... | reverse complement strand
TTGGCGAGACAAAACTCGATTCGAACATCGAACCTGGCTTCGTGTTGGCCAGCGTCTTCAACGCAAGCATCACGCGCGACAACTCGCCACCAGACACGATCCGTGCGAGTGCTCGAAGCTCCTCACCCGGATTTGGTGAGACGAAGAATTCGGCATTATCGATCCCGCGCTCGCTCCATCCCGATTCCGGAAGCTCGCCGTCGTTGAAACGCACCTCGAAGCGGGTTCGAGCCATTGCCAGTTCGCGGAGCAATGCTTCCATGTCGCGAGCGAAATTGACTGCCGCCGTCCGCCGTTGTCGAGACAGCTCTCTCGCCGTCGACAGATAATCCCCCGTCGCCACTGCGAGCGACTTCAAAAGATCGTCCGCACCTTCGCCGACCCCCGTCAGCAATTCACGCTCACGCGCCAGTGCCGTACGACGTTCGATGACATCGTGGAGCGTCGGACCGTATTTGCGCTTCAACCGTTCGAGCAACGCGAGGCGGTCCTCCACCTCCTGCAAACGGGCGGGCGACGCGTCAATTCCGTCGGCGTAGCTTCGAAGAAAGAACGCCAGGTCCTCGAGCTGCGACTTGATGGTATCGCGCGATTCGACGTACGCGGCAAACTGCGGGTCGATAGTTGCCAGTTCTCCTATGCGTTTCCAGACACCCCCGAGACCGGCGAGCACCGCGTCGTCACGGTCATACAACGTCGCGTAGCTCTCCTCACAGAGGCGCTGAATCCGTTCGGCGCTCGCCAGCACCTGCCGCGTCGCCGCGAGCTCCTCATCCTCGCCAGCTTTCGGCGCGGCTTTTTCGATTTCTCCGAGCTGAAAGCCAATGAGGTCGAGCCGAGCGCTTTTTTCCCGCTCGTCCATTCGCGAGCGCTCGAGCTCGTCCCGAAGCGACCTCAGCCTGGTCCAAACGGAGCCAACTTCAGTCGCGATTTCACCGGCGCCCGCGTAGTCGTCCAGCAGCGGGAGATGCGCGAGCGGGTCCAGCAGCGCTTGATGCTCGTGCTGACCATGCAATTCCACCAGTCGCGCCGATAAATCTCGCAGGGCAGATGCCGTGGCGAGCGCACCATCGATGAACGATCGGCTCCGACCTTGGTTGCTGATCTCGCGACGGACAATCAGTTCGCGCCCGCCGGCGTCGTCGAAAATGGCCTCGATGGTGGCGAGGGGCTCGCCGGTTCGGACGAGATCAGCCGAGGCGCGGGCGCCGAGGAGCAGTCCGACCGCCTCGACCAGAATGGATTTCCCGGCGCCCGTCTCCCCCGTCAGCACGTTGAACCCCGGTTCGAACTCGACCTCGACGGCTTCGATCACCGCCAGGTTGCGGATGCGGAGGAAACGCAGCATGCACGCGGAACTGCAATCGTATCATACATTTGACAGCACTGAGGTCGCGTGCTACCCTCGCGTGACTGCGCTGTCCCAGCGGCGCACTGCCGATGCTTCGGAGGCTTCGTTGCACACGCTTGGCATGTTCGTTCTGGCACTGCAGGTGCAGGACGGCGCTGCTCCGGTCTCGTCTGGGTCCCGCGTTTTAGTCGACATCATCACGAAAGCGACCGTCATCAATCAGGCGGTCCTCGCGATCCTGATCGTCATCTCCGTGGCCTCGTGGGCCATCATCCTGTCGAAATCGCTCTCGTATCGAAGGGTCCAATCGCAGACCGCCAAGTTCCTCGAGGCGTTCCGCAAGAGCAGCAAGTTTTCCGAAGTACAGGCTGTCTGTGCAACCCTGCCGGCGAGTCCCCTCGTCGGGGTCTTCCAGGCGGGTTATGCAGAGCTCAACGCGCAGTTCCGGCTCGGCGGTTCCCAGCCAGGCAATCCCTCCGGGCCCGCGCCACGTCCTATGTTGAAGAGCCTGCCTGCCGTCGATCGGGCTCTGCTGCGGGCGGCAACAGTAGAAATCAACAAGCTCGAGAAACGGGTTCCCTTTCTCGCGACCGTCGCGAGCGTCGCGCCATTCATCGGCTTGTTTGGAACGGTTGTTGGAATCACGATCGCTTTTCAGCGCATCGGGACGACTGGTTCAACCAACCTCGCAGTGGTTGGTCCCAGCATTTCCGAGGCGCTGATTGCGACGGCCGCCGGACTCTTCGCGGCGATTCCGGCGGTCCTGGCATACAACCACTTCAGCACCCGCGTGAAAGTGTTTGCCGCCGAGATGGACGACTTCTCGCTCGAATTTCTCAACATCGCCGAGCGTAACTTTACGTAGATGCCGAAAGTTCTTCCTTCAGCTCCGACGCCCGGCGGCGGTCGCCTGACACGCGCACGCCGTGTTTCGGCGACGTTGGCTGAGATCAATGTCATCCCTCTCGTTGACGTGATGCTCGTGCTGCTGATCATCTTCATGGTGGCCGCACCGATGCTGCAGCGTGGCGTGGAAGTGAACCTCCCCGTTGCCAGTCGCTCTCAAGAGATTGCCAGCGACCGCATCTTCGTCAACGTTCCGCTTTCGTTCAAAGACGACAGGCGCGTGTTCATAGGCCAGGATGCCGTTCGCGTGGACGTGCTGACCGAGAGGATGCGGCAGTTGATGGTGAACCGGACCGACCGGCAGGTGTTTCTGCGCGGCGACGGCGGGATCGAACTCCAGGAACTGCTCGACATCATGGACCGGCTCAAAGCGGCGGGGGTCGAAAAGGTTGGTATCGTCTCGAAACTGCCAGGTGAGCAATGACGGAAGGCAGCGTCACGGACATCATTCTGTCGCGGGCGCAGACCTCAGAGCGCCTCAACGGGATGATCGTCTGGTCGGTCGCTGCCCATATTGCACTCTTTGCCTTCATGATCTTCATGCCCGCCAGCTGGCGCGGCGCTGTGGATGAAGGGCCTCGGACCGTGATGACCATCAGCCTTGGCGGCGCGCCGGGCCCGCGTAACGGAGGATTGACCACGATGGGCGGCCGGACGGTACAGGCGCCGCCTCTGGAACCCGTGAAGAAGGCTGTCGAAACGCCGCCGGCACCGAAGACGCCCGAAATGGCGCTTCCGACGAAGAACGCACGCGTCGTGAAACCGCAGCCGCGCGAAGCGCCCAAAGAAGCGACGGCGCGTACGCCGGCCACAGGTGAACCGCAGGAAGGTTCGACGCGCGTGAATACCGGCGCGCGCGGTCAGGGTTTCGGGCTCACCTCCGGCGGCGGGGGCGGAACTGGAGTGACCGTAGACACCGCGAACTTCTGCTGTCCCGAATACCTGTCTCAGATGGTCACGCTCATCCAGCGCAACTGGGACTCGAGGCAACAGGCAGCGGGGAGCGTGATTATGAAATTCACGGTGACCCGAGCCGGGACGATCGAGAACGTGCAGGTCGAGCAGTCGAGCGGCTTCGTCGCTCACGAACTGACCGCACAGCGGGCGCTGCTGTTGACGCGGCTCCCCGAGCTTCCCATCCAGTATCCGAATCCGACGCTTACCATTCACATGCGATTCGAGTATCAACGTTAGATGAAGACACAACCAATGAATGTGATGTTAGGCACGCTCGTGGCGGCATGTGGTGTCGTCATCGTGCTCGCCCAGGCTCCCCAAACACAGGCACCAGCGCCGCAACAACCATCGGAAATACAGCTGGTCATCAGTGGCGAGCCAGGGACGCCGCCGCGGTATGCCGTGCCCGATTTCGTGGCGCTCTCACCCGACGTCGCGGATGCGGCGAAGATGCTCGGCCAGGTCTTATGGGACGACCTGAACTTCGAGCGCGAGTTCTACATGATTCCGCGCGACACCTACTCCACGATCCCGGCCGCGCGCACGGCTGACGATGTCCCGTTCAATGCATGGCGGGAACTTGGCGCCGATGCGGTGGTGTTTGGAACGGTCCAGAAAACCGACGCCAATACCATCCGCGTGCAAGTGCGTCTCTTCAACGTGCGCGCACGCCAAGCGGTGTTTGCGAAGGAGTACACCGGATCGGCTGCCACCCCACGGCTCTACGCGCATACGGTGTCAGACGAAATTCATCAGCAGCAGCGGGCGTTGCGCGGCGTGGCTCGGACGAAGCTGGCGTTTTCCTCGGATCGCAATCGCGAAAAGGTGAGCGGTCCGGTTCAGAACCGCGACGTCAAGGAGGTCTACATCGCGGACTACGATGGCGAAAACCAGCGGCGCGTCACAACCAACCGACAGTTGAACATCACTCCGGTCTGGGCGCCGGACGCACGCGGTATCGCGTACACGTCATATCGGCGTGGCTACCCTGACATCTTCATCGCTCTCATCTATCAAGGCATTCAGGAAACGCCGACCAACGGGGTTGCACAGAACTGGCTGCCGATTTTCTCTCCCGATGGCACGCGGATCTGCTTCACGTCGAACCGCGACGGCAACCCGGAACTGTATGTGATGAATCGCGACGGCTCGAACGTGCGGCGCATCACCAACAACCCGGCGATCGATACCACACCCACATGGTCTCCCAACGGCACGCAGATCGCGTTTACGTCCGACCGCGCTGGCACGCCGCAGATCTACGTCGTCGGCGCCGATGGGTTGAACCTGCGGCGCATTACGACGAACGACTCATGGGCCGACAGGCCGACGTGGGCGCCAGCGCCGTTCAACGAGATTGCGTACGCGGGCAGGACTGGGCCGGCGTTCGACATCAAGGTGTTCGACCTCGCGAGCGGAGAGACGAGGCAGATCACATTCGGCGAGGGGAGCAATGAGAGTCCGGCCTTCTCACCGAATGGGCGTCACATCGCGTTTGCCTCGACGCGTGGCGGCCGCGGGACTCAGATCTACACGATGGCCCGCGACGGCAAGAACGTGCGGCAGGTCACACGCGACGGCAACAACTACACGCCGTCCTGGTCGAATTGATTCAACAGCTGGCGTCGCCGCGGAACGGCGGGGGCGGGAAAGGAACAGAAATCGATGCCGCGGCCACTCATTCTTCTCCTCATGGTGCTGGTGCTCGCAGGAGCGTGCGCGAAGAAGCAGCCACCGCTCGGGCCTCAGCCGACGCCCCCGTCAACCACGGCGGCGCCCCCACCGGTACAGCCGGCTCCCCCGGCGCCTCCGCAGCGCGTGGAAGAGTCGGTGCCGGTGCCGGCCATCAGCGAGGACGGCATCAGCAACCGGACCCTCGAGGATCTGAATCGGAATTCACCGCTGCAACCCGCGTTTTTCGGTCTGGATAGCTCCGAGCTGGACGATGCGGGTCGTGCAATCGTCGCATCGAACGCCGCAGTCCTGAAAAAATATCCAACGTGGATGGTCACGGTTGAAGGACACTGCGACGAACGCGGCACGGCGGAATACAACCTTGCGCTCGGTGAGCTCCGTGCCGTCGCGGTGAAAACTTATCTCGTGGCGCTCGGCGTCTCGCCCGATCGGCTGCGGACGGTGAGCTACGGCAAGGAGTTCCCCTTCGACGCTGGTCACACCGAAGCCGCGTGGTCGAAGAACCGGCGAGCGCATTTTGTGATTACATCGAAGTAACCGGGGGACATGATGAACAGGCTTTTCACGACGACCGCGATCCTGCTTACCGTCGTTACGGTTCCTGCCTCCGCGCAAAGCCGTGAGCAGCGACAGATCATGGCGGATGTTCGGATGCTGCAGGAGCAGACGCAGGAGCTCGCGGTTGCCATCGCAACAGTCACCCAGGCGCTGCAGGACTCGATCAAGGCGCTCAATCAGCGCCTCGACCAGGCAAACGACACGACGCGCAAAGGCTTTGCGGACCAGAAAGTGATCGTCGACGACATGGGCAAGGACCTGCGCGCGATCCGTGAACGCGTCGACGACACCAACGTCCGCGTGTCCAATGTGCGCGAAGAGCTCGAGGCGCTGCGAAGCTCGATTCCCGTTGCGCCACCGCAGACCGCGCTGCCGCCGTCGACCGATCCCAATGCACCGCCGCCTCCCGCGCCGACAACCGGACCGCCGCCGTCGACCGCAGGCCTCTCACCGACGCGGATGTTCGATACCGCGATGGCCGACTACGCGGCCGGCCAGTTCACGCTCGCCGTTACCGGCTTCGAGGCATTTCTGCGGACGTTCCCGCGCTCGGAGATGGCCGACGATGCGCAGTTTCAGATTGGCGAATCGTATTTCGCGCTGAACCGGTGGACCGATGCGATTGCCGCATACAATGCAGTCACACAGAACTACCCGATGGGCGACAAGGTGTCGCAGGCGTTCTACAAGCGCGGGCTTGCGCAGGAGCGCCTCGGGCAGATCGACGCGGCGCGGGAATCGTGGAACAACGTGCTCCAGCGGACGCAGGACAGCGATCCGGTGCACACGCTCGCCCAGCAGAATCTCGATCGAGTGGCCCGCCGCCCCACGCCGTAGCGTGACCTGCCCTGTCACACTCGCCCGGTAATCTGCGATTGTAGGGGCGGGCCTTTTGGTCCGCCCGAAGTGGGTGGTTAAACCGCCCAACTGGGGCTGGAAGACCGCCCCAAACGAAGAAGGACATCGATGGGAAGCGTGAACAAAGTAATCCTCGTCGGCAATCTTGGCCGCGATGCGGAGCTCCGCTACACGCCGGGCGGAGCCGCCGTGGCGACGCTCAATCTCGCGACGACCGAGGTGTGGAACGACAAAGGCGGGCAGCGCCAGGAAAAAACCGAATGGCACCGGATCGTCCTGTGGGGCAAGCAGGCGGAGAGCCTGCAGGAGTACCTGACGAAGGGCAAGCAAATCTACGTCGAAGGTCGCCTGCAGACGCGCCAGTGGGATGACAAGGATGGCAACAAGCGGTATACGACCGAAATCAAGGCGGACCGGATCACGCTGCTCGGCGGCGGTGGTGGCGGCGCACGCGGCGCTTCGATGGAACGTGGCGGCGCAGCGATGTCGCACGCTGGCAGTGACGAGCCGCCGATGGAACCGATCACCGACGACGATATCCCGTTTTGATTTGTGATTCGTGATTTGTGATTTCAAAATCGCAAATCGCAAATCACAAATCTCCGGATCATTTCCCTGCCCAGGGCCCGACCTCGGGCTTGCCCTGCGTATTCGCCAACGTGCCGAGTTCCGCGGCAACGCCACGCGCGATCGCTGCGGTCTCACTCCCTGCCTGGAAGCAGCTGAAGTCCGGGCGATCCCGCCACGCCAGTGGTCCGCACAGCCGCTTGCCGGCACCAATCGCCGCGTCGTGCACGACGTTGATCAGCCGTTCGTAATCCGGGCTTCCCTGCGCGTAGCCGCTGAAGTTGCCGAGGTCCCCGCTTGCAGCGAACAACGCGGTGACACCCGGGACCTTCGCGATCTCTGCCGCGTTCTTCGCGCCTTCGAGCGTCTCGATCATCAGGATCAGCACGATGTTGTCGTTGATCGTCTGACGGTACCCACCGGGAACGTTGCCGAACACCGCCGGATCGAACGCCTGTCCGCCACCCTGGCTGCGCCGTCCGAGCGGCGGGAAGTACACCCAGTTGCGCGCTTCGATCGCCTCCTGCACCGTGTCGATGGTCGGTACGACGACGACCAGAGCGCCCGCATCCATCGCGTGCTGAATTTCTCTCTCGTCCGCGTACGCGACGCGAACGCCAGGAACGGCCTTGGCGTGCGGGCACGTCCGCCACAACCGAGCGGCCAGTTCCCAATCGCGCCCGTCATGCTGCTGCTCGGTCCAGATGAAGTCATACCCGGCGTTCGCCATTGCGCAGTACGTCGCTGGATCCGTCGCGCTGAAGACGGTGCCGCCGGTGACTTTCTGCCCAGCCATCATCTTCAGCTTCACCGGATTCCAGATCTTCGTACCGGGTGGCGCGTTGAACGCCGGACCGTACTTCCAGTTGTTCGGATCGAGCGCGCCCTGGTTCTGCGCGCCAGGAGGAGGTGTCGTCTTCGCGTTGCTGTTCTGTCCCGCGGGGGCGGCCAGCGGGAAGGTATTGGGTTGCTGTCCTTGCGCCAGGAATGTCGTAGCGCCAAGGGCGATTGCTATAAGGACGCCGAGGCCAACGCGTGTCATCGCACCCTCCTTCAGTCAGGGCGCGATTGTCTCACTATTTCGTGGGGGCCGGCTTAAGCCGGCCCCTACGTACCCTCACGCCCGTATCGGTCTTCGAGCCTGACGACGTCGTCCAGTTCTGGCGTCGAAACTTCGAGCAAGTCGGTGTCTTCGAGCGCGGTCATGCGGTGGACCGTCAGGGGCGTCACGTGCACCGAATCGCCCGGGCCCATTTCACGCTTCTCCAGCGGCCCTCCCTTCGGCCCTATCTCGAAGAGCATTTTTCCGCTGTGCACGTAAATCGTCTCGTCCTTCTTGTTGTGGTACTGAAGGCTGAGGGCGTGGCCCGCGTTGATGTGAAGCACCTTGCCCACGTAGCGGTCGGTCCTGGCCCAATGGAGCTCGTATCCCCACGGCTTGTCGACGCGCGTCACGCTCATTTAGTTCCCACTTCTTGACGGCCGCCTTCCCCGCGCGACGACTTCGGCGACCCGGATCCGCCGTCGCGCCCGAAGTACTCGACGAGCACGCGTTCGATTTCCTCGACGGTGCCGAGCGTCATCACGCGCGCCGCGATGCGAGCCATATCGCCGGCACCGGTTTCCGACGCGACGCGGCGCGCCATCAGCAGCGCGCCGGGCGTCATGCTGAACTCCGTCAGGCCGCAGCCGATCAGCAGGCGCAGCAGCAGCGGATCGGATGCCATCTCACCGCACACTGCGACCGGAATCCCCTGCCGGAGCGCGCCGCGGCGAACCTGACGAATCAGCCGCAGCACCGCTGGATGCAGCGGCTCGTACCGATCCGAGACGCGCTCGTCCGTCCGATCGACCGCGAGTGTGTACTGAATGAGATCGTTGGTGCCAATGGTGAAGAAATCGACTTCCCGCGCCAGCAGCGACGCGGTGAAAGCGGCGGACGGCACTTCGATCATGATGCCGACGTCCACCCGACCGGCCGCGGCGCCTCGCGCCTCCAGTTCGCTGCGCGCGTCGCTGAGCAGGGCACGCGCGGCGCGGACCTCCTGCACCGACGACACGAACGGAAACATGATGCGCAGCGATCCATGCGACGCGGCGCGCAGCAGCGCGCGCAGCTGCGTCTTGAAGATCGTCGGCTGCGCGAGACCAAACCGGATCCCGCGCAGGCCGGCGTGACCGGGCCGCTCAGCGTCAGGGAACCAACGCGCATCGAGTGCGGTGTCCACGAGCGGCCGCGCGATCTGCCGTTCGTCGATGTCGAACGTCCGAATCGTGACCGGCCGCGGCGCCATGTTCTCGACGACGTGGCGATACACCTCGTACTGCTCATCCTCCCCTGCGAGATCCGGCGGACCGCCAACGAGCAGAAACTCCGATCGATAGAGGCCGATCCCTTCCGCGCCCGACGCGAGCGCCATCGCGACGTCGTCGCTTCGTTCGATGTTGGCGTGCAGCTGGACCCGTACGCCATCGGTCGTCAGCGTCGGCCCTTCCTCCGCCCGCGTCGTCCACCGCGTGCGCTGCAGCCGCGTGCGCGCTTCCGCTTCCTGACGGTCCGCAGGCGTGGGATCGATGATCAGGTCGCCGCTGTCGCCGTCGATGATCACTGACGCCCCGGCGGGTATGCGACGGCTCACGTCATGAAGGCCGACGACCGCGGGCACGCCAAGCGAGCGCGCAAGAATCGCCGTGTGATACGTCCGACTGCCGGCGTCGGTCGCAAACCCGAGGATGCGCGTCCAATCGAGCTGCGCAACCACCGAGGGCGTGAGCTCGTCGGCGACGAGGACGCAGGGCGAATCGAGGTCCTGCAACAGATCGCGCGCGCCCCCCATCTCACCGCGCAGGTTCATTCGCAGGCGTCCGGCCACATCATGGAGGTCGCCTTTTCGCTCGTGAAGGTACGGATCTTCGACGTCGTTGAACACCGCGGAGATCTCGTCGAACGCGCGCTGCACGGCCCACTCGGCGTTGACCCGCTCGGTGGCGATGAGATCCGCGGCGCGGCCGACGAGGACGGGATCGTCCAACATCAACAGTTGCGCGTCGAAAATCGCGGCGAGGTCCGCCCCTTTCAGCTCGGAAATACGGCGCCGAATCTGCTCCAACTGTTCGTGCGACCGGCGCCGCGCACGTTCGAGCGCCGACAGCTCGCGCGCGACGCGATCGGGCGCAATCGGAAACCGGATGACCTGCGTGCGTTGAATGGCAACCAGCGCGGGCCCGGCCGCGACACCTGACGAAACTCCGATCCCCTTCAGGCGTTCCACGATTCCTCTCCAAATCCCGACTCGACGAGCTGGACCAGCGAGTCCACCGCGTTTGTCTCGTCGGGACCGTCGGCGCTGATCGTCAGTGTCGTGCCACGCGCGGCCGCCAGCAGCAGAATGCCCATGATGCTCTTGCCGTCCATCACCTTTGCGTCGCGCGAGACACGGATTTGTGAGTTGAACCTCGTGGCCAGATGGACGAACCGGGCCGCCGCCCTCGCGTGAAGACCGAGCGCATTGATGACTGCCACGGATCTGGTGACCATCACGCCTTCTCGGTCGTTTTCTCGCCGCGCAGCAGATCGGATGCGACCCAGATGGCGGCGCGCCCCTGTTCACGAATTTCGCGTGCCGCCGTGAGCAGATCCGCCTGCTCTGCCAGGTTGGCCAGCTTGATCAACATCGGCAGGTTCACCCCGGTAATGACCTCGACGCGGTCGCCGAGGAACGTCATCGCAAGATTGGAGGGTGTTCCGCCGAACATGTCCGTCAGGATCAGCACCCCCGCATCCCCGTTCACGCGCGCAACGGCGTCAGCGATTTCCGAGCGCGCGTCCTCCGTGTCTTCATGCCACCCGATCGAGACCGCGGTGAATCGCGGCAACTCGCCGACGATCGTCTCAGCGGCATTCAGCAACTCGGTCGCGAGCTGGCCATGAGTAACGACAACGACCCCGATCATGAATCCCGATGCTTTACCCGCAGCTGCACGCCTTTCACGTCGCGCAGCGATTTCCTGAGCGCCTCGGCAATCATTACCGAACGGTGTTGGCCGCCGGTGCAGCCGACCGCCACCGTCAGATAACTCTTGCCCTCCTTCACATACTGCGGAAGCGCGAATTTCAGAAATGACGTCAGTTTGTCCAGAAAATCCTGCGTCTCGTCGTCTTTCCGCATGTACCTGACGACCGCCGCGTCACGTCCCGTGAGGTTCCGCAGGCTGTCGACGAAATGCGGATTCGGCAGACAACGCACGTCGAACACCAGATCCGCATCCACCGGCACGCCATTCTTGTAGCCGAAGCTCACTAGATTTACCACCATGTCGGCCCGTTTGCGACCGTCACGTGACATCTGCATAAAGATGTCGCGGAGCTCGTGCACGGTGAGATTGCTCGTGTCGATGATGAGATCCGCCATGGCCCGAATGGCATTGAGCTTGTCCCGTTCCTCTGCAATGCCTTCGCTGACGGATCGATCACGCGCGAGCGGGTGGGGACGTCGCGTCTCACTGAACCGCCGGACCAGCGCGGTGTGGCTCGCCTCGAGAAAAATGAGCGTCGGTTTCAGTCCCGCGGCCGCCCGCAGGCGTCTGAACACGCGCGGAAACTGCGATAGGAAATCCTGCTCACGGACGTCGACGACGATCGCGACCTTCTCGAGCGTGGCGCCCTCGCGTGTCGCCAGTTCGGCCATCGTGGGGATCAACTGTGTCGGCAGGTTGTCGATGCAGAAGTAACCGAGATCCTCGAGCGCGCGAATCGCGTGCGTTTTTCCCGATCCGGACAATCCCGTGAGAATGACAAAGCGGCGCGTGCCGCGCCCCCTCCGGATCGTCTTTACCGGCACCGGTGCGCTCCGGCTGCCACGCTCATACCTGCCCGCCATGCTCGACGTCATCGTCGGACTCCGCGTCGGCATGCACCTCCTTCTCACGCAGCGTCTGCTCGAGGCGTGTCGCGAGATCACGCGCAGCGTTCAAACCGCGTGTGCGCAGCAGCTGGTTGCGAGCCGCCACCTCGACGAGCACACCGAGACTGCGTCCGGGTGCAACCGGCATTCGGATGAGAGGGACCTTCAGCCCGAGGATCTCGTACCGCAACTCGTCGAGCCCCAGCCGTTCGTAGTCCCGATCGGGATCCCAGCGTTCGAGCTGCACCACGAGCTCCACGCGCTTTGCATTTCGGATGGCGGCAACGCCGAACAGGTCGCGCACGTTGATTAATCCGAGACCGCGAATCTCCATGTGATGCCGCGTCAGCTCCGGGCAGGTCCCAATCAGCGTCGTCTCACCGCGTCGGCGGATCTCCACCGTGTCGTCGGCAACAAGCCGGTGGCCGCGCACGACGAGATCCAGCGCGCACTCGCTCTTGCCGATGCCGCTCTCGCCGGTGATGAGAACGCCGAGTCCCAGCATGTCCATCAGGACGCCATGGATCACCTGCCGCTCGGCCAGTTCGTCGTCGAGCAAGTACTCGATCTTCGCAATCGACACCGGCGTGGTCACACCCGTCCGCAGCAGCGGTACGTGGTATCGGTCGGAGGCAGCCAGCAGCTCGACTGGCGGTTCCCAGCCCCCCGTAATCAGCACGCACGGGATGTCATGACTGAACGCCGCCGCGAGAACGTTCAGTCGATTCGCGACGTCGAGCGATTCGAGATAGCGAATTTCGCTTTCACCGAACACGAGAATGCGCGCCGGCTGCAGGTAGGCGTCGAAGCCGGCCAGCGCGAGGCCGGTCTTCTGGATGTGAGGGCTCGAGATGAGTCGCTGGAGGCCGTCCTGACCGCCAAGCAACTCGAGCGGAAGCCCGATAGCTTCGGCGCGGCTCTTGAGCAGCCCCCCGACGGTGATCGACCGGTTCATCCCTGTGTGACTGGCGACTTGTGATTCGTAGCCGGCAATTGCCAGCTTAAATCACAATCACAAATCGCTGATCACAAATCGGGACTACGCCTCGGGCTCGATCAGGCCGAGATTGCCGTCAGCGCGACGGAACAGAACGTTGATTTCCTCAGTCGACGCGTTCCGGAACACCAGGAACGAGTCGCGGCTGTCGGCGACTTCGAGTGCCGCTTCGTCGACAGACATCGGCTTCACCGCGTAGCGGCGGGCGCGAATGATGCGCAGCGGCTGTCCGCCGTTGTCGCGCGACTCCAGGCCAATGGCGAACGCCGCCGCCCCGCGCTCGGGGCGAGGTGCAGCAGACGCGGCCTTCGAGGCGGACACTCCCTGACGCTTCCGCTCCGTCCACTTGCTCTTCAGTTTCTGAACCTGGCGTTCGATCTTGTCGATCGACGAGCCGAGCGCGGTTTGAGCGTCGCGGCCGGTGGCCTCGCCATGCAGGAAGTGCTCGCCGCGCGCGTGGAGCGTGACCTCGGCGTGGAAGCGCGATTTGTCCTTGGTAATGACGACCTGCGCCGAGAGGGCGCTGTCGTTGAGCGGCCGCAGCACGCGAGCAAGACGCTGCTCGGCGAGCTTGCGTACCGGGGCGGAGATCGCAAAGTGTCTGGCCGTAAGTTCGAGACGCATGAGCAGTGTAGGGCGCGCCTTTACGGCGTGCCGGGCTAGTAAAGAACCTTCCGTTGATTCGACGTTGGAATCTTCAGTTCCTCGCGATACTTCGCGATGGTCCTGCGCGCGAGCTCGAGACCCTCGCGCTGCAGGATGCTGACGATCTTCGAATCGCTCAGCGGCTTTCGCGGATCCTCCTGCTCGATGATCTTGCGGATGCGCTGCTTGATCGTCACAGAAGACACCGCCTCGCCGTACGAACTGGCGATGCCGCTGTGGAAGAAGTATTTCATCTCGAACACGCCCTGCGGCGTGTGCATGTACTTGTTCGTGACGACGCGGCTCACGGTCGATTCGTGCATGCCGATGTCATTGGCGACGTCGCGCAGCACGAGCGGACGGAGGTACTCGATACCGTGGTCGAGGAAGTCGCGCTGGAAGTTGATGATGCTGGTCGCGACCTTGTGAATGGTCTTCTGCCGCTGCTCGACGGATTTGATCAGCCACAGGGCCGATCGGAACTTGTCTTTGACGTAGGCGCGCGTTTCGTCGGTGTTCTCCGATGCGCTCTTGTCCAGCAACCGGCGGTAGACAGGGCTGATACGAAGCTGCGGCAGCCCTTCTTCGTTCAGCACCGCGACGTACTGGTCTTCCACCTTGACCACGTAGACGTCAGGGATGACGTACTGCGACTGCGACGGATTGAGGCGGCTTCCCGGCTTGGGATCAAGATGGCGAATCAACTCGATATGCTGCTTGAGCTCGTCGATCGAGAGACTGAGCTTGCGCGCCAGTTCCGGAACCTGGTGGTTCTGCAGCAGGCGCATATGCTCGGTGACGATCTTCTCCGCGGGCGTGCCGCCCATGCCGAGATGCCGCAGTTGCAGCAGCAGGCATTCCTGCAGATCGCGCGCGGCGACGCCAATGGGATCGAAACTTTGAATGAGCCTGAGCGCGTCCTCGACCTGTTCGACCGGCCACGGGCCCATCGCGGCCAGCTCCTCGACCGTCGCCACCAGCATCCCGTCGTCATCGAGGTTGCCGATGATCGCCTCGCCGATCTCGCGTATCAACGGATCGTCGGTCTGCATCGAGAGTTGCCACAGCAGGTGATCGGACAACGACGTGCCGGTCGAGAGCGTGTTCTCGATCGGCGGAAGTTCCTTGACCTCCGTCGGCGTGCGCGGGCGATAGCCGTCGTCGAGGTAGTCGCCGAAGAAATACTCGTAGTCCTGGTCGTCCCACGTGTCGCCCTTTTCCTGGGCGGGCTTCTCCTCCTGCTTTTCCTGCGTCGCTTCGACGGGCTGGAGCTCTTCGGTCGGAACCTCCTCGAGCATCGGGTTTTCGACCATTTCCTGGTTGAGAAGCTCCGACAGCTCGAGCGTCGACATTGGCAGCAGCTTGATCGCCTGCTGCAGCGACGGGGTCAGAATGAGTTTCTGGACGAGCTTGGTGTGGAGTTTCTGGGAGATCGCCACTACAGAACCATCTTATTCCATTAATCCAATCGAAATTCCGTACCCAAATAGATTCGCTTTACGTCCTCATCGGCCGCAAGGAAATCGGGCGTTCCACTGCGAAAGATCACGCCATCGTGCACGATGTATGCCCGGTCGGTGATCCGCAACGTCTCCCGTACGTTGTGGTCGGTGATCAAAACGCCGATGCCGCGCTCCTTCAAGTGGAAGATGATGTTC
>Ga0075428_100004709_pt1 | contig 15100 bp, 11 predicted proteins | sample RhiMetdeltSRZDD2_FD_75291 | JGI IMG/M metagenome (GOLD analysis project Ga0075428, IMG submission 75291) | Populus rhizosphere microbial communities from Tennessee, USA - Rhizosphere MetaG P. deltoides SRZDD2 | ecosystem: Host-associated > Plants > Roots > Rhizosphere > Soil | place: USA... | reverse complement strand
TCTTCCCCGAGAACGCCGTCGAGTACTTCGTCTCGTACTACGACTACTACCAGCCCGAGGCCTACATCCCCTCGACCGACACCTACATCGAGAAGGACTCCTCGGTCAACGACGAGATCGACAAGCTGCGCCACTCGACCACGCACTCGCTGCTGACGCGCCGCGACGTGCTCGTGGTGGCCTCGGTCTCGGCGATCTACGGGCTCGGCACCCCGGCGACCTACGGCTCGATGCACGCCTTCGTCGAGCCCGGGATGCGCCTCGACCGCGACGCGTTCCTGCGCCAGCTCGTCGACATGCTCTACGAGCGCAACGACGTCGACTTCCACCGAGGGACCTTCCGCGTCCGCGGCGACGTCGTCGAGGTCTTCCCGCAGTACGAGGCCGAGCGCGCGGTGCGGATCGAGTTCTTCGGAGACGAGGTCGAGTCGGTGGCGGAGATCGATCCGCTGCGCGGGAAGGTGGTCACGCGCCCGCGGCGCGCGATGATCTACCCGGCGAGCCACTACGTCGCGACCGAGGAGGTGCTGGAGCGCGCGGTCGCCGGGATCCGCGAGGAGCTGCGCGAGCGCGTCTCGTGGTTCCAGAAGCAGGGCAAGCTGCTCGAGGCGCAGCGCATCGAGCAGCGCACGCGCTACGACCTCGAGATGCTGCAGGAGATGGGCTTCTGCCACGGCGTCGAGAACTACTCGCGCTGGCTGGACGGCCGCGAGGCCGGCCAGACGCCCTACACGCTCTACGACTACTTCCCCAAGGACCTGCTCGTCGTGCTCGACGAGAGCCACATCTCCGTGCCCCAGATCGGGGGCATGTTCCGCGGCGACCGCGCGCGCAAGGAGACGCTGGTCGAGTTCGGCTTCCGGCTGCCCTCGGCGCTCGACAATCGCCCGCTGCGCTTCGAGGAGTGGGAGACGCGCGCGCCGCAGCGCCTCTACGTCTCCGCGACCCCGGCCGAGTACGAGCTCGAGCGTTCGCAGGGCGTCGTGGTCGAGCAGATCATCCGGCCGACCGGGCTGATGGACCCGACGGTCGAGGTGCGCCGCGCGGGCGGGCAGGTCGACGACCTCCTGGGCGAGATCCGCAAGCGCGTCCTGGCCGGAGAGCGCGTGCTCGTCACGACGCTCACCAAGCGCATGGCCGAGGAGCTCACCGAGTACTACACGGAGCTCGGCATCCGGGTGCGCTACCTGCACAGCGACGTGCAGACGATCGAGCGCATGGAGATCATCCGCGAGCTGCGCGAGGGCGGCTTCGACGTGCTGGTCGGGATCAACCTCCTGCGCGAGGGGCTCGACATTCCCGAGGTCTCGCTGGTCGCGATTCTCGACGCCGACAAGGAGGGCTTCCTGCGCTCGGCGCGCTCGCTGATCCAGACCATCGGCCGCGCGGCGCGCAACGCGAACGGGTCGGTGATCCTCTACGCCGACCGGCGGACGGGGTCGATCGAGCAGACCCTCGCCGAGACCGACCGCCGCCGCGAGATCCAGGCGGCCTTCAACGCCGAGCACGGGATCACGCCGACCACGATTCGCAAGCGGATCTCGAGCCTGCGCGAGTCGATCTGGGAGCAGGACTACGTGACCGTGCCGACGCGGCAGGAGAAGCGCGACGCGCTGCCGCCCCACGAGATTCCCGCGCTGATCGAGGCGCTGCGCCGCGAGATGCGCGAGGCCGCCGGCAAGCTCGACTTCGAGCGCGCGGCCGAGCTGCGCGACCGCATCCGCGAGCTGGACGCGGAGCGGCTGCGGGTCGGCTAGTGGCGACGCCGCTCGCCGAGCGGGTCGAGGCCCTGCCGACGGGGCCGGGCGTCTACCTCTTCAAGGGCGAGGCGGGGCGCGTGCTCTACGTGGGCAAGGCGCAGAACCTGCGCGCCCGCGTGCGCAGCTACGTGAGCGGCAGCGACGGCCGGGTCCGCGTGCCTCACCTCGTCGAGCGCGCGCGCGACGTCGACGTGGTCCTCACGCGCACGGTGAAGGACGCGCTGCTGCTCGAGAACGAGCTGATCAAGCAGCACAAGCCGCCGTTCAACGTCCGCCTGCGCGACGACAAGCAGTACCTGGGGCTCCGCCTCGACCCGCGCGAGCCCTGGCCGCGCCCGACGCCCGTGCGCCGCTTCAAGCGCGACGGTGCGCTCTACTTCGGGCCCTACACCTCGAGCGTGTCGCTGAAGGAGGCGGTCTCGAACCTGCGCCGCGTCTTCCCGCTGCGCAGCTGCCGCGACGCGGTGTTCCGCGACTACGCGCGGCGCGGGCGGCCCTGCATCGAGTTCGAGATGCGCCGCTGCCTCGGGCCCTGCTGCGGCCTCGTCACGCCCGAGGCCTATGCGGAGCTCGTCGAAGGGACGGTGCTCTTCCTGCGCGGGCGCTCCGAGGAGCTCGCCCGCGACCTCGACCGCCGCATGCAGGAGGCGGCGCGCGACGAGCGCTACGAGGAGGCGGGGCGCCTGCGCGACCGCCTCGCCGCGGTCGAGCGCACGGTCGAGCGGCAGCAGATCGTGGGCACGCGCCCGGTCGACCGCGACGTCTTCGGCCTCGCGCGCCGCGGCGGCGAGGTGCTGGTGCAGGTGCTGCTCGTGCGCGAGGGGCGCGTCGTCGGCGCGCACTCCTACGGCTTCTCGGACGTGCGGATCGACGACGGCGAGGTCGTGGGCTCCTTTCTCGGCCAGTACTACGCGCCGGAGAGCGCGCGCCCGCTGCCCGCCGAGGTGCTCGTTCCGGTGGAGATCGAGGAGGGCGAGGCGCTCGAGGTCCTGCTCGCCGAGCAGGCGGGGCGGAAGGTGGCGGTGCGCCAGCCGCAGCGCGGCGCCCTCGTCGAGCTCGTCGCGATGGCGGCGGCCAACGCCGAGCACGCGCTGACGCAGCGGCTCGAGGCGCGCGAGAGCGTCGAGGCGGCGCTCGAGGAGCTGCGCGAGCGGCTCGGGCTGCGCCGCCTGCCGCGGCGCATCGAGGGCTACGACATCTCCACGCTCCAGGGCTCGCTCTCGGTCGGGAGCCGCGTCTCGTTCGAGGACGGGCAGCCGGAGAAGGGCGGCTACCGCCGCTACCGGATCCGCGAGGCCGCGCCCGGCGACGACACCGCCTGCCTGCGCGAGGTGATGGCGCGGCGCCTGGCGCGGGCCGAGACCGACCCGCTGCCCGACCTCGTGCTGCTCGACGGCGGCAAGGGGCAGCTCGCGGTGGCGCAGGCGGCGGCGCGCGACGCCGGGATCGAGGTCGAGCTGCTCTCGCTCGCGAAGGAGCGCGACCTCGAGAGCCCGTCGCTGCGCGTGCGCCGCTCGGGCGGGCTCAAGGCCGAGCGCGTCTTCCTGCCCGAGCGCAAGGACCCGGTCCTGCTGGCCCCGAGCTCGCGCGGGCTGCTCCTGCTCCAGCGCGTGCGCGACGAGGCGCACCGCTTCGCGATCGAGTTCCAGCGCGAGCTGCGCTCGCGCCGGCACCTCGCCTCGGTGCTCCAGGAGCTCCCCGGGATCGGGCCGAGCAAGCGCCGCGCGCTGCTGCGCGCGCTCGGCTCGCTGCGCGCGGTGCGCGAGGCGAGCGAGGCCGAGCTCGCCTCCGTCCCCGGGATCGCGGCGCGCGACGCCGCCGCGATCCACCGCTTCCTCGCGGCGCTCGACGCCCCGGAGCCCGCCGAGCCGGCCTGAGCCCCCGGCGGGAGGGGCCGGAGAGGCGTCAAGCCGGCGCCCGGAGCGTCCGATCCGTCGGGGGATGCGCCGCAGCGCAGCCCCCATCCTCGCGTCGCTCGTGCTCCTCGCCGCCCCGGCCGGGGCCGAGATCTACCGCTGGACCGACGCCGAGGGCCGCGTCCACTTCACCCAGGACCTGAGCCAGGTGCCGCCGGCGCAGCGCGCGGCGGCGGAGCAGGGCGACGGGACCGGCGCGGGTCGGCTCCAGACCTTCGAGGGGCGCGCGGACGCGCCGGCGCCGCCCGCGGCGGCGGCGGATTCCAGTCCGGCGCGAACCGCCTATCGCGTCCCGGTCCAGCGCGCGGGCGCGGGGATGCTCGTGGTCGCGCGCGTGAACGGCGCCTACGCGGTTCCCTTCCTGATCGATACCGGCGCCACCGACGTGCTGATCCCGGCCTCGATCGCGCGCCAGATCGGGCTCGAGCCGGGCCCCGATGCGCGCACCAAGCGCTACGCGACCGCGAACGGCGTGGTCGAGCACGCGGTCGTGATGCTCGACTCGATCGACCTCGGCGGCGCCGTGGCGCGCGACGTGCCGGCGAGCATCGGCAACGACATGGAGTTCGGCCTGCTCGGGCTCTCCTACTTCAACCGCTTCAGCACCCACGTCGACGCGGCGGCGGGCGTGGTCACGCTGGTCCCGAACGGCCTGCTCGAGAGCGGCGCGATCCGCGGCGGGCGCAGCGAGGAGCAGTGGCGCTCGGAGTACGCGGGGCTGCACGCGCGCATCGAGTACCTCGAAGCCGAGGCGACGCGCACGCCACGCAGTCACGGGCGCGAGATCGAGCGGCTCGCGGCGGCGCGCGAGGAGCTCGCGCGACAGCTCGAGCTGCTCGACGCCGAGGCCGACCGCGCCCGCGTCCCCTTTCCCTGGCGCAACCCGCGCTAGGCGACCGGGCTCCGGCGCCCGCCGGGTCGCGCCGCACCCGCGTTCCCGTGTTCCGCTGAGATTGGAATCGCGATTCCCATCAATGGGCACGCCGCTTCCCTGCGCTGCCGAGCGCGGCCAAAGCGCCCGCCGCGCGCCCGCGCGTCGATTCGAGCGACGTGGCGCAGCGTTGCCGCGGAGGACTGCGCATCCCGGCGGCTCGGCATCGATCTTGCGATGCGGTGCGGCATGCCGGCCCGCGACGGGGGGTGCGGGCGGCGGAGGACGGGATGCAGGACGACGGCAGCCGGGGCCCGATGCGGCCGCTCGGCACGGGGGCGCGGCCGCCCCAGCGCGTGCGCGCGGATCTCGAGAGGCGAGGCGTTCCGGAGTCGTTTGCGGAGCCGCTCGCCGAGCGGCTCGCGGAGCTCTCGGGGCAGCTCTCGACGAGCGAGTACCACGCGGCGGTGCTCGCCACCGCCACCGCCTGCGAGATCCTCCAGTCCGACGCGGCGCAGCTCGAGATCGATACGCGCGCGCGCGACGTGCGCGAGATCCAGCGCCTGATGCAGGGCTTCGCCGGCGAGCTGCGCAAGCTCGAGGAGGGCCTCGGCGTGCTCTCGGCCTACCTCGTTCGCCTGCGCTCCACCGCCGACGGCGAGCCCGGCGGCGTCGTTCACTAGTCGGCCCGCACGCGAAGGGTCTCGAGCGTCGAGCGAGCGGGGACGGTCTTAAGAAGTTAAGGAAATTCAGATTCACCCCGAGGGGAGCATCCGGCGCTCTCCAGATGCTCGAGCGACTCGAGCTCTCCCGACGCGGGAATCCGAAGCTCTCGAACCCCCAGCATCGTCCGCGCTCTCCCTTCCGTTTCCTCTTCCGATCGCCGCGGGTGGCCGGGGCTATGCTTGGCGGCGCCCGGTCCCCGGCGGATCGCGTGCGCCGACTGCTTCCCGCGCTCGCACTGGCGCAGATCGCGGGCATCCTCGCCGCCGACGCGGGATGGATCGCCGCGCGTCCCGCGCTCGCCTGCGGAGTCGCGGCGATCGCGATCGGCGCGCTGCTCGCGCGCGGCCCGTCTGCGCGCGTCGCGCTCGCGCTCCTCGCGACGGCATCGGCCGGCGCCGCGGCGCTCGCGCGCCAGCTCGAGGCGGCGGATGCCGCGCGACCCGCGGTGCCCTTCGAGGCGACGATCGAGGCCACGGTGCGCGCGGTCGCGGCGCTCGGCGACGGTGCGCTGCGCATGGAGCTCGAAGCGGCGGCCGCCGTCGCGCCGGCCGACGCGGCGGTGCCCGAGCAGCTCGCCGTCTGGCTCTCGCCCGAGCCGGGAGCCCCGCCGGGGCTCGAGGCGGCGCTTCCCGGCGAGCGCGTGCGCGCGCGTCTGCGCCTCTCCGCCCCCGAGTCGCGCCGCAACCCCGGCACACCCGACGCCGCGCTGCGCGCGCGCCGACGCGGCGTCGGGGCCTCGGCTCGACCCGTGCACGCCGCGCTCTTCGTGCGCCTGCCCGAGCGCGAGGGCTGGCGACCGCTCGCGCCGCTGCATGCGCTGCGCGCTCGCGCCGGCGCGCGGCTCTCGGCGCACGGCCGCGGCGGCGACCTCCTGCGCGCGCTCGCGCTCGGCGACCAGGGCCCGCTCCCCGACGCCGCGCGCGAGGCCTGCGCCGCGCTCGGCCTCTCGCACCTGCTCTCGGTCTCGGGCCTCCACCTCGCGCTCCTCGCCGCGCTCGCCTTCGGCGCGGCGCGGCGCGCACTGCTCGCCGCGGGGCTCGGCGCGCGCTGCGACGTGCGCCGGCCGGCGCTCGCGATCGCGGTCGCCTGCGCCGCGGCGTACGCGCTGCTCGCGGGCGGCGCGGTCCCGGTGCGGCGATCGCTCGTCTGGCTCGCGGCGCTCGCGATCGCGGTGGCGGCGCGGCGGCGCGCAAGCTGGACGGCGCCGCTCTGCTTCGCCGCGCTCGCCGTCCTCGCGGTCGAGCCCGAGGCCGTCTTCGACCCGGGCGCCCAGCTCTCGTTCGCCGGCAGCGCCGCGCTCGCCGCAGCGCTCTCGCCGCCACCGCGCCGCGGCGCCTCGCGCGTCCGCGCGTTCCTCGAGGACGGCTTGCGCGCGTCGGCGACCGCGACGCTCGCGACGGCGCCGCTCGCCGCCTATCACTTCGGGCGCAGCGCGCCGCTCGCGCTGATCGCCAACGCGATCGCGGTGCCGTGGACGGGCTGGGCGCTGCTCCCCGGCGCGCTCGCCGCGACGGCTGCCGCGGCGCTGCCCGCGTGGGCGCCGCTCGAGGCCGTCCTGAAGGCGCTCGCGCGCCTGGCCGACGCGTCGCTCGCCGCCTGCGAGGCAGCGGCGCAGCGCTTCGGCACGGCGGCCGGCGGGGCGCCTCCGTGCGCACCGGCGCTGCTCGCCGCGCTGGCGCTGACTGCACTCGGGCTGCGCGCGCGCGCGACGCTCTCCCGCGCCGCGGCGGCGCTCGCGGCGGGCGGCGTGCTCGCGCTCGCGCCGCCGGCGCGGGTCGCGCCGGATCCCGCGCGCGTCGTCGTCCTCGACGTCGGCCAGGGCGATGCGGTGCTGGTGCAGTCTCGCGATGCGGCGGTCCTCGTCGACGCCGGCGGCTCGCCCGCGGCGGCCTCCGACGTGGGCCTGCGGACCGTCCTCCCGGCGCTGCGCGCGCTCGGCGTCCGCCGCCTCGACCTCGTCGCCGTGAGCCACGGCGACCTCGACCACCGCGGCGGCATCCCGGCCGTCCTGCGCGGGATCCCCGCGAGCGAGGTCTGGGTTCCGCACGGGGCACTCGCCGATCCCGCCTTCGCCGAGATCCGACGCGCGGCGCGCACGAGCGGGGCGCGCTTGCGCGAGCGCGGCGCCGCCTCGCCCCCGCTCGCGCTCCCGGGGCTCGCGATCGCCGCGCTCTGGCCGCCGCGCCAAGCCGCCGCGTCCTCGAGGAACGACCGCTCGCTCGTGCTGCGCGTCGACGCGGGCGGGCGCCGGGTGCTCCTGCCGGGCGATCTCGAGTCCGGGGGCGAGGCCCTGCTCCTCGCCAGCGGCGCCGACCTGCGCGCCGACGTGCTGAAGCTCGGCCACCACGGGAGCCGCACCTCGTCGAGCGCGGCCTGGCTCGCGGCGGTCGGCGCCGCGCTGGTCGTCGCCTCGGCGCCCTGCCACGGGCGCTTCGCCATGCCCGACGCCGAGGTCGTGGCACGGGCGCGCGCCGCCGGCGCCGCCCTGTGGTGGACCGGACGCGACGGCGCGGTGCGCGTCGGCCTCGGCGCGCGCCTGCACGCGTTCGGCACCGGCGACCCGCGCGTCTGCCCCACGCGAAGCGCCCGCCGCGCCAAGGAGAGCGCACCGCACCCACGGGGCGAATCTGAATTTCCTTAACTTCTTAACACCGTCCCCGCAGCGAGCGCTCCGCAGCGAGCTCGGTGCCCGGTGGAGTGACCGTCCACAGCGGAGTGAATCGAGGCGGCGAAGTCAATACAGCCCGAACATGCGCCCGGCGAGCGCGATCACGCCCGCGACGAGCAGCGGCCGGATCACGCGCTCGCCGCGCGCGAGGGCGAGGCGCACGCCGATCTCCGCGCCCGCGACGAAGCCCACCGCGAGCACCAGCGCCGGCCGCCAGGCGATCTGGCCCGCGGCGGCGAAGACGGGGATCGCGGCGGCGGTGAGGGCGGCGTTCGCCGCGGCCTTGATCGCGTTCGCCCGCACCAGATCGTGCCCGGCGTAGACGAGCGCGTAGACGAGCAGGATGCCGAGGCCGGCCTGCACCGCACCGCCGTAGAGGCCGAGCGCGAAGAACACCAGCGCGGAGGCGACGCGGCCGAGGCCCGGCCCCGGGGTGGTCGCGCGGCTGCGCCGCAGCGTCGGGACGAGCAGCACGAGCATCAGCGCGCCGAAGAGGCGCTCGAAGGTCGCGTCGGCGACGCGCGCGATCGCGAGCGCGCCGACGAGCGCGCCGGCGAGCAGCGGCGCGAGCACCGGCAGCAGGCTGCGCAGCTCGAGCAAACCGCTGCCGCGGAAGCGCGCCGCCGCGACCAGCGATTGCAGCAGCACGCCGACGCGGTTGGACCCGTTGGCGACGGTGCCGGGGAGCCCGAGCAGCACGAGCAGCGGCACGCTGAGCAGGGAGCCGCCGCCGGCCAGCGTGTTCACGACGCCCGCGGCGAGCCCGCCCGCGAGCAGCAGCGCGATCTCGCTCGCGCTCATGCCCGCCCTCCGCCGCGCGCGCCCACGCGGCCGACTCTAGCCCGGAGGCCCCCGGGCGGCGTGATAGGATCCGCGGCCATGGAGGGAGGCGGCGCGCCGGACGACGTGATCGACGTCCGGCCCGACGAGCGCTTCGACGAGGCCGCGCTCGCCGCGTGGCTCGCCGGCCGCCTCGAGGGCGCTGCGGCGCCGCTGCGCGTGCGCCAGTTCGGCGGCGGCCACGCGAACCTCACCTACCTGCTGCGCTTCGGGGCGGACGAGGGCGCGGTCCTGCGCGTGCTGCGGCGGCCCCCGCTCGGCCCCGTCGCCGCCGGCGCACACGACATGCGCCGCGAGCACCGCGTGCTCGCCCGGCTCTGGCGCGGCTTCGCGCCCGCGCCCCGCGCGCTGCTCTACTGCGACGACGCGTCGGTGATCGGCGCGCCCTTCTTCGTGATGGAGCACCGCCCGGGCGTGGTCGTGCGCGGGGGCCGCGTCCCCGAGCGCTTCGGCGGCGGGCGCGACGCGGAAGCGAACCGGCGCCTCTCCGAGGCGCTCGTCGACGCGCTCGCGCGGCTCCACGCGGTCGACGCCGGGGCCGTCGGCCTCGGCGACCTCGGCCGTCCCGAGGGCTTCCTCGAGCGCCAGGTGCGCGGCTGGTGCGAGCGCTGGGAGGCCGCGCGCACGGGCGAGCTCGCGGTCGCGGACGAGGTCGCGCGCTGGCTCGACGCCGAGCGGCCGCGCGTCGACCCGGCACCGACGCTGGTGCACAACGACTGGAAGCTCGACAACCTCGCCGTCGCGCCCGACGACCCGGGTCGCTGCGTCGCCGTCTACGACTGGGACATGTGCACGCGCGGCGATCCGCTCTGCGACCTCGGCACGCTCTTCGCGATGTGGAGCGAGCCGGGCGAGCCACCCGCCGGGACGGACCCGATGCCGTCGCGCGCGCCGGGCTTCCTGCGCCGCGCCGAGGCCGCGCGGCGCTATGCGGAGGCGAGCGGCCGCGCGCTCGACGCGCTCGACTACTACCTCGTCTTCGGCTGCTTCAAGATGGCCGTCGTGCTGCAGCAGATCTTCGTGCGCTGGCGGCGCGGGCAGACGCGCGACGCGCGCTTCGCCGGGCTCGGCGCCGCGGCCGAGGACCTCTTCCGGCTCGCGGCTGCGCGCCGGCCTTGACGCGCGTCGGTCCGCCTCCCCCGCGTCGGCGGCCGCCGCTCGCCGCGCTCGCCCTCGCGCTCGCGGCCTGCGCGGGCGAGGGGATGGACCTCTCCGCGCTCGAGGCCGGCCACCCCGCGCTGCGCGCGCTGCGCCCGCACCCGCTCGGCGAGACGCGACCGTACGCGCTCCCGCTCGACGCCTCGCTCGCGCTCTTCCTGTGCCGCTGGCCGACGCCCGCGACGCTCGGCGTCGCCTTCGAGGGCGAGCCCGACGCGGCGCAGGAGGCCGCGCTCGCCGCGGCGCTCCGCGCCTGGGAGGGCGCCGGGCTCGGCGTGCGCTTCGAACGCGTCGGCGCTCGCGCGGAGGCCGCGATCCGCGTGCGCGTGCGCGACGACTGGATCACGAGCCAGGCCGACACGATCGCCGACTGCGCGGTGGCCGGCGCCCCGGCGCCCGGCGCGGAGCGCGTGCCGGGCGCGCGGCTCGTCGCCGCGTCGATCCACGTCGCGAGGGCCGACCCCCACCTGCGCGAGACGCTGCTCCACGAGCTCGGCCACGCCCTCGGCTTCCAGGGCCACGCCGCGCGCGGCCGTACCCTGATGCTCGCGCGCGAGTCCGAGGTGCTCGCGCGGGCGCGGCAGGTCTCGGACGCGCAGCCGCTCGACGACGCCGCGCTGCGCGCCCTCTACGCCGTGCCGGCCGGCGCGATCGTCGCGCGCGTGCCGCTCGCCGCCGCGCAGACCCGGCCCTCCGACCGCCTCGCCGCCCTCGCCGCCGCGCGCGGCCTCCCGGGGCCCTTCGTCCGCGTGGGCGACCGCGGGGGCCTCGTCTGGTGGCTCGACCCGCCGGGTCGGCGCCTGGGGCTGCGCATCGAGGGCGCCGGCGACGCGCGGCGCCACCCCGGGGCGCTCCGCCTCGTCCCGGCCTCGCGCGCGGTCGAGGGCCTCCTCGGGGCGCCCGGCCCGGCCGGTTGATGCGCAGCGCGAGTCCGCGCAGAATCCCCGGCGTCGCGACGGCGGCGAAGGAGCGAGGATGACGGCCGAGCGCGGGGGCGCGATTGCCCCGGGCCTCTCGATCGACCTGGCGAAGCGGCGCGTGCTCGTGGTCGGCGCCTCGTCGGGCGTGGGCCGGGCCGTGGGCCTGCTCGCCTGCCGCGCGGGCGCGCGCGTCGCCTTCGCCGCGCGCCGCCGCGACCGGCTCGAGGCGGTGGTGGCGCAGGCGCCGGGCGAGGCGCTCGCCGTGCCCTGCGACGTGCAGGACGCCGGGGCCTGCCGCGCCGCGGTCGAGGCCGCGGTGGGCGCCTTCGGCGGCCTCGACGCCTTCGTCTACGCCGCGGGCATGGCCCCGCTCGCGATGCTCGAGCAGGCGACGCACGCGGAGTGGCGCGCCGCGCTCGACACGAACCTCGTCGGCGCCTCGCTCGTCACCGCGGCCGCGATCCCGCACCTGCGCGCGAGCGGCGGCCGCGCGGTCTACGTGTCGTCGTACGCGATCCGCCAGTCGCTGCCGGGAGTCGGGCTCTACCGCGTCTCCAAGGTCGCGCTCGACGCGCTGATCGAGGACTATCGCCTCGAGCACCCCGACCTCGCGTTCACGCGCGTGGTGCTCGGCAACACCAACGGCACGGAGTTCGCGCGCGACTGGGGCCCCGAGCGCACGGGCGAGGTCACGCGGGTCTGGATCGAGCGCAACCTCTTCCCCGCGCCGACGATGATGCCGCTCGAGACCGCCGCGGAGGCGATCGTCTCCGTGCTCGCCTTCCGCGGCTACGTCGACGACATCGCCGTGATGCCACGAACGCGCGACGCGTCCGCCCAGCCGATCGCGAGCGGAGACCCCCACCCGAGCGACGCGGAGTGAACCCCGCGCCGGAGGAGGAGCCATGCCCCGATTCAACCACATGGAGCTCACGCTGCCGCAGGGCGCGCTGGCGGAGAGACGCCCCGAGATCGCGGCCTTCTACGCCGACCTCTTTGGATGGGAGTCGCTCGACGTCCCGATCGTCGGCCAGCTGGGGCTGCTCTTGCGCACCGACCCCGAGACGAGCCAGTTCATCCTGATCACCGAGCAGCGCAAGCACCTGAGCTCGCCGGGCTACGACCACCTGGGCCTGCTCTTCGAGAGCCGCGGCCAGGTCGACGCGCTGCTCGAGAAGGCGAAGAAGTGGCAGGAGCGCGACCCGCGCGTCGAGATCAAGGAGTACGAGGACCTGCGCGTCGGCGGCACGATCGTGCACGCCTTCTACGTGCGCCACCTGCTGCCGATCTGGTTCGATGTCCAGGTGATCGAGTATGAGTCGGGGGCGGAGCCGCAGCGGACCTGGAAATTCGCATGATTGACTTCGCTCGGCTGCGCCTCGCTGCGCGCGCCGCTGACGCGGCGCTTGCGACCCGAGCCACTGGTCGGTCCGGCGAGGGGGTGAGGAGCTGCTCCATCGAACGGGACGAAGACCGGCAAGGGCCGGAGCCATGGAGCCCGTGTGGGAGAACCTCTCCGGACTGCCTTGCACGTGGCTCGATGGCCGCTGCGAATAGCTACCTGAGCTCCTCGAGGTCGCGCAGGACCGCGGCGTAGCGGGTCTGTACGGTCTCGTCGTGCGGCGCGAGCGCGATCGCGAGCTCGAGGTGGTCGCGCGCGGCCTTCGGCTCCGAGGGCGTCTTCTTGAAGAGCGCCCAGCCGAGCGAGCTCTGGTACAGGGGTTCTTCGGGCCAGAGCTCGACCGCGGCGCGCAGGTAGTCGATGGCGCCGCGGAAGTTGCCCTGCCGCACGAGGACCTCCCCCTTGCGGTAGTTGGTCTCCGCGTTCGCGATCCGGTCGGCGTCGGCCGCGTCGCGGTCGCCGGAGACCGAGGCGTCGTAGGCGCGCCGGCGCTCCGGGTCGGAGAGCACGGCCCAGGCCGTGCTGATCTCGGCGAAGACGCGCGTCGCGCGCCGGAGGCTCTCCTCGTCGAGCCCGGCGCGCGCGAGCGCGTCGGGGTGGTAGGTCTTCGCCGCCCGGTGGTAGGCCTGCTTCAGCGCAGCCGGCAGCGCCGCGCGCGACTGACCGAGAAGCCCATAGTGATCGATGCTCCCGAGCCGGTCGAAGCGCTCGTCGATCTCCGCGCGCAGCGCATCGGCGGCCCGCACCGCGTCCCGCGCCACGGCGGGCGCTCCGCGGGGCGGCCGGCCCGCCGCCGTGACCGCGGCGCGCTCCGGCGGCGCCGCGGGCGCCCTGGCGACGACGAGCTCGACCTCGGGCCCGGCGTCCGCGGCGTGCGGCGCGGCGGCGAGCGAGAGCCCGCCGGCCTCGGCCAGCACCCAGGCGGCGGCGAGCGCCAGGGGCGTGCGCGCGGCCTGGAGCGCGCGCCAGAGCGTCTGCCGCCCGTCGAGCGCTGCGATCAGAGCCTCGACGGCAGCGTCGCGCGCGAGGCGCGGGGCGAGGTCGGCGAAGGCGCGCTCGCGGTGCGGGTAGAGCGCCATCCCGGGCGCGAGCTCGGCGAGGATGCGCTCCGGGCTCCAGTGGGTCGCGATCCCCTCCTGGATCAGCGCGACGAGGTCGCTGCGCAGGGCCTGCGCCTCGGCCGGGGGCGCAGCGCTCGCGTCGAGCTGGAACTCGCCCTCGGGCCAGCCGAAGCACTCGACGATGCGCAGGCGCACCTGGTCGCGCAGCGCCTCGAAGAGGCCGCGCGGGTCGATCAGCGAGAGCTCGAGCAGCGCCTTGCCCTCCTTCCACTGCTCGCGGGCCACGGTCGCGACGAGGCGCTCGTAGTCCTTGCGCGCGAGCCGGCCCGCGTCGAGGAGCTGGAGCCCGAGGCTCTCGCTCGCGAGGTTCGACTCGGCGTAGACCGGAGCGCCCTGCTGGAACAGCAGGCGCTTCTCGACGCGCCGGCGCGTGAGCAGCAGGGCGCCGCCGAAGCGCTCGCGCTGGAGCCTGAGCAGGAGCCGCGGAAAGGGGGTCTCCGCAAGGCGCCCGCGGTGCGGGAGGGTCGTCATCACCGCGGAATTTCGGGTGATCCGCGGCCCGACTTGACGCGCCCGGCGGCCGGCCTTCAGAGCAGCCGGCGCTGCGCCTCGGCGATCTGGAAGGCCGCGGCCACCGCGTGGTCGAGGTCCTTGTGGCTCGAGATCGGGCGGCGGTCGAGGCCCTCGAGCACCGCCTCCGCCTCCGGCGAGAGCCCCGCGATCAGGAGCTCCGAGCCCCGGTCCTCGACGGTCTCGACGATGCGCTCGAGCGCGACCGCGGCGAAGCCCTCGTCGACGCTCGCCCCCGAGAGGTCGAGCACGATCACGCTCACCTCGCGCGCGCCCGGGTCGCGCCCGACCAGCTCGATTGCCGCCAGCGCCTCGTCGGGCCCCGCCCAGGGCACGACCATCACCGGGCCCCAGATGTGGACGACCCCGGCGCTGGTCTCGAGCCCGGGCCGCTCCTCGGCGGCCTCCGGCGCCGCCGTGCGGTTGCGGACCAGCTCGCGCAGCGCCGCGAAGGGCAGCACGTCGAGGCCCGCCTGCGCGGCGGGCTCGCCGCACGCGCGCCAGGTCTCGGCGTCGCGCGCCGCGAAGCAGCAGGCCGCGGCGCCGGTGGCGGCGCAGCTCGTCTCCACGGCGAGCACGTCCTCGTCGAGCATCCCCGAGAGCCAGCCCGAGGTGAAGCCCGCGCTCACGGCGCAGGCCGAGCCGGTCGCGACGCCGAGCGACGCGAGCCGGGCCGAGGCCTCGCTGCGCTCCGGCCAGATCCCCTCGAGCGCGATGCCGCCCGGCGCCTCCGCGCCGCGCGCGACGCGCAGCTGGATCGGCATCGGCGCGCAGCGTCCCGCCTCGCCCTCCGCGGGCCGCGCGCCGCTCGAGTCGTCGAGCACCCGCTGCGCCTCGCGCAGGCCCTGGAGGAAGCCGATCTGCAGCAGCGTCGTGCGCGACTCCTCGGGCCCGAGCTCCTCGAGGAGCTCCGCGTGGAGCGCGCCGAGGAAGTGCGGGTCGAAGAGCAGCCCCGCGTCGCGGACCCAGAGCGCCTCGGGGTCGAACCCGAGACCCTCGAGCACGCGCTGGCGCGACGCGGGGGGCTCCGTGCGCCTAGCTTTCGATGAACTCATAGATGTCGAACTTCTGGTCCTTCTGGATGAAGCTCTCGCCCTCGTCGGAGAGCAGGCGCACCGCGGCGTCGACCACCATCGGGTCGAACTGGCTGCCGGCGTACTTGGTGAGCTCGGTGAAGACGATGTCGAGCGGCAGCGCCCGGCGGTAGG
>Ga0075428_100004707_pt1 | contig 15101 bp, 9 predicted proteins | sample RhiMetdeltSRZDD2_FD_75291 | JGI IMG/M metagenome (GOLD analysis project Ga0075428, IMG submission 75291) | Populus rhizosphere microbial communities from Tennessee, USA - Rhizosphere MetaG P. deltoides SRZDD2 | ecosystem: Host-associated > Plants > Roots > Rhizosphere > Soil | place: USA... | reverse complement strand
GATCGGAAGGCAAGCTGGGTGACGATCTTCGGCGGCTCGACCCATTTCGCGCCTTTCGGCGGTGTGGGCATCGGGATCCGGAACTCCTTCTGCGGCACCGGCACGATCATCGTGAACGCGATGGACTTTCCATCGGGAGCCCACTCGATATCGGCCGGTGCCTCGGTGAGGTGCGAGATCTGCGATGCCGCGCCCGCTGGTGGCCGGCTTCCTTGCCGCACACCCACAGGTGCGTCTCGACCTCGCGGTGAGCGAGGCACCGGTGGACATCGTGGCCGAGGGCTACGATGCCGGCGTCCGCCTCGGTGAGGTGATCGACCGCGACATGATCGCCGTGCCGGTGTCAGGCGACATACGACTGGTGGTCGTCGGGACGTCGGCGTACTTCGCTCGGCACCCGCCACCGAAGCACCCCCGCGATTTGGCGGAGCACGATTGTATTGGATGGCATCCCACTGCAGCGGCACCGCCGTACCGATGGGAGTTCACGGAGAACGGGCGCGAATTCGCGGTCGCCGTGCCGACGCGAGTGATCACGACCGACCCGTCGATCAACATCCGGCTCGCGCTTGCCGGGGCTGGTGTGACCATGGCGCGGGAGGACCGCGTACGCGCCGACATCGAAAGCGGCGCCCTCATCGCGGTGGTAGACGAGTTCTCGACGCCGTTCGCGGGCTACTACCTATACTATCCGCAGCGGCGCCACGCGTCGCCGGCGCTGCGCGCGCTCACCGAGTACCTGCGGCGCGAGCGGCGACGGTAAGTCCTGACAACAGGCGGCCCCGCAAACTGCGGCGTGATTGATTCAGCACGTCACATGAAGAATCGCGTTGGTGCCTTCGGACGCCTTGCGCAGCGCCTTAATAGCCTCGGCCGTCGGCACTATGACCAAGTCGATTTCACGGCGCGCCGCCTCGTGCTTTACCGAATCCATCACTGGCAGGTTGCCGTAGGCGCCGGTGCCGATAACGAGCCGATGGCATCTCCACGGAATCTCCTCGTCGGCCGACAGCGGCGTGTGTCCAAACATGTCGCGAAATTTCTTGGACGCCTTCTTCTTCCGCTTCCGGATTCTGCCATCGTCGATGATCACGTCGTGCTCGTAGGTGATGCGATCGATGGTGATTCGACCGAACGAGAACTCGTCGATCCGCATGGCGCCTCCCCTTGGATCACACCTGACCGAACCCCAGACCGCGCATGACCGGGCGCTGTCTAACTTAATTGAGTCAGACGATAGGGAATTCGACCCGGCAATCACGATGCGAGCGTCGTGAGAATCAGCATGTGCTCCTCAGGTGCCACGCCTTCGGCTGGACGAACGCGCGAATGCCTGCGACCGACAGCGTGGCACCCAAACCGGAGTGCTTACGACCGGACCACGGCAACCGCGGACTGACGCGGTCGCAGCAGTTCCAGTAGACGCTACCGGCGTTCACCCGCGCGAGGATCCGCTCGGCCCGAGCGCCATCCGAAGTGTACACGGCCGCCGTGAGCCCGTAGTCCGTGTCGTTCATGTGGGCGACTGCCTCGTCATCATCGTCGACTTCCTGGATGCCGATGATCGGACCGAAGCTCTCCTCGCGCATGACCTTCATTCGACCGTCGACGCCGGTGAGCACCGTCGGCTGAAAGTAGAACCCGCGCCCGTCGCGACGCGCCCCGCCGACCTCGAGTCGCGCACCGTGACGAACGGCGTCGGCGACCTGGCCCTCGAGAACGCTCAGCTGAGCGCGTCGCGCGAGTGGCCCCAGGTACGTCGCCTCATTGGCTGGATCGCCAACGACGAAACCGCGGACCGTCGCGACGAACGCCTCGGTGAAGGCCGTGGCGATGCGGCGGTTTACATAGATCCGTTCCACGGCGCAGCAGCTCTGGCCGGCGTTGTAGAAGGCACCGTCGGCGAGCGCCGTGGCGGCGGCGTCAACGTCGACGTCATCGCACACGTACGCCGGATCCTTCCCGCCAAGCTCGAGCTGCACGCGCACGAGTCTCGGCGCCATGGTCTCGGCAATCCGACGGCCGGTGCCGTAGGAGCCAGTGAAGAACACGGCGTCGATCTCCTGCTCGAGGAGCGCGGCACCGACTCCTCCTGCGCCGATGACCGGCGTGAACACGTGCTCGGGGAGCCCCGCTTCCCGAAACAGCTCGCCGATGGCGAGGCCCGTAAGGGTCGCGTGCTCCGAGGGTTTGTAGAGGACGGCGTTACCGGTAAGCAGAGCTGGCAGGAACACGTTCGAGCCCACGAAGTACGGATAGTTCCATGCCGAGATGTTCGCGATGACGCCTAACGGCTCGTAGCGGATGCGCTCCTCGAGCACGGGCGTCCCGGTTGGCGCGAGAACGACTTCATCGGCGATGGCACTCTCGGTGTGCTCCAGGAAGAAGTCGATCCGCCCCTGCATCGCGGTGAGCTCGTTCCGTGATTGCCGAATGGGCTTACCCATCTCCCCCGTGAGCGTCGCCGCGAGGCGCTCGTGGCGTTCCGCCAGCAGCTCGCGGAAGCGTCGGATGACGGCCAACCGATCGGCGAGCGGCGTTCGCGCCCACGCGGGCTGGACCGCTCGAGCGTGAGCCGTCTTTCGAGCGATGGAGGCGGAGTCATCGTCATCGACCTCGCGGAGTACTTCTTCCGTCGCAGGGTTCAGAATCTGAAGCATGGGGCGATGATCCATCCTTCTGCATTTTGGCCCTCAGGCAAAGTTCTATCGCCTGTGCTCTCAGAAATAGTTGCTCGTGATCCCCCCGTCGATCACGAGCACGGCACCATTCGTCCATGCCGACTCATCCGACGCCAGGTAGATGCCCGCGTTCACGATGTCCTCGGGTTGGCCGAAGCGGCCCGTCGGGTTGCGTGCCAAGCGCACACGCTTCGCCTCCGGGTCGGTGAGCAGCCAGGCCGTCATGAGCGGCGTCTCGATCGGGCCCGGCGCGATTGCGTTGGTACGGACGCCGCGCGGGCCGAACTGGACGGCGAGCGATTTCGTCAGCGCGATCACCGCACCTTTGCTCGCCGTGTAGGCATCCTGCGGAACGCTGCACCCCAGGAGTGCGACGAACGACGCGATGTTGATCACCGAGCCGCCCCCCGACTTCAGCATCTCGGGGATCCCGTGCTTGCAGCCCAGGTAGATCCCCTTCACGTTCACGCCTAACGTGCGGTCCCACACCCACTCCTCGGTATTCACCACCGAGGCGTCCTCGGCCATCATGATGCCGGCGTTGTTGTAGAGCACGTCCAGACGCCCATATCGAGCCACGGTGGCGGCAATGGCGTCGCGAACGTCCTGCTCGCGGGTGACGTCGCAGTGGACCGCGAACGCGTCACCGCCGCCCGCCGCCGCCGATCGCGCCTCGGCCGCGGCCTCCTCTCGCGCCTCGGCCGTGACGTCAGCGACCGCGACGCACGCGCCTTCCGTGCAGAACATCCTCGCCGCCACCCGGCCCATCCCGCTCGCGCCGCCGGTGACGAAGCAAACCTTCCCCTGCAATCGCACGCCGTTACCCTCGTTCCAGGTATCGCTCCCGCTCCCAGCACGTGACCACGCTGTCGTATGCCTCCTGCTCGACCCTCGCCGTGTTCACGTAGTGGTCCACCACGTCGTCGCCGAAGATCGATCGTGCGAGATCGCTTCGCTCGAGCAGCTGCAGCGACTCCCACAAGGCGCGCGGCACGCGCGGGCTTCCGACCGCCTCGTAACCGTTGCCGTGATGCTCCGCCGGCGGCTCGATGCCGTGTTCGATGCCATGGAGTCCCGCCCCGATGATCGCGGCATAGGCGAGGTAGGGATTCGCGTCGCCTCCCGGAAGCCGGGTCTCGATCCGCAGTGCCTGTCCGTGGCCCACAATGCGAAACGCGCACGTCCGGTTGTCGCGGCCCCACACGAGGCGCACCGGTGCCCAGCTGCCCGGAGCAAAGCGCTTGTACGAGTTGACGAACGGGGCGATGAAGAAGGCGAGCTCGCGGATCCCCTGGATGAGCCCACCGAGGAAATGGCGCATGGCGGCCGACATGCCGTACGGTGACGCGCCCTCCTCGTGGAACACGTTCGCCTCGCCGCCCGCCCTGCGGAGGCTCGCGTGCACATGCGAGCTGCTGCCGGTCCACGTGTGGTCCGGCTTCGCCATGAACGTGACGGCGTGTCCACTCTGCCAGGCCATCTCCTTGAGCCCGTGCTTGAACAGGACGTGTCGGTCCGCCGACTCCAACGCGCCGGCGTAGTGGATGTTGATCTCATGCTGGCCCGGCGCCGCTTCACCCTTGCTGAACTCGACCGGAATTCCCGCGGCGCACATGTTGTTGCGGAACTGTCGATAGAGCGGCTCCGCCTTCGTGGCCTGCAGGAGGTGGTAGTCCTCGTTGTACCAGCCGAACGGTTGAAGGTCGTGGAAGCGCTTCGCCGCCGCTTCCTCGTAAGTCCCGCGCAGCAGATAGAACTCGAGCTCGCTCGCCATCACGGCGTCGTATCCCTGCTCGCGGGCTCGCTCGACCTGTCGCCGTAGCATTGTCCGCGGCGCGACGCTCACCATCTCCCGCGTCTCCTCGACGCGCGCGTCGCAGAGCACGAGGGCAGTCTTCTCCAGCCACGGGATGACGCGCAGCGTGGACCAGTCGGGGTCGGCGAGCCAGTCGCCGTACCCGGTTTCCCAGCTCATGAGCGCATATCCGGGCGGCGTCCGCATCTCCATGTCGGTGCCGAGGAGGTATGTGCAGAAGTGCGTGCCGGCTCGTGCGTGCTCGAGGAAGAACGCACCCGTGACGCGCTTGCCCATGAGCCGACCTTGCTGGTCCGGCACGGCGGTGATAACGGTGTCGATCGCACCGTCGCGGATCCGTGCCTCGAGCTGCTCGAGACCGAAGGTCCGCTGACGCTCTGCCGAAACGCTCATCCGCTTCCTCCTCCGTCGGCGTCATCGTCGCGTTCATCACCGGCGAACTGGGTGCAACGACCTGCACCATGGATTGCTAATCCTTTGACGCGGCAGTCCAGGTGCCGGCATACTCGCCCTCTCGGCCCTGGTCGCCGCACTCCATGAACCGGCTTGCTTGGTCGGGGCCTTGGCGGACGTGTCAGGACGCACTCCTGCCTGCGCGTGCGATGCCTCGACGGATGCCAGGAACAGCCCACCGAGGAGGAACAGTTTCTTCCCGAGCACGGCCACTCCAGCTCACGTTAGGCACATCGATAGGCCTGGTTCCTTGCATCGGCCTCTCACCGGTTGAACACCATGGCCGTGATTGCTGCGTGCACGAATTGATATGACCGTCATGGACAATACGAAGCCCAAGTCGTAGGTCTGTTGCTTAGGCAGTCCGAGCAAGGCGCACTCACGCATCCACCACTGCGGTATCGAGATCCTGAACACTCGCACACCATGACTCACGGCGTCAGGGCTCTTTTCGCGTTCGTGTTCGTGCCAGCGTGTGATGTCCTCGGCCAGACGACGCCGAAAACCCGCACGCCGCTCCCCATCGAGGTGGTCGTTTCGCTCCGCACGCACAATGGCCGCTCTACCGTCGCGCTCTCCCCGGACGGTCAGTGGATCGCGCACACGGTCCAAGGCGTCGAGCGCGTGCTGCGTGACACGCTGAGTCGTTTGTATTCGGCGAGCGGGTTTCCCTTCGCCGAAGGTGACGCTCGCATGGAAGCAACGCTCACCAACACGAAGACCGGCGAGATGATCCGGCTCGGCGGGGCGACGAGCGCCAGCTGGGGTCCCGTGTGGTCGCCGGATGGGAAGCGCGTGGCCTTCTACTCCGACGACGGGGGCGAGGCAGGCATCTGGGTGTGGGACGTCGAGACGCGCGCAGCGACGCGGTTTCCCGCCGTCATCGCGCGCCCTTTCTTCGGGTTTGAACTGGTGCGGTGGACGAGCGACGGCCAACGGCTCGTCGCCAAGATCATGCCTAACGACATGACGATCGCGCAGGCGAACGCCCTGAGCAGGACCGCGCTGCGGCCATCGGCCGGTTTCCCACCGGTCGCGCCGGGACAGCCGTCAGTGCGGGTGCGGCAAGTCGTTGCGACGCCGTCGGCGCCGGCGGCGCCCACTCAACCGACGACGACCGAGCGAGGGGCACCGGTGGGCGACGTGCAGTGGGCAATCGGCGATCTCGCCGTACTCGACGTACGCACGAGGACGGTTACGCGACTCGTCCAACGGACGTCTGTCCGCGCCTGGGCCATCTCCCCGGACGGCAGGCACGTGGCGTACACCGTCCTCAAGGGGGCGGAGCCGAACGCGCAGCAGGCGAACCTCGACCTCGCGGTCGTCGATCTCAGTGGCGGCGCGAGTCGCACCATCGCAGTCAACGCGCGCCTCGGGTACGGCATCGAGTGGAGTTGGTCGCCCGACGGCCGGTCGCTCGCCTACATCGCGAGTGGTCAGCTTGGGACCGGCGAGATCGTGGTGCTTCCAATCGCCGGAGGTACCGAGCGGGTCCTGAAGCCCGCCGGCGCGCCGAACTTCGGCACGGGCGAGGGCGAATACCCACCACTCTGGAGTGCCGACGGCCGCCAGCTCTTCGCGATCGGAGGCGGGGCGCTGTGGCGCATCGATGCGGTTACAGGCCAGGGCGTCGCGGTCGCCAGCGACGCGGAGTGGCCGATTCGCGCCACGGTAACGCCGTTCGGCCGGTCCACCATCTGGTCGAGCGACGGAGGGCGCACCGTATGGGTCGTCGCGCGCGACCGCGCTGGCACGAAGGCGGGAATTCACGCGATCGATCTCGTCAGCGGACGTCGCCGCCCGGCGCTCGAGGAGATGAAGTCGTACTCGGCGATCTTCAACCTCGGCGCCAACGAACGGACCGGCCAGATCGCGTTCGTCTCGACGGATCAGCAACGCCTCCACGACGTGTGGCTCCTCGACACCAGGACGGGCCGGGTGCGACAGGGGACGCACCTCAATTCCGCGCTCGAGCGCCTCGAGCTGGGCAGCGCTCGGATCATCGAATGGAAGACCGCCGAGGGCGAATCACTGCGCGGCGCGTTGCTGTTGCCGCCGGGGTACCGCCCGGGCACGCGGGTGCCGCTCGTGGTGACGGTGTACGGCGGGGAGAACGGGTCACGCCTGGTGAATCGCTTTGGTCTCGAGGGCGCTACATCCAACTTCAACATGCACGTGCTGGCCACTCGCGGCTTCGCGGTGCTGGCGCCCGACGCGCCGCTCCGCGTGGGGAAGACGATGACCGACATCGTCCGCACCGTCATGCCGGGCGTCGACGCGGCGATCGCACAGGGATATGCCGACCCCGATCGGCTCGCCGTGATGGGCCAGAGTTACGGCTCGTTCAGCGTCCTCTCGATCATCACGCAGACGCCGCGCTTCAAGGCCGCCGTGATCACGGCCGCCGTCCTCCACCCGGACCTCGCAGCGGACTACCTGCGCGCGATCGGGTACTACGAGCAGGGCCAGGGTAACATGGGCGGTTCGCTCTGGGAGCAGCGCGAGCGCTACGTGGAGAACTCACCCATCTTCCACTTCGACAAGATCCAGACGCCGCTCTTGATCGGGCAGGGAGAACTGGACGGTGATCTCGCGCCGTCGGAAGCCATCGTTACCGCGCTCGAGCGGCTGCGGAAGCCGGCAGAGTATCGGCTCTATAAGGGGGAGGGGCACGTCATCACGCAGGCGCCTAACGTCATCGACTTCTGGAACCGGCGGCTGGATTTCTTCCGCGAGCATCTCGATTTGGTGTACGACGACAAGGGCGCGATCGTCTTCGATGGCGCACGCGCGCGGTCGCGCGGGACTCGAGCGAGCGGTCAATGACTCCCGAGGGGGACGGGTGCTCGCCCCAACGCTTATCGGGTGCCGGTGGTCTAAGGTTTACGACCATATCCGTCACTCCAGCGCGGGCGTGGATGAGACGTGCGTCGTTTGGTCTCCTGTGCCTCGGAAGTGCGTGCCAATCCGCACCCGCACCGCCGCGCGCACCCGAGCCCGTGCCCAGCGTTGCCGCCCCGCCTCGAGCATTGGTGGTCGAGGCAGCGGCGCCGTTTTCCTCGAGCATCGTTAGGTTCGCGCCGGACTCCGCGGCGCGTCTCGCGAAGTTGGGTCGCGACTCCGTGTCCGTGCAGCTCGCGCCCGGACTGGAGCTCAGCCTGTGGGCTCCTGAGGGGCTGGTCTCGGACCCCATCGGCATCGCGTTCGATGAAAAAGGGCTGCTGTTCGTGACCAGCACCGCTCGTACCGGCCGCGACGAGATCGACATCCGCGGGCACACCGACTGGATGATTCCCTCGATCACCTTCAAGGATGTCGAGGACAAGCGTGCGTTCTACCAGCGCGTGCTGGCACCCGAGAACAGCGCGCGAAATCAGTGGTTGAAGGACTGGAATGGGGACGGGTCTCGCGACTGGCGCGACCTGACGTTCCACAAGGAACGGCTCTATCGGCTCGACGACACGAACGGCGATGGCATCGCGGACTTCTCTCAGAAAATTCTGGAAGACCTGAACGACCTCGTCTCGGACGTCGCGCATGGCGTCCTCGCATATAGGAACGATCTGTATCTCACGGTGTCGCCTGACCTCTGGCGGCTTCGCGACACCAACGGAGATGGCGTCGTCGACACGAAAGAGTCGCTCGCGCACGGGTCCGGCGTGCACATCGGCTTCGGCGGGCACGGACTCTCGGGCCCGATCATCGGTCCCGACGGACGTCTCTACTGGAAGCAGGGCGACCTGGGGATCAACATCACGACCCGTGAAGGCCGGCATCTCGCCAACCCGAACAGCGGCGTGATCTTCCGCGCCAACCCCGACGGGACCGAGGCCGAGATCTTCGCGAGCGGCCTGCGCAACCCGCAGGAGTTCGCGTTCGATGAGTACGGCAATCTGATCACACCGGACAACGACGGCGATCATCCCGGGGAGGTCGAGCGACTCCTGTATGTCGTCGACGGGATGGACAGTGGCTGGCGCATCAATTGGCAGTTCGGCAAGTACGTGGATCCGGACAACAACACGTACAAGGTCTGGATGGACGAAGGTCTCTTCAAGCCACGCTTCGCCGGTCAGGCCGCGTACATCACGCCGCCCATAGCTCCATGGCACACGGGTCCGGCCGGCTTCGACCACAATCCCGGCACCGCGCTCGGCGACGCATGGCGGGGATACTTCTTCGGGTCGGTATTCGCCGGTACCCCGTCAGGATCGAGCGTGAGGGCGTTCACGCTCGCGCCGCAAGGCGCTGGGTTTCGCCTGGCCGAAGACAAGCTCGTGCTCGAGGAACTTCTGGTGACGGGTCTCAAGTTCGGGCCAGACGGCGCGCTGTACCTGGCCGACTGGGTCGAGGGGTGGAACCCCAAGGACAGGGGTCGAGTCTGGAAGCTGGATGTCGTGGACAGAAGTGCTTCGCCCGCGCGAATCGAGACGCGTACGTTGATCGCGGCGAGCTTCAAGGAACGCTCGGTTCCCGAGCTGCTCGCGCTGCTCCGCCATGCCGACATGCGCGTGCGCTCGAAGGCACAATTCGAGCTCGTCGATCGCGGCGCCGCGAACGATCTTCTCGCATCCGCGCGGCAGACGCGGCACCAGCTTGCGCGAATCCACGGACTCTGGGGGATCGGTCAGCTCGCGCGTAAAGACAGCACGCTGGCTCGTGCACTCGTCGACTTCCTGAAGGACGGCGATCCGGAGATCCGCGCGCAGGCGGCGAAGCTGATCGGCGATCTGCGATACGGCGCGGCGTCCGACGAACTGCTGCCCCTGCTGCACGACCCGGTCCCACGCCCCCGCTTCTTCGCGACCGAAGCACTCGGCCGCGTTAGGTGGAGGACAGCCATTGAACCGATCGTCGAGATGCTCGCGGAGAACGACGACGAGGACGTGTACCTGCGGCATGCCGGCGCGCTCGCGCTCGCACGGATCGGCGTGGCCGAACCGGTGGTTGCGCTCGCGGATCATCCGTCACGAGCGGTGCGCCTCGCGGCGGTCGTCGCATTGCGCCGCATGCACGACCCCGGCGTCGCTCGGTTCCTGAGCGATCGGGATGAGCTGGTCGTGACCGAGGCTGCGCGCGCGATCAACGATGATGGCGGGATCGAGGGCGCCCTGCCCAGCCTCGCCGCAGTGCTGGACAGCGCTCACTCCGCCGAGCCGCTCGTTAGGCGCGCCGTGAGCGCGAACCTCCGCATGGGGAACGAGGAGGCGGCGCGCAGGGTGGCAAGGTTCGCCGCTCGCACCACGACGAACGACGAGATGCGCGCCGAAGCCATTTCGGTGCTGGGCGTCTGGCCGAAGCCGTCGATCCTGGATCGCGTGGACGGGACGCACCTCGGGGCTGTCCAGCGCGACTCGGCAATCGCTCGCGCGGCGCTCTCGGGGCTCGTCGGGCCGCTCTTTGCCACCGGAAGCACAGGTGTTCAGGTGGCGCTCGCTGACGCCATCGCCAGACTGCGTCTCCAGGGTGCAGCGTCGCTCCTGTTCGCCAAGGTGCAATCGGCGCAAGCACCATCCGTGCGGGTAGCTGCGCTCCGCGGGCTCGCAACTCTGAGCGATGCGCGCACCGAAGAAGCCCTGCGCGTTGCGCTAAAGGATCAGGATGTCACCGTGCGCACAGCGGCGCTCGGTCTCATACCGCGCGCCAACCTTCCCGAGGCGACGACCATCGAGCTGCTCGCGTCCGTCGTAGGCGGCACGGGCTCGGTGGCCGAGAAGCAAAGCGCTCTTGCGTCGCTCGGGCAGATGCAGGGCACGAAGGCCCGCGAGACGCTCGCGCGCCTCGTCGATCAGCTGGCGCAGGGCAAGATCGCTCGGGACATCCAGCTCGACGTTGCGGAGGCAGCCCGCGCGACGAAGGACGCCTCGCTGATAGCCCGACTCGACTCGCTCGAGAAGTCGCGCGCCCGCGCCGCGTCGCGCGTCACCAACTCGGATGTGTTGTCAGGCGGCGACTCGCGACGGGGTCGGCGCGTAGTCATGGAAGGAGCGGCGGCACAGTGCACCAAGTGCCACAACTTCGGCACGGGACCCGGCGCCAATGTCGGTCCACCGCTGCGCGAAGTCGGTTCACGCCTGACGCGCGAGCAGTTGCTCGAATCGCTCCTCGATCCGAGCGCCCGAATCGCCCCAGGATTTGGAGCGGTGCAGGTAACGCTGAAGAACGGCCAGGCCGTGTTCGGCACGCTCCGCGAGGAGACCAATGCGTACATCGTAGTAGACGCGGGCACCGCGAGACGGATCATGAAGACGGACGTTGCGCGGCGTACGAACGGGCCGTCGGCGATGCCGCCGATGGGGAGCGTTCTGACCCGGCGGGAGATCCGGGACGTGATCGAGTATCTCAGCTCACTGAAGTAGGAGTCGCTCACGAGATCGCGCCACCGCAATCGCCGAAAAAGTACCCCATCGGCATCGAGCTCTACGCCGTTCGGGGTGAGCGTCCTGGCTAGCGGACGTGCACGACCTTGAACATTCCCAGGTCGTCATGCTTCGGTTTATCCGGCGCGTCACGAAATTGGAACGCGACGAACGAGATCGCGACGACTGCCGCGGTCGTCACGAGGCACACGAGAATGTAGCCGAGGCCGACATGTCGCCGCCCACGATCTCCGGATGCACGAAGACCGGGACGTACAGCAGGCACGCGGCAACGAATAGAGCGGTCGAGAGTCCGAACGCGATCTTCGGCGCACTGGCGTTGCGGGACGGGAGCCACAACGCCGCGCACACGGCGTACGGGATGACCTGAGACGCGAAGACGAAGAGATTGCGGTGGTAAACGGCGCTGCCCGGCCGCACGTGAATGAGGTACGCCGGCGTCGCCAGCGCAGGAGGAGTACGAAGGTCAACCATCGCGATCGAAAACTTGAGGTTCGGCTCCCGTATGCCGACCAATGCCAGCTCCGCCCCCGGGAGTACGCTTGGTTGGTCGCGGTCATCGCTTCACGTTCACCAACCTACAGCTTCTGACGCAGCGCCTGGTACCGCGGATCCCCGCGCAGCGAGTCCAGATCCGTGTCGTTGTCGAGCCATTCGCGGTGGCCAAAGCCGTTCTGGATCGCCTTCTCCAGGCAATCCACCGCCTCGTCCACCATGTTCCCGAGCCCGTACACGCAGGCGACGTTGTACAGCACCATCGAGTCCGTCTCGCCCGAGGCGCGTGCCCGCGCCGCCCACTCGAGCGCCTTCTCGCGCTCGCCCAACTGCATCAGCGCGCCCGCCCCCAAGTAAAGCGCGCGGCTGTCGTCTGGGTTGAGCTCCAGGTGGCGAAGCAGGATCTGCATCCCGTGCGTCAACGTCGCCATCGCCTCCTCCGTGCGACGCAGCCCGCGCAGCGGAGCGACCATGAGGAGCAGCGCCTGATAGTCCTCCGGGCGCACGCGCGCGGCGTCGGCGAAGTGACGCACCGCCTCTTCGAGGTCCCCTTCCTGCAGACAGGCGCGCGCGAAGAAGTAGTGAGCCTCGAAGAGCTTCGGGTCGAGCGCGACCGCCCGCTCCAGTTCCTTGCGCGCCTCCTGGTACTCGCGCTTGAGCGAGAGCGCGAAGCCGCGAGACGCGTGCGCCTGCGCAAGCTCGGGATCGACCTCGAGCGCCTTGCGGCTCGCCGAGTCCGCGCCCTCGAGGTTCGCGCGGCTGCCGTCCCAGTACATGTACAAGAACGAGCAGCAGTCGGAGATGCCAGCGTACGCGGTCGCAAAGTTGGGATCGAGCTCGATCGCGCGCTCGAACATGCGCCGCGCGAACTGGATCCCGGTGCGGCTCCACTGATGGAAGAATTGCCGCCCCCGCAGGTAGAACTCGTACGCCTGCACGTTTTCCGTCGGCGCCTTCTCGATCGCGCGCTTCTCGCGCTCGCTCAACACGACGCGCAGCGCCCGAACGATGCTCCCCGCGATCTCGTCCTGGATCTCGAAGACGTCCTCGAGCTGGCGGTCGTAGCGCTCAGACCACAGGTGGTAGCCGTCGGCCACGTTCACGAGCTGCGCCGTCACGCGCAGCCGGCTCCCTGCCTTCCGCACGCTCCCCTCGAGCACCGTCGCGACCTTCAGCTTGCGGCCGATCTCGCCGATGTCTTCGTTCTTCCCCTTGAACGCGAACGACGACGTGCGCGACGCGACGCGCAGCGCCTGCACCTTCGTCAGCGCGTTGATGATCTCCTCCGCGATGCCGTCGGTGAAGTACTCGTTCTCCGCGTCCGCGCTCATGTTCACAAACGGGAGTACGGCAATCGACCGTACGGCGCCCGAGCCTGCGGGCATCCCCGGCGGCGTGCTGCCGCCGATCGGCATGTTGAGTGACTGCGAGAATTGCGCGGCGCTCGCGGGCCGATCGGCCGGCCGCTTCGCCAGCGCACGCATCACGGCCGTGTCGAGCCACTCCGGCATGTCCTCGCGCCGTTGATGCAGCGGGACGACCGGCTCGGTGAACAGCTTCGCGAGCACTGCCTGCAGCGTGCTTCCGGTGAAGGGCGTGTCGCCCGCGATCATCTCGTAGAGCATCGAGCCGAGCGAGTAGATGTCGCTCCGGCCGTCGAGCGTCGCTTCGCCGCCGGCCTGCTCGGGGCTCATGTAGCTCGGCGTGCCGATCGCGGTCCCCGTCTGCGTGAGACTGGTCGAGACAGCCTCGCTCACCGCCTTGGCGATGCCGAAGTCGGTGACCATCGCCTCGCCGTCGTGCAGCATCACGTTCTCCGGCTTGATGTCGCGATGCACGATCTCGTGGCGATGGGCGTAGTCGAGCGCGCCGGCAACCGCACGCGCGATGCGCACCGCCTCGTCGATCGGAAGGCGCTTCTCACGCTCGAGCCGCTGGCGGAGCGACTCACCCTCGATGTACGGCATCACGTAGTACAGATGGTCGCCCGCCTGCCCCGAATCGTAGAGCGGCACGATGTGCGGATGCTGGAGTCGAGCGGCGATCTGGATCTCGCGCAGGAAGCGGTCGGGCCCGAGGCTCACCGCGAGATGCGGGTGGAGCACCTTCACCGCCACGGGGCGGTTGTGCCGCACGTCGCGCGCGAGATAGACGGTCGCCATGCCGCCGCGTCCGATCTCGCGCTCGATCGCGTAGCGGGCGGCGAGAGAGTCGCGCAGCAGGGTGAGGAGGTTACTCATGCGACTGCCAAGTTACGACGCGGGCGGCGAGGTGGCGAGACACACGATCCGTGAGGCTACGCTCGACGGTGTGATGCGCTTCGCGCGGTTGCGGGCCCAGGCTCCGCGCTTTACGAACGACCCATCACCATCCGACACCTCCTCGGCCACACGAGCGGTTTCGATCGCGTCGGCAACGCGCCAGATTTCGTCGTCGACCGCACTGCTATGGCGGGGTTCGCCGCTAAGCGACACGCCAGCTGGCAATCACACCGGAATAGCTAACGTATCCGTCACCCGCGTCAGGCTACGCATCGGAACGTCTGCTCGACCATCTGCGCCGCCCCCGCGACACGGTGCGGCCGTTAGGCGTGTCGCAGTCAGGCCAGCGGAGTCCTTCGTGAGAAGGCGAGCTAACGCTTGCTCACCCGCCATCGAACAATCCGGCGATGATCTCCATGACCGTGGCGAACACCCCTTCGGCGGCGCTCCCGACGACCTCGGCCGCGGCGCCGGCGGCGTGTCCCGCTGCCATGCCGCCGTAGACGACGAGATCGGGCGTCCAGAACATCGCGTTCACGAGCACGTCACCGCCGACCGCAAGCGCTTCGGCTCCACGCCCCGTGCGTCGCGACTTCGCGCTCTCCGTGGCTGCCGCGAGATTGAGGCGCCAGATGGCCGACAGCTCGGCGTTGTCGAACCAGACGCCATGACATCGCGGGCACAGGTCCAGGACGAGCCCTGCGTGCGCCCGCCGCTCCATCGTCATATCGCAGACGGGACAATCGAGCACGTTGGGCCGCCCGCACGCGGGACATCGCTCGGCATCACGATCGAGCGGCGTTAGGCAACCCGGGCATGGCGGACGAATCGGCTCGGCCCGCACGGGAACGTGCGCGTGAAACGCCGCGGGCTGCCGCCTCGCCAGCTGGCCCACTTCGCCTCGGTTGAACCAGAGGCCGCCACATCGCGGGCAGTAGTCGAGCGTGATCGCCGTGGCACCGTCGTCGACGCTCACTTTGTCCATCGTCGCGCCCACGCAGACCGGGCACGGCCA
>Ga0075428_100004705_pt1 | contig 15104 bp, 17 predicted proteins | sample RhiMetdeltSRZDD2_FD_75291 | JGI IMG/M metagenome (GOLD analysis project Ga0075428, IMG submission 75291) | Populus rhizosphere microbial communities from Tennessee, USA - Rhizosphere MetaG P. deltoides SRZDD2 | ecosystem: Host-associated > Plants > Roots > Rhizosphere > Soil | place: USA... | reverse complement strand
CGCCGACAGGTATCGCGGCATCGGTTGGCGTGGTGCTGGTGTTGATCGGCGCACTCGCCAAATCGGCGATCGTGCCAATGCATTTCTGGCTTCCCGGAGCGATGGCCGCCCCGACACCGGTCAGCGCTTACCTGCACGCCGCGGCGATGGTCAAGGCCGGCGTCTATCTCATCGCGCGGATGAGTCCGGGCTTCGCCGACTCACCACCGTGGCGGCCGACCGTGGTGATCCTCGGCGTGCTCACCATGTTGTTGGCGGGCTGGCGGGCCGTGCGCGAGTACGACCTGAAGTTGATCCTCGCGTTTGGCACGGTCAGCCAGCTCGGGTTGATCACGATCATGGTCGGGGCCGGCGGCGGCGATCTGATGCTCGCCGGGCTGGCCATGCTGTGCGCGCACGCAATGTTCAAGGCGTCGCTGTTCATGGTCGTCGGCGTCATCGACCACGCCACCGGCACCCGCGACATCCGCAGGCTGGCCTGGCTCGGACAGCGCAGCCGACCCCTGCTGATCATCGCGGTCGGCGCGACCGCGAGCATGGCCGCGCTGCCGCCGTTCCTCGGCTTCGTGGCAAAGGAGGCCGACTTCGAAACCGTAGCGCACGCACCGTCGCTCGGCGCCGCTGCGCCCTACGTTCTCGCAGGCATCGTGCTCGGGTCGGTGTTCACCACCATCTACAGCCTTCGGTTCCTGCTGGGGGCTTTCGGCCGCAAGGGATTGCCGGAGCCCAGCAAGCGGGTCACCGAAATGCACCGCACGGCAACCACTTTCCTGATTCCGCCGGCGATCCTGGCCGTCGCGGGCTTGGTGTTCGGCGTGTGGCCCGCCGGACTGGACCAGGTACTGGACACCTATGCCGACACGGTACCCGGCAGCGAGAAGTACCAACTCGCACTGTGGCACGGATTCGGTGCACCGCTGCTGTTGTCGGCGCTGGTCCTGGCCGTCGGCACGGCGGCGTTCTTCGGCCGGGCCCGACTGCGTCGGCTGCGCACGGCGCGCACGCCGTTGGGCAATGCCGACCGCGCCTACGACGCCGCACTGCGCGGCCTCGACCTTGTGTCCGTGCGGCTCACCGCATCCATACAGCGCGGTTCGATCCCGGCGACACAATCGGTGATCCTGTCGACACTGGTGTTGGTGCCGGTGACCGTGCTCGCGCTCGGGGCCCGCACCCGTCCCGAGTTCGCTTTGTGGGACTCTCCATTGCAGGTCGTGGTTGGGGTGCTGATCCTGGCGGCGGCGCTCGGCGCAACCGTGATGCGTAACCGGCTCGCGGCGGTGCTGTTGGTCGGCGTGACCGGCTACGGCTGCGGCGCGATCTTCGCCTTCCACGGCGCACCGGATCTGGCGCTCACCCAGTTTCTCGTGGAGACACTGACTCTGGTGATCTTCGTGCTGGTGCTGCGCACGCTTCCCGCGGAAACCGACAGCGCGAACATCAAGCGGTACCGGCTGCCCCGCGCGGCGTTGGCGCTGGCTGTCGGCGCAGCGGTGACGACGTTGGCGGTGTTCGCGATGGCGGCCCGCACCGGTACCCCGATTGCCGAATTGCTGCCCGACGCGGCGTATTTCCGCGGACATGGCGCCAACACCGTCAACGTGCTGCTGGTGGACATCCGGGCCTGGGACACCCTTGGCGAGATTTCTGTGCTGCTGGTCGCCGCCACCGGCGTCGCCTCAATGGTGTTTCGGCACAGGCGTTTTGGGGCGGCGCCGCGCGTCGCCGATGCCGGCCCCTCGGACACCGACCGGGCCTCCGCCTTCACCAATCACAGCCCGGCAGTCGGCGACGTCACCTGGCTGCGCGGCAGCGAACTGCGCGACCCGGAACACAGGTCTCTGGTGCTCGAGGTCGCCACCCGCATGATCTTCCCGCTCATCATGGTGTTGTCGGCGTACTTCTTCTTCGCGGGACACAACACCCCAGGAGGCGGCTTCGCAGGCGGGCTCACCGCGGGTCTCGCATTGGTGCTGCGCTACCTGGCCGGCGGCCGTTACGAACTCGGCGAGACGCTGCCGCTGGACGCCGGAAAGATTCTGGGCGTGGGGCTCGGGCTGTCCGCCGGTACTGCGGTGGCGTCGCTGCTGGTCGGCGCACCGGTGTTGTCGTCGGCATTGGTCCAGATCGATGTGCCGGTGCTGGGCACCGTCAAGTTCGTCACCGCGTTGTTCTTCGACCTTGGTGTGTATCTGATCGTTGTCGGCCTCGTGCTCGACGTGCTGCGCAGCCTCGGCGCGCGGGTGGACGTGGACGTGAGCGAGCGGCAGCCGGTGGAGGCTCCAGTGCGATGACGACTTATGTAGTTCCCCTGATCCTCATCGGAGCGCTTACCAGCGCGGGTGTCTACCTGCTGCTCGAACGCAACATGACGCGAATGTTGCTGGGACTGTTGCTGATCGGCAACGCGATCAACCTGCTGATCCTGACCGTCGGCAGTCCATCCGGCAACCCGCCGATACGGGGCAGGACCAGCAACGGTGAAACCACCACGGCAGATCCGTTGGCGCAGGGCATGATCCTGACCGCCATCGTCATCACGATGGGTATCGCGGCGTTCGTGCTGGCACTCGCCTACCGGTCATATCGGCTGACCACAGAGGAGGAGGTCACCGACGACCCCGAGGACACCAGGGTCTCGAAGCTGTCTGCGGAGGAGGCCTCGGCGCTCGATGTGGACCGTCTGCGCGCCGAGCCGGCCCGCGACACCGACCTGCCCGACGAGCTCGACGCACTGCCGGGGATGGACGGCTCGCGATGAGCACCCCTTCCGTCCTGATGCCGCTGCCGGTGCTGATCCCGATGGTCGGCGCCGCGCTGACATTGTTCGCCGGCCGCAGACCCCGGTTGCAGCGGGCCATCGCCCTGGCCGCGCTGTGTGTGGTGGTCGCGGTGTGCGCTGCGCTGGTCTACCTCACCGACCGCGATGGCACGCTGGTGCTGCAAGTCGGCGGTTGGGGGCCGACGGAATCCGGTATGGGCCCGCTCGGCATCACACTGGTGGTGGATCGCCTTTCTGCGCTGATGCTCGTGGTGTCGTCAATTGTGTTGCTGTGCGTGGTCTTTTACGCGATCGGGCAGGGCATCCGCGACGGCGATGAGCGTCAACCGGTCTCGATCTTCCTGCCCACCTACCTGGTGCTGTCGGCCGGCGTTTGCACGGCATTCTTGGCGGGCGACCTGTTCAATCTGTTCGTCGGGTTCGAGGTTCTGCTGTCGGCGAGTTTCGTGCTGCTGACGATCGGTGCCAGCAAGGACCGCGTCCGCGCGGGCATCGCCTACGTGATGGTCTCGATGGTGTCGTCGATGGTGTTCCTGTTCGGCATCGCGCTCGTATACGCAGCCACCGGAACGCTGAACCTCGCCGAACTGGCCGTGCGACTCGACGGAGTGTCGGCGGGCACCCGCACCGCGTTGTTCGCGGTGCTCCTGGTCGCATTCGGCATCAAGGCCGCAGTGTTCCCGTTGTCGACGTGGCTGCCGGACTCGTATCCCACCGCGCCGGCGCCAGTCACCGCGGTGTTCGCCGGCCTGCTGACGAAAGTCGGTGTGTACGCGATCATTCGGACACACTCGCTGCTGTTCCCCACCGGTGGGCTCGACCCGCTATTGCTTGTGGCTGCGCTGCTGACAATGCTGATCGGCATCCTCGGCGCAATCGCCCAGAGCGACGTCAAACGTCTGCTGTCGTTCACGCTCGTCAGCCACATCGGCTACATGGTGTTCGGCATCGCGCTGTCGAGTCAGCTCGGCATGTCGGGGGCCATCTATTACGTGGCACACCACATCGTGGTGCAGACGACACTGTTCCTGGTGGTCGGCCTGATCGAACGCCAAGCGGGTGCGTCGACGATGCAGCGGCTCGGCGGCCTGGCCGCGGCCAGCCCGTTACTGGCGTTCCTGTTCGTGGTGCCTGCGCTCAATCTCGGTGGAATTCCGCCGTTCTCGGGGTTCATCGGCAAGGTGGCCCTGCTGGAAGCGGGCGCGCAGAACGGTTCGGTGTTGGCGTGGCTACTGGTCGGCGGCGGCGTGCTCACCAGCCTGTTGACCCTCTACGTGATCGTCCGGGTATGGACAAAGGCGTTCTGGCGGTCTCGGGAAGATGCTCCGGAGGGCCACCTCGCCGGCGCGATGCCTTTGGCGCTCCTCGACGAACCTGAGGACATCCAGTTCGTCGACCGCGACCAAGTGGGGCGGATGCCGATCGGGATGGTGGTGCCGACGGGCGCGCTGATTGCAGTTGGCTTGACGCTTACGGTGATGGCGGGTCCGATCTTCGGGTATGCGGAGCGTGCCGCCGACGAGGTGCTCGACCGCGGCCAGTACGTCAGCGCAGTACTGGGGAGCAGAGAATGAGACGGGTGGCGCTGCGGGCGTGGGTGCTGTTCTGGCTGATGCTGGTGTGGATCCTGTTGTGGGGCACGCTTTCTGCCGCCAACGTCCTCTCCGGCCTGGCGATCGGACTGGTCATCACGGTGCTGCTGCCGCTGCCGGTGGTGCCGATTGAGGGCAGGGTCCACCCGCTCTCAGTGCTGCGGCTCGTCACCACGGTTGGCTACTACCTGGTGCTGTCCTCGGTTCAGGTGGCGTGGCTGGCGATCAAACCCGGGCCGCCGCCATTCTCGGCCGTGCTGCGGGCCCACGTCGCGGTCAAATCGGATCTCGTGCTCGCACTTGCGGTCAACATCTTCAATCTCATTCCCGGCTCGATCGTGCTGGAGATCGACCAGGCCCGCCGAATGCTCTACATGCACGTCATCGGTGTCGGCTCCGACCGTGCCGTGAACCGGTTCTACCGCCAGGTCGCCAAAGTGGAGCGGCTGCTGGTGTCCGCGTTCGAACGCGAATCCGACTGGCAGCCGGCACCGCGGGAGGAGGCTGATCCCGCATGACGACCCGAAGGCGGCCGCGAGTGAGGATCGCAGCGAGACCGGGCTCGATGGGGCGAACCGCAAGCTCCCGCCCGAAGCGAGGACCGGAGCGAGCGGGAGCCGAGGCATGACAATTGTCTGGGTGATCGCCGCGGTCATGCTCACGGCCGCGGCCTTCATCACTATGTTCCGGTTGCTCGCCGGGCCGAGCACGCTGGACAGGCTCGTCGCGCTGGACACGCTCGTGGCGGTGACGATGTGTGCAATCGGCACATGGGCCGCGTTCAGCCTCGACACGACCGTGACGTATGGCCTGACCGCGCTGGCGTTGATCAGTTTCGTCGGCTCGGTCAGCGTCGCGCGATTCCGGGTGCCCGACACCGACAAACCCGACGCGGTACGGAAACAGCGATGAGCGCACTGGACATCGTCACCGCTGTGCTGGTGCTGGGCGGCTCGACGCTCGCGCTGACCGCCGCGATCGGCGTGGTCCGCTTTCCCGACACCCTGACCCGGATGCACGCGGCGACCAAGCCTCAGGTGCTGGGCCTGTTGCTGGTGCTGGTAGGCGCGGCGATCCGGCTGCGCGGCCATGCCGACGTCGGCATGGTGATCCTCACCGGTTTGTTCACCGTGATCACCGCGCCGGTGGTGGCCAATCGCGTCGGACAACTCGCGTACCGGGAGCAGAACATTCGCGATGACCTCCTGACCAAGGACGAAATGCTTGAGTTCGCCGAAAATCGGGAAAGCGGTGGCGATGACCAGAACTGACGACGACAGCTGGGACATCACCGAAGGCGTAGGCCAGACCGCGCTCGGTGTGGCTTGGTCGCGGTCGCAGGAGTCGACGTCCGAGTGCCCGCTGTTCATCGACCCTTATGCGCAGCTGTTTCTCGATGCCGCGGTCGAGCGCGGCTGGCAGCAACCGCCGTCGTACATGCTCGAGCGGATCCGGTCGATCTCCGCGTACGCCGCGTCGCGCACCAAGTGGTTCGACGAATTGTTCATCGCAGCCGGCGCCCACGGCATCGGCCAAGCCGTCATCCTGGCCGCGGGCCTGGATGCCCGGGGCTGGCGGCTGCCGTGGGTGGACGACACGGTGCTCTACGAGATCGATCAGCCCAAGGTGCTTGAGTTCAAGGCCCAGACGCTGGCCCAGCACGACGCCACCCCCAGTGTGTCTCGCTACGTCGCAGTGCCGGTCGACTTGAGGCATGATTGGCCGAAAGCGTTGCGCGACGCCGGATTCGATACGACGGTGCCGACGGCATGGGCGGCCGAAGGCCTACTCCCCTACCTGCCCGCCGCCGGACAGGACCTGCTGTTCGAACGGATCGGTGACCTCAGCGCGGAGGGCAGCCGCATCGGAGTCGAGTCGTTCGGCCGCGGCTTCTTCGACCGGGACTATCTGGCCAGCCGTCGAGAACAATTGCGGCGCTTGCGCGAAGAGGCGGGCGAGGATCCCGACGCCAACGTTCCCGACACCCAGGATCTGTGGTACGTCGAGGACCGCACCGATGTGGCCGAGTGGCTGACCGAGCACAACTGGGAGGTCACGGCGGTCGAGGCAGTCGAACTGATGACGCGATACGGCCGCTGCTCACCGGACCAGGACGACGCGGTCGCCCCCCGCACGGTGTTCGTCGAGGGCCATCTGGTCTGCTGACCGCGAACGAAATGCGGGAAAACGATGATCCCCCTCGCCGAGAGTGCGATTGTTGACGCAAATCGCGAGTGAGAGCGTCAACAACCGCACTCTCGGGGACATCCAGGGGAGCACGCGAATGGATCGCGATACATATCGGGAGCAGAGCCTACACACGTGGGGCCAGATGGCCCCCGGTTGGGAGCACCGCCGCGAGTGGCTGATGCAGATGACCGCACCGGTCAGCGACTGGCTCGTCGGCAAACTCGACCCTCACGGCGGCCAGACGATCCTCGAGATCGCCGCCGGGACAGGCGACCTGGGCTTCCGGGTGGCGGAACACGTCGGCCAACTAGGCCGCGTAATCTCCACCGACTTCGCACGAGAGATGATCGATGTCGCCCGACGCCAGGGCCGAGCCCGCGGCCTGGCGAACGTCGAGTACCGAGTGCTCGACGCTGAGAGCATGGACATCGACGACGACACTGTCGACGGAGTGGTATGCCGCTTCGGCTACATGCTCATGGCCGACCCGGCGGTGGCCCTGATGGAGACACGGCGAGTGCTGCGCAGCGGCGGCCCGTTGGCTTTCGCCGTCTGGCGGACTGCCGACGCCAACCCGTGGGCGGCGGTGCCCGGGATGACCCTTGTGCAGCGAGGTCACATGCCAGCGCCCGAACCGGGAGCACCAGGGATCTTTGCGTTGGCGGAGCCGGCCCGAATCAGCGAGCTTGTCACGGAGACCGGTTTCGGTGAGCCGGAGCTCGAGGAGGTCGCCCTCGACTTCCCCTTCCAGGATTTCGACGACTTGTGGGACTTTCTGGTCCACCTCGCCGGCCCGCTGGCGCAGGTGATCATTGCGCTGCCCGAGGACGAACGGTCGGCAACGCGAGCGGCAATCGAGGCGAACGCCGAGCCCTACCGAAACGAGGACGATTCATACACCTTTCCGGCGGCAGCATGGTGCGTGCTTACGCGTTAGCTACTCCGAAAGCTCAAACTCGACCATCGCGGTGACGGTCTCGACCGCGTCGCGAAGCGCTGCGGTCCGCGCGGCGACCGTGGGCGCCGAGAGCACCGCATACCGGTCAGCCTGTCCCATCGGTACGCGGGAAGCCAACGCGTACAACCACATTGCGGCATCACCTGATGCGTCGGCACCCGCGACGATGTCCCGTGGATTGACCTCGGCGCCGCGAACCCTCGCGATTCGCTCGAACAACGCGGCCATCCGATCCTCGACATCACGGATCGCCTCGACGTCGACCGCCGGGCCGGGCTCGTCGGGCCAGACCTCCACCATCGCCCGCGGGTAGGGATCATCGGGATGCCACTCGAGCACCCGAATCCGCTCGGCCATCACGCAGCGCAGCCGGTAACGCCCGTCGCCGAAGTCGGCGCACTCGGTGATATGCGCCAGCGCGCCAACGTCGCTGCGGGTGTCACCACCGCCCACCTCCCGGCCAGCCGAAATCAAGACCACACCGAACGCAGGGTCATCAGCCGCCAGGCAGTCCTGCACCAGTGCGGTATAGCGGGGTTCGAAGATCCGCAACGGCAGCTCCTCGCCGGGCAGCATGGCCACCTCCAGCGGGAACATCGGCGTGATGGGCACCGCTAGAGTTCCAGCTCGCCAACCAACGCGTCGACCACTGCCCGCAGATCCCCGTCAGTCTCCTCGGCGACCCGGCGCTGACGTTGGTATGAACCGCCCAACCGGTAGATGTCGGAGACCCGGGCAAGTTCGTCGGCGCAATTCAGCGACTTCGCCACCGGCTCAAGCTTGTTCAGCAGCTCGTCGAGATCGTCGGTGACCAGTCGCTCGTTGCTGTCTTCGTCCAGGATGATGACCGCGTCCAGCCCGTAGCGTGCCGCGCGCCACTTGTTTTCCTGAACATGCCAGGGCGGCATGGTCGGAAGCCGCTCGCCGGCGTCGAGTCGGTGATCCAGGTCGACGATGAGGCAGTGGGTCAATGCCACAAGCGCCGAGAGTTCACGAATGTTGGAAACCCCGTCGAAGATCCGCACCTCCACCGTCCCTTTATGGGGCGAAGGCCGGATGTCCCAACGGATTTCATTCATGTGGTCAATGATGCCGGTCTTCTTCTGGTCGCGCACAAAGCCTTCCCACTCCGCCCAGGTCTGGAAGTGGAACGGCAGCCCGGCCGTCGGCAGCTGCTGGAACATCATCGCGCGGTTGGAGGCATAGCCGGTGTCCTCGCCGTCCCAGAACGGCGAAGACGCCGAAAGCGCCAGCAGATGCGGATAATGGTTGAGCAACGACGTGTTGATCGCCATCACCTTGTGCGCCGACGAGATACCGACGTGGACGTGCACACCCCAGATCAGCATCTGGCGGCCCCACCACTGCGTGCGCTTGATCAGCTCGGCGTAACGCGGCGCGTCGGTGAGGCTGCCAGGCGACCATTTCGCGAACGGATGCGTCCCTGCACAGAACAGCTCCATGCCCCGGTCGCGAACGATCTTGCGTGCGGTCACCAGCGTCGAGCGCAGATCCTCCATTGCCTGCGGCACGGAATCACAAATGCCGGTGACGATCTCGACGGTGTTGCGCAGCAGTTCCTTGTGGACGTGCGGGTTGTTCTCGCCGAGCTCGACGATCACCTCCGCGGCCTCGTTGCTGACGTCGCGGGTTTCGGCGTCGACGAGCGCGAACTCCCACTCGACGCCAAGCGTCGGCCGGGGCGAGCCGGCGAAGTCTATGTGGCTGCTAGCCGGTGCCGATAACACCGCACGCCACGCGCTTTCCGGCGTCGCCGGTGGCCAAGGTGGTCTCGTCGGGCGGCGGCGCGCCGTTCGCCTGCTGATAGCGCTCCGGCGGGATGTTGGCGAAGTTGTCCGCCTTCTCGTGGATGATGATCGCGGTCTTGGCGCCGCCGAGCAGATCCTCGGCCGTGAACGCGTCGGTCGTCGTCACCAACTTCGCGGTGCCGTCCTCGCGGACCTGAAGCGAGCTCAAGTCGCCGCTCGCGGGATGGCCTGTGTGACCGGACTTCTGGAAATGCGCACCCGCGGAATTGAAGTCACCCGGCGCGCCGCCGGTCGGGGCGACGGAGCTGGCTTCGCATTTACCGACGGCGTGGATGTGCAGGCCGTGGAAGCCCGGCGTCAGCTTGCCCGGTGTGGTCGTCTCCACCGTGACGGTGGCGAAGCCGCCCGAGAATTCGATGTCGGCGGTGGCGACCGCGGTGCCGTCGGCGAGTTTCAACTGCGCAGTGAGCTTCTCGCCGCTCGCGGCTTGTCCCTCGGAGCCGTGTCCACCTTCGGCCTCACCGGGCGACGCGGACGGGGACGGCGAGCCGGTCCAGACCGATGGCGTGGTGCCGGGTGAGGTGGCGATGGGTTCGTTCGGGCTGCACGCGCTTAGGGCGACGACAGGAACGGCGAAGAAGGCAGCAGCAGCGACGGTCTTCAGCATGGGCAAGAGCCTAGCCGGTGACCGCCACGACCACGCCCGGCGGTTGCTCGGTCAGCTCGGGGAGCCGCGGCTGCACCGGCGCCTGCAGCAACTTGCCCACCTCGTCGGCGGCCTCGTGCTCGCCGGGCGCGTCACTGAAGAACACCGTGGTGGCCGTGACCTCGGGCAGGCTCAGGTTGCCGGTCTCGGTGACGTTCCAGCCGGCTTCGCGCAGCCGGTTGGCGGTGGTTTCGGCGGCGCCTTCGGTCGACGAGATGTTGTAGACCCGCACATCGGCCCTCGCCGGCGCCGGGGATGGCGACGTCGTCGCTGAACTCGTCGTGGTGATCGTGCTGGTGGCGATCGACGACGACTGGTCGCCCTCAGAGTCGCCGGAGCCCATCGCCTGGAACCCGACCAGCAGGAACACCACGCCCAGGAACAGCAACACCATCACCATGGCGCGCAGAGGCAGCCCGGAGGAATTTCGCTGGTTCATTACCGCTCACTGTATCGAGACGGCCGGTGCCGCCAGAAAACCTCAGGTGACGTCGAAGCCGAGCCGACGCGCCGCCCTGGCCTTTTGCCGACTGGCCCGCAGCCGCCGCAGCCGTTTGACCAGCATCGGGTCGGCTGCCAGCGCCTCCGGGCGATCCACCAACGCATTCAGCACCTGGTAGTACCGGGTGGCCGACATCGAGAAGAGCTCCTTGATGGCGTCTTCCTTGGACCCGGCGTACTTCCACCACTGGCGCTCGAACGCCAAGATGTCGTGCTCGCGTCGAGTCAGCCCATCGGTGAGATCAGAGTCGTCCCCGGATTGCTCAGTACGCGCGATCGCGCCGTCCATATTGCCCCTGGACCCTTCCCCACACTCGAAATGAAATCCCGACGGTTCGGCGAACATTCAATCACGGGTTTGGAGGCTAAGACGTCACCCAACCCCGCGAGTCGGCTCACAAAGGTTGCCGACTTAAGCTTTCCCGATGGCCGTCGTACCCATCCGAATCGTGGGAGATCCCGTCTTACACACCGCGACCGAACCGGTGACTGTCAACGCCGACGGTTCGCTGCCGGATGACGTTGTGCAGTTGATCAAGGACCTGTACGAGACGATGGACGCCGCCAACGGGGTAGGACTGGCCGCGAACCAGATCGGCGTTTCGAAGCGCGTGTTCGTCTACGACTGCGCGGACGAGCGCGGTCGAACGACGCGGCGGCGGGGAGTTGTTGTCAATCCGGTGCTTGAGACAACTGAAGTGCCCGAGACCATGCCTGACCCGGAGAACGACGACGAAGGCTGCCTGTCGGTTCCCGGCGAATCGTTCCCGACGGGGCGGGCCAAATGGGCGCGCGTCACCGGCTTGGACGCCGACGGCACCCCGATCACGATCGAAGGCACCGACCTGTTCGCGCGGATGCTGCAGCACGAGACCGGACATCTGGATGGCTTCCTGTATCTGGACAGGTTGGTCGGTAGGCACGCGCGCAGCGCGAAGCGGTCGGTGAAGTCGCACGGCTGGGGCGTGCCGGGGCTGACCTGGATGCCCGGCAAGGATCCCGATCCGTTCGGCCACTAGTGCCTGAGGTTGGCACGCGCGTCGTGGTGCGCTACCGGCTCCCTGCCGGCTCGGCGCCACCGCTGACGGACGTGGTCGGTCAGCTGTTGGATGTCGGCCCGACGCTGCGGGTGCGCACCAAACGCGGTGACGTGGTGGCGATCGCGGCCGACGACGTGGTAGCGATCAAAGCCCTTGCCGCGGCTCCGGTACGGACCGGCGACATCCGCAACCTCGAGCATGCGGCGGCACTAGCATGGCCGGGTGCTGAACATCAGTGGCTTGGGGGTTGGTTGCTGCGCTTCGGCCACGGCCGCACCCGGCGCGCGAATTCAGCTGTCCCGCTGAATGTTTCGACTAGCGACGATGTCAGCGAAATCATCGACTGGTATGCGGCCCATGGGGTGGCGCCGCTGGTAGCCGCACCGGATCGGTTGTTCCGCATCCCGCCCACCGTATCGACCGGCGCCGAAAACCTGGTCATGACCGGCGATGTGGCGGTGCAGGGTTCGTCTCGGGTCACAATCGCAACCGCGCCCGACGACGACTGGCTTCGGCTGTATGAGCGCGAGGTGCCGGTCGACGTGTTGACAGCAGTGATCGACGGCGAGGTGGCATTCGCGACGGTCGGCGATGCGTCAGTTGGAAGGGCCGCCGTGACCACGGCACCCGACGGCACACGCTGGGTGGGGTTGTCAGCTGTTCACGTCGTCGAGGCAGCACGGCGTCGCGGCCTGGCCCGCGAACTTTGTGGGGCGCTGTTGGGTTGGGGCGGCGATCGGGGTGCGACGCGCGCTTATGTGCAAGTGCTCGCCGACAACACCGCGGCGACACAGCTGTACGAGTCGATGGGCTTCACCGTTCACCACCGCTCGCGATATCTCGACGGCCGTAGCCTGTAAGCCATGCGGTTGGCCACGTGGAACGTCAACTCGATCCGCGCCCGCGTTGACCGGGTCACCGACTGGCTCGAGCGCGCCGACGTCGACGTACTGGCCATGCAGGAGACCAAGTGCAGCGACGAGCAGTTCCCTGCAATGCCGTTTCTGGCGGCCGGCTACGAGGTCGTGCACTGCGGGTTCAACCAATGGAACGGGGTGGCCATCGCGTCGCGGGTCGGTTTCGACGACGTTCAAGTCGGCTTCGATGGCCAGCCGGTATGGAGCGACAAGCCGGATGTCGAGGCCGCGGCGGAAGCACGTGCGCTCGGCGCGACGTGTAACGGCGTGCAAGTTTGGAGCCTGTACATACCGAACGGGCGATTCGTCGGCTCCCCGCACTACTACTACAAGCTGGAATGGCTTGCCGCCCTTCGTGCTACGGCGCAGGCGTGGCTGACAGATGACCCGTCGGCGCAGATCGCGCTCGTCGGCGACTGGAACATCGCACCCACCGACGAGGACGTGTGGAGTCCAGAGTTCTATGCGAACAGCACGCATGTCACACCACCGGAGCGTGCGGCGTTCCAGGCGATCGTCGACACTCAATTCGCCGATGTGGTGCGGCCTTTCACGCCTGGGCCTGCGGTGTACACGTACTGGGATTACACGCAGCTGCGGTTCCCGAAAAACCGCGGCATGCGGATCGACTTCATCCTCGGCTCGCCGGCATTAGCCGATCGCGTCACGCACGCCGAGATCGTGCGCGAGGAGCGCAAAGGCAAGGCCCCGAGCGACCACGCGCCAGTGTTGGTGGAGTTGACATAACCATCGACTCTGCGGCCAGGGCGCAAAAATGCGAGTAGGTCGCGCCCTGACCGCAGAGTCAACGATCAGCGGGTCAATGTAGAACCCTCTCCAGGATCGCGATCGCCGCGTCGGTCTTGTCGGGGATCGCAGTGAAGTCCTTCCCCTGAACCTCCACGCTCACGAGCGATTGTTCGCCGACCGCGATCGCTGCACTCTTGGTTGACGAGGCCCAAGCGTGGCCACGGTCGCCGACATCGATTGATCGGACATCTACATTCGCCGCTCGACCCTCGCTCTCGAACGACCTGATTTCGTCGTCGGCGATGAGCTTGGATCCCGACACGATGATCACTTCGATCGTGTCATCAGGGCCCTTCGGCAGGTAATAGCATCCGCTTGCCACAACGATGTTTCCGCCCGTGGGTCCGTTCACCTCCGAACCGACAAGTGTTGAGATATCTTCCGCAGAAGGGCAATTCAGCTCTCCGCCGCCCACGGCGTCCGAGACAGAGTTCGAGACTGTCCTGTACACGAAGTAGACGCCCAGCACTCCCACTCCGAGGACGACGGCGACGACGATCAGAACGGCGATCAACACGCCGTGACCGCCCGACTTCTTCTGTGGCACTGGGGGTCCCGCGCCAAACGGTTGCGGTGGATAGGCTGGACGCGGTTGCGGTGGGTACCATCGGCCGTCGGAAGCCCGCCACCAACCCGGCCCTTGCGGTTGCATGCTCATTGATGCCTCACCTGCACACCCCCGATGGCGACTGTGGCCGCTATCAGCCTAGCCGCACGCGCAGTGCATCACAGCTACTTCGGTGAACTTTGACGATCTCAGCCGAACAATGGCAACGCCCGCTTGCGCGCCAACGCGTCCATGCCCTGCTGGATGCTGTCCTGTACCTCCCAATACTTCTCTTCGAGGTACTCGTCGTCGTCGGCACGTTTGGGATCGTGATCCAACTCGACGGCAGGCATCAGCCGGGTGCGTATCTTGGCGGGCAGCGGGAACTGCGGCAACGCGGCAGGTGCGATACCCCACGGGAGCGAGGCTGCAATCGGAAAGACCTTGAGCCGCAACAGCTTATCCAGTCGTAAAGATCGAGACAGCTGATCACCGCGGATCAGCACCGGCATCGCGTCGGCACCGCCGACAGTCGCGATCGGCACGATCGGTACCCCGGCGCGGATCGCCATCTTCACAAAACCCTTGCGGCCGGCCAGGTTCGCGCGGTCGCGTTCGGTCCACGGGCGCAGCGAGTCGACCTCACCGCCGGGCCAGACGGCGACATCTCGCCCCTCCGCCAACGCAGTGGCCATCGAGTCCGGCGCCGCCGGCAGCACTCCCATCGCCCGGAAGTATCGGCCGACGAGCGGCATCGCCATCAGCACGTCGTGCGCGGTGCCATGCAGCGGCCTGTCCTGCCCAAACCGCCGCCACCACTGCACCCCGACAGTCCACGCGTCCCATACGAACGGCGCGCCCGAGTGAATGCCCACCAGAAGCACCGGTGGATCGGGCAGGTTCTCCCAGCCGTCGAACTCCATCCGGAACCAGTGGTCGACGAGGAAGTTCCAGAAATACTTCTGGCGCTGCATGGTCGCCTCGTCAGGACCGCTGAGCTCCCAGTCACCTGCGCGCTTGTTCAGCCAGCCGGTGAGTCCGTCATCTTGCTGCTGGCGGCGTTCCTCCATGTGCGTGCGCACTTCGTGGGCGTGCCGTTTCGCCTGCTCGCGGACGCTGCGGGGCCTGGTATCGACGCTGTTACCCATGCGCCCCGGGGTACCCAATCGACGCACCGCTTAACGTCGGCGAGCCTATGCCGACGGCCAGAACCGGGCGCCCACAGCAGCAGTAAGTCGCTGAGCGGGACAGCCTGCCCGACGACATACCTCGACGACCGACAGTTCGGACGC
>Ga0075428_100004703_pt1 | contig 15109 bp, 8 predicted proteins | sample RhiMetdeltSRZDD2_FD_75291 | JGI IMG/M metagenome (GOLD analysis project Ga0075428, IMG submission 75291) | Populus rhizosphere microbial communities from Tennessee, USA - Rhizosphere MetaG P. deltoides SRZDD2 | ecosystem: Host-associated > Plants > Roots > Rhizosphere > Soil | place: USA... | reverse complement strand
CAGCAGACGCTCGAGCGCTTCGATCATCGCGCACCGAGATCCGGAACGCGCGCCGTGAAGGCGAAGCACGACGTGACTTGCGCTTCGAGATGGAGGGCGCAGGTGGCCACGCGGACCGCGCGCCGGAGCGACGCGAGCCCCGACGTTTGCAAGCGCGTCGCAAGGTAGAGAAATGCTCCCGGGTCCGCGAGCGGCACGATCTGCATCGGCGCGTTGTAGCCCGGCACGACGGCGTAGGCCTCGACGTCCTGGAAGCCGCAACGTTCGAGTAACTGTCGCGTTCCGCGCAGCGAATAGGTCCAGGTGCGATAGTCGCTTTCGGTGACGAAGGTGCGCGGCGAGCGGGCGGCGCGCCAGCGCGAGTAGGCGCGTGCCAGTGCCCGCGGCATGAGACTGGTGTAACGCAGTCCCTGATGATCCGGCGTGCCGCGCCAGAACAAGCGCCCATAGCGATTCTCGATGCCGACATAAAGCCTGCCGCCGGGGCGCAACAGGAGACACAGCTGGCGCAAGAACGCCTCCTGCAACACGCCGGGCTCGCGCGGCGCGCGATGTGGCGCCCGCTCGGGATCCACGAGCCCCGCCCATTCGAGGACACCATTCACCGCCACGAGGTCGAGGCTCGCGGGCAGGAGCGGCACCGCGTGCAGGTCGGCGCAGAGAGGCACGACGTTTTCGACACCGTCCTGCGCTTTGCGGATCGCGATGAACTCCAGCCTCTCGGGGACACGTTCCAGGGCGTAATGGCGCCGGACATGCGGGGCGAGCCCGAAGCTGATCGCGCCCCAGCCAGCGCCGACATCCAGGCTCACGGTGCGTTCGCGGTCGAGCGGGAAGAGCACGCGCCAGTCGGCACGGGCGGGGTGCTGGACGTAAGGCAAGAGATCGGTGCCGGCCAGATGTTGCTGCACCGCCGCGGACCAGCCGCGCAGCCGCGCATCGGCGTTGACCCGACGCATGCGGTCGCGGTCGATCTCGCCCCAATAGGCGTCGTCATCAGCGAAGAGGAAAGTGGCATCGGTTCCACGCCGGCCGACGGCCCCGTGCTGGGTGCAGACCAGCTCCCCGTCGCGGGTCCGGATCGGCGCGCGGCAACGTGGACACGCAATCTCCGCTGGGGTCCCGCTGTCCTGCGGCGACGCAATCAAAAGTGTGTTGCCTCCGGGAACGGGGAGCGAACGTGTCGGAAAGTAGACAACCTGTTCCCGGAGGACCACAACATTTCATCCCCGTCGCCCGGCGCCGGCTGCGCCGGAGCTGTGCCCACGCCAGCCGAACTTCAACCTTTCCAATGACAAGCGGCACTTCGCCAGGCCATGCGACGTGTCGCGACGACGCGCGAAGTGCTGGCACGGCGGTTGCGGTGGACCTCCCATGCGCGACCATGGAGTCCCGGTCGCGCTGAGGTCACACGATCTTCGAGAGCAACCGAGCCAAGCCCCTGAGCACCCGGCAGACGAGAAATCGGCTGGAAGCCCAGGAGGCGAAGGATGCGCGCGCTGCTCTTGCTTGGATGTCTGCTCACGATCTGCACCAGTGGTTGTTCCGAGTCCAGCCGGCGTGTCGTCGGCACGGATGACGCGCTCCCTCCCGGGGAACCACGCGACATTTTCTCCGTGACCGGAGACGGCGAGGTCACGCTCTATTGGTCCGCTCCCGGCGGCGACGATGTCGTGGCCTACTCCGTTTTCATCAGCCAGGACGATCACGATTACTACCGGATCACCGATGTCGGCGCCGGTCAGCATCACCTCGTCATCGGCGGCGAGTCGCTGCCCGAGGGTGTTCCCTTCGACTTCATCAACGGCGAGTCCTACTTCCTCGGCGTGTCGGCCCTCGATTCGGCGGGGAACGAAAGCGAATTGACCGAAACGTCGACGACCTTCGACACGCCTCGACCGGCTGGCAGCGGGTTGCGCCTGTATCGCGCCGATGGGTCGCGAGCGGCGGAGAGCGGCTACGATTTCTCGCGCTCGCCCTTCGGCTACGCCATGAGCGGCACCAGCTTGTTCACCGACGTCACCTTCATCTGGAGCGGCGGAGTCCCCGTGCTGCGCACACCGCACCCGCAGGTGGTGGAGATGCAGGACATCGGTTGGCTCGATTTCGACGATCCACGCGCCGGCTGGTTCTCCGAAGCCGGATGGGAGCCGCAGTCCGAAGTGACCTTGCGTCTCGGACACGTGATCCTGGTGCGCATCTGGGAAGAGACGCGTCCGGGCAACGTGTTCGAGCCCTTCCATGTCGCCAAGCTCGCGGTCACCGCGATCGACGGCGAATCGGTGACGCTCGATTGGGCGTACCAGATCGATCCGAACAACCAGGAGCTCAAGCCGCGCCCGAATGCGCCTGGGTCCGCGGCGCCCGCGCCCGAGGTTGCGGTGGGCAACGTGCTGGACGCAGTGGAGCGCACACGCTGAACGACGGATGTCGAGTGGCTGCGTCGATCCCCACCGGCATCGCTGCAACGAAGCCGACACGATGGCGCGTCACGGCTTGGAATCGGGCGCATGCATTACGGGCAGGGACCTCAGGCCGGTCGAGAATGCCGAATCAGGGGCGGCGTTCTGGCTGGCCTGGGGTCTCCTGTGCGGCGCGATGATTGACCACTGCGCGGCGAGGGCTCTATCTTCGCCCGTGCCCGCGCCCTGAGCCTCGCTTCGCCTCGCACCGTGGAGCCCGCTTGAGCCCAGCCCTCTGCCGCCTCGCGACCGCGCTCGTGCTCTGGGGCGCGATGGCGGCCAGCGGGGACGCCGCGCCGGCCATGCCCGGCAAGCGCGGGCGCACGTCGCCGCCCAAAGCGGCGCTGATCGATCCGGCTGTTGCGCTCGCCCGCTTAAAGGCTGCGAAGGCACGTTCGGTGGCAACGCCATCGGCAACGGATACTTTGCGTCTCGTGGCGATGCGGGTCGAGTTCCCGGATCTGCGCTTCGGGGATTCGCCGCCGGCCGACGAGCTGCACGATCGCTTCTACTACGAGACCCAGTTCTCTAATGTCCGGCAGTACTTTAGAGCAGCTTCGAACGGCAGGCTGCAGCTCGAAGTGGACGTGCCCGCAGGCGTCGCCACCGCAGCCGAGCCGCAGGCCTTCTATGGCGACTACGACCACTACGACAGCTTGATGGTGCGTCTCGCCGCCGAAGCCGTGGCGTTCTTCGATCCGACCTTGGACTTCGCGCGCTACGATGGTTTCATCCTCTTGCACGCCGGGCCCGGCCAGGAATCGGACGTGGCCGGCGATTCGCCGACGCAGATTTGGTCGGCATACCTCGACCAAGTCGACTTTCGCACGGTGTTGTCGCCCCCGGACAGCTTGGTTCTCGGTTTGCCCACGAACGACGGCGTCCTGGTGCGCGAGTCCATCGTCTTGCCGGAATGGGAAGTCCAAGATCTGCAAGGAACGAACGGCACGCGCACCGGGCATCTCGGAGTCTACGCGCACGAAATCGGCCAGAAGCTCGGCATGCTGCCGCTCTTCGACGCCGGCCCGTCGCCGATCCCCGACTCGCAAGGTGTCGGCAACTTCTGTCTCATGGGTTATGGACTGTGGGTAGCCAACGGGTTCATTCCGGCGCTGCCTTGCGCTTTCAATCGCCTGCTGATGGGTTGGGTGGATCCGATCGACATGGATGGTGACGCCACGGTCACCTTGCGGGATTACGAAACCGGCGCCCCGGACTCGGTGGTGGCGCTCGTTCCACTCTCGGCGCGCGAGTATTTCCTCGTCTCGTACGTGCGCGAAGATCGGGATGGGCCGGTGCAGTGTGGTGGCATCGACTACCGGCGCTTCTTCCATTTCGACGACAAGAATGCCAACTGTCGCTTCGATTACGTCGATACGAATGGCGACGGGGTGCTGTCCGCGGGCGACTCCATCGATACCTACGCCGGCGCCGAATGGGACTTCTTCATGACCGACTTGATCGGCCTGGAGACTGCGGGCGATGGCTATGGCCTGCTGATCCTGCACGTCGACGAGTGGGTGTTGCAACAGGTGCTGCAGGGAGGCAGCAGCAACGTGCAAGGCGACCCGCGCCGCAAGGCGGTGGATGTCGAGGAGGCCGACGGCATCGAGGATCTCGATCGCTTCCCCGACAACCCGCGCGCTTTCGGCAGTGCCGACGATTACTTCGGTCGCGGCCGCGCGTTCACGCCGCAGACGACGCCGTCGACCGCCGGCACGAGCGGCGCGGCGACCGGGCTCGCGATCACTCTCGAGGCGTTGCCGGACTCCACCGCCAGCGATTTGGATCCGAATTTCGGTCTGCCGGGTGGACGCGCCGTCGTGCGCGTGCAGACCAATGTCCGCGCGGCGAGCGCACCGCGCGCGCGCGCCGAGCGCCAGCTCGAAGGGCGTGTGGGCGCCGATCTGGTGGCCTTGCCGCAGGCCGACGGCAGTGCGGCGCTCGTCGTACCCGGAGCCGCCGGCGCCATGTTCTTGTTGGATGCCGCGCTCGACGATCTTCCGGCCGCAGATGGCGATGCGACGACGCTCGTGCCATGGGCGGTGGCGCCGGGCCTCATGGGTCCTTGGGCCAGCGCGCCTGCGGTGGGCGATCTCGACGGTGACGAGGTTCCCGAGGTCATCGGGATCGCCGCGGCCGAGGTGGCGGGAGCCGTCGTGACACGCGTCTTCGCCTGGCATCGCGACGGCAGCGGCGCGGGCACCGGCGCGTCCTCGTTGGTGACGGAAGCGAGCGGCGCGCCGCGTGCGCTCGCGGTGCTGGATCTCGACGGCCTGCTGGGGGATGAAATCGCCGTGATGACGGAAGACTCCTCGGGCGTGCAGCTTTGGACTTCGCTTTTGCCCGGGCGATCACCGCATGTGCAGGCTTCGCCGCATGCGGCGCGGCTCGCGGCCGGCCCGGCTCGATTGATGGGCGGGCCAGTGGGCGTCCGCTGGCCGCTCACCGGGTGCACATTGGCGCGCGGCATCGCGTGGGTGGAAGCCGACACGTTGTCCGGCACGAGCGCACTGATCCACGTCTCCACATCCTGCAGCGCGGCCCTTCCCATGCGCGCCGAGTTCGATGCGGCGCCTGGGACCCGGTTCGAGCTCGTCGCCGGGGACACAGACGGCCATGGCGCGGACGAGATCGTGCTCGTCGACACGTCCGGGCGCGTGCGTCGTGCGAGCGCGACGGCTGGATCGATCGAGGTGCGCGACATCGGCAATCTCGGCGACCGCATGCAGTCGCCGCTCGCGCTGGTGGACCTGGATGGTGATGGCGCGCTGGAAATCTTGGGTGCCGGCGAAGCCGCGATGCACGTGCTGTCGTTCTCGGGCGCGGAGCGCCAAGGTTGGCCGTATGCCTACGCGCTCGATCCCGCGATGTCGCCCGCACCGGCGCCGAATGGGGATGCGGGAACGGCGCTCGTGGCCGATGTCGATGGCGACAACGGCATGGAGGTGCTGCTGCACGGCACGAGCGGTGTGCTGCTGGTGTGGGATCACGACGGCCGCCGTCGTCCCGATCTCGAGACCACCGCGCCGGCGGGCGCCGCGAGGAGCCCCACATTGTCCGATCTCGATGGCGATGGCAGGCCCGAGCTGGCAGCGATGGCACGCTTCCACCGGGTGCAGTCGTGGGATGCGGCGGCGGAAAGCCTGACCACGCACGAAGTGACCGACATCGGGCTGTGGAGCCTTTCCCAAGCGGGTGAAACACGCTGGGGAGTGCTCGGCGGTGACGGCGGTCACAGTTTCCGCGCGCCCATCGGATTGCCGCTCATGCCGCGTCCGAACGATGCCGAGCTCGCGAGCTTCGTCGTGGCGCCGAACCCAGCGTCGACCGCGTTGCGAGCGCGGGTCGAGCTGAGCGATGACGCGACCGTGACCTGCAGCCTGCACAATCTCGAAGGCGAAACCGTGCAGCGCATGAGCCGCATTGGGACGACGGGGGACATCGTCGAGTTCACCTTCGACCTGTCCCAGGTCGCCTCCGGCATCTATTTCGCAAGGATGGAACTGTCGAGCGGAGGAATCCGCGTTCGCCCTGTGGCGATCCGGCGCTGATGGGTTTCCGCGCGCTGCCTCGGCGGCAGCTTGGGATCGGCGTTGGACGACCGGCGTCGCAACGATTAGAATGCCGGTGCAGAGCTCGGGCACTGCCTGCTGGACCGAAGTCCCTCCCGAGGAGGACGATCTCTCCCATGTCCCAATTCCGGCCTCTCGCCCGCGCGTCGAGCCGCAGGGTGACGCGGATGGCGCAGTGCGCCCTCGTGATTCTTCTGTTCCAGAGCGCGCCGGGGAACGCCGCCCAGCCCGGCACGGCCGGATTCATGTCGCTGCGTTTCGGCACCGGGGCGCGTTTCGCCGGCATGGGGGATACGGGCGTGTCCCTTGCCTCCGATGCCACCGCGGCCTACTGGAACCCCGCCGGATTGGCGGGCGAGAAGAGCACCAGCATCGCGCTGCAGCACAACGAGTGGATGGAGACCGTGCGCGTCGAGTCGGCATCGCTGGCGCACGCGACGTCGATCGGAGTCTTCGGGCTGCATTTTTCCGGCCTGTATCTGGACGAGATCCAGCGCACAACGACGGCGAGCAGCATCTCCGAAGGCTTCTTCAATGTCTACGAGATCGCCGTGCAGGGCGGGTTCGGTCGCGAGGTCGGCACGGTCGAGAAGCTCGGGAAGTTCGAAGCCGGTCTCGGCTTCAAGGGACTAATGAGCGGCATCGACGACGAGAAGGCCAGCGGCTGGGCCGTGGACGTGGGGTCGCGATTGCACACGCGCATCGAGGGGCTCACCTTCGCTGCTGCGGCCTTGCACCTCGGTCCCGAGATGACCTTCATCGAGGACGGCTTCGAGTTGCCCGTGACCTTGCGCGTCGGCGGCGACTATCAGATCCCGTTCGAGTCGCAGCGCACCACATTGGTCCTGGCCTACGATCTCGAGGTGGTCAACGACGACGATCCACGCAATCACTTCGGGGCGGAAGTGAGTTACATGGACCTCTTCAGCCTTCGCGGTGGCTGGAAGACGGGGTTCACCACGCAGAGCGGATCCTTCGGTGTCGGCGTGCGCAAGGCGGGATATCGCTTCGACTATGCCTACACCAGCGTGAGCGAGGACCTCGGTAGTGCGCATCGTTTCTCCCTCGCCATCGATCTCTAGACGGCGCGTCGGGCTCCTGCTGCTGGTCCTGCCGTTCCTGGGTGCCGGCGCCGTGGGCGCAGCGCCGCATGCTTGCGCCGTGCGCCTGGCAAGGTCGATGCATGCGACGAAGACCTTGCCGAGCATCCTCGGCGGGTTGCCGTTCGCTCCGGTGGATGTCGCTCCGCTCCTTGCCGCTTCCGTCGACAACACGGCTTCGAGCGGGGGTCCTGGACCGGCGCACGCGCTCGCCGACTGGATCATCCTGCGTTTCGCCGACGATGCGGCGCTCGTGCAAGCGCTGCCGCTGCTGCGCGCGCAGGCAAGCGTCGCCGAGGTCGAGCCGATCCGGCTCCTGGCGTTGGATGGCGACGAGGATGCGGCGGCCATCGGCGTGCGCCAGGAGGCCGAGATTCCCTGGAACATCGAGCGCGTCGGCGCGGTGGCGGCGCTCGGGCTGATCGAGCCCGATCCATCGTTGATCGTGGCGGTGATCGATACCGGCGCCGATCTCTCGCATCCGGATCTCGTCGCCCAGCTATGGAGCAACGACGATCCTCCCGGCAATGCGTCGCCGAACGACGACACCCGAGATCAGAACGCCGATGGGGTGATCGAAGCCTGGGAACAGCTCGACGACGATGACAACGGCTACGTCGACGACTTGCATGGGTTCGATTTCACCGACGCTCCGGGGCAGAGCGCTTCGGGCGATGCCGTCGGGCGCGACAACGATCCCTCCGATCAGAACGGTCACGGCACGCACGTCGCAGGCATCATCGCCGCAAACGGGCGAGTGCGCGGCGTCGCGCCGTTCGTGCGCCTCATGCCGGTGCGCGCCGCGTTCAATCAGTTCCTCGGCTCCGGTGCGCTCGAAACCGACGATGCCGCCGCGGCGATCGTGTACGCCGTCGACAACGGCGCGCGCATCCTGAATCTCTCCTGGGGCGATCGCGAGGAGTCGAACTTGGTGCGCGCGGCGCTCGAGTATGCCGCCGCGCACGATGTCGTCATCGTGGCGGCGGCCGGGAACGGCGCCAGCGCCGCCGCACATTTTCCCAGCTCCGATCCGCGCGTCATCGGCGTCGCCGCCAGCAATCGCAACGGCACGCGCACCGCATTCTCGAATTTCGGCGCCACCGCAGGCGTCGTCCTTGCGGCGCCGGGCGAGGAGAGCGCTTTCCCCGGCCGCGGCATCCGCAGCCTGTTGCCGCTGGCGTTCGACGACGACGGCGTCCGCGACGGTCTGGGCGAACGGCGAGGCACGTCGATGTCGGCGCCGCACGTCGCCGGCGTCGCCGCTCTGGTGCTCTGCCGCGCCGATCGTCCGGATGCCGGACGTACTCGCGCCTTGCTGGTGGCCGGGGCGCGCCGTGCGAACGCGGCGGATTGGACTCCTGATCTCGGTCACGGCGAGGTGGATGCCGTGGGCGCCGTGCAAACCGATGACGACCTCACGGTGGCGATTCTCGGACCCGAGACGCCATTCGCCGGCGAGCGTTTGACCTTGATCGGCACGGTGCTGAGCGGCGACTTGCCCCGGCGCTCGCTGTCGGTGCTGCATCTGCCGAGCGGCAGCACCCGCGTGCTCCTCCACGCAGAGCTCGGTCAGGTCGTCGCCGACACCTTGGTCTCGGTCCCATTTGCCGGCGAGCCCGAGGGTGATTGGGAGCTCGCATTGCACGTCGAAACCGCGGATGGACGCGAGCGCCAATGGCACGGCGGTTTTCGCCTCGACCGATCACCACCCGTCATCGACACCTTGGTGGTGGAGTCGGGATGGAAGAGCGGCGAGCCCCGCTGGTTGGTCTCGATGCATGCCGACGAACCCGTCCGCGCCAGCGTGCGGCAGGAGCACGAGGCAGTGCCGTTCCTCGCCGACGCGGGCTGGGCGACGCGGCTGCAGATGGAAGGCCCGGCCACACCGCAGGCGGAATCCGCTTGGATCGTCCGGCTCGAGGATGCGAATGGCAGCGTGACCGAGGCGTCCCTGCCAGCCCCGGCACGGCTCGAGACTTGGGACGCGCCGGAAACCCTGCAGCTCCTCGACCGCGACTTCAATTTCCAGCCCACCGACACGTGGGGGCAATCGCCGCTCGGAGCCGTCGTCTGGGGGCGAAAGTTCTTGGTTGCGAACCTGGCGAGGATGCAGGCGGTGGCGGTGCAGAACGATCGGTTCGTGCGTGTCTTCGACTGCCAGTTCGATGGATTCCCCCAGGGCTTCGCCGACACCAACGGCGACGGTGCGGCGGATCTCTTGTTCCAAGGCTCGTCGACGGGACTTGGAGCGACCTGGCTGGTGACGCGAAGTGCCGCGGCGTTTCCGGATTCGATCCTCGCAACGGTGCGCGAGCAGCGTGCCATCGGTTTCTTCGCTCTCGACGAGGATCCGGCCTTCGAAGCGATCTTGTCGCGCGACAATCGGCTCTTCCTCTATGACGATGCCACCGCCGGCGCACCGCGCTTGATGCAGGTGCTCGACAATCCGGATCCGAGCGGCTTCGCAACCTGGGGCGCGGACGCGGCCGCGGGCGACTTCGATGCCGACGGGCAACTCGAGTTCGCCTGCGGCGACGCGGAAGGATTCATCAGCGTGTTCGAACGCGCCCCGAGCGGGCTGTTCGAGCTGCAGCATCGTGAAGATTCGGGAGGGACCTACGCCTACGACTTGAGCTCGATGCCGGAAGGGGGCTTCGTCGTCGGCTCGCAGCGCAGCAAGTCGGTGACCGGCGACGGGTTCGCGACGGTGGTGGTCGCGTTCGACGTCCACGCCCCGGACCGGGCGACGTATCCGTTCCTGGCACCGGTGAATGTGCTCGAATTCGGCAGCGCGGTGGCGGAGTCGCCATCGACAGGCGCGACGTGGCTCGCCCTCGTGCAAGGCAGCGATCTCTATCTCGCGCGCGGTGCGCGTGAGCCGCGCGCCCCGCGCTTGCATGCCCAAGTGGCCGAGGGCCGAGCTCCCGCCTTCGCCGATCTGGACGCCGACGGCAGGCTGGAGCTGGTGCTGCGGAACGAAAGCGAAGCCACGCTGTGGCGCTTGGTCGAGGACGAGTCAGGTCCCTATGCGCTGCGCTCCGAGTCGCTCGGCCCGGATCGCCTGCGCCTGAGCTGGACGCCGGGGGCGAGCGGCATCTCGCGTGTGGAGCGACTCGGGCTCGACGGTCTCTGGGAGACGCGCGGCGAAACCACCGCTGCCACCTGGATCGATTCGACGCTCGTCGCCTTCGCGCCGTACCAATACACCGTGCTGGGCGTCACGAATGGCCAGACACTGGGCGCCACGAATGGGGTCGCTGCCTCCGCGCAACCGTTGCCCCGGCTCTTGGACGTGCGCGCGACGGGTGCGGATGCGTTGCGCCTGCGCACCAGCAACCGGTTGCACCCCGCGACTTTGGTGCCGCAGCGCTTCGTCGTGAGCACGGGCGGCGTGCGTCACGCAGTCCAACAGCTCACGGTCGCAGAGGACGGACGCGTCGTCGATCTGCTGCTCGCCACCGCGCTTGATTGCGGCTCGTTCCGCGTCGAGACCGACAGCCTGCGCGACGACCAGTGGGGCTTGCTCGCGGGCGAGGCGAGCCGCATCGACGGCCGGCGCGATTGCGACCTCGAGGCCTTCGTCGTGCAGCGCGTTGAACTCACGCCAAGCGGCATCGAGATCGTGTGGAGTCGCGAGCCCGACTCGCTGGCGCAAGCGCCGGACAGCTACACCCTGAAATGGGACGCGATGCCGCTCGCCATCGCACGCGTCGAATGGGTGGCGCCGGAGCGCACCCGGCTGGTAGTGACGGATACGCCGTTCGTCGGCCGCGGCATTCCTTACCTGCTGCGTGTCGAGGCGCCGGTGCGCGCGCGTGCGGACGGGGAGCCGTTGACCGGCGAAACGATCGAGCATCGAGTCTACATCGAGGGCCAGGGAGCGCCGCACGTATTCCCGGTACCGAACCCGGTGCGTGGTGAGGAAGTCGTGTTCGTCGAGGCCGCGGCCGATACGAGGGTGCAGATCTTCGACCTCGAAGGCCAACTCGTGCACGAGCTGAGCGACGCTCTGGGGGGCGGGTTACGCTGGGATCTGCGCAACAGCGGCGGCGGCACGGTGGCGAGCGGCATCTATCTTTTCGTGGCGCGCGACGCGCGCGGCACGAGCCGCGGGCGTCTCGCGATCCTGCGCTGATTCAAGCCGGCGGCCAGCGGCAGGGTGTGAAGACGCCGTCTTCGAGCCGCGCGTAGGAGAACAGCGACAACCAATCGCCGAGCACCAGCAGCTCGCCACCGGGCAAGTGCCGGTGCATCTGCGTGTGAACGTGGCCGAGAACGAGCGCGTCGAAACCGCGCGCGAATGCCGCCTCGGCCGCGACTTCGAGCCGGCGCGAGTCGACCGCTTGCGCCGTGCTCTGCGCGTGCGACCAACGATCCAAGCGGCGAGCGCACACCTCGAGCACGTCGGGATGGAGCGCCCGTGCGCAGGCGATGGCGAGCGGATGCCGCACCACGCGTTTGAGGAGCTTGTAGCCATGGTCCCCGGGACCTTTGCCATCCCCGTGCGCGACGAGAACCCGGCGCCCTTGGGTGGCGACGACGAGATCGGTGGCGTGGGTCTCGATGTCGAGCTCGTCACGGAAGAACGGACTGCGCCAGTAGTCGTGATTGCCGGCGAGATAGTCGATGCGGGTGCCGGAACGGCGCAATCGCAGCAATCCCTCGAGGATGTCGAAATACCCCTTCGGCATCGTCTTGCCGAGGTCGAACCAGAACTGGAACAGGTCGCCGTCCAAGACCACTTGCGAAACTCCATGCAGGGATTCGAGGAAGGCGAGGAATGTCGACCGGCGCTGGCGCTCCGCTGCGTCGACCGGGAGAGCGAAGTGCGCGTCCGAGACGAAGTAGACCTTGGCGCTCACCTCGACCCTCCCTGGGCCTCTCGACGCGACACGGCTGGCAGTCTCGAGCGCGGGGCGATCTCCTCAACCCCACGCGCATTGACAGAGTAGAGGAGGCGAACGTAGACTCGGTCAGGTTTCTTGCGCCGGTGGGGCCCCCATCCCCGGATGACGTGCGGCGCACAGGTTTCCGAACCGCCCCCGCGGTCCCCACGACAATCGCAGCGTGTGGAGTGTGCGCATGCGCGCCATCGCGATCCAGACATCAAGCTGGCTCCGGCTCGTCACATCCGCCTGGCTTCCGCTCGGCGCCGCCCTCCTGCTCTTGCCCGGATCCGCCCTTTCGCAAGAACCGGCTGCGAAGGGCGGGGTGAACGCTGGCGTCTACGGCCAGGTGGAAAACGTCCACAGCCCGTTCGCCAAGGTGGCGCAGATCGTCAGCCCCTCGGTGGTCTACATCGAGGTGCTGCGCGGCCAGAACCAGAGCCGCCGCGGTCCGTACGACGAGTTCTTTCACGACTTCACCCCGCGCGGCGGCTGGCCGGCGCGCCCGACATCGGGCTCGGGGTTCGTCATGGACGCGCGCGGCACCATCATGACGAATAACCACGTGATCGATGGCGCCGAGGGCGTGACCGCCACGTTCTTGAACGGGGACAGCTATCACTGCGACATCGTCGGACAAGATCCGCGCACCGACATCGCCGTCGTTCGCATCCGGGAGCCGGCGCGCGGCGGCAAAGGGTTTCCCGCCTTGGTCCTCGGGGACAGCGACGAAATCCAGGTCGGTGACTGGGCCATCGCCGTGGGCAATCCCTTCGGCGAACAGCTCGCGGGCACCGTGACCGTCGGTGTGATCAGCGCCAAGGGCCGCAGCGACCTCAACATCATGGGCGCGGAAATCGAATACCAGGATTTCATCCAAACGGATGCGTCGATCAATCTCGGCAACAGCGGCGGGCCGCTGGTGAACATTCGCGGCGAAGTCATCGGCGTGAGCAGTGCGGTCAACATGCAGGGGCAAGGCATCGGTTTCGCCATCCCGATCAACTTGGCGGCGCTGGTGTCGCAGCAGCTCATCGACACGGGGCGCGTGCGCCGGGGGTTCCTCGGCATCGGCCTCGCGGGGTTGACGCGTGCCGTGGCCGAGGGCAACGACTGGGATTTGAGCGCCGGAATCCTCATCCAGAGCGTGGTCCCCGACAGTCCCGCCGACAAAGCGGGCTTGAGACCCGATGACGTCATCGTCGAGTTCGAGGGCCGGCCGGTGAGCAACACGTCGCAGTTCCGCCTGCTGGTGGCCAGCACCGATGTCGGCAAGACGGTGCAATTGCGCGTCTTCCGGGCCGGCAAGTACTTGGATCTGAAGGTGACCCTGAGCGATGACGCCGAGCAGAGGCCGCAGGCGCCGCAGGTCGCCATTCCCAGCACCAGCTGGCTTGGCATCCAGGTCGAAGACGTGGCGCACGCGCCGGTGCGAGAGCAATTTGGACTCGCCGAGGACGAGCGCGGCGTGGTCATCACCGAAGTCGAGCCGGGCAGCCCCGCCGCCGAGCAGGGCCTTCAGCCGGGCACCCTCATCCTCGGCATCGTCAACCGGGAGGTCGATGGAATCGAAGATTATGGAACGATCCGTGACGAGCTTCAGGACCGGCGCAAGCCGATCACACTGAAGATCAAAGAGGGTGGCACTGTTCGGTACGTGGTTCTCCGACCGCGCTCCTGAACAGGTCCACCGACGTCGGGCCACCCACCCCACGCGCCCGGCCTCCCCACTTGCACATGTGCCGCGAAAGCGGTTTGGCCGAGACGTTCCCCACGACGGTCTCATGGGTTCTATATCCCCAAGAGGCGAGGAGTGGTCATGTCGAGTGCTAGGGTGCGAGGGGGCGCCGTCGAAGGCAGCCTGGATCTGTATTTGCGTGAGATCAATGCCACGGCGCTCTTGTCGCGGGCGGAAGAAACCGCCTTGGCGAAACGCGTCGCGGCGGGGGAAGCCGCCGCGCTGGACCATCTGGTGCGCGCGAACCTGCGGTTCGTGGTCTCGATCGCCAAGCAATACGCCAACCAAGGGCTGTCGCTCGAGGATCTGATCAACGAGGGCAACTTGGGGCTCATCAAGGCCGCCCAACGCTTCGACTACCGGCGCGGCTTCAAGTTCATCTCCTACGCGGTGTGGTGGATTCGGCAGTCCATGCACCAAGCGCTGGCAGAGCAATCTCGCGTGGTGCGCTTGCCGCTCAACCGCGCCAGCGCCTTGTATCGGATCGGCAAGACCGTGCGCCGGCTGCACCAGGAGTTGGATCGCCAGCCGGACGAAAACGAGATCGCCGCGCGCATGAACATGAGTCTGACGGAGGTGCGGGAGACCCTGCGCGTCGCCCACCCCTCGCTGTCGCTCGACGAGACCTTCGATGGCGACGAGGACGCGAACTCGCTGCTTTCCTGTCTGGCGGACGCGGCCAGCGCTCAACCCGATCGCATCACCTTCGAGCGCACGATGGAGCGGGATCTAGCCGCCGCCGTGGCGCGACTCGAGCCGCGCGAGCAACGCATTCTCCGCCTTTATTTCGGGCTCGACGGCAGCAACCCGTTGACCTTGGAGCAGATCGGAACGGAGCTGCACCTGACGCGCGAGCGCATCCGGCAGATCAAGGAAAAGGCGCTGGAGAAGATGCGCGCCGGTGAGGTGGGCGCCGGACTGGCAGCCTATATCGAGGAATAGCCGTTTGTACCCAGACCGCAGCTCGCACGACGGGTGAGGTGGCCCGCACCCACGCTGCGGCTGGGTGAATTCGCCGAACCGGCACCCGATGGGCCCCGAGTCGTCGATTGGCGCGCTCGGTGCTCGACCTCCAGGGTGCAGGACGGGCCGTGAGACCCTGTCGTGGCCGGAGGCGATGGGACCGACCTCGGCCATCGACGGACCGACCCCAGACCCGGGATCGGATGCGGTACGGAGAGAAATCATGAGGAACGCCCGGGAATCCCCCCGCCATCGAACTCGAGCCGTTTCAGTAACCGATTTATTTCGTTCGGCTTGAAACTTCAGCCCAGCCTCCAGACGCGTGCCCGACGATGGATCGGTGCTTCTGGCGCGGAAAATGCCTTGACGACCTCCGAGTCAGGCA
>Ga0075428_100004702_pt1 | contig 15113 bp, 14 predicted proteins | sample RhiMetdeltSRZDD2_FD_75291 | JGI IMG/M metagenome (GOLD analysis project Ga0075428, IMG submission 75291) | Populus rhizosphere microbial communities from Tennessee, USA - Rhizosphere MetaG P. deltoides SRZDD2 | ecosystem: Host-associated > Plants > Roots > Rhizosphere > Soil | place: USA... | reverse complement strand
GAGTTCGTGCCGCTGCCGTTCGTGCACATGGAAGCGCCGATGTATCTGCGCGGACGCGCCCGCAAAGGGCCGACCTACCGCGAGGCCGGGCTGATGCATGCGGTGGCCCGTCTGGTACTCAACCCGCTGATCCCCAACATCCAGACCTCGTGGGTGAAGATGGGACAGGAGGGCGCAGCGGCCTGTCTCAACGCCGGCGCCAACGATCTTGGCGGCACACTTATGAACGAAAGCATCTCGCGCGCCGCCGGCACCGAGCACGGCCAGGAGCTTGGCCCCGAGGCGATGCAGACGCTGATTGGGTCGATCGGCCGAGTGGCGCAGCAGCGTACCACGCTCTACGGCGAGGTCAGCGACGAGCGGCGCATCGCCTCCTTCAACGCGCCGGCGCTGGCTCCGCTCGTGACGGGGGCCAACCGCAAGCTGGCAGCAGTGGAATAGCGCCATGACCGCGCCTAGACTGTCGCTGACTGCACTGCCGGACGTGCCGGAGGTGCGGCCAGGCGATGATCTCGCGGCGCTGATCCTGGCCGGCGTTGCGCGCGCCGGCGAGCAGCTTTGCGACGGCGACGTCGTGGTGCTGGCGCAGAAAATCGTATCGAAATCCGAGGACCGCTACGTCCGCCTGGCCGATGTCACTCCGTCGGCCCGTGCCAACGAGTTGGCGCAAGCCACGCGCAAGGACCCACGCGTTATCGAGCTGATGCTGCAGGAATCGCACGAGGTGGTGCGCCATCGGCCCGATGTGATCGTGGTGGAGCACCGCCTGGGGCTCGTGCTCGCCAACGCCGGCATCGACGCGTCGAACCTGGAGCCAGCCGGCGCGGACGAACGCGTGCTCCTACTGCCGCGCGATCCAGACGGCAGCGCCACCGCGATCCGCGATCGCCTGCAGAAAGCGACCGGCGCCAGGCTCGGCGTGGTCATCAACGACAGCCTCGGCCGCGCCTGGCGCAACGGCACGGTCGGCACCGCCCTTGGCGCCAGCGGGCTTCCGGCACTGCTGGACCTGCGAGGCAAACCGGACCGGCACGGCCGCACCCTGCGCTCGACCGAGGTCGGCGTGGCCGACGAGGTGGCCGCCGCTGCCTCCCTCCTGATGGGGCAGGCCGATGAAGGCCGGCCGATCGTGATGGTGCGCGGCTTTCCTTACCCATCAGGCGACGGCAGCGCGCGGGATCTGGTGCGCCCCCGCACGCTGGACATGTTCCGCTGAGCCGGCGGCCATTGACACGGCAATTGCCAGGCAGGACGCCAGCGCGGACCTGCTATGATCCTGTTGCGGAAGAGCGCTCTGGCGTGATGGACTGCGGCGGCCTGCGCTCGCAAGATGAGTTGGCGACACCCCAAGGAGAAGGCACTTGAGCTACGAGACCATCCGCTACGAGGAAGACGGTCCGATCGGCACCATCACGCTCAACCGGCCCGACGACGGCAACATGTTCACACCGGTCATGTGCCATGAGATCCGCGACTGCATCAACGACATCCGCCGTGAGACGCGCACCCGCGTCATCGTGCTGACCGGTGCCGGCGACAAGTTCTTCTGCATCGGCGGGCGCAAGGAGGGCATGGAGGACACCACCCTCTACGCCGGCACGCTGCCGACCCTGGAGATGTACGAGTCGATCGAGAAGCTGCAGAAGCCGGTGATCGCCTCGGTGAACGGCTTCGCCGTCGGCGGCGGCAATGTCCTGCAGATGCTGTGCGACTGCACCGTCGCCAAGGAGAGCGCGGTTTTCCGCCAAGTCGGGCCGATGATGGGTTCGTTCGATGCGGGCTACGGCACCTGGTACCTGGAAGACCTCGTTGGCAAGAAGCGCGCCAAGGAGATCTGGTTTCGCAATCCCAAGATTAGCGCGCGCGAAGCGCTTGCCATGGGCCTCATCAACAAGGTGGTGCCAGACGCCGAGCTGAAGGCTGCAACACGCGCATTCGCACTCGAGATCGCCGAACGCGGCTCGTTCGCGCTGGCCTCGGTCAAAGCCGCCTTCAATGCCCGACATGGCGGTGTGTCCGGCCTATCGCGCATGGCGCACGATCTGTTGCTGCGCAGCTATCTGCACAGCGACGAAAGCAAGGAGCTGTCGCAGGCATTCGCGGCCAAGCGCAAACCCGACCCGTCCAAGTTCGGAAAGTAGCCGGGGCTTCCAGCCGTGCGTCCATTCCTGACCCTGCACCATCCAGCTGCGGCCCGGCGCTACTACGATCAGGGCGTCTGGCGGCCGGACACGTTCTACGCGCTGATGGCGCGGCAGGCGGCCGAACGGCCGCACGCGGCGGCGCTGCAGGACGGACGGCGCACGCTGACGTGGGCCCAGTTGCTGAACTGGGTGGATGGGGTCGCCGCCGAGCTGCGGAGCAAAGGCATCGGCGGCGGTGACCGCGTATCGATCTGGATGTCGAACCGCGCCGAAGCGATCGTCATGTTTCTTGCCTGCGCGCGCGAGGGGATTGCTTGCAATCCGTCCCTGCACCGCACCTTTACCTGCGGCGAAATCGGCACGCTTCTGCAGCGACTGAGCGCCCGCGCGCTGCTGACCGAACCGGGCGCGGGCGCCGATCGCGCCCGCGTCGATTTCGACAAGGTGCTTGCCGGCGTCACTTCCCTGAGGGCCGTCTACACGCCGGACACCATGCCGGCTCCGGGTGCCAGCGACCACCCGCCCTGCGATGATCCCGACAAGGTCGCCTATCTGGCCTTTACCTCCGGCACCACCGGCGCGCCAAAGTGCGTCATGCACTCGGACAACTCGCTGCTGGCCAACGCACGCGACCTGGTGCGCGACTGGAGCCACGGTCCCCACACGGTGCTGCTCAGCCTGTCGCCGCTGTCGCACCACATAGCATGGGTGGGGATCGCGCAGTGGCTGCTGGCCGGCTGCCTGTTCGTGACCAACGATCCACCGGCGGGCAAGGCCTCCCTCGACTGGATCATCGACACGGGCGCCACCTACGTCTTGGGCGTGCCTACCCACGCCATGGACGTGCTCGCCCAGCAGAAGGCGCGCGGCATCGAGCGGCTCGGCAAGGTCGCCGTGTTCTACATGGCGGGTGCGCCGATTCCGCCCTCGCTGGCAGCCGGCTTCGTCGCCCAGGGCATCCAGCCGCAGAACATCTATGGCATGACGGAAAACTCCTCGCACCAGTACACACACCCGGACGATGACACTGACATCAGCGTGGCGACCTGCGGACGCGGCGGCCCCGGTTACGAGGTGCGCCTGTTCGATGCCGCCGATCGCGACCGCCCCGTGGCCATCGGCGAGGTGGGCGAGATCGGCGGCCGCGGGGGCGCGCTGATGCTCGGCTACTTCGACAACCAGGTGGCAACCGAGATGAGCTTCAACCGCGACGGCTGGTTCATGTCCGGTGACCTCGGCGTGCTTGATGAACGCGGCAACCTGAAGGTGGTCGGGCGGTCCAAGGATCTGATCATCCGCGGCGGCCACAATATCTATCCGGCGCACATTGAGGCGCTGGCTCTGCGGCATGTGCAGGTAGCCCGCGTCGCTTGCTTTCCGGTGGCCGACGAACGGCTGGGCGAGCGCGTTTGCATCGCCATAACCGGCAGCATCCTGGCCAGCGAACTGCTCAGCCACCTTGGCCGCGAGGGCCTGTCCAAGTATGACATGCCTGAGTTCTTCGTCCGCCTCGACGAGTTCCCGCTGACAGCCAGCGGCAAGATCCTGAAGCGCCATCTGGTTGAGATGGTGAAGCGCGGCGAGCTGGCGCCGGAGCCGGTCCGCCATCCGTCAACAGGAGCCCAGTGATGTCTGTCGAGCTGTCTACCCGTGACGACTGCGCCATCCTGGTGCTCAACCGGCCGGAAGCGCTCAATGCGCTGTCCTTCGACATCATCCGCCGCATCGGCGCGGCCTTCGACGAGGTTGCTGCCTCCACGGCCCGCGCCCTAATCGTGACGGGCGCCGGCCCCAAAGCTTTTTGTGCCGGCGCCGACATCAAGGAGCTGCGCAATCGCGACCTGGTGGCGCAGAAGCACGGCGCCGAGCTGGGCCAGGCCGTGTTCGCCAAGCTCGACACCCTGCCGCTGCCGTCGGTCGCCGTCATCAACGGCTTTGCATTTGGCGGCGGCCTCGAACTGGCGCTGGCCTGTACCTTTCGCCTGGCGACGCGCAACGCCAAAATGGGCCTGCCCGAGATCAAGCTGGGGCTTATTCCGGGTTACGGCGGCACGCAGCGCCTGCCGCGCGTGATCGGCGAGAGCCGCGCGCTTGAGATGATCATGACCGGCCGCACCGTGCTGGCTGAGGAAGCCGAGCGCATCGGCCTCGTCAACCGGCTGGTGGAGGGCGACCCCATCGAGGCCGGCCTGGCCTTCGCGCACGAGTTCACCGGCTATAGCCTGCCGACCCTGGGCTTTGCCCGCTCGGCCGTGCAGCGCGCCCTCGACGTGCCGATCCACGAGGGTCTGAAGATCGAGGCGGATCTGTCCACGGTCGCCTTCCAGACCAAGGATGCCGAGGAAGGCACCGCCGCCTTCCAGGAAAAGCGCAAACCGAGGTTCATCGATGGCTGAAGGCTATATCATCGTCACGGGGGCGACACGCGGCATCGGCGCGGCTATCGCCAAAGAGCTGGCGGCCGGCGGCGCACGCGTGGCAGGTCTGACCCGCTCGGGCGAGACGGCAGCCGGCGAAGGCTTTGCATGCGATGTCGCCGACGAGGCTGGCATCGCCAAGGCCATAGCGGCGGTGGCGGCGCGCGGGCCGATCGCGGGCCTCGTCAACAACGCCGGCGTGTACGAGGAGCACAAGAGCGATCGGATGTCGGCGGCCGACTTCGAACGCGTCATGCGCATCAATGCAACGTCGGTGGTGGTGGCCTCGCGCGAAGTCTACCCGCACCTGAAGCAAGCCGGCGGCGGGCTCATCGTCAACATCGGCTCGTTCTTCGACAAGATGGGCGTGTCGCGCAGCGTCGCCTACTGCGCATCGAAGGCGGCGATCGGCGCCATTACCCGCTGCATGGCGGTCGAGTGGGCGGCCGACAACATCCGCATCGTCGATGTGGCGCCAGGCTACATCGCTACCGACCTCAATGCCGAATTCCGCGAAAAGGACAGCGTTAAGGCCTGGATCAAGCGGCGCATCCCGGTGGCCCGGCCGGGCGCTCCGGAGGAAGTGGGGCGGCTGGTCGGCTCGCTGTTCCGCGCCGACCTCGGCTTTCTGACCGGCGAGACCATCTACATCGACGGTGGCCAGGGCATGTTCCATTGAGGACCAGCCCATGAACATCTTCCAACAGCTGGAGCGCCAGCGCCAATGGAGCGAGGAGGAGCAAGCCATCCTCGACGCCGTGCAGCGATTGGCCGATGACGTGATTGCACCGGCCTCCGCGGCCCACGACAGGACGGGTGCGTTTCCTGACAACAATATCGCGCACATCCAGGCGCTTGGCCTCAACGGCCTGTTCGTGCCGGAGGCCTATGGCGGCAGTCCCGCGCGCTACAAGTTGTATCTGGCGGTGGTGAAAATCCTGTCCGAAGCGTGCGCCTCGACCGGCATCATCTACGCCACCAATTTCCATGCCATGAAGCCGTTGATCGACTTCGGCAGCGAGGAGCAAAAGCTTCGCCTGCTGCCGCGCATCGCCGACGGCGGCCTTGCCTCCCTTGCTATCACCGAGCCGGAGGCTGGCTCGGATGCCACCGCAATGCGCACGCGCTTCAGGCCCGATGGCGACTGCATCGTGGTTGACGGCGGCAAGACCTTCATCACCAGCGGCGACAAGTCGGATTTGCTGCTCATATTCGGTAAGTGGAGCCAGATCGACGACGCCAAGGGCGCCATCTCGGCGTTGGTTCTGGAGATCGGTACACCCGGTTTCAGCACGGGCCGCGCCGAGGACAAGATGGGGCTGCGCGCCTCTTCCACGGTGGCGCTCAATTTCGACAAATGCCGCGTTTCCTGCGCCAACCTGCTGGGACAGCCAGGCGACGGCCTGAAGATCCTGTTCGCTTCCCTCAACAAGTCGCGGCCCAGCATTGCCGCGCATGCACTCGGCATCGCCACCGCCGCCTTCAAGGACATGACGGCCTACATGAACCAGCGGCGCCAATCGGGACGCCGCATCGCCGAGTTCCAGGCCAATCAGTTCCTGCTCGCCGACCTCGCCAGCGAGCTTGCCATGTGCGAGGCCTGGCTCGATCATGTCGCCGACCTGATCGATGGCGGAGCCAGCGGCGTCGGCATTGAGGCCTCCATCGCCAAGCTGCGTGCCTCCGACCTGGCCATGCGTATGACCACGGAGGCCGTGCAAATGCACGGCGGCTACGGCTATATCCGCGACAACCGCGTCGAGCGCCTGATGCGCGACGCCAAGATCACCCAGATCTGGGAAGGCACCAATCAGGTGCACCGGCAGCTGATCGGACGGAGCTTCGTCACGAAATGAGCAAGATCAGGACCGTTGCCGTGTGCGGAGCCGGCGGCACCATGGGCGCCGGTATCGCCATCGTGGCGGCGCGAGCGGGCTTCTCCACCATCTGCTACGACGTGGCTATGCCGGCCCTCGATCGCGCCGCGCGCCAAACCGACGGCTTCTTCGCCAAATCGGTGGAGCGCGGCAAGATGAGCGCTGCCGACAAGGACGCGGTGCTGGGCCGCCTTATGCGCACCACATCGCTCAACGAGCTAGCCAAGGCCGACCTCGTCATCGAGGCCGTGTTCGAGGACCTTTCCGTCAAGCGCGAGCTGGTCGGCAAGCTGAACAACATCTGTCCCGCCCACACCATCTTCGCCTCCAACACCTCGACGCTGTCGATCACCGAGATCGCCGGCGCGTCGGGGCGCGATGACCGCGTGGTCGGGTTGCACTTCTGCCTGCCAGCCCAGCTCATGAAGCTGATCGAGGTCTCGCCCGGCATCGCCACCTCCAAGGACACCCTCGCACAAGCCTGGGCGTGGTGCGAGGCGGCCGGCCAGCTCCCCGTCAAGACGCAGGACAAACCGGGCTTCATCCTCAATGCACTGCTGATTCCCTTCAACAACGACTGCATCCGCGCCGTGGAGGCCGGCGTCGCCGACCCGGCCGGCATCGATGCAGCCATCAAGATCGCCTTCGGCTACAAGATGGGCCCGCTGGAGCTCATCGACCTGATCGGCCTCGATACGCAGGTGCGTCTGTGCGAGGCGTTTCATCCCATCACGCTCGATGCGCGCGCCGCCGCGCCGCCGCTGCTGCGCCGCATGGTGGCGGCCGGCTGGCTGGGCCGCAAGACGGGCCGCGGCTTCTTCAAGTACGACGGCAACGCGATGTTCGGAGGCTGAACCATGCGCTATGCGATCAGGCAGGCCGGTGCGAGCCGCTCGTTCCCGCAAGGCGATGGCTTCCTTGTCGCCGCCACGCCGGATGGAGAGATCGTCCTGCATCTGGGCACGCCCGTGCAGAAGGACGACAGCAAGGCGGCGATCCTGGTCGAGCTCGGCACCGAGTGCCTCGGCGTGCATACGGGCGAGGCCGCAGGCACGGAAGGCTCCAACGTCCTGGGCTTTGCGCGCTATCGCAACGGCAGCGAGGCGCCCAGCCCGCTCATCGAGCTGGTGCGTCAGCCCAACTCCACACCCAAGGCGATCGCCGCCGCCACCGCGCTTTTCGAGGAGGCGGGCTTCACAGTGGTGGTGTGCGCGGATCAGGCAGGGCGCATCGTCGACCGCCTCGTGCGCCCTAAATACAACGACGCGCTGCGCTTTCTTGACGAGGGCCTCGCCACTGCCAAGGACATGGATGTCACCTGCCGGCTCGGCCTCGGCTACCGCGACGGTCCAATCGAGCGGGTCGAGCGCGGCGGGCTTGCCAACCACTATGATGTGACAGCCGCGCTGTTCGAAGTGTACGGCACGCCGGCCTATGCGCCCGCACGCCGCGCCGTCGTGGCCAAGCAGCGCCGGGATCGCAGCTGATGCCTCCGCTCGACGGCATCCGCGTTCTCGACTTCTCAACCTTGCTGCCTGGGCCGATGGCTTCGCTGCTACTAGCCGAAGCCGGCGCCGAGGTGCTGAAGATCGAGCGCCCCGGACGCGGCGAAGAGATGCGCAGCTACGAGCCGCGCTGGGGTAAAGAGAGCGTCAACTTCGCCCTGCTCAACCGTGGCAAGAAGAGCATTGCCGCCGACCTGAAGGACCCGGCCACCCGCGATCGCGTGCTGGCGCTCGCCAAGACCGCCGACATCGTGCTGGAGCAGTTCCGGCCCGGTGTGATGGACCGCCTCGGCCTGGGCTACGCAGCCATGCGCGCGCAAAACCCGCGCATTATTTATTGCGCCATCACCGGCTACGGCCAGAGCGGCCCGCGCCGCGATCGCGCCGGGCACGACCTCAACTACATTGGCGACACCGGGTTGCTGGCCCTCTCGTCCGGCCCACCAGGCTCGCCCGTGGTGCCGCCGGCGCTGATCGCCGATATTGCCGGCGGGGCCTACCCGGCCGTGATGAACATCCTACTCGCCCTTCGCCACCGCGATGCCAGCGGCCAAGGCGCCTACCTCGACATCGCCATGACCGACAGTCTGTTCACGTTTGCATACTGGGCGATCGGCAATGGCTTTGCAGCCGGACAATGGCCCGGCAATGCCACCGATCTCACCACCGGCGGTACGCCGCGCTATCGCCTTTACGAAACAAAGGACGGGCGTGTCGCCGCCGTTGCCGCCATCGAGCAGCGCTTCTGGGAGCCCTTCGTTGCAGCAATCGGCTTGGAGCCGTGTTTGGCGGACGATGCGCGCGATCCCGCGGCCACCGCGGCCCGCATCGCCGAGATCATGCGCGCGCGCGACGCGGCCGAGTGGGCGCCGATCTTCGATGCCGCCGACTGCTGCTGCTCGATCGTGCAGGACGTGCAGACGGCGCTGGCGGACGCGCACTTCCGAGCGCGCGGCTTGTTCGCGCATGGGCTCAGCAACGAATCCGGCGCACGCATGCCAGCCCTGCCCGTGCCGATCAACAATGCGTTCCGGGCTGCACCTGCGCATGCAAAGTCGGCGCCGGCGCTCGGCGCCCACAACCCGGAGATGGAGACGTGAAGGCGGCCATCGTTCGCGAGTTCGCCCCCATTGACAAGCTTGAAATCGGCGACCTTCCCGATCCAGTGCCGGGCAAAGGCCAGATCGTGATCGACGTGAAGGCGGCCGAGATCAACTACCCCGACATCCTGGTCATCTCCGGCCAGTACCAGATCAAGCCGCCACTCCCCTTCGTGCCTGGCAAGGCTGCCGCCGGCATCGTAGCGGCGGTCGGTGCCGGTGTGGCCGGCCTCAAGGTCGGCGACCGCGTTGCCGCGCAGGTCGAATACGGCGCGTTCGCACAGAAGCTGCTTGCTGCAGCCGCCAACGTGTTTGCGATGCCGGCGGCGATCGACTTCACCAAGGGCGCGGCGCTCGGCCTCGTCTATCAAACGGCGCATTTTGCGCTCGTGGAGCGCGCCCGCCTGCAGAAGGGCGAGGTGGTGCTGGTGCTGGGCGCGTCGGGAGGTATCGGCGTTGCCAGCGTGCAGATGGCCAAGGCGCTCGGCGCCAGACTGGTGCTGGCCGGCGTGCTCGGCGACGCCAACGCCGAGGTTGCGCGCGCAGCGGGCGCCGATGCGGTGATTGAGCTCGGCAGCGCTGATCTGCGCGATGCCCTGCGCGAGCGTGTGCACCAACTCACAGACGGAGACGGCGCCGACATCGTCATCGACCCGGTCGGCGGAGCCGCCAATGGTGCAGCCCTGCGGGCCATGGCTTGGCGCGGCCGCATGGTCATCATCGGCTTTGCCGCCGGCGAGATTCCGAGCATCAAGGCCAACTACCTGCTGGTGAAGAACATCGAGGTGTCCGGCCTGCAATGGTCGGACTATCGCGACCGCACGCCCGAGTGGGTGGCGCGGGTACAGCAGGAAATCTTCGCCCTGTACGTGGCCGGCAAGATCGATCCCTACGTCAGCCGCACGTTCCCGCTGGCCACCATTAAGGAGGCGCTCACCTGGCTCCAGCAGGGCAAGGCGCAGGGCAAGCTGATCCTGGAAATCGGATAGCAGCGCCGCACGCGCCCCTGTCATCGCGGGCAAGCGCGCTGCAGCCCCTGGGTCCGGCTATTGGCTGCGCGAAATTCCGCGCTGACATCTTTCGAGAATATCGGAGTTAGGCATCGTTCAGGTGGCAAGCCGAACGGCGTCCCGGCGCGATCACTTTCAAGACCGGCGCTTCCTCGGTGCAGCGCGGCATGGCCATCGGGCAGCGCGGATGGAAGTGGCATCCGCGCGGCGGCTCGAGCGGCGAGGGGATCTCGCCCTTGATCGGCTGGAACTGGCGCTTCTCGTAGGAGATGCGCGGTACCTCGGCGAGCAGGGCACGCGTGTAAGGGTGGTTCGGCGTCTCAAACAGCGCCGCCGTCGGCGACGCCTCCACCACCCGGCCCAGGTACATGATGACGATGCGGTCCGAGATGTGCCGCACCACGCCCAGGTCGTGACTGATGAACAGGTAGGTCAGGTCGAAGGCCTGCCGCAGGTCCATGAACAGATTGATGATCTGCGCCTGGATGGAGACGTCCAGCGCCGCGATCGCCTCGTCGCACACCAGAAACTTCGGCGATACGGCGAGCGCACGGGCGATGCCGATGCGGCTGCGCTGCCCGCCCGAAAACTGGTGCGGATAGCGGCCCTTGAAGCCGGCATCGAGGCCAACTCGCTTCAGCATGTCGCCGACGAACTCGCCGAGCTTGGCGCGCGGCACCAGACCGTGCACCAGCGGCGCTTCGCCGATGATGCTCTCGACCCGCTTGCGCGGATTGAGCGAGGCATAGGGGTCCTGGAAGATCATCTGCACGGCCAGTCGTGCGGCTTTCGCTTCCGCACCGGCAAGCTTCGCGCGATCCTGTCCCTTGAACAGCACCTGGCCTTCGCTGGGTTGCAGTAGCCCCGCGATCATGCGGCCGAGCGTCGACTTCCCGCAGCCCGACTCGCCGACCAGGCCGACCACCTCGCCGCTGGCAATGGCCAAGCTGACATTGTCGACTGCGTGTACCACGCTCGGCGCCTGACCCGCACCGACGCGCTGCAGCAGGCGCTCGGCCAGATCGGGTTGCTTGACAAAGCGCTTGCTCAGGCCGCGCGCCTCGATGATGGGGGTCGCAGACGCCGCCGTCATGCTAGTGTCCCGATCTTGCAATTCGCCCACCTGCGCGGCCAGGGTCGCGAGCGAGCTTCGCAATCATGAGCAACACTAGAATCAAAGATTGTCTCGTGTGATTGTGATGGAGAAACTGGCTGCGAACCAAGCCGCGAGCGGTGGCGAATTTCTTGATCATCACACGAGCTGGTCCGCGCTCAGCGGCCGCCAGCAGCGCACCTCACGCTGTGGAACAGGCATCGAGATGACGGGCGAGGTGTTGCACTCGGGCGCAGCGCGCGCACAGCGCATGCGGAAGCGGCAGCCCGGCTTCGGATCGAGCAGCGACGGCGTCATGCCCGGGATCTGGGTGAGCCGCTCGCCCGGACGGTTGGCAGACGGCACCGAGCCCAGCAAGCCCTTGGTATAGGGATGCAGCGGCGCGCGGATCAGGTCGCGGGCATTGCCCTGCTCAACCAGCGTGCCGGCGTACATGACGGCGACGCGATCGGCCAGCGACGACACCACCGCAAGATCATGCGTGATCCAGATCATGGCCGTGCCCTTGGTGCGGCACAGCTGCTGCGCCTCGTGCAATATCTGCGCTTGGATGGTGACGTCGAGCGCCGTAGTCGGCTCGTCGGCAATCACCAGATCCGGCTCGTTGACGAAGGCAATCGCGATCGCCACCCGCTGGCGCATGCCGCCCGACAGCTCGTGCGGATAGCAGCGCAGCCGCCGCTCCGGGCTCGAGATGCCCATCTGCACCAGCCCATTGCGGGCCAGCCCAAGGGCAACCGAACGCGAGCAGTCGCGGTGCGCTTGGATGGTCTCGATCATCTGCGTGTCGATGCGCAGCACCGGGTTAAGCGTCATCATCGGGTCCTGGAAGATCATGGAGATGCGGTTGCCGCGCAGCGTGCGCAACTCCTCCTCCGCAAGCCCCGCCAGATCCCGCCCCTTGAAGCGCACGGCGCCCGATACGATACGGCCCGGCGGATCGATCAGGCCGATGATGGAGAAGCCCGTCATCGACTTGCCGCAGCCCGACTCTCCGACCAGGCCCAACACCTCGCCCGGCGCGATCGAGAAACTCACGCCGTCGACAGCCTTCACCACGCCGGCCTTGGTGAAGAAGTGCGTCCTGAGGTCGACCACCTCCAGGGTCGGTTGCCTCGCTGTTGCCGCCGCGGCCGTCATCGCTTGAGCCTCGGGTTCAGCACGTCGCGCAGTTGGTCGCCGACCAGGTTGATGGCCATGATGGTAATGAGCAGCACCACACCTGGAATAAAGCTGATCCAATACTTGCCGGACAGCATGTACTCGAAGCCGTTGGAGATCAGCAGGCCAAGCGACGGCTCGGTGCGCGGCAGGCCGACGCCGAGGAACGACAGCGTCGCTTCCAGGGCGATGGCGTGCGCCGCCTGGATGGTGGCAACCACGATCAGCGGCGGCAGGCAGTTGGGCAGGATCTGCTTGAAGACGATGCGAGTGTGGCTGAAGCCCAGGCAGCGCGCCGCCTCCACGTACTCCTTGTTGAGCTCGGCCAGCGCCGTGCCGCGCACCGTACGCGCGTAGTAGGCCCATTGCACGGTCACCAGCGCGATGATCACCTTGTCCACGCCCTTGCCCAGCATAGCGATCAGGATGAGCGCGATCAGGATCGCCGGCAGCGATAGCTGCAGATCGACGAGGCGCATCAGCAGGTTCTCGACCCGGCCGCCGGCGTAGGCAGCGGTCAGGCCAACCACCGCGCCGATGACGGTGGCGATCAGGCAGGAAGCAACCCCCACAAGCAGCGAGATGCGCAGGCCGTAGAGGATGGCGCTCAGCAGGTCACGGCCGGCGCCATCGGTGCCCAGCCAGTAGGTGTAGCCGGCCATGCCGACCGATGCCGGTGGCAGACGGCTGTCGAGCACGTCGACCTCGGCCAGGTTGTAGGGGTTTTGCGGTGCCAGCAGCGGTGCCAGCAGCGCCAGGCATATGATCAGCACCAGCACGGCAAGGGCGCCGGTGGCGATGCGGCTCTCGAAGTAATCCGCCACGAAGCGGCTGAACGGTGTCTCCACTGCAGCGAGCGACGTTGCTGGCTCCCGCGCATCAATTTTCGCATCGCTGTCGGTGAGGCTCATGCGGTCTGCCTCGCGACGCGCACGCGCGGGTCGAGGACCGTGTAGAGCACGTCGACTACCAGATTGATGACGACGAACAGCAGCACGATGATGATGAGATGGGCGACAATCACCGGCCGGTCGAGCGTCTGAATGGCACCGATCAACAGCTTGCCCATGCCGGGCCACGCAAAGATGGTCTCGGTGACGACCGAGAAGGCGATCAGGTTGCCGAACTCGAGCCCCAGCACGGTAACAACCGGGATCAAGATGTTCTTCAAGAGATGCACGCGCACGATGCGGCCGTGCGTCAGACCCTTGGCGCGTGCGAACTTGATGTAATCCTGCTGCAGCGACTCGCGCGCGCCGGCCCGCGTCAAGCGGATCACCAGCGAGATCTTGAGCAGCGCCAGGTTGAGCGCGGGCAAGAACAGATAGCGCAGTCCCTCGAGCGTGAAGGCGCTCGATGTGATGCCGAAGTAGGTGGCGGTCGGCCCGCGCCCCGTCGAGGGTAGCCAGCCCAGCATCACGGCAAACACCATGATCAGCATCAGTCCGACCCAGAAGGTGGGCAGGCTGAAGCCGACGATGGAGCCGGCCATAATGATCTTCGACAGCGCATGCTGCGGCTTGAGACCGGCGTAGAGGCCGAGCGGAATGCCGATCACGATCGCCATCACCAGCGCCGCCACCGCCAGCTCCAGGGTCGCCGGCATGCGCTGCACGATCACCGTCAGCGCCGGCTCGCCGAAAATGAACGAGCGGCCGAGGTCACCCTGCAGGGCGCCGCGCACGAAGTAGACGTATTGCTCCCAAATCGGGCGATCGAGCCCCAGCGCGCGGACCGCCGCCTCGATATCGCGCTGGTCCATCTGCGGATTGACCAACAGCCAGACTGGATCGCCGATCACGTGCACGCCGAAGAACACGATCACCGACATGACCATGACGACCACGGCGGTCTGCATGAGGCGGCGGAGCAGGTAGGCGGTCATAAAGCCTCGCTGGCTTGCGCAGTTCGCCCGTGGTTGCCGCTGCGCCCGGCCACGGGCTCAGCCGATGCCGCCCTCACTTCTCCGTTACGTCGGTGGCCAGTGTGAACTCGTCTGAGCGGGCCTTGTAGCTCAGCCCCTTGCGCGCGGCCCAGGTGTTGACCTGATAGTGCAGCGGAATGAGCGCCACATCCTCGATGGCGATCTCGGTGGCCTTGGCCAGCAGCGCCGCCCGCTTGGTGTCGTCATTGGTGCGCAGAGCCTCGGCCGAAATCTGGTCCACCTCCGGATTGGAGTAACGGCCACGGTTGGCGGTACCCGTACCCTTGGCGCGATCGAAGGTGTTGACCAGCGGCACCAGCGATCCGGAATTTTCACCCGTGCCGCTGCTCCAACCGACCAGGATGAAGCTGAACTCCGGCGTGTTGTTGGGACCACCCTGCGAGGCGCGCGTGAAGAACACGCTGGGCTGGAGTGCCTCCAGGCTCGTCTCGATACCCGCCCGCGTCAGCATCTGGGCCACGGCTTCGGCGATCTTGGCATCGTTAATGTAGCGGCCGTTGGGCGTGTGCAGGGTCAGCTTGAAGCCGTTGGCAAAGCCGGCCTCCTCCAGCAGCTTTTTGGCGCCAGCGGCGTCGAAGGCGACGGGCTTGAGCTTGTCGGAGATACCGAAGTAGCCATCGGGCAGGAACTGGCCGGCCGGCACGGCCACGCCCTCCATGACGCGCGCCACGATCGCGTCGCGGTTGATGGCCTTGTTGACGGCCTGGCGGACGCGCTTGTCCTTGAATGGGTTCTTGGTTTCGGCGCCGTCCTTGGCCTTGGCGAACGGCGTGACGTCACGGGCGTGATCGACGAACAAATAGATGAGCCGGTTGGAGATGCCCTGGCTCAACTGCACCT
>Ga0075428_100004698_pt1 | contig 15123 bp, 12 predicted proteins | sample RhiMetdeltSRZDD2_FD_75291 | JGI IMG/M metagenome (GOLD analysis project Ga0075428, IMG submission 75291) | Populus rhizosphere microbial communities from Tennessee, USA - Rhizosphere MetaG P. deltoides SRZDD2 | ecosystem: Host-associated > Plants > Roots > Rhizosphere > Soil | place: USA... | reverse complement strand
GTGCTGGATTCATCAGTGCTGGATTCATCAGTGCTGGATTCATCAGTGCTGGATTCATCAGTGCTGGATTCATCAGTGCTGGATTCATCAGTGCTGGATTCATCAGTGCTGGATTCATCATTACCACCGACATCATCATCAGTGGTGGCAGAAATTTCTTTGCCAATATTTTGAAAATACATCAGTTCGTTGGCTTTATCTAACTCACTTGGCATCTGAAAAGTAGAGCCTATGATTAAAAATAGTGCTTAATGCTAACACAATTATGCCAATTACGGACTTTTGTATTTTCATGAAATAGTTCTATAAATGTTTCATATAAAAGGATATATATTTAACATTTTCGTAAAAAATTTGGAAATTTTTTATTAATTTCTTCTAAAAAGATAAATTTCTACACTAGAATCGATTTAACTCTGATTTTACCCAAAACATCAATAAGAATGGAAACTATTTTTGTTTATATCTAACTGTGTTGCTTAATAGAACCCATTTCTTAGGTAATCAAACTACATATGTTTTAATTTTAATAACTCTAAAATTATTTGTAAAAAATAACGATTATTGTAAAAATCAGAGGTTACTATTACTCGTAATTTTTACATTTTTTGGTAATTTTATTACAATAAATAAATTACATACCTTTTTCTGTTTAATAGATATGAAAACAAATAGTCAAATTTTACGATAATTCAATGATAATTGATTTTTTAAATAAAATAAATCTTAGTTAATTTCCATAAATTAAAACTAATTTTTGTAATTTCATATTTTACATTATAATATCAGACTAATAGAAAAAGTAAATAGTTTGATATAGACCTCATTTAGCAAAAGTGAAACCAGATCATCAAGCAGGTGTTGGAGGAGATGAAAATTGACTTCCTTACGGGTTGATTTCTACAAAAACACAATACTATGGAATATATGAAAAGGATCAAATGGAAGCTATTTGATTCATATTTTTACCTCTGGTTGAATATAGGTTATATTTATTATTATAATAATTCCAGTTGTACTATTCCAATTTTAGTATTTGAAAACAATTACCTTTCAACGATAATGATGACATTAACAATAAGCGGGTCAAAAATAGACTAAAGCCTACAATCTTAAGCCTATTTTGTAAAAAAATAATCTTGAATAATTTTATAAAAGAGACTATTAATATTAAAGAATTTTTTATGATATAGCAAATATTTTATACTGTTAAATAATCTAAAATTTATATTTCTCCATGAATTCTGATATAAATTGGAATGATGTCATTAAAAAAGAAGCAAGAGGAATTAATAATGAAGATTTTGGTGAAGTGCAAGACATCCAAGGTCAGTTTGTATTAGTTCAAAAAGGTATAGTCAATAAAGAAAATTTTTACATTCCCAAAGATCTAGTGGAAAGTTATGATGGATACGTTTTAAAATTTAGGTTTTCTGAGCAAGAATTAAGTCAATACTATGATGAAGATCCATTGGCTATCCGAGATTCTAATAGCATGGAAGAGACTACTTATGAAAGAGAAGCCAATGAAGAACATGTAACATCAACAACAGAAGAAAGATTGGATATATCTAAAAAGTCTCAAGAGAATCAAGCAACAATTACTAAAAAACCTGTTACAAAAACTAAAACTGTTGAAGTTTCTCTAACAAGAGAAGAAATTAGCATCGAGCGAAGGCCTCCAAGTGGCCAGACCCAAGCACAAAGCCCAATACAATCAAAAAAGGATATAAAAATACCGTTAAAGAGAGAAGAAGTAAAAGTTACAAAAAAGCCATATGTTAAAGAGGAGGTTATAATAAAAAAGAAGGAGTTTACTGACAGTAAAGAAATAACAGGAGATGTTACATCTTAAAAATTGTGTACTTTTAGGTAGAGTATGGATTGGTAAACTGTAGAATAATACATTAACACTAACTATCTTATTTTTATTGTTATTACACATATAGTTTAACTAATTTTTAGTATTACTTTTTTACAATTTTTGATTATATAAATAAAACTGCAGGATATATTCTAGATACAATAAGAAATTATTTTCAATCATTTTCATGTCACAGTACTAATGACTAGGTAGAGATGTATATTAAAAAAAATAGATTAATCAATTGATATAAAATCTAATATTATATTGTATGACTGTGTATCTAATTTTGTCACAAATATTTGAAATTATGTTTATACATTCCCTGGTTCAACAATCTGTTCAGTTATTATCTCCTCACTTATTTTACGTATTTCAGTCACTGGTTGTCTTTTCACGATTATTTCCTCTTTAACATATGGTTTTTTTGTAACTTTTACTTCTTCTCTCTTTAAAGGTATTTTGATTTCAGTTTTTGATTCTATTGGAGGTATATCTTCTTTTGTTGTACTGGTATCAGGACTATCTTTTGAATTATTAACGGGTCTTCTTTCTATTCTTATTTCTTCATGCATTAGTTGAACTTGTTCAGTTTTAGTTTCAGTAACAGGTTTTTTAGTAATAATTACTTCATCAGTTACTTCTTTTTTTGTTACAACTAGCTCTTCTGACATAAGAGGGATAACAATATCATTATTTTTATTATCTATAGAAGTATAATCGGTAGAAAGATTATTATTTTCATCTTCTGCTGTGATTTTTGATTGATTGATATAAGATTCTTCTGCTATTTCTTCTTTTTCACTCACCAGTGATGAATTTCTTTTAGAGAATTTTCTTGCTTCTTCTTCATTTAATTTGAAATATACTCTATCCCCATCGTAACTTGCTACTAAATCCTTAGGAAAATCAAAAAATTCGATATTTAGAAATCCTTTTTTTGTTAGAATGGAAACTGAACCAACCTCCTGTATTTTACCAAAGTCTTCATGATTAATTCCTACTGCATCTTTTTTTATAATCTCATGCCAAGGTATATTTTTTGAATCAGAATCCATAATTATTTAACTTCAATATTATAATATATCAATTGATATAATAGTTTATTTCTGCTACTTGTTTTACTGAATGTGTTAAAATTTCTGGTTATAAACGCATTAAAAATATTTCAATTTTGTGTTGGAAGGTAGAACTTACTAAAGTTATATTATATACTATATTATGTATCTATTAGTAATGGAGCTGCCAAATTTTAATAAAAAAAGAGATTCCTCCACTTATGATAATGAAATAAAAAATATTAGTCATATTGAAACATCCAAAAACAAAGAAAATCCTATTATAATTTCACCCAAAAAGTCAAAAGAGTCAAGAATGACAATTAAACCGTCTATGATTCATCCAGAAGGATCATTCACCACTAAAGTAGATCATTTATTTGAATCAGTGAAAGAAAAGACATCTGACTACTTTGATAGGGTCAAGATAAAACAACATGACATTAATTCATTTGCATCAAAAACAGGCACAACAACTACATTACAGAAATCAAATCCAGTACCTAATCAACAGGAATTTATTATTCCAGTTCTAGAAGAAAAATATACCTTTTCTAAAGATACAGTATTAGAAGATATAAAAATAGAAAAAAAATGGATAACTCATAATGAAAAGATTCAGGTACCGGTATCATATGAAAAGTTATTTGTTAATGAAAAAGAGCTTGACTCATTTTCCAATGAAAATATTTTTACTCATATTAAAGATAAAATTTTAGATTTTGTATATGTTGAAGGAAGTGGTTCTGAAAACAAGGTTGAAAATGATTTAGATGAAGAGGCACCACATACTGAACAGCAATCTATGGATAAAAATCATCATACAAAAAATAAAAAGGAAATACATCATCACGTAATGGGCGAAAGAGTACCTTTATTTGATGATGAAAAAGGAAATTTAATTAATGAGAAAGATAATAATACTGTAGAAGCTGACAATACTCAAAAAGTAATTCCTTTGTATGCTGAAGAAATAGTAGTAACTAAGAGAAAGGTAAAAGTGGGAGAAATAGTAGTAACTAAGAGAAAGGTAACTGAAGTTAAGAAAATTGAATTAGACATAGTCAAAGAAAAAGTAATGGTTGATTATGCTAACGGTAGAAAAGAAAATATTACATAGTGACAAATTTGTTATTTTATCTAGATATCTTCGGTTATTTTGTGATAAAAATGTCAGCTGAAAAGTGCATTTTTATTTTAAATAACAAATAATACTTGCTAATACTGTATTAAATGTTATTGATAATACAATAATAAGATGATTTATAAAAATAAAGACGAGACAAAAAAAGAGTCAGAATGATAATAGGAATATATTGAATAAACACTCACAAATGTATCGGATAATATCAAGAAAGAATCAAAAAAAGAAGCTACTAAAATAAGAGATTCAGAACGTGAGTAAAGTATAGAAAAAATAATCGCTATCATAAAATTTTTGATTTATATTCTATACATTTTAGATATGATTGTTTATGCAATTAAGTATTATAATCGAATTGGGATGAAATCAATAAAAGTATTGTAGTTATTTCATTACCATGAAAGATTTCTTGGGCATTTTATTCTAGGAATAGGAATCTCAATTTTACATGACAAGCTATATCGATAGTGTAAGTTATTTTTCAAATTTAAAACCAAATAAAGCAAGGTATTTTATCAAAACTAAGTTATAAAATGACGTATTTCTTTTCAACCGATAAAACTAATTTACAACGGTTTGCTTATAGTATATATCAAATCAGTAAACCTGATGATTATCTAACAGAACAAACAAGGGATTTTTAGATAACATACTAAAGGATTAAATAAAAGGTTTTATTTATTTTATCATTTGCTTTTAATATTGATCATTTTAGATTGAATGTATCTTTTAATTTTAATAGTTCAAATGGGTAATTAATTTTAAATAGTGTAATATGGATACTGATATTTTAGAAATTTTCAATACACTATTACTGTCTGTAACAGTATCCAGTGCCTTTCTTATCGGTGCAATTCTTTCCATTTTTATTCATTATCCTGAAAGAATCAGAGCAGATTTAGCTGCATTTTCGGCTGGAATTTTTTTTGCAACAATAGCTTTTTCACTAATTGATGAATCAATAAGAGAAGGCTCGTTTATTACTATGGTAGTTGGTTTTGTAGTTGGAGCGGTTGTTTTCAGTGTTATAAATAGGATACTTCAGACAAGATACAAATCTAAAACCAATAACAAGAATAGTAGCTCCTCTAAAGTTGTTATTATAGGGACATTTCTAGATAGCTTTCCAGAAACGATATTTATTGGTGTCATCATAGCTTTAAATCTTCCTGAATTAATGCCTGCAGTTATAGCACTATTTCTAGGTAATTTAACAGCAACGATGGAAGGATCAAAACGTATGGTTGATGACACAAGACATAACTCGAAAATTTTTAAACAATGGTTATATGTTTTTATTATAGTTACTATTGGCGGTCCATTAGGATGGTATTTGGAAAAACCATTAAATCCTGAACAGCTATCAATGATTATTAGCTTCGCTGCTGGTGCACTTATGGCTTTTATTACTGAAGAACTTATACCTCAAGCATATAAACGAGTAGAACTACATATTGGACTTTCCTCTTCTTTTGGATTTATTATAGCTCTAACTTTATTCCATTACATATGACAATTTACTTTTTATATTTTATTAGTAATTCAGGTATAATAATTTAAATACTAAAGACAATTCTATAGATTAATCTTATTACAATTTTAAGATAATTTGATTTCATTCTATTGTACACAAATTAGTCATCGATTAATCCAAGTCGATACCATTATTTTTATTGAATTGCAATATAAGAGATCAAAATTTACATGAACTTCTGTTTCAATCTTTTATTTTGGTGTTTGACTCTACTTATTTCTCACCAAAATATTTTTTCTAATCTTATTAATGTTTGCTCTATTTTTAGTTGGTTGAAATAATGGCAATTTAACAGTAAATTCTAATAATTTTCAAGTATAATTTCTTATTATTCATATCAAGCAATATTTTCTTCTCTGTCTCTCGATATTCTTTTTTCAAGATTTTCCATTGTTCTTTTAATTTCTTTTAACTCTTCTAATATTTCATTCTCGGTCACAGTATTTGAAAATTCCTGTTGTATATGTTTATACGCTTCTTCAGATTTCTTTACAATAATAGCAACAAATATGTTGATAACAATAAATGTTCCTATTATAATAAAACTTACAAAGAAAATCCCATTTAATGGATTGACATCAGTTACTGATCCCATTATCTCAACCCAACCTTCTAAAGTCAAGATCTTGAATAATGTTATTAGAGACTTTGGCAACGTTCCCCAATGTTCTGAATCTATATTACTAAATAGATGATATCCAGCAATACCATAAATAAAGAAAAGAAGAGATAAAAGTAAAAATATATTAATCATACTGGGTAGGGATTTGATTATTGTCATAACCATTACTGACATCTCCCTCGATCTATTTGTGAGGCGTGTAACTCGTAATAGCCTGATCAATCTAGCAACTGTAGTAAAACCGCCTGTAAGCGGTAGCAGTGAAACGACTATTATGGTAAAATCTAAAATATTCCATCCATTCTTAAAATAACGATAGGGATATGGATAAAGCGCAACCATCTTTAATATTGCTTCAATAATGAAGATAGATAAGACAAAAGCATTAATGTACTCAAATAAGGAAATATAATTATTAAATTCGGAAATTGTTTCCAATGCCAATACTGCGGCTTGTAATAGTATAACAACAGTTATGATATTATTGAATATTTGATGATTAACTAGGTTGTTTATTAACCAAATCTTATTTCTCATTTTTATTAGTTTATTTCTCTTTTTGTTTTATATAATAACCTAGTCTTGTTGTCGTTAAAGATAAATAAATCAATATAACAATTAAGTACAATAATTACATTTTTTCACCTTTAGACTATGCATATTAATCGACACAATATATGAAATCTTTTTTACATGGATATTTTTGGGACAGGTAGTTTCAGGGTTGCAGATATAATTGATTTATTAGTATAAAGTAATCAATAGTGAAAGGTAATTGTGTTGTATTGAATCAAAATAGTACCATTTGTATTCGATTATCTAAAAAAATTTATTACTAGTTGTGATACATTAATTTGAATAATCTGTTCTTGATCCTTCAGGATAAAATGAATAATATAATTCATCAAATCTGATTTTTACTAATTCCATCGCATTTCTAAAATTGTACACTTCATCAATTAGAAATTGTTTATTAGTAGAAATAGAATCAATCGTAATTTCTTTAAATAGAAATATTCTTGGGAATGGAGTTTCTATATTTACATGTAAGGGAAAAACTAACTTTCTTAAATCCATAAAGATTTGTTCACGATCTCTTTTTTTCATAGATTGCATTGATTTTGCATCTTCTTCAGTAAGCGAAATATTTGAACTAATTACAAATACATCCTTTAATAAGTTAGTAAAAGTGATCCGAAAAGGAAAACGGTATCCTCTTCCTGTAGATAAAAGTAGTTCAAACTGTATTTTTGATTCAGGATTTTTATTTTCCTCTTTTTTTTCAATTATAAACCCAATATCAGATAATCCTTGAATTATATTGTTAAAAGTAACTTCTTTTAGATCGAGTTCGTTATTCATTTTTAACTATAAAATTGATGAAACCACTTGTTTTTATTATTGATCTCTCACTTAATGAGATTTAATAAAAAAAAACATCATCTAAAGAGCAATCCTCATGTGTTTCATTGCATTTTATTTTTAGAATCTTTGTTAAACCTAAATTGATTGTTTGAAAAATTGGATTTACCACAATCAATTTTTATTTTTATTTTCTTTTTGTTCCGTGGTAGCCGCTGCTTTTTTAGTATTTTCAAGATATGCTACAGTCATGGCCAAATTGCCAAAACCCATGGAATTCAAAGTTTCAGAAGGAACCATTACTATTGTATTACCTTGAACTTTTATAGATTCAAACAACATGTTTGATTGTCTTAATGCATATGCAACAGGATTATCTCTATATACTTTTGATGCTTCATTAAATTTATTTGCTACAAGAACTTCCGATTCACTGTATATAATTCTAGCATTTTTTTCTCGTTCAGCTTGCGCCTGTTTTGACATGGCCGCTTCTAACTCTTGTGGTATGATTACCTGACGAATTTCAACACCTGCAACTTCTATTCCCCAATTACTCGCTTCACTAGATATAATTGATTTAATGTGTTGGTTTATTTCTTCTCTTTTAGATAAAATATCCTGAAATAACGATGAGCCAATATTATTTCTTAATGTTGTTTGTGAAACTTGTTGAATCATTTCATTAAAGTTTTCTACATTTAAAATAGCATCTTTTGCTCTGTCCTCAATTATCTTATAGCGCAAAATCGCATCAATTGTAACAGGAACGTTATCTTTTGTCAACATTCTTTCGGCTTTAAATTCTCTCACCCTTTCTCTGATATCAATTACCAAGACATTATCGATAAATGGAATTCTATAGTTAATTCCAGGGCCTATTCGTTTATGATATTTTCCTAGTCTCAGTATAATAGATCTTTCATATTGTCGTATTATGTAAATAAAGGAAAAAATAGATAGTAATACTCCAACCCCTGATAAAAAAATTACAAAATTATTATTCAATGTATAAAGTGTAGTTACAATTCCAATAATCAAAATTGAAATTCCAAAAACAAGTAAAATTCCAGAGCCCCTTTTACTTACAATTGTATCATTTGGTTTAAACATAGATTTTGCATCGGACATAAATATTATATGTAACGCAATGATTTAGGACTTACTGCTATTTTGTTTTTTAGTTGTTCTTGGGCATCCAATTTCCAAATAAAGAAGAGTCATACTTTTTTAATTATTAAATTTTTCAATGAGAAGTAAAGATTCCAAGTATTAATTTGATAATATTAAAAAATTCAAAATTATAGCCATAATATAATTGGCCTGTGTGAAATTTGTAAAAGAATTAATTCTTGATAGATTAGCATTTGAAATCTTTTCATTAGTTACAAATCATAAATTCATATTATGTTCAAAATTGAAAGAAAAATAAAAGAATTTTTATATGATTGGATTTACATCATTATACAAAACATAAACAAGCTTTAAATTGAGTTTTAAATCTTTTATTTATATTTAATTTATTAATTATTCGTTAAGGAAATACTAAAGAGAGTAAGACACAAATTAATTACCACAATTATTATTTTTAGTTTGAACATTAATTTTGAATTATATACATGTAATTTTTCTTTATCTTCTTTATTTTGAGAAATTAGATATTGAATCTCAAATACCAAAATTATCAAAATAATAAATATTATTAAATTAACAGTAATAATAGAAAAATTACCAACATTTGATAATATTATACCTATAATCGAAAATGAAGTAATTATTATTGCAATATACAAACCAATAACAGAAAATCCATATCCAAAATATTTTGTTATTATCTCTTTTTTAGAAACTTCTTCAATATTATTTGAATCCATATCCATAAAAAAATTCTTAATTGGTTCAACATCAGTTTTATATGATTTTGATAATACATCCCACAAGTAATTAAATACATATTTTTTGTTAAGAAGATCAGGGAAAAATAGTATTACAATCGAAATAAAAAGTGAAGTTATTTCAGACATATCATATCAATTTAATTCTATAATCACAATTTTTACTCTCAAGAAGTTGTATCTCTTTGATAATATAACCTTTAAAAACCTAAAAACGACAAATATGTATGTTGTATTAATAATTTCAAATTTATGTTTAGTATTATCTTCAATATTAAATATACCTGTAGAGAGGTTAAGATTCACAAAAATACTCTCTCTACTTTTTACATTTATTCTTATTCATTTCATTCTTAAAATAAAATGCTGTGATTGATTTAATGAACAAACAGTTTTATAACAGTGAACAAAATTTGTAAGAAAATTATTTTCTTATAATACAAAATTAATGCTATCAGATATCTTTACATCCTTTTAATAATAAATTTATAATGTACATTCTTAGAGAAAAACTTATAAGTATTCTGATTGGTTGAGATACTTTAAATATTTAATGGTAATATATTACTACAATTTTTATTTTATTATAATTTATAAAAATATACAGGCTTTTCGTAACTATATAATGGGATCTTTAGGTAACAAATAATTATCTCAAACTAATGACAAAGAAAAATGGGGGCGGTTTATTAATTAAGTTGAGGATTATCAATGATTTATGTTTTAGGTTTTAACTTAACAATAAAACAATGCATGTATCAGAGGTTTCTTCTTTATTAGATTTGGTGAAGTGGTCTAGAATGGGTGTTATATGGCAAATCTAACGCCAACTCTTCAAAACAGATATATACAACATTTAAGTTAAAATTTTAGCTTTGATATATATGCCATTGACATGTTTATTAGAATTTGTTGAATGACTAAAGAAAACACAATTTTGAAACTTAAATGGATTGGTATTAGTACAATAATTAGTTCTATTGTCTCTTTTATTTTAATACCTTTTCTTGATTATTTTTCTGATAAAATTTTGAAATTCGATCTTTCGACTACTTCTCCTTATATTATTCCAATAGTTCTGGGATTTTCAGGTTCGGTTTTGTTAATATTCTATTATATTCTCAGTCCCAGTTTGAGTTTGTGAAGATGTTTGGTTTGTCATATTGAACTGTTCTTTTACAGTCTCAAGCGAGGATGTAATAATTATTTTATAGAAAATAAATATCAAATATAAATAAAAAATGTTAAATATATTATTACCAAAAAAATGTAAGGAGATAAAAAACTAATTTTAATTAAATTTAATTTAATAAGTTTTGTCTTTTACTTCCTCTTCTGCTTTTTCCTTATTATATTCCTCTCCGAGATCGCTGCTAGGATCTTTTATCTTATTACCTGCCGCTTTAAAACCTGACTTTATCTTGTCACCCGTATCCTCAACATCGTCTTTTACTTTATCGTCAGTATCTCTAAATTCACTCATTATATTAATATAGACAACATTATATTTAACAATAAAAGAGTAAATACTAATAAAAGAATTATATAATAGACAATTAAAAATTTATTCTATTTTCTGAAAGAATACAGGTTACCTACTAACAGATTAGATTTCCAATTTCTGCTCCTATATATAATTTGTAGTATAAAAATAATTGTACATAGATGGATTTCCCTCTCTTATGCAATTTTTTATTTCGTAATCATTATGATGACACTAAATATGAAAAAAAATTTAATAATAATAATAACTTACATTTTTCTTCAATTTCAGTATTAAAAAATTATAACAGCAACATAAAAAATTCTCTCAAAATATTAATGGTATCAACAGAGTATCCTCCTATGTATGGTGGGGTAGGTAGATATACTTACAATTTAACAAAAGCCTTGCGTAAATTAGGTCATACTGTTTATGTTGTTTGCAATAATGATGGCAAAGAAGGTGATTTTTTTGGATTATCATCATCTTTCGATAAAGATAATTCAGGACTATTATTGGAAATAGTTAATAAAGTAAAGCCTGACATTGTTCATATTCAATTCGAGCATGGATTGTATGGATTAAAATTAAGGTCAATAAATCCAAGAAATACATGTACCAATATCGATTCATTTTATGATATTTGTAAAGTTCCTATTGTTACAACGTTTCACTCTGCTTACACTTTCAAACAGTGGATGAATATCATTTCTCCATTTGATCTAAAAAGTAATATTAATAATACTTTAAAAAATCAGGTAAAACATTTTAGTAAATATATATTAAATTATTGGAAGTTCATAATAAATTACAAATCTTTTCATGACCTAAACAACGAAAAGTTGGTAAAAAGCAAAAAAGGAATAGTATTTTCTAACTATATGAAGAATCGAATAATCAATAAGAAAAGAAAAGGTAGCAATGCTTTTGCTAACAACAAATCAGATTTAGAGGATAATAATAGCAATTCTAACAATGACAATAACAACAATATCATAGTTTATCATGGTGCAGAACCATCTTTATCTCCTTTCCCAAATATCAAAGAAGAAGCAAGATCAAAATTTGGTATTTATTTCAATGAAGATGATAACAAAATAACCAAAAGAAGAACAAAAAGGATAGCACTTGCTATAGGTTTTAAGACTAGTACTAAAGGATGGGATGTTCTTAACGAAATAGATATACCCGAAAATTGGTTGATAATAGTTAATTCTTCAAAGAATCACTTTAACACAGAAAATTATAAACCAAAGAAAATAAAAGATTCTACTCATTTCATTGACTTGCAAAGAGATTATCTTAATGACACAGACCTTTCATTACTTTTTTATGCTTCAGATGTTGTTCTATTACCTTATAAGGTGAGTTCAGGTTCTGGTGTTATGTTTGATGCCCTAGCACACGGTCTTCCATTCATAGCAACGGATCTAGAATTTTTTAAAGAATTTGCCAGAAAAGGGTTAGGGATAACTGTTAAGAGAGATCCTAAAGAATTCAAAAAAGCGTTAATAGACCTAGAAAATAATTATGAATACTATTACAATTCAGTAAAACTATTTAAATCTTCTTTGAACTGGACAAATATTGCAGATTACCATAGTAATGTATACAATTCTATTCTAGTAGAGACAAAGTCTTCAGAAAGTATTCAACATTCATCTACCATCGCCACCACTACTAATATTAAAACTACAACATCAACTCCTGTTTTACCTATCAATAAAATAAAAAATAGTTCCTCTAAATCTTTTAACAAATCTTTTTCCTTACCAAATTTGAGTAAATAATTATCTAATATAATAGGAAAAAAATGAACCACCTTCACCCTTACAGAATTAATACCTTATCTTAAATTGCTGAACTAACAAGTCCTTCTTTGGAAATGTCATCTTATAATAGTTTGGTGAAGTGCAATATCACATATACTTACGCATCGTTATTTTTATTAAAAAAATAAGATCTAAGGATAAATAGGTTATTATTATTGTTTCACTTATTCTTTAATATTATATTATAATGGTTTGTAAGGGAATATGTACTCGCCATAAAGCGATTAGACCTAAAACTGGTATGCGATATTTAACAGGACAAAAACGATGTCAAGGTTGTCAAATATTTATACATTGGCAAGGGACATGGTGTCCTTGTTGTGGTTATAGATTAAGAATAAAACCTAGAAATAAAAAATTCAAATTAATATATGTAAATCAATTAAAATTAAAAAATCTGTAAAAGAGATTTATCAATAAGAGTTTTGATAGATATTACTTAAATTGTCTCTATTAACTATTATAAAACATAATAAAAATAGACCTACAACAAAAGTCTCGAAGATCAATTCCTTTAAAGAGAGAAGCCTAAGTAACAAAAAAACCATATATTAAAGAAGAGGCTATAGTAAAAAGAAGGCCGTTACTGACAAAAAAGAGATAAGAGAAGATGTTACTTCTGATGAACTAGATACTTCAAAAATAGATAAGAATAAAGAATATTATATATAGGAATATTTTATTCAAACAAAGAAATTAAATAATTTTTTATTTGATAACTATGATTACAACTGCAAAATCAAAATAATATATTAAAGAATATATAAGTGAGTAAAAAAATCATTATAAGATTTATTGTCTATAATATAACATGGATATGGATGATATATTCGGACTATTTTCTCAAAGAAGTGGGCTTTCCTCTAGTGCTGCAAGTATGGGATTATCTTTGGTATCAAAGTTTTTGTTAAGAAATGCTGAACCACAAAGAGCATCAGGATTAATGTCGATGTTACCATCTAGTATAACAAATATGTTTTCAGGAGATGAAAGACAAAAATTCACTACTTCTCAGGAAAATGTATCTGAAGATGAAGTTATTGATCAAATATCTCGAGAATGTTGTAATGGTGATAGGGAAAAGGGAAAGATTGTTTATAAAGAAGCAGTAAATATTTTACGAGAAAAAACAAGACAAAGACAACAACAAGGACAACAACAAGAAGAGGGAGAAGGATTTTTGGATAACATATTAGGTAGACTGAAAGGTGGAGGTGGAGGAGGAGGTTTATTCTAGCCGTTTCTATAAATACAAATCTCTATAGCAAATATTTTACTATAGTAAAAAATTTAATTTAATTTACTTTTTAATTAATAGAAATCAATTGTCATGTTATAACACATCTGGGATTTTTCAATAACCGGTAAGCTTTTCTTTTCTACCATCTGGATGTTCAAGGCTTATTCGTTCTTTTATAGTATCTATGTTAAAATTTTCCTCCTCTATAACTCTTCTCTTGCTTAACACAATTTCCCCAACTTTTACAATTTTCTTTGAAATAGTTATTTCTTCTGCATATAGAGGAATCACTGTTTGAAGTTCTTTTTTTGTTAACTCTTTATTATTACTATTATTATTGTTGCTTTGAGTTAATTGGATATTATTGTCTTCGTTCTCCTGATTATCAAAAAGTGGTACAATTTCACCCTTTAACTGTATTTCTTTTTCTCCTTCTTCATCTCCTTTTTCTCCTCCATTTTTTTTCTTTTCAAATTCTTTATTGTCATTTTGATTTTTCGTATCTATTTTTTCGTCGTTCTGAGTTTCATTTTCTTCCTTATTAGACTGAATCAAATCTGATATCTTTTCTTTGATTTGAGAAATAACTCCTTGCTTTGAATAGACATCAATTTCTTTATCATTTACAAAAACTTTTTCATATCTAACGGGTACCTTAATTTCTTCTTGTTCTACCCATCTTTTTTCAATGTTTATCTCTTCAGAAAGATTTTTTTTAGAAAGTGAATAATCTTCTGCTATCACAGGAATAACAAATTCCTCTTCAAGAGATTCTTTTTGTTGTTGTAGAGTTTGAGAAACTTTTTCTGATAATATTTTGAAGGAATTAATATCTTGTTCTTCTACTTTTATTGCTTTGTTAATAATATTACTTGTATTCTCCTTAACTGATTCAAATACCTCTTCTACTTTGGATTTTATGGATTCTTTATCTTTTAAAGTTGGTGATTTGATTATTATTCTAACTTTTTCAGATTGTAATGGAGTGACTATTGAGGGGTTTCCGTCGTCTTTATGAGCATTATTTTTTTTCTTTATTAAAGTAGTATTATTATCATCATCAACCTCATGCTGTGAATTTGGTAATTG